>Ga0123353_10000572_pt1 | contig 45135 bp, 40 predicted proteins | sample TergutLab28metaG_3_FD_92763 | JGI IMG/M metagenome (GOLD analysis project Ga0123353, IMG submission 92763) | Labiotermes labralis P3 segment gut microbial communities from Petit-Saut dam, French Guiana - Lab288 P3 | ecosystem: Host-associated > Arthropoda: Insects > Digestive system > Gut ... | reverse complement strand
TGTCTAATAATTCTTAAGATTCTTAAGCCTCTTTAGAATCCTGTAAAATTGACACACCTTTCTAAGCGTATTATCTCATTTTCACTATACTGCTGTCGAATACCCTCCTATCTACCGCTTACCATAAACTCTAAACGCTCTTCATCGGTTGCACGAACCCACGCTCCGCTCTCATATATTCCTTTAGAATAAAACATTTGAACATCGCGGAAAAATTCCAACTGCTCTTCCTCAGTTGCATTGGGGTTGCTTGGAATGTGATCTAGCCCCAAAAATGTGGCATATGTATAATCAGGCCGGATTATCCAATCCATAGTCCAACTATTACTCAAGTCGTAGTCAAACACCAAAAAACCGCTGTTGTTTGTCATTCCGCTTAACTTAACGATTTTTCCTTTATACGCAATATCAATATGCTCTTTACCTACATCTATTATATTAAAAGTCATATTTTTGCCGCAACGTTTACATTTGTGACCGTCCCAATCGTGTAGTATTCCGCGATTTTTACCGCACTTGATACATTTACAGCCATCCCATTCGTGCCATTCCCAATGATTTGGATTATCTCGCGATTTCCCACAACGCTTGCATTTACAACCATCCCACTTATGGAATAAACAACCCATACTTTAACCTCTCCAAAATTAACAATCGAATCCCGGCTCTGCCTCATACCTGGCACAGAAGACAGGGGGGACAAGACAGGGGGACGGTTCATCTGTCCTGTGACATGGTGAGATAAATACAAAGACCAAGACAGGGGGACGGTTCATCTGTCCTGTGACGTGGTGAGATAAAGACCGGTATTTGACTTGATGGTGGCAGTCTGCCCTAATCCTGACCAAAGATTAACGAGTTGAATGTAGTCATGTTTTCAAAACCATTTGTGCTTCTCTGTTTTAAGTTAATCACTTTATACTACTATACAACTCCTCAAGATTAGTTATAAATATTCTGAGTGAAGATTTCAACTCCGGTATACCGCCGTCATTGGTTAATGATTTGAGTGTTGTGTTGAGATTACCTGTTACCAGACTGACGATTGTATCAACATAATCTCGCTCCGGGACATCCGGGGAATGCGGTACATTTTCTATCCCTGCATAGTCAACATCATTGCCTTGTGCTTTTGGCTCGTCTGATGTTCTGCTTATTCTATGGTCCTTTCGGTTATATGTACCTTCGTTGATTTGGTTTGCGACATCCTCGATTTCTTCTTTTGAAGCTTTTGACAGTCGGTGCAGCTTGCTTCTATCAATCGGGACTTCACCGGACAGGATTTTTTGTTTTGCGTCAAGAGAGACCGCGGCGATTGCGTTGATTGCATGGGCAACTCTGGCGTCGCGCTCTATTGTAGCACTCGAAACTTTAAAACGTTTTCCTATTTCAGCAGCTGTATTCAGACGAGTTTGCTTTCCATCACTTTGATGGTTTTCACTTTTTGCGGTGTATTGATTATTTATACCTTGCTTCCTCTTTTTTGAATTAAAGATTACTCCTCTGTAATGGCTCACCTCAAGAGGTGACAAATTCCTTCTTTCCAGTTGATTTTCAATTATCCAGTCCAACACATCTTCACGAGAATCAAACTCTAAACTCACAGTGGAAAATGGTATATTGTGCTCGGTACAGATTTTAAACCTGTTATATCCATCTATTAGTATATCATTCCACAAGACCAATGGGTCTCTGGTACCATGTTCAAGTATTTGTCGCTCCAATCCCTCATACGTCACCTTGTCCAATGCCGGCAGATATATCCTGAACTCTTCATCAATAATAATGTTTTGCATAGCTTTGTTCTCCTGTCAAATATATTACATTATTAGCTCCTTTTATTGCCCCTAAATTGATTGGAGTAACTATATCAAAGTATAGAAAGATTATCAACAGAAACAAACTCGAAGTGTACTACCTTGTAGAACAAGACAGATGAACCGTCCCCCTGTCTTGGTGGTCCCCCCGTCTTGGAAAAGACAGATGAACCGTCCCCCTGTCTTGTGAACCGTCCCCCTGTCCTGTGAATATTTACCAACAATTAATAGATTCGTCTATCCCAATATGATATAGTTATTTCGATATTATTTATAACACATAGGGAGGGTTTTAACACATGGCAGAGGCATGGAAGAATATGTTGAATCTTGATACGGTTACAGCGTTTGCGAAGGCAATTCAATCCGTTTATAAAGAGTTTCCGGTGGATGAGTTTGTTAAATCAACAGTTGATGAAACATGGAATGATTTGGAGTTGATGGCAAGGGGCAAGAAGGTCACTGTCAACATGAGGGTGTACCTGCCGCAGGATTACAGCGAGGCACTCAGAATAATGGATAAAGCGATTGCGGTATGTGATGATTTCTTTAAGCTGTGTTTTCCGACTTATGTTGAAATGTACGGTCAGGATGATGTCAATTGGGATTTGTCAATGCGGGCAATGGAGTTATATACGCAGTATTCGTCTTCGGAGTTTGCAGTGCGTCCGTTCATAATCAAACACGAAAAACGCATGATGGAGCAGATGTATGCTTGGTCAAAGCATGAAAACGAGCATGTCCGCAGGTTGTCAAGCGAAGGGTGCCGTCCCGCACTGCCTTGGGGGCAGGCACTTGTCAGCTTTAAGAAAGACCCGTCGCCGATTTTACCGATACTTGAGCAGCTAAAAACAGACCCGTCGGCATATGTCCGTAAGAGTGTTGCAAATAATATCAACGATATTTCAAAGACACACCCTGATTTAGTGGCGAAGCTGGCTAAGAGATGGTACGGCAAGCATGAGTATACGGATTGGATTGTAAAGCACGGGTGCAGGACATTACTGAAGAAGGGTAACCGTGATGTACTCGCGATCTTCGGCTTCCACGATGTTTCTTCTGTTGATGCCCATGGTTTTGTACTGGATAAAAATACGGTTGCGATTGGTGAAGAGTTCACATTTTCATTCGATATCTCGACAAAAGAGGCAACAAAAGTACGTCTTGAATACGGTGTGGATTTCGTAAAGTCAAACGGAAAACGCAATCGTAAAATTTTCCAAATCTCGGAAATATCGTTTGCGGAGAATCAAAAGAAGGCGTATTCCAAAAAGCACTCCTTCGAAGATCTAAGCACCAGAAAACACTACCCCGGTTCACACTCAATAACACTCATCGTCAACGGCACCGAACGCGGAACGCTGGACTTTGAGTTAACGGTTTAGCAAGGCAGGGTTCCAAGACAGGGGGACGGTTCATCTGTCTTGTCGATATTGCACCGGGTATCACGTATAGGTATTTCTAACAAGACAGATGAACCGTCCCCCTGTCTTGTGACATCAGGCGGGACGCCGGGAAAGGTTTGATAAAGAGGTAATGGAGTTAGAGATACGTGAAATGAGGGATGCCGAAGCACATGAGGCGTTAGTGCTTTCAAAAAAGGCTTTCGGGCTTTTGGAGGGGACATTTATACCGAAGCCAAAAACCGGCATAGTCGCTGTTTTTGACGACAAGATCGTTGGCGGGGTCTTTTATAAGATAGCAACATATGGCAAAAAGAAGCTTGGTACAATCGATTTTATCTTTGTCGATCCATCCGTACACGGAAAAGGTGTTGGGAAGCAACTGTATGAATATGCAGTAATTTTTTTATGGGAGCAAGGCTGTGACGCTCTGGCGGCAATTGTGAGAGACGATAATATTGCATCTTGGGGAATATTCGTAAATGGCGGATTTGTGCGCGCCGGTCTTCCTAAGCTGGCAAGACTTTTGGGATTATCCGGTATTGCAAAGATGTTCCTTACGACTTACGGCGTATCGATTGGATATGAGTGCTATATAGCTTTACCGGGTAGAGAAGAAACCCTCATTTATGAAAAAAGCGCAAGCAGTGCAGGGCAGATACTCGCATACATTACAATCAATCTCTCTATTGTCGCTTTTTTACTTTTCGTTATTGAACATGGATTATCATTTTTAGCAGCATCGCTGTTCGTGTTTTCGAGCTGTGTCTTGACCGGATATACAGGTACGCTGCTATCAAAGCATAAATGGCGCTTCAGGCTGGTGGCAGGCGGAGCGGGCATCTGCTTATTAGGTATAATTACAATGCTTGTGTTCAAGGTTTTCTGCTTTATCCCTTTAGTCGGAAACTGGTATCCCCATAAATACGAGAATTCACCGCATTTTAAGAGGGATATGGCGATAAATGCGATTTTTGTATGGGCTTATCTGCTTGCCCTGTCGGCAATCACGATAATTACAGACACTTTTACGCCATTTCTGACATATGTCTCGTATATCGCTTCAATACTGTTAATAATCAGATGCATACCCTTCGATCCGGCAACGTCATATGGCGGAGGCAGGGTATTTCAATGGAACAAGCTCGTCTATGGTATATTTGCAGCCGCATCTGTATCCATTATTGTCCTGGTGCAATTATCAATTAACGGCTAATGATTCACAGTAAACTTGGACAACGCCAAATTGCCTATGCTAGAACACTATGACTTATTATCTATCATTTATTATTTATCATTTATCATTTTATAAGGGGAGGACATTTTTTATGTGTGATACATTAGCCATCGTAGCCAATTGGCGTGAAGACAACACGACCTATTTTGCAAAAAACAGCGACCGCAGCGCGAACGAACCGCATTTGATCTTGCGAGTACCCGGAGGATACCATGAACCGGACTCTCTTGTAAGGTGCACATATATCAGCATCCCCCAAGTAGAGTACACCCGCGAAACTATCCTTTATAAACCGTCATGGATATGGGGCGCGGAAATGGGCATAAACGAAAACCGCGTTGTCATCGGAAATGAAGCGGTTTTTACAAAGGCTAAAAAAGGCGATCCGTCCCTGATAGGTATGGATATCCTGCGTCTCGCGCTGGAGCGGGCAGACACAGCAACGTCAGCGGTAGAGGTTATGATTTCATTACTTGAAACATATGGACAGGGCGGGAATTGCGGATATGATAAAGAGTTCTATTATGACAACAGCTTCCTTGCCGCCGATCCCCGTGAAGCTTACGTTCTGGAGACATCCGGAAAGAAGTATGCAGTACTGAAGATTGAGGATAAATACGCAATCTCAAATCGTCTGAGCATAGGGCGCAACCATTACGAACAGGGAGGCGTGAAGCCCGGTGAGGATTTCGCCAAACGTTACACCGAACCTGTGTATTCCCATTTTTCTGCAGCAAAACAGCGCAGGAGCCAAGCCATGGAAGGTCTGTGCCCGACGACCGGCGCTGCGCAGCTTATGGAAAAACTGAGAACCCATGAAAAAGGCTTTGCCGGGCATGAGTTTGAGCGCGGCAGCGTAGCGAGTGTATGCATGCACGCAGGAGGTCTTGTTGGAGATCAAACAACGGGGAGCATGATCGCGGTGCTGCGACCCAGCAAGCCGGTTACTCTATGGAGCACAGGCTGTTCGACACCCTGCATTTCCGCGTTTAAGCCGGTTTTTTGGAACTCCGATTCGCCGCCTGTTTTTACTGACCCGGCATCAAGCCTTGACTATTGGCTAAAACGGGAACATATTCACCGTGCAATCATTGCAGGAAAAATCGACGCACACGCATTACGGGATAGGATTCATGAGCTTGAAGCGGATTGGCTCCGCCAAGAAGAGCAAATCATGAACACAGACACCGTTGACGATACAGAACTCATAGAATTATCCGCTACCGCCAACAAACAAGAGCAAGCACTGATCGACGAGTTTTATGTACAAGACTGGCAAAACATACCGGGAAGAAATCGCTACGCCCGCTACTGGAAACACAAGAACGAGAAACTGCTGGACAGGGGACAAGACAAGGGGACGGTTCATCTGTCTTGATAAAAGCATCCACCACTATCAGCGGCAACCCTTTTCAAACGAGAGCATTACAAGACAGATGAACCGTCCCCCTGTCTTTCACCCTGTCTTTGTAGTGTGCCAACAATGAAAGGTAAGGTATCAGCATGGTTTTTAGGAATATTAAACTTAATGTTATAAATACTCCCCCTTTAGATAAAGATTTTATCGCCATCGCCGCATTTAACCGCGCATATTTAGAGCTGGCGCGAAAGCCGCTCGCTATTTCGATTGAACGTGAAAATTCCCAAAAATATGTTTATGACACAAAAATAATCAGTGATGGGAATCACGATGCTGCCGATGAGTTTTATGTTGAGCGGATTGTCAAACTATTACTGTGGGCTATCGGTGGATTTCGTATCACGATTTGTGGTGATGAAAAAATAGCGAACTTCATTAAGAACACTTACTGTTCAGGTGGTAGGCGCGAATTTGATGCTTTGTTTATGAGCCGTGTTTACGAAAGTGACTTTGAAGTTCTGGCATTAAGTTATGACGAAAAACCTTTTTCGAGTGAAACTCCGGTTCAGTTAAACCGTGACCTTAACGGATGCAGGATTGGCTTCGATGCAGGAGGCAGTGACCGCAAGGTTTCCGCGGTAGTGAACGGAGAAGTTGTGTATAGTGAAGAAACCATCTGGCATCCGAAAGTTACCGCCGATCCCGGGTATCATTATCAAGAAATTGTCTCCGCATTTAAAACAGCCGCTTCCAAAATGCCGCGAGTCGATGCGATAGGCATTTCTTCTGCCGGTATATATGTAAACAACCGAACGATGGTGGCATCACTTTTTCTAAAGGTTTCTGACGATGATTTTGAGCGGGTGGTTAAAAACATATATATCAACGCTGCCATAGAAATCGGCGATGTACCTGTTGTGGTCGCCAATGATGGCGATGTCTCCGCTCTTGCAGGGGCGATGAGCTTAAAGGACACCAATATTTTAGGAATAGCAATGGGAACCAGTCTGGCTGCCGGCTATGTGGATGGTGGAGGAAATATCACCGGCCGTTTGAACGAGCTTGCCTTTGCCCCGGTAGACGGCAAAGAAGACGGTGCATGGGATGAGTGGTCCGGCGACCTTGGTTGTGGAGTCAAGTACATGTCACAGGATGCGGTTGCGTTGCTTGCCTCCGTTGCAGGAATTGAGCTTCCGCCTGATGCGACCCCGGCAGAAAAGCTGAAATTCGTCCAAGAACAGCCTGATGAAAAAACATCAGATATCTACAAAAGCATCGGATGTTATTTAGGTCATGCATTAGCTTTATGGCGCGACATTTATGATTTTCGCCACGTCCTTCTATTAGGCCGGGTAATGTCGGGCACAGGCGGCGACCTCATCAAAGCAACAGCCGAAGCCGTACTAAGCGAAGATTATCCGCAGATAAAGGGTATTACTTTACATCTGCCCGACGAAAAAAACCGCCGAGTAGGACAGAGCATAGCAGCCGCAGCCCTGCCGTAAGACAGATGAACCGTCCCCCTGTCTTGTATATCACATAGCAAATATTAAATAAAATTGGTTATTCTTAATATTTCATTATTTTAATCTTCGTTTCTGATGTCCTTTCGTTTATACACTATAGCTTTATACGCACATTCCGGGCGGCAATCACCACAGCGGATACACTCACGGTCATTGATCTTATGTGCATCCAACTTGCATGAATTTGTACAGGAGCGGCATCCTGTGCAACGATGAACGTTTACTTTTATACCGAAAAAGGCGTATTTGTTGAACAGAGAGTAGATTGCCCCCAAGGGACAAAGAAAACGACAAAATGGACGAAAAATAAAAACACTAGCCAGAAGAATGCCTCCAAGCCATAGCAGTCTCCATTGAAACAACACGCCTGTAATCGCCCGTAAGTTCTCATTTGCCAACACCAATGGAATCCCGGCCTGCAGTGTGCCCATCGGGCATAAATATTTACAAAAAGCAGGAGTACTTACACCACTCACCCACAGAAAATGTAAGGGGAGATATACTACGAAAATTAAAAGGACTGCGTACTTGAATAAGGACAACCGGCGAGTAGCGGTGCTTTTTTTCAGCTTAGGCGAAGGGATTTTATACAACAAATCCTGAACAAGTCCAAAAGGACAGAGAAATGCACAAACCGCTCGTCCCAATAAAACACCAAATAGAACCAAGATGCCTGTAACATAGAGAGGTAACTTGGTTCTTATATCGCCTAACGCTGTTTGAAAACTGCCTAAAGGGCAGGCAGCGATTGCTGCAGGGCAAGAATGGCAATTTAGCCCGGGCACACATAAACCTTTGGTGTTACCCATGAATGTGGTGCCTCGCGCAAAACCAACGAGGTTGGCATTATACAAGAGCGCAGATATGAGTTGAATAAGTCTGCGTTTACCCAATTCCGATACACTCCAAACATATAAATGAAGCCCTTAGCATGGTGTCAACATAACCGCTTTGGGCTAATCCAACGATGATAATTAATAATGCCAGTGCGAGAAAAGTATAGCTGATAATCTTATTTTTCATAAGCTCCATTCTGTATGTTGTGTGATGTTATTCCACTGCAGGTAAAGCATTTATAATTGCTTCACGAAACACATCAGCATTGCCGCCGACAATACTTTCAACGATGTTGCCATCTCGGTCAAAAAGGATGGTTTCCGGGATGAATCCGGAAGAGAAGTATATAATAAGGGATTCAGAAACGCTATCATTTTCATCAATGGTTAGAAATTGTGCATTTACGGACTCAGTGATTCGAATAGCTTCATCTCTGTCTCGCTCCATGCCGATGAGTACTGTCACAAATCCAACTCTGTCGATGAATTCATTTGTTATCAATGCCAACCCGGGCATTCCACGTACACAGGCACCTCACCAGACAGCCCATCGATATGCAAAAAATAATTCCTTTTCACCTAAATCCTCATCAGTTATGGTATTACCATACAAATCCACTGACGAAAAGCTAAACGGAAACTTAAATCCGACAGCATCAGGTTCCGGGGTTATTACAGGTGTAGGTTCCGGAGATTTTTCAGGTGTAGGTTCCGGAGTTTGCGTAGGCATCGGTGTTGGTGTTGGCGATGGTGTTATTTCCGAAGTTGGTGCCGGTTTTCTTTCCGGTGTTGGTTCGGGGATTGACTCCGAAGTAGGTGGTGCTTCAATCACCGGCTCGGGAGAATCTTCAGTTACTATATCAACAACACCACAAGCAGTTAGTAATAACAAAGATATTACAATAAAACATAAGGAAAGAATTTTTGAGACAATCATAGACTTTTCTCCGTCTATTAAAGTGTGCTGAATTTTACCATATCAATTATACACGTGTCAACGTTGTTACTTTCTTTCTTTTAATGAACAAGATATTATTGAGATAGAAAAATCTTGTGTAATAAAAGGAAAAAGCAGAAAGTAATTTCCGAGACGTACACTATCGGATTTCTTGATATGACAGTTTCCAAAAATGAATAAGAATTAATTTCGGTGCGTTATGTTAATATTGTTTTTCCGTTAGATGGTAGTACGAAAAAATCTGCGGACAGATAAGCAAATCCTTTATAGTTCTTTTCAGTATTTAATCGAAATTATGTCTTGATATGCTTGTGTTTCCGAGAAAACTATGATACTATCACATTTAATGACCACACAAAGTTGGTCGCAGCGACCGTGAGGTGCTAGAACACCATCACGGCGAATGTAGGGATAGCTTAAAACATACGCCTACAAACACGGATTTCTCCGCCGCCACGACTTGGTTCAGTATACTCATTTTTAGTGAGTATTTCAAGGATGAGTTTTGGTTTGTCGGGTATTCGCACAAACGCTGAAGTGTATTTTGGCGCAGTAGGCAAAGCATTAATGCTTCGGCAACATGCTCCCTCTGCGCCTTTTTGTGTGGTCTTACCAACATTTAGCGCATTAACGCAGAACAAAAACTTGCTATTAAATTGTTTATTTCTGATATGCCAATTCTTATATTTCAAATGCGCAATAGGGGTTCACATGATAAAGAGGCTTATATAGCATGGATAAGAGCGAATCCGGAATATGGAAGAAAAGTTGCAGCCGGCAGATATCGATTTGAAAGCAGCGTATATTCACCCGAAAGTCCCTTTAGATAGATTGACTAAATACAATCAAACAATCAGTATGAAAGGAAATGCTTAATATGTTTTGCACGAGTTGTGGGAAAAATCTAGGTGACGATTGCAGCATCAGGTTTTGCGTTTCATGCGGTAAGCAAGTTAAGGGTTCTGCACAAACGCAGCAGCTTAGATTTGTTAATTCCACGGCTGTAGCAAATAAAGCAGATCGTAAATTTACTCATAAGCCACATATACCCCTGTTCATTATAATGTTGGTTGTTGTGGCAATTGCTATAGCAATAGCAATTGCTGTACATTTATCAGCAATCTCAAATGACAATGGCGGTCAGATGCAATATTCGATGACTCCGGAATCAACAAGACCGACACCAACACCGTCACCAAAACCGACACCGGAACCTTTTCTGGCACCTAGTTGGTATACAGCATATATGGATTTTATATTAGATGAGATGTTCCTATATTCGAGGTATACATACTTTCCTGATTGCGAGGAGTTCTATTTTAATAATGAAGGTTATTATCATGAATATGCGTTGTTCCACATTGTAAGAGATATTGATATTCTTGATTTTTATAAATACTCAAGGGGAATAAAGTTTTCATTACATGATATTAATGATGATGGTATTCCTGAGTTGATTATTCACAGTGGAGGTTGGGCAGCATTCATAAGTGTTTGGTATGTGTATACATATATTGATGGTGAAGTGAAAGAAGCACAAGGTATATATGAGAGTAATCTAAAACATGCACCCGGTACGGATTTTCCCGGGCTCTTTGTCTTTAATGCTTTGACAGGAGAGCGATTTGATCACTATATTGAGTTGGTAGATGGTTTAGCTACAATTGCAGAAATTGTGAGAGAGAGTACCCATATTTTAATTGATGATAAGTTTGTTAGCACAGAAATCTATCGAACACCGAATGAAGATTTATTTAGAGCATTTGAAATATCTCAAAACCATCCTGTAGTTTTCCATACCTTAGACGAAATACGTACTATGGGTTGGGATAGATTTGTCAGAAGCTATGAATTTTCTTTTTTAAGATAGGAATCTTATTAATAAGATTGATCAAGTGAAAGAAGATTTTGCAAAAGAAAGGAAGTTTCATTATGGAGGTGTTTTGGGTATTTTTGATTGGCGGCGGCATACTTGCACTGTCGTTGTACGCTCATCACCGGCGCAAAATGAATGCTATTGCCGACGGTCATGCAACAGACAGAGATAAGGTGTTTTTCAGACAGCAGCATCGGTTTACAACAGGTGTTGCAAGTATAGCGGAAGTCGCTGCCGCACTTGATATGAATGTTTTAACCGAACGCAAAGTGAGCGTTGACAAAACATCTGAAGCACATGCGATTATTTTCCGAAACGGCGGGATGGGTGCTTTCGCACCATTTGTTTCAGTCCTTGAACGCAACGGAACAGAGGGTGATAAGTTCCGCTATAACTATCAGATAGAATCGTCACAAACGACTAGTAGCGGCGGAGACGATGTTATAAGTGCCAATATTATACTTACGCAAGTCGAAAAGGCATTTTTAAGACTTGATAGCTCTACCGAAGTTGAGAGGATAGCAGTAAAATATAAAACAAAAACTAAATGGTTCTAAGGGAGAGAAACACATATGAATCCAGCAGTAATTATCATTCTTATTATTGTTATAGTCGTTTTGATTGTATTCGGGCAAACCATCTTTATGAGGTTGTTCGGTGATCGTGCTGCCGATGCAATCGACAACGCAATAACACGGAAAAAAACATCGAGTAATCCGCAAAAAAAGGAAAAACTATCAGATATCTATTCAATAGAAAGAAATCGCATGTTTTGTAATAATTGCGGAGCTGAGGCAAATGATGGTTCAAAGTTTTGTATGAACTGCGGACAAGCCTTAAACGGTTAAGACAACTCAAGCATTAAATGAGATTAATGATCCCTTGCGGTTGGACGATATTAGGTTCTATTAAACATAACATTCGAAAAGGAACATTAGAAAGGAAGCTATACCATGAAAGTACTTAGGTTATAATTTATGGAATCTCAAACAGAGGAAACGGTGGATTTGACTTAAGTGTCACAGGCTTGCTCGGCGGCAATCTTGACTACTAAAAAAACACTTTCTTTTGAGTTTATAAGACTTGAATGATTATTGGGTAAATATAAATGGATTGAATTAACTATGGCAAGTAAATATAATCAGACTGAATAGATTTAACAATCAACTTTAGGAGGTTTTTTAAATGTATAACCAATTCAATAGCATAAGCGCAAAGCTTAGAAATGCAGCGAAACTCATTGCAGCGGTAATTGGCGGCGGAGGAGCTCTTCTCTTCATCATTACACTTATTGCCGCAGGCTCATATGGTGGAATTACTTTTTGGGCTTTCATAGCAGCAGCGGTGCCATGCACTATTTATATCTTTTTAGCATGGCTTGTTTATCATCTAATCAACATAATCTGCGATACTTATGACAATACTAATGTTATATTGAAGAGAGTCGACAAATTGCATTTACATTCTATAGATGCCAAAAGTAATGAAAACACGCCTGTAAACCCAGTCTATAATACCGTTACTACGCCGACCACAATACAAGACTTACCTTCTACACCGATACCAGCTTCTGTACAAGTACCGATAGCTGCACAAAAGGTGATAGTTAAGCCGAAGCCGACTTTTGACTCAAAAAAGATCGATGTGATTGAACTCATTGATGAAGAGAATACAGTAGTGGAAGTGCAAGCGGAAGATACAAAGCCATTAGTAATCACAGAAACAGATGTAGTTGCACCGCCGGAAGAAGTTGTGAGTGAAGATGATCAAATTGCTGAAGCAGTTACGCCTATAACTGATACTCCAGCTCCTAGTGTGATATTCTGTAGGGAATGTGGCTTTTCCTATGATAAAGAAGGTAACTTCTGTCCTCAATGCGGAACAAAGAACGATATGAAATCGTAGACCTTGTGTAAGCCAAACAGTATCATCATCAAACCTCACTTCAATACGCAATGCTTCGCCACAAGGCGATGAAAGCTCGTATGGGCGGTATAATACAATTTCATTCTTCATATCGATTCACCTCATTATGTTTTTATGCCGCGCAATAAACGCTATATCAAATTGCGGAGTAATGTTATGAGTTTATTGGCACTGATTGCGTTACACGCTAACACTATATAGCAATAAGGAAAACCCTGCAATCCACACGGTTTTCTACCTTTTCGTTCAAAAAATGGCAGAAAAGGTAGAAACAATCACCATTGTCGCCAAGCTATTGTAAAATTGTTCATCATATTTCCATGAGAATCAGGTTTTATTTTTTTTGAAAAAAGAATCGTCCCTCCTGTCTTCACTTTGTTCTTCTCTTTTTCTTGATTTGCTATCTCATCTGGTATATAGTACCAAATGCATAAATATGCAAACTGATATATGGAGAGAGGCACAACGATATGAATGATATTGAATCACTGGGGTTAAAAATCGGCAGGAGAACTTTTATTAGCACTGCGGCTATGCTGCTGGGTGTTATGATTTTTGCCTTTATCCTTACACAGATTATTCCGGCAGGTGTGTTTGAGCGGGAGATTGTTGGCGGACGTGAAATCGTGTTGGCAGGCTCGTACATGCAAACGGACGACACATCTTTACCTTTTTGGCGCGTGTTGACAGCACCCTTTGAAGTCTTTGCAGGACCTGACGCGGCAGTCGCAATCATGGTGATATTCTCGATTATGCTCATTGGCGGTGCTTTCCTTATCCTCGACAAATGCGGGTTGATTAAGTATTCAATGCAGCTTGTTATCCGTAGATTCGAGAAGAAAAAGTATGTACTCCTCGCAGCAGTGACTTTTTTCTGTATGCTGCTGGGAGCGGGTATGGGCATATTTGAGGAGACTGTGATTCTTGCGCCTATCGCCGTGGCATTGGCTGTTTCTCTGCGTTGGGATGCTCTGGTCGGTGCGGGGATGAGTCTTATTGCAGTCGGCTTCGGTTTTGCTGCCGGCATATTTAACCCTTTTTCCACAGGTGTCGCACAGAGACTGGCGGGGCTGCCGCTGTTTTCGGGGCTTTGGCTTCGTATAATCATGTTTGTTGTGATATATAGCATACTGCTTGCGTTTTTGCTTCTGTACGCTCGGCGAATCGAGAAAAATCCTGAAAAATCGCTGCTATACGGCTTGAAAAATTCATCCGCCCGGTTTTCACCGGAAGAAGCAGCAACATCGGGAGTTAATGAGCAATCTTCAGGGGATCCGGGGGATGATGCAGAAACAGGAGCAGTAGCGGTAACAGGAATGGATACAGCAACAGGAGCAGTAATAGGAGCGGATAAAGCAATAGGAGCGGTAATAGGAACAGATAAAACAACAGGCGCGGATACAGTTACTGAGGATATGGAGATACATGCTCGCAAATGCAAGAGGGGACTCATCTTCTTTGGTGTTTGTCTTCTTGCTATCGCCGTATATGTTACTGCAGGAGCTTTTATTCCTGAGCTGACGGACTTTTCGATGCCGGTGATAGCACTGGTGATCATGGTCGGGGGCATTGGCGCAGGGCTGTTAACCGGTCACAACCGGGTGTTCCGGGATTTCGGAAAAGGCATTGTCACATTTCTCCCAAGCGTTGTTCTGCTTATGCTTGCTTTAAGCGTGAAGCATATATTCGTATCAGGCGGAATAATGGACACATTACTGCAGTACGCTTATAATTTCGTAATTGATTCCAGTGCCCTAACATCCTTAATAATCGTATTTCTATTTGTGCTGTGCCTTGAATTCTTCATAGGTGGTGCTTCCGCAAAGGCTTTTCTGATAATCCCGCTTCTTGCACCTCTGGCGGAGATGGTCGGTCTGACACGTCAGAGCATCGTGCTTGCATTCACGCTCGGCGACGGTTTTGCAAACGTACTTTACCCGACCAATGCGGTTCTTCTGATAGTGCTGGGGATAATAGGCGTACCATATTTGACATGGCTGAAATGGACATGGAAGCTCCAATTATTATTCGTTTTAGTCAGCATAGGTTTCTTAACTCTTGCACACGCAGTCGGATACGGACCGTTTTAGAAGACAGGGGGCAGGATAGGGGAAGCAAGACAGATGAACCGTCCGGTTTATACTGTAGAGAGTATTTCATATAAGGCTCGTAAAACGAGACTTTGAATACCTACTATAACACGGTAACTGTCCTGTTTAAAGCGAATGTTCCATTCGCTCCGGGAGAATCTACGATTCTCCTTGCAGCAAACATTCAGACCAACATCGTGTAGCGGATGAACCACCGCAGAAAGGGATACAATACGAATGAATCTTAGCGGCAGCCGGCAAACCATCCGTCTGCCGATATCTAGAAATCAAGAGATGGGATTATCGTGAAAGCGACATATAAACCTTATCCAAACAACCTGACTTTGGCACCTTCATGGAGGGGGGTGTCTGCCGATACGACAAAGGGGTTTTCAAATGGAGTCCAGCGGTCTATTAACATTTCGTTGCCGATTCTTTTTATTGGCATGAATTCTACGTTTTCTCTGAAGACAGTAAACTCATCGGTTCCCCAGACACCTTGTTGTCTGGTCACAAAGAACATATAATACTCGCCGGTGATTGAATCATAATGCACTGACGACGCAGGGACTATAACAGGATAAGGCACGGTCTCCCGCTCCATTAGCACATGCACGGAATCTCCCTCCAATGAATCGGCACAACTATCAGTAAAGCCAACAGTGATATTAATACCATCTTCATCATATAGCACCCTGATAGCAGTACCCTCAAATACCGGCGAGTTCCATAATCCAAGTAAAGATACAGTGACTTGATTGCCGACATGTATAAAGAAACGCTGTTCCCATCCTGTTGCCTCCCACTCTTCATTAGAGACAAACAGCTCAGTCATAAGCGGATAGCCATACGAGGACACTAACTCATCGGCAAACTGAACAACGCCCAGCGCTTCCATTGACATATAAAAAGAGTGCGAGCTTGATGTTGCGATCGTTACCAATGGCTTTTGCATTTGATAAAAAGTGCGGGAATATATTGTGCCGCCAATCAGTAAACACACAAATAGTATTGCCAGAATAGCCGCTGCTTTCTTGCTGGTCAATTTCAAACCAATCACCTCAATCCTGTATATCCTAACCCGTCCGCCATATTGTCCTGACCATATATGAATACTAAAATTGCAGGAAACATAAATACGGTTGATGCGGCAAAAATCGCCCCGACATCTCCTGCTGCCACTTCCGATAAAAATACAGACATTGGCATTTCATAATCGTTGCGTATAAAGACTACAGCCTGGTCCACTACATTCCAGGCTTCGGCAAATGCCAAAACAATTAATGCCGTTATTGCAGGTTTTATATTAGGAAACACAATGCTTGAAAATACACGGAAACTGTTAGCGCCGTCAAGGCTTGCCGCTTCAATCAAGTTCTTGTTAAAGCCCTTCATTTGCTGCCGTATCAGAAAAACCCCAAACGGAGAAAACACTGCGGGCAATATAATCGCTAAATAACTACCATCTATACCAAGTGCCCGAGCAGTTATAAAATGCGGAACAAGCAACGCCTGCATCGGGAGTAGCATTGTAAATATATAAAGGATAAACAGTTTGTCCTTGTGCCGGTTACGCAGTCTTTCAAAACCGTAAGCTGCAATCGGCGCAACTGCGAGCTGCCCAAGAACCATTGGGACTGCCAGTATTATCGAGTTCCAGATATAACGGTAATATGTCGGGTCTTCCAGCAGAACAGTACGGTAACCCGATAACGTAATTACTTGCGGAAGAAAACTCATGTCCTTATAATGCATAAACTCATCAGTTACGCCAAGCATTGTGTAGGGGTTGATTATAGCCGTATATCTCATTTCTGCTTCGAACACACTCATAAAAGAGTTAAACACAATAAAGAACACAGGCAATAAGCTGATAGCTGCAGCTATTGATACGGTGGTCAATCTTGCTATTTTGATTAAGTCTTTTCTTTTCATAATCACCTTGTGTAGAGACGGCACACTAACTATACGAATCCGTCAAACGGCGTTGAAGTGTATAACAGACAATCGCAAGGAGCATAATTGCAAACGAGAGCAGCGTCGCCGTCGTTGAAAGAGTCTGCATATTCGCTGCCGCAAATTGGTTGTTCATAAAATGCTGCAGCATAAATACCGACCTGTTCGGGTATCTGCCGAGCAGCAGGTATATTTCCCGAAAGATCCTGAACGAGTTTATGATCGACATCATAAAAACAAGAAATGTCGTCGGCATCATATAGACTGCTGTAACCGTGCGGAAAATCTGAAAGCTGCTTGCGCCGTCGATTCTTGCTATTTCGTAATATTCTTTTGGAATAAACTGATATCCTGTTACAAATAAAACTAAACTAAACCCTATGTTCTTGAATATGAATACAAGAATTGCAATTGGCAAGGCCCAGTCACTTGCAAACCACAATACTGTATCATAGCCATTCAATAGTAATATCCGGTTAATATAACCATTGTCGGCAAATAAAGATTGCCAGAAGAAAACTACCGAACCTGACGGTATAACCAGCGGAAGCATAAACAGCACCAAAAAGAATTTCTTTTGCTTAAGCCCTTCCAGCAATGCAGCTAATAAAAATGCTATTATCATGTTAAGCGGAACACTAAGCGCGATGAAAAGCATTGTATTGTTGACTGCCAGCCTGAAAACGAAGTTTTCCAGCGTGTTTTGGAAGTTTCTCAGCCATACAAAGCTCCCGCCGAAAGTTAAGGAGTGATAGAGGCTGACAAATGCCGGGATAAAGAAAAAAATAAGCATGCCGATAAAACTTGGCAGCAAAAACAGCCATATTCTGTTTCTAGGTAAGTATTTTTTAAGTGTACTCATTCTTAACCTTATCTAACCCCAAACGTAAAGCTCTAACCGATTCTGGATATTTGCCAATGTTATATCTATTGATTGCCTGCCTGTCACATACAAGTAAATATCCGGATATATAAAGTCATTTCGGACTGTAAAGCTACGTTTATTTTCTACATCAAGAAGCTCCATGACCGGTACAGTTTGCAAATATACACGCTCAAACATTCCATCCCGCAAGGTCTGCAGCACATCTTGAAATTCGAGCCATGCTTCATCCCAAATAAGCAATGCCTCTTCGTACTCTTCCTTTGCTTCTTCAGGATCTAACCAAGGATTCATACTCGGATGAAGCGGTAATAAATCGTTAAATAACCCACTATCCCACGCTGCGTTTGCATCCCATATGATTATTGATTCGAGCAGTTCAAAAATCGAATTCCTGAAACGCTCCCTGTTGACCGGTTGAAATATGTCGGGATATAGTGATGGGGGATAATGGTATTCATTTGCAACGTGTAATGGCAGTGTGTTCTCTAATGCAAAACGAACAAAATCCCATGCAACATCCTGGTTGCTGCTCTGTTGCAATATACTAAAAACCGTACTTGTATGGAATTCAATCCGGTTATTGAAGTTGCGTTGTAATATTGGTGTTCCATAAATCATATTGGATATATTACGATCTCTCATCATATATAGTTCCAGAAAAAAACCATGATTTTCAAGTAATAATACATTATCCCGTTGTTCAAGCAAGAAATCCATCATTCCGGATACTGTTACTACAACGTGACCTTGAGGACCGTTAGGCGTAAATTCAATATTTGTCGGTATACTGCTTGCTGCTACTACCAAATCTCTAATTTCTGTTGTGTTTGCATCAACTCTTCTTGTTGCTACATCATATACACCGTCAAAGACGTTAAGTACATTAAAATTCCTTATTATAAACAGCTCATGCTCCGGATTTCTAGCCGCAACAATTTGATGAATGTTAAGAAGCTGCTCCCAGCTTATTGTGTCTAAATCGTTAACATTGATGCCGGCACTCCTGAAATAAGCAATATTCGGCAACGGAGCTTCAAATGTAACAGATAAGGGAACGCTGTATAAAATCCCGTTTGCTTCCATACCTCTAAAAACGTTATCAAAATAATCTTCGCGGTTTATTCCGTTTGAACCATCTATTAGCTGGTTTAAGTCCACAAACAGCGAGTTAACATCTAATTTTTCACTTGATATGGTCGATAACATAAAAATATCATAAGAACCACTCAGGAGTTGTGTTATTAATGCAACTTCTTCACTTGTTGTCCGTGGTGATGAAAAAGTCTCCACCTGTATATTAACTTCCGGATGCTCTCTTCTAAAAAGAGAAATAATTTCATTAAATTGATACGATTCCCACTGTGATGCGAATATCCGCAGCGTGTGTTCAAACTCACCCTCAAACTCAGGATAATCTTCTTCTTCAGACTCCGCTCTATCCGGCCAAAGCCAACCCCATTCATCATCTATGATGTCTGCCTGATGATCAATTTCATCCAATACAGCATCAAAGATATCTGAACCGGTTTGCGTTCTGCAACCAATTAATAATAATGCTATACAAACAGCACTTAAGATAATAATAACCGTTCTCATACGATGACCTCTGGAAAAAAAACGTAGGGATTTTGCATAATTATTTATTATATATAAACCCAAAACATTTTACAATACTGTTTGACGGAAATTATATCTGTCATATGTACGGAAATTAGTTGCTGACAAACAGTATATTGAAACCGTTGTGGCACTAGTGTATAATTATTTTGTTATAACGGTTGTTTAAGTGTGTTGAAATTCTGTGGTTTTCGTTGGCGTATTTCTTATTTATATTCCTTGCGATATTAAACTTGCCATTGTAATATTAAAATACAGTGTGATAAAATATACAGTAGATTGAGGATATTTTTTATGCCATTTGAACACGATAGTATTATAAGCATAGTTCGTAATGCGTGTAAAAGCGCATCTGAATATCCATGGATTGAACTAAAAGAAAACAATGCTGACCCTCAGCAAATAGGCGAGTATGTCAGTTCTCTTTCAAATACAGCAGCACTATACAGACAAAACTATGGCTTTATGATATGGGGTGTAAACGACTCTACACATAAAATTGTCGGCACACAGTTTTATCCTGAGAAAAAGAAAAAAGGTGGCCAGTCTCTAATATTGTGGATTAGCACATTACTTAAACCGCGTATGCAAATTTATTTCCATGAAGTAGAAATTGAGAATGAGCATATAGTAGTTCTTGAGATAGCTGCGGCTAATTCTGTACCTGTTGCATTTTCCGGAACAGAGTATGTCCGAATTGGCACAAATAAAGTGAAATTAATGAATTTTCCGGATACCGAACGACAATTATGGGCGATATTTTCAGAAAAATCATACGATGAAATTATAGCTTTAGATGACTTAAATAATGATACTGTGTTAAGTATGTTAGACTATCGCAGCTATTATGAAAAGCTAAACGAACGACCTCCAAGTTCAGAGAAGGCGATTATCGAGAGGCTGATTGACGAGAAAATTGTTATCCGTAATAATACAGGCAGTTATGGGATAACTAATATTGGAGCGTTATTCTTTGCACACAGATTATCTGATTTTTCTAATCTTGCCAGAAAGGCTATACGTATCATCAGTTATAACGGTGAGGGCAAGGCATATTCTTCCAGCAGAGAAGTTCTTTTGGATAAAGGGTATGTTAATGGATTTGAGGACTTAATAACTTACATATATGGCTTAATACCGGATATTGAAGACTTTAGCGAACCGATTAGAAAAGATGTTCCGGTATATCCCGAGGATGCCGTAAGGGAGCTGATGGGAAATTTAATTATACATCAAGATTTTTTCATGCGTGGGACCGGACCTATGGTGGAAATATATAAAAGTAGGATGGAAGTTACAAACCCCGGTGCTCCGTTGATTGAAAAGGATAGATTTGTAGATCACTCGCCGGTTTCACGAAATGAAACAATGGCAGGTTTACTACGACGCTTTGGTATTGGGGAAGAACGTGGTGTGGGATTTGATAAAATCGTTATTCAAACAGAGTTATATAAGTTGCCGCCACCGGAGATAATTGCATACAGTACACATACAAAGGTAATTCTACACATACATAAAACGTTTGCCAATATGAGCAAAAGCGATAGACGTCTTGCGTGTTATTATCATGCTTGTATAAAATGGGTATACAACAGTTACATGACTAATGCATCATTACGCGAGAGATTCGGTATTGAAGAAAAGAACAAATCCATGATATCGCGATTACTAAAAGACGCATGCGAAGCAGGTTTAATAAAGATAAATAAAGAGTCTTTAGCAGAAAAGAGCAGAAAGTATGAACCTTATTGGGCATAATTTCGTTGACTGGCTTTTCTCAAGTTGACACGAAATATCTCCTATCCATTGCAATCAGACGTTTTATTTCGTTGACCTATAGTTGACTGAACATTAGATTACAAAACCATCGGTTAATGAAAATATAGAATTTCGTTGACTGGCTTATTGCAAAATGTTGTGTAGTTGCCCTCAATCGTTTGCAATAACAAGACTATTTTCGTTGACTCATAGTTGACTGAACTCATACATTTCCATACCTGCACTACTTATGAAAGTGCCACAGCCATTCTAGGCGAGGCACTTTTACAGCAATTTATGAATTGTTTATGAACTATTTGAAATACCCTTTACAAAACTAACCGTCCCCCGTCCTGTCTTTTCTCACCGTATATCAAAGTTCCTAACATTGTCGAAGAAGCCACGGAATTCGGCGTATGTGGGGACATATACGTTTTGCAGGATATTACGGTTTAGCGGGAGTGAGCCGCTCTGGTATTGGATATGCAAAAAGTCCTGCGCGAAACCGCCCAGCAGTGATGCAAGAAATCTTTCGGCGATTGTTATTTGGTCATCATCTCCATGACCAATACTCATCATCATTGTAAATGTGCATACAATATCGCGTGAATTAAGCATCTCAATCGAGTAGAGTCCTGCAAGCGCGTCCTGTACTGCATAATAATCCGCAGTAGTACCAACGTACTCAGCCGATTTTCCCGCTAAGAACCTTGCTCTTTCATCAGTCTCCGCACCATCGTCTTCAAACGGGTTGCTGTTTCTGAAAAGCAAAGGCATGATAAAGCCCAACGGAATTTGACTGCCGTCGGGAAATACCGTGTCAAATTGATTAAAGAACAATACTTCGTTGGAAATAACTTGCTCCAACGCATTTTCCACACTTGTCGTCTGCCCCAGTATATCTGCTCTCAATCCTGAGCTTTCAAATAATTGCGGAAGCTCTCCGGCTTCAAGTGCCTCTCGTAACACTGCTGTGTATTCATCATATGTAAAATACACAAACTCTATGGTTACATTCGGAAAGCCGCGCGGGTTTTCATCTTCGTCCACTTCGTCTGTTGTGAAATTCGCGATAATTGCTTCATAAGCCTGTATTTTGTCGGCGGCAAGGTCTTCATCCTCCGAAACAGCAAACCATATAGTGATTTCGCCGTCAGGTAATGTCATTTCCAACCTCTGTTGTTCATAGCTGTGAATGAAGATGGTTAATCCAATTCCTAACGCTATTACCGCGGCGGACAACCCGATGATGCGGTTCTTTTTTCTGCGCTTTTTTTCTTTTACAACGCCCAGAACCTTCTTCTCTTTGGTCAATGCTTTCTCAAACTCAACTACAGAGGAAAAACGCAAGTGCATATCTACTGCCATCGCGCGAAGGATGGTATCATTCATATAGTCGGGGATATCCGGATTTAACTGATTCGGAGGAATCAAATTGTCTTCTGTTTTCCTGTTCGTTGACTCCTCAGGCTTAGTACCTGTTATCATGTAATATAATGTTGCACCTAAAGCATAGATGTCCGTCCAGGGACCTTGCTTACTAATCGCCTGATACTGCTCGGGAGGGGAGTAACCTGGCTTCATGACCTGTGTCAGTTTCAGCATTTCCTGAGTTTCGTTCTTGGAAAATCTTGCCGCGCCGAAGTCAAACAGCTTTACAGTACCGTTTGAACATATCATTATATTATCAGGGCTTATGTCACGGTGGAGGATACCTTCATCATGAACGGCTTTTAGTGCTGAGCATATCCCCTGCATGGTAGACACGCATTCATCGAATTCTATAGCTCCACGTTTCAGGATTTCACTTAATGTAGTGCCTTCAAGGAACTCCATGACCATGTATGCCGTGCTGTTTGCTTCAAAAAACTCGTATACGTTGACTATGTTGTTGTTGCTGCTGAATTTTGCCGTGTAGCGGGCTTCATCCAGAAAACGCATTAAAAAGTGCTTATACTCTTCCCGGCGGTTGTGCGCATAAATTTTTACCTCCTGAGTACCCGGAACTCGAATCGCGATGCCGGTATAGTAGTATTCCTTGACTGCCACAACTATATTAAGGTTCTTGTCCCACGCTTTATATGTGATACCAAATCCGCCAAAACCAAGTGCTTTGCCGATTATATACCTGTTTTCAAGCTCCATGCCGGGAGTTAGAAAGTATGGCTCAACAGGAGGTGCCCCCTCTTCATAACCGCAAAACGGGCACATATCAAGGGTATCGTTGTATTTTTCAAAACAAGCGTTGCACAGTTTCATTTATGTTTTCCTTTCGGCTTTAGTTTAAATATGCTTCCCAGCTAAAGCCGTCAACACAAAACGGAACAAAAATGAATTCTGCATCTCCGATTTTCATTAAATCCCCGGCTTCCATTATTTGGGGAGTCATTACCATTTTTTTATTCAGGTATGTTAAGCCGCTGCTGTCACCCTGTTGTAAGTAGAACTCCTGATTGTCAGGCTCATATGTAATAATACAATGCCTGTTACGTGATACTTTCATTTCCTGAGCCAAAGCTATATCCATTTCCATAGACCTGCCAATAGTATTGTTACCGGCTTTAAGGTTAAAGCTCTGACCAATATATTCGCCCTTTATACTGACAAGCCATCCGACAACAGGTTCGTTTCCTGTGGGTGCGCTCCACATAGCCATGGTTTTAACATCTTCTGTATCGGTATGATTGACCACATTGTTCACCGCCTCTTGTAATGATGGAGCGGGCACTGCTACAGGTTTCGGCTGCTCGGGGGGAACTCTAACGATTACAGGAGGTTCGGGTGCTGCCACAGGTTTGGGCAGTTCAGGCATGGGCGGTACAGGTGCGGGTGGAGCAGGAACGGGTGGAGCGGATACGGGAGGCACAGATGGCTCGTATACGGGAGGTGCGGTTGCGTGCTGCATTGGTTCCGGTCTGACAGGCTCCGGCTGTTTAGGTATTTCCACTACAACTTGCATAGGCTCCGGTTCCGGCTGAACGGGTATGGATTGTTTGGCTTCCGGCCGAACAGGCTCCGGTTGCTTGGCTTCCGGTTGAGCAGGTATCGACTGAGAGATTGCATTAGTATCGTTATTTGGCGAAACATCTTTTTCCTGTTTATTCCGGGAACTGAAAAGACTGAATGTGCTTTTATGCTTACCCGCAGATGTAACAACTTTCTCCTGCTCTTTTGGAGGACCTTGAGTTACCGGAGTTATAACAGCAGCCGGTGTCTCCGCTTTATTTACCGCCTGTACACCCCCCGTTTGTTGTGATGAAATAGTATCAGGATTACAAACCGGGCACTCCTCAAATTTATTAGCGTTATAAAAGTGACCCTCGGGACATTGAACTTTGTTTATCATTTTGCATCCTCTCGTTTTTGTTAGTCTTATTCTATACTTTGATAAGCACACAAGTGGTATTATCCTGTACACCATTTGCTTTCTGTGCAGCTAATTGGAGCAGAGCGTCCAATCCATTGGTTATATCCGGGCTAGTCAATAAGGTATTAAGAATGTCATTATCACTTAGGCTGTTTGTAAGACCGTCTGTGGTCAGCAGGATCATATCTCCGGCTATAAGAGTAAATGCTTTGCTGTTGATATCATATATTCTTACGCCGCCAATGCCGATAAAACTTATCAACGCATCCGGCCGATGCTTCTTTTCGTTTTTCCTGACTGTCTCCGCTTCTTCGATTGTCAGTTGTTCCAAGCTGAGAGCATAGTTATGATCCCGTGTTACCCGGACAATTTCGTTGCCTCTTATTATATATGCCCGGCTGTCTCCGACCGACAACCAATAAAGATTTTCATTTTCTATTGCGACCGCAACAATCGTTGTTCCGGCTTCCCTTATACTCTCGTTCTTTTGCAGCTTGACTATTTCTTCATCCAGAATGTCAATTGCCCGGAAGAAAAAATTCTGATATGCTTCGGAGCTTTTTTTAGAGGCAATCAGCTCTTTTGCTTTTTTCACGGCTGCGTTGCTTGCTGCCGAGCCGCCTTCCGTCCCGCCCATTCCGTCACATACTACCGCAAATGCTTTGTTGTCCGAGAAATCAGCATAATATGCGTCTTGTTGTTCCTCGCGTGTACCAATATCTGATTTGCATGCAACTTCAATACGCATTATTATGCTCATTCTTTTGTCCTGTCTTTAAATTAATGTTGCCTTATACGATGACGGTGTCGTAACTCCCCATCAGCCGGTTCATTTAGTTGAGTGTCAGACCAAGCTGACCATTCAAGCCATCTCCAATAATGATACTCATTTATCACACTTCTTGTTTCAACCCACCATCGGGGTATAGGGGTGCCTGCTACTGTTGTTATATTCGTCAAGAACCACCAGTTACCACCATTTGAGCTGCATGGTGTTCCATCGCTATACTGATCCATACCTCCTCCCCACCGATACGAAGGCATTGCACTTCCATCACGAGTGCGGACACAAGCTTGCGCAAAGCGTGCTCCTCCTCCTCCTCCGGAACTGGTTGGATTATTGATTGGACCGGTATTGCTGGTCCATACATTCATCGAATTGTCATTATACCCTCTCCCGCACCAATGATAATAATGCCATCTCTGTACAGTTGTCGGAATATCATCACGTCTTGAACGTTGTGTATCTGTGTCTGCTCCCGGATTAGTCCGAGCATCTACTGCAGCACTCCAAGGTGTATGCCCTACATTATGTACATCGTGGGCATTTTCCCATCCGTCCAGAGACGGTCGTGTTGTTCCTTCACGACTTGTCCATTCTCTTACTCTGGTACTCCATTGTCTCTGAGTATAAGGTGCAGGAGGGGCTTCAATTGGTGGTGCTGTTTCTATCCAGGATCCCCAATTTTCATTTATCGACCACTGTGCAAACAGTGTTACCGATCCTTGCACAGGAGTGTTACTTTCGAATCTGGTTCCACCGTTTGCCGCTGTAAACCATCCATTAAATGCGTAAAAACTACGTGCAGGTACAGTCAAAGCACCAATAGGTTCATTCCAGTTTACACTTTTGGAGCCTACATTGCTTCCACCTGTCGAATCGAATGTGATAGTATATTTTACTACTGTCCACCGTGCGGTCAGGGTCATATCGACTAAAACATTTGTACTGCCGCTAACCTGACTGCCGCCGCTGAACCAGCCGTCGAAGGTGAAGTGATCACGAGTTGGAGTTGGGAGAGTTCCGATATTATCGCCCGAGTTTACACTCAAAGTACGTGGATTCACACTGCCGCCGTCGGCATCCAGTGTAATCGTGCGTACTATTCTTGTCCACTGTGCAAACACTGTCATACTCTCTGTTATCGTGGTGCTGTTGTCGACCCTGCTTCCGCCGCTTGCGGATGTAAACCAGCCGTCGAAAGTATGGTGGTCACGTGCCGGGATAGGCAAGCTTGCACTCTGACCGCCCGGTATTTGCAAGGATGCCTGAGAAACAGTCCCGCCGTTTGCATTTAATGTTACGGTGTATATATCCTGTGTCCAATGAGCAAATGCCGTCATATCACCATTGATAACTGTCGCTTGTGTGATTTGTGTACCGCCTATTGCGGCTGTGAACCATCCGACAAAAGCATGTTCGGCTCGTGTTGGCGTTGGCAGTGCGACCGTACCGCCTATGTTCGCGCTCACGGAGTCGGGTGATACAGTACCGCCCTGTGCATCTAACCGGATTGTACATTGTCCCAAACTGACCGTTATAACAACTGTTCCATTTCTTTGCAGCGATGTGCCGGCTTGCGGGTTTTGACCGATTACTTCATCTCTGGGTCTGTCGCTAACGCCTTCGCTAATCATTACATCAAGCCCAAGTCCGGAAAGTGTAGACCTCGCATCACTGCGCTGCTGCCCTACGACATTTGGTACCTGAATCAATGCTTGATTGCTGTTAACACTGATAGTGATTACTGCACCTCTGCGTACGGCCGATCCCGCTTCTACGTTTTGAGTCACAACACTTCCGGCAGGTACGCCATCGACGTTGACATACTCAACCTCAACCGCTAAACCGGCAGCAGCCAGTATCGCTCTTGCCTCTTCCTCTGTCATGCCGACAACATCAGGCATATCAAAGTCCATACCGCCGAGACTGACGATTATAGTCACTTCCGTACCCGGAAATGCAGGTGTTCCTCCGACCGGGCTTTGCGAAATAACTATACCTGCCGCCACTGTCTCGTCATGCTGCTCCAGAACAACTACAATCATACCTTGTAGTTCAAGCCGCTCTATTGCCGCTTCCTTAGTTCTGAACTGAACATCGGCGATGAAAAACCTGCCCTCCGCATCAGTCAATAGTAAGTCTACAGCCGCGCCACCACTGATCACGACTTCAAGTACAGAGTTCGCGGTTACTACACCCCCGGCTCTGATTGCTTGTGAAAGAATCATGTTGGCAGGGATATCGTCCGAATCCTCTTTTCCAACTATGGAAAGTAACAAATTGCTTTCCGCCGAGCGTTCTTCGGCGAAATTAATATCGAATCCTACGACCGACGGAACACGCGCCATACCTTCGGGAACGTTAAAATCTGTTATTCGATTTGATGAAAAACCGATGACTCCTGTTGCAAAAAGAAGTGCCAACGTCACAACAAAGCAAGCTGCGGCGGGTGTTGCGATTTTCATCCACAGCGGCCATTTCAACACATCTATTTTTTTAATCTTACTGAGCCTGCGTTCAAGCTCACCCTCTTCGTATAGTTCTTGTTCAAACGTCTGCGCATCCGGTGTGCGGTCTTCTATGCGTACGTTCATAGCATTTAGTACTGCTATCTCTTGATTTTCACTTAATTCTTTGGAATACTTCGTAATAGGTGTCAGGATATCCTTTTTCTTACCCTCAAAAAAGGCGCGGCGTTCCATTGCATCGGGCGGTGCAACACCTGTAATCATGCGATACAATGTTGCGCCTATCGCATATACATCCGTCCATGGACCGTGGTCACCGCGGCTCCGGTATTGTTCCTCCGGTGAATATCCGGGCTTAATAATAACTGTCAGGCTGCGGCTGTGGGAGGTTGTAGCAAAACGGGCTGCTCCGAAGTCAATTAACTTAACCTGACCGTCTTTTGTTATCATGATATTATCGGGTGCGATATCCCGATGTATTATTCCCTGTGCGTTTACAACTTGTAATGATTGTATTATTGGTGTAAGCAGTTTTATCGCTTCATCACCGGACAATTTGCCGGTTTCTTCAAGGTGCTTGGACAGTGTTTGACCATCCAGAAACTCCATCACGATATATGCGGTATTGTTCTCTTGAAAGCATTCAAATATACGTACAATACCATCGGTATTGCGAAATTGTGCCAGACGGTTTGCTTCCTCGACAAACTTGTCCACACCATCCGTAAACTGTTCTGCCTTTTCACCATGGAATATTGTAACCTGAGTTTGACCGGGCATACGGGTGGAAAACTCGCTCGGCAAGTATTCCTTGATAGCGACCTTCTGCTCCAGTATCGGATTCCAGGCAAGATATGTGACACCAAACCCGCCATAACCCAGAACCTTACCAATGATATATGTGCCCTTAAGTGTAGTGCCCGGCGTTATATGCAGTGCCTCTACCTGACTTTCATCATTTTCATAGCCGCAGAACGGACACATGTCGAGTTTTTCATCATATTTCTCAAAGCACCCGTAACACATCATTTTATTGTTATCTTTTTTCATATTTCCCGCCACCCTTTATACAAATATCTCTCCGTTTATGCCATATACTTACATTGTTAAAATAACACAAGTAGTTTTATTTTGATAAAACAGCTATTGCCGTGTAATTATCCATATCATTACCCTGTCCGTTTTTTTCAACCTCATCGGTCATCAGGTCGAGCCATTCTTTTGCCGTTTTGCTTTTCTTCAGATAAGCACACATTTTTTTCTCGCTGCATAATTCCCAAAAACCATCTGTACACAGCAGAAATGCCTGACATTCCGGTAACGGTATATCATCGGCAAGAGCATACTGAGGAGATTCCCATTCGATACCCATTGTGCGAAGCAAGCGGTTTCGATCGGGATGTTTATTTATATGCTTCTCCCTTATTTCGCCTGATACAACCAGCATTTCGACTACACTGTGGTCGCGTGTTCTTGTTTTTAACTTATTTTTATTAAAAAGATATGCTCTCGCATCACCCACGTGTCCTATTCTAACCAGCCCGTCAGCTACAAGAAGAGCAACACATGTTGTTTTCATATCATCAGATTTTCCGCCTTGTGATGTCTGTGCGTGCATAATATTGTTTTGTGCGTTCATAAAGGCGTCCGATAAAAAGATGTCTATATCTCCATCATAGTCGCTAAAATCCAAAACGAAACTTTCTGTCGCAAGTGCAGAGGCTACCTCGCCCTTGCCGTGCCCGCCCAATCCATCGGCGACCACAAACAGACTCCCGGCATCTGTTTCCAAAACAGCAACCGAATCTTCATTATTGTCGCGTGTACCGGTTTCTGAAATCAATGCGTAATCCATGTAAGTCACTCCGCGTTTTCTTCGTATTGTTATATCATAGCCGTTGCAATGACTGACAAATCTTGGATAACTATATCCGGCTGGCCCGGTTTATTGCGTTTGTCTGTGCATTTCTATATCTTGTAGAAGCGTTACGAAGAAATTTTGCATAATTATCCAAGGATGCAATCATCTTTTCGGATGTTGAACTTCTTTCGTTAACACGGTTCCATTGGGTATTAAACTGATTGAAATCCGCTCCCTGCCATGCCGCCCTCGACAAGGCGTTTACTTCATTGTTTGCCGAAGTCATTTTTGACCTATGACTTTTTATATAGTTCTCTATTGCTGTTGCAGCTCTTTCCAGCCTGTTTCTGTCTACGCTTATAAATGACATGCTCTTACCTCCTTATTTAAAGGCATCCGCCAGTTTTTCGTTTGTTGTTTCCGTCTGTACATATCCGTCGCCGACTTGATTTCTGAGAAATCTGACATAGTTGTCAACAACCGAAAACCGGTCATTTAAATATGCATTTCGCACAGATGAAAACGCAGCTCTGGCACGCTCCGATGCTTCTCCCCGCCATGCGGAAGCAAGCCCGTTCATTTCGGTCTCTACGGTGTTAAAATCGTTTCTTATTCCCGTGTTCAGGTTTGCTATGTTGTTTGCCGCTGCGGTTATAGCCGATGTATTTACCCTTGTTTGTCCAGACATGGCTTTAATACCTCCGTTTTAATCAAAATGCTGATAAAATCCGTTTATTTAAACAACCGGTGGTGTGAATCCGGGCGCGAGTGTTTTAGTGTCGAGATTATTAAGTGAACTTAACCCTCTGCTTAATCCCGTTCTGACCGTACCGAGGCGAGCTGCACATACGTCATTGCCGATGCCTTGAAAATCTCTGCGAATGCCGTTTTCAATGTCTTGCAATTCATTGATGATTTGACTAAGCTCCCTTGTTATGGCACTTATCTCACCATTTGCTCTTGCTGTCATTCTCTTTCCCCCTGTTTTTTTCAAGCAATTCTCACTGATTATTTGACGCTACCTTATAGTTGTGCAATCAGTTCCCGCTCCACTCTTGCAAACTCTGCAGAAGTTTCTCTGAGATATAGCTGTACTCTGTCTATTTGCTTGCTTCTGCCGATTTTAATATCAGTTCGCAGCAAATTAAAAATACCCAGAAGTCCAACCTCTCTATATAAACTGTTTAACCTTATATCCAATGAGGCGAGGCGATGATTTTGCCTCTCCAGCCGGTCGGCGTAGCCGTTTAGTTTTCTTGTGTCCACAGTAAGCTGCGGATTGTCGCTTGCTGCTCTATGACCGGCACTGAAGTTTTTATTCCACCAATTAGAGATTGCACCGGTCGCTCTGCCTATAACTGCTACGCCAATAATCAGCGTGCCGGTTATTCTTTTGTTAACTATCCGCATAGGAAGAAACGCTGTGCCGACAATCGCTCTTCCGACTATATATGCTCCGCCGGTGACGCTGCTGATAAAGCCCGGCGATGATGGGTTCCAAAAATTATCAACCCATCCCGATATATCATGCCCTCTTACATCGAAATTTTTAATAACATTTGATCCCGGAATATCTCCTTGAGCGACCAGTTGTGCATAACTTCTGTCAACAACTCTGTCCCACAAAGCCTTATAAGATGTTATTTTTCCTGCATTTGCATTAATCTCTTTTCTGTATACTCTCAAAAATCTATCATTAAATCCTACTGAATTAAAAACTACGCATTTAGATACACCAATACTTAAAAGAGCTACTGTTTGGGCTAATTGCCCACCTTGCGAATGTCCTGTTACCGAAACATTTCTGTAACCTTTGCCTTGTACATTTCTTTCCATAAAACCCAGTGCAGCTTCCTGTTGCATTGTTAACTCTTTGTACTTAGAAGAAACAACGCTTACAGTGTCTGCGTTGACACCAACGTTGGTGCCTTGAAAAGCAACAATAGCCTCTTTGTTTGGTGTTACGAATAATGTTGCGGAAAAACCTGTGTCGGGGTGTTTTTCTTGTGTGGCGATTTTTAAACTGCCTAAACCATTCGGGTCATTTCTAATTGCATCAAAAGTCGTTTGATAATCTCTGCGCTGTTTATCGGTTAAGCTTCCTGCATAATCTCTAACAAATTCTGCAAGTGTAACCCCTTGAGGCATAGGTAAAGGAAAATAAGTTAACTGGCTCAAAATCGCCATTTGGGCATCATTCAATTCCTACACCTCCAACTCTGTTAGCGAAGCAACCACTTTATTAATATCATTTTTGCAATTGTGATACCCCATCATTCTTACACTTCGGATTCCTGATTTTCATTCAACCATTTGACAACGTCCTTGTCTGCTTCATCGGAATATCCGGTAAATATCACTTTATCAATCCTATCGTGATTAAACAGATAGGTGAACTCATCGCTGATGTTCCCCTCGGGATACAAGCAGGCAACGTAGTCATACTCTACACCTGTTTCGGCGTGTGTTTGCTTGCGCCCGTAAATCATAATAGTTTTTTCGCCCTCCGTAAGGACGACTACAGAACCTAATGGTAAATACTCTTTCATAATGCGTCTCCTCGTATCATTTTATATATGGTTGCTTTTGCACAGTGCTACGCAGCCGCTTTGCCGGTGGCAACACCTGTTGCCGGAGCATTAACCGATGTGCTTGCAGAGCCGGCAACTTTTGTATAAATACCGGCTACGTTGTTTGATATCACATTACTAAAGCCCAAGCCATCCATTTTTATAGCACCAAACAAAGCTGATGCTTTATCCAGAAAAATCCAGTCAGCCATGAAATTACCTGCAATTCCCCCTGCAACATATCCAAGAGGAACGAAAACAATTGCTGCCGGTCCGGTTGCTTTCCCAGCTGCTGCTGCAATCTTACTGCCTTTTGCTCCAAATACCTTTTTGGCTGCTAAATGCGCAGCACCTGCCACGGCATCTCCGATGGCTTTTCCTAAACACGCGCCGACAGCCGCAGCATTGACTACCCCACCAACCAGAGATGCAATTTTCATGGCGGTTATGATTTTCTCAATCAAGCCTAATGCTTTTGCCAGACTTGCAAGCCAGGGTGGTAAGGCTGAATATAATACTTCGGTTATATACATTATTATTCCTTGGACCAAATCGTGTACAAGACCATGCGTTTCCTCAGCCGCTTTTCCGATAGTGCCCCACTGCGATTGCGACTTTTCAATTGGTTTTCCCGCACCCCTGGGACCACCACCGCCGCTGCCACCGCCGCCTCGTCCTCTGCCGCCATAGCTAAAGCTGCCTCCGCTTGCAACACCAACACCTGCTCCGGCGTTGCTGCCGCCAACAAAACGAAATCCGTTACGGTCGTTTACATACGAGTTGTTTATCTCCCGCTCGGCGCGTACAAACTCATTGGCTGTCTCTCTAAGATATGCGGAGGCATTATCAATTTGCCGGTTTCGCCCGATTTTGATATCAGCTCGTATTAAGTTAAGCAACCCCAAAAGTCCGACCTGCTTATACAGTGTGTTTATCCGGGTATCCAAGTCGGAGAGCCGGTTGTTTGCTGCTCCTAAACGATTTGCATAATTATTAAGCTGTCTTGTGTCTACCTTTATACTCAAAGGTCACACCTCCTGCTGCGATTTTGTTCAGGGTTTAACGAATCAACCCCCGACAGAGAGCGGTGAGAAAGAGCCAAACCGCTCTCCGGGCAAACACGCAAAATCAATTGAATTCTCCCGAGAGATTGGTCACCGCTGTCTCTGTTTCAAAATAGCCGGAGTCTACATTCCTGCGAAGGAATTTTACATAACTGTCGATTACATCGTAGTAGGTTTGAAAATACTTCGCCGCAAAGGAGTCAAATGCCGAAATCGTTGCATTTGAAGCTTCGCCCTCCCATGTACTCGAAAGGCTTTTTACATTTGCCTGGCTGTCCTTCAGTTCGGCATCGAGCCTCTTGTTCAGGTTCTCTATACTTGTCGCTATCTGTGCCACTTGTGACGTATTTACACGAATTTGTCCTGCCATTTAAATCACTCCCATCTGTCTTAATTAGTCAGTTGCCTGACTTGCGCTATGTTATCATCCTGACGCGCTTTGTAGTTTGTCCTCTGTTTCATTAGTGCATCGCTGGCAGTTTTCAGCTTATCTGCCATCATTCTCAGCTCATCACAAAAGCCGTTGATTTGGTTGACAAAAGCCAGATTGTCTTCGCCCTCCCATGCTGAACCCATCGTCCCTGCTTCTTGAAGCAACTGTTGGTAGATTTGCGTGTAAGTTTGTGAATGGTCGGCAATCTTCTTCGAGACCTGCTCAAGCTGCTCGGGGGTTACACGAATAACTTTGCCCATGAATTTATGCTCCTTCCGAATAATTATTTATATCAGCATGATTTTGGAACCGTTTTTTATGCCAAGCTCCGAAACAATCATGTTAACATCATATATAATGCCGCTTTCTGCATCGCACAGGACAGCAGTGGCATCCGCCGAAAATTTGCCTTCCGTTAAGTCGCTCATAGCAGCAGTTATCAGTTGTTTTACTTCACTCATCCTGCTCTCATACGGGATAAAGACATCGAACTTTTTTTCCGCTGCAGGTATTGTAACTTCTATTAATGCTTTATTTATCATCATCATCCTCCACAACCCCGGAGTATAACAGCTTAACCTTTACCGCCTTGCCTTTTTGGAGCGCGTACCCGAATCCGGTCTCTATGTCATCACGCATTTCCGAAGTTGTTTTACTTGGCTTCATTTGATATTGCTCAGAAATGCCGCTACCCACCCATATGCCGTTATTGGGAGACACATGGCTCAAATACCATTTTTCAAATGAAAGCGAAGGCACATCCTTGACTTGCTCTGCGAATATTACAATTAGCTCGTATTTTACATCACCTTTTTCCAAAATCAGGCTCAAGCGTTCGTTTGCTTCCGCGGAAATCGCGTTCTTAAGTGCAGTAATGGAATTGATGATTATTATCTTCTTTTCATAAGCTTGCGGTGTATCACCTTTATCTAGTGCTTCCTTATAAGCGTTATGTCTTTGAACAACTATGTCAAACAATGCCGTAATCTCAGCTTCAAAATCCTTTGCACTTTGATAATATGCCAATGGCTCCGTGTTTTTGTCCGTCAGTGATAATGCTCCGTCAAAAAAGGTAACATCATAGGAATAGCTTTCAGCGTAAAGCATTGCTAAATCGTAAACGAACATCTGACACTCATCTCCGGCAGACATGACCGTGTTAATATAGTGCTGTCCGAATGGATAGTAATATATATGCAATGAGTTATTTTCAACTCCGATTGGTACACTCCATGTTTTTTTGCTGTCGATATACTCTGACAGGAATTCTATATCGACTCTTTCGGGCAGGATTGGAATCCTTGGCGCGGACATACCCTTCCATTGTGCATTCAGGCGGTTGCATTGTTCCTGCAGGAATGTATATGGTATCGGATCTTCTGTGATATGCGCGATTTGAAATTCATATAACTCGTCCAGTTTAACCAATCCGCGTCCCTTGTGCTTGGATGGGAAAAGCCCGTCTGTTTTTCCCAGTATTGTTGAATAATCCGCCTCATCGTTCATTTGTAAAACATATAATTGTCTGAAATTTTGGAGCATTCTGAAACGTACCGCGCCGGTACCGAGAGCAGTGAGAATAAAATAAACTCCGTATTTCGTACCCTCCCGGGTCAGATATGATATCGCTTCTTCTTTTTCCTCATATGTTTCAATGAATGCTGCGAAATTGCTGACTATAACCACTATGTTCGGCAATGCTTCACCTGTAGCTGATATATACGAGTTATAATCACCGCCGTAGTCCGTAAACAATCTTACCCTGCGGTCAATTTCAGCCTTGAGCATCTTCAGCAGATTATTGATTTTTTCGCTTTCATGCGAGAAAACAACATCACCGGTATGGGGGGCTTTTGCGAATGCCCGCAGTGTTTCCGAAGCAAAATCCAAAAGGTATAGATTGAGTTCATCCGGAGTATGAGTTGTAATCATCGAATAGATAATTGTGTTAAGGAATGTTGCTTTACCGCTTCCCGCCGCTCCGTATATAATCACATTTCCTTCCTGCGAAACAGGCACTCGCAGAACGCACTGACGTTGCATAGCCGGGTCATCGTACTCGCCGACAATCGGGTTAAGAACATAAGGCTTTTCAATTGCTCTACCATGTTTTGTAATTACATTGTCAAGCAGTATCATTGCCGGTATCGGTTCAAGCCAGAGCGGTTTTATTATTATTTTTTCTTCCAGTGCAATGTTGCATAGGTACTCCGTGATTACATCAAGTTGTTTTGGCGGATTGGCGTTAACGCTTTTTTTGTTAGCGGGCTTGAGTTCTCTTATCGGGCGGCCGTTTCTGTCGATAAAAACAACACTGTTATCTTTTTCAACAAGCACCTTTTCGGACGGATTATATGGTGCACCTGCCCATGATGATTGTCCCATTTCAAAAAGCTCGTTGTAACCGACTTGCAGGTAAAAACGCCCTGTATCGGTTAACTCCGCGGCATCGGGTCTCTTGAGCATATCCATACTGTCTGCGCGTTCTTGAACCTTCAAGCACACACGAAACTTACTGTTACTCCAAATCTGGTCATCAACAACTCCGGCCGGCTTCTGTGTGGCAAGAATCAAATGTATCCCGAGGCTTCGTCCGATTCGTGCGGCACTTACAAGCTGCGTCATAAACTCCGGTTGCTGCGTTTTAAGCTCTGCAAACTCGTCGGATATAATGAACAGGTGTTGCAAGGGTTCATCGACAACCCCTTCACGGTAAAGCCGTTGATATTTGTATATATCGATGTTACTGACACTGATTTTCTTGCCGGCATCTGCGAAAATTGCCTGTCTACGTTTTAGCTCACTTTCGATTGAAATAAGAGAGCGCTTTATTGCGGCACCGTCCAGATTTGTGATTATACCTGCGGTATGCGGCAGTTTCTCGAAGGATTTAGCCATACCTCCGCCTTTATAGTCAATCAAGATGAATGCGACTTCATCCGGATGATAATTAACTGCAAGGGAGAGAATGTAAGCGATTATGAATTCGCTCTTGCCTGATCCCGTCATACCTGCAACCAAACCGTGCGGACCGTGAAAATTCTCGTGAAGATCAAGCCGGAATAACCCTCCAAGCGTATCAACTCCAACCGGAGCTTCCAGTGATTTTGTAGGATCATTTTCACTCCAGCGGGACAAGACATTTAGATGCTCTACCTTGCCAACACCATACATCTCAAGAAAAGTGAGCATTTTCGGCAGCCTGAATGAACCCGCCAAAGTATCCAAATGCACATTTGACAGTTTAATGCCTAATATATCAGGATTTACAGGAAGAAATATATCCGGATGAAATGATATGCTTTTTCCCGATATGTCATTTTTGTCAAACAGTTTCCCGCCATCAGCATCCAATTCAACTACGATAGAGCATTCCTTTGGAAGGTTTTGCAACTCATTGTAAAAATGTACAACGCTGAAATGTATGTTTCTTTTCTCTGCTTTGATCAGATTGAGCATTTCCACCTTGTCGGCAAGCGCCTTATCAAAAGCGAATATTACATAATACGGTACAGCTTCCTCAACTTCATCGTCTTTCATTTCCATCCGATTTTCAATTTCACGTTCAATGTACGCCGATACTTCCTTTGCTTCATTGCTATCGGTAGCTATAAATCTGAAACTATTATCATTACTCCAAACATGAGGCAGCCACTTGGTAAACTCAAAGTCTTTTTCATCCTTTTTGTTATACAGAAGCACTAACTTGACCTCGTCATAACTATATAATGAAGCCAGTTGAAAAATCAGGCCTTTTGAAAACTCAAATGTTATTTTTCTGTCTCCGATAACACCGGAGATATGATGTTCAAAAAGCGACAGAGTGATAGGAACATTACGAAGCTCCTTTGGTCTTTCGCACAACGCATATAAATCTTCTTGCAGATTATCTTCATCAATAGTGAATTTGCGTTCGGAAAAAGATATTTCCGCAACTAAAAAGCTGTTTCCGGTACCGACACGCAGAACCAAAAAGTCGTTTTGCGATAAACCGCGTTCCCATAGATTACGCTGTACGTTCTCAATGCGTGTTACACAATCTCCAATTGTAATATAATTCTCACGCAGTATTTCTTCCTGATTTCTGCATTCTTCGTTAAACATAAGAGCGACACGTTCAAGATAGGCTTTATACTTTTTTTGCCTCTGCGCCTCTTTTGCAATTTTTCGCCGTTTTTCGTATCTTTTTGAAAGAATAGGCCACAGCACCGTACCGAGCAGCATACTTGCGGACATTACTATTGACGGCATGGCGGCAGACATATTACCGTTTACCATGGCATTGTTTATCGCAAAGATAGCCGTTGCCATTGATGCCATACCCATGGTTATTGAAGGACCGATAACCATAATCATCGGCATTTCCTCGCCGGCTGCGTTTTGCGGCGGGGAATCTATTTTGAATACGGCACTTTCGATATCACGCTTAAATCTGGGTGAACGGTAGAAGTAGTTAGTTTTTGATTCCTCGTCTGTTTCATCATCATCGTCATCATCGTCATCGTAATACTCGACCGGTTGGCTGACAAACGGCAGCAGCCTGTCAGAGATATACCGTATACTTTTATCCGGGTTATTGATTGCGATAAACGCATTCCCGACAATGATTTTAAAGCCCATCAGGTAAATAATGTCACCTGTTTTCAGGTTCTGTTTTTCAACCCGCGTGCTGTTTACGAAGGTTCCGTTAGTACTCCCGTTATCGCGGATGCTCCATATTCCGCTTTGGTAAACCAGTGTCGCATGATTGCCGGAAATAAACTCGTTGTCGACTATAATGTCGTTATTATCACTGCGCCCGATGCTGATTTCGTCATCTTTATTAACCTGATATTTCTTAAAAACCTGCCTGTCATTTGTATTTGCTTCCGAAAACACATAAGCTTCCGTACTGTCATCATTAATACCGAGAACATAAATACAAGATGGTCTGAGTACAGTGTTCTTGACTGCACCTTGCTCTCCATCTATTACCGTGACTCTGCGGTTCGATTTGAGAACCCACTGACCGTTGATGGCTTCAATGCTGATTAGTTTTGATGTTGATGCTAAGCTATTATCACATAGCCAGAACTGACCTCTTATTTTCTCGGGCAGTGTTATTGAGTTAATTTTCTCGCGTGTGATCAGTGTAACTATCATTATTTGTTTCTCTTTTTATTAAAATTATTTCAATCGAAAGTAACCGGTCGATCTTCGGTGCATAAGAGCACAAATCTTATTTCGCATAACAATCGGGATTATACTGTTTTCATCACTTGAATAACACAGGGACGGCAAAATTGGCTCATTACACATCAAAATCGGGCATCGTCTTTTCTTTTTTTGTTTTTTTTGTGCAGTTGAGTGTGTTATAATACCCGAAGCCATATGACAGACATCACATATTTTTCAGGGGGGCCTATGCATATCGCTGTCTGCGACGACCAAATCGATGTTCTTGAGCAAGTTTCTAATCTGGTAGAGACTATATCGCCAACAAATTCTGTAATACCATATAATACAATTAATAATCTGCTTATAGCGGTTAAAGACGGCATCCTTTACGATGTCGTTATTATGGATATTGACTGGGAGGATGAAGACGATGGCATGGATTACGCGGCAACATTACGTGAACTCTCCCCGGATACAAAAATAATTTTTATGACCGGTTTTCAAGAAAGGTATGCGCAACAGATTTTACTCAAGCCTTCTAATCTTTGCGGTTTTATTTCTAAGCCTATCGATAGAAATTTACTGGCAAAATACCTAAACAAAGCCGACACCGAAATCCGAAGAGAAAAGGAAAAAAAACTTACAGTCAGCTTTGGCGGTATCGTGTCGGCTTTTGCGCCGGAAAATATTTACTTGCTGGAAAGCAAAGGGCATGCAGCAACAATACACACATCGGAGGGCAAGCAGCGCTGCTATGAAAGGCTTGAAGCCTTAAAGGAACGTTTGCCGCCTCAATTTGTGTATACACATAAAAGCTTTTTAGTTAATATGGATTTTATTAAGAGAATAGAACGCGACAGAGTTTTGCTGCTAAACAACGTGGAAATTCCTGTTAGCAAAGGGAAGTACACAATGCTGAAAAAGACATACTTCAGCTATATAAGCAGCAGCTTGTAGGGCAGGACAGGGGGACGGTTCATCCGTCTTCGGCAGTTGTATGTAAGGGAGAGAAACTTTGATTCCTAATAGTATATTTTTAATGTTAATGTGGTTTCCCGGATTGGTTTTGTTTTTTTATACTGCAACAGCGTTATTAACGCCAAAATACAAGCTGCGTTATTGTATATTATTCCTTACTCCTTTATGGATTGTTCTAATGATCATTAGAATTTACCTGACAGAAATAATTACCGATCCGATCGGACAATCTGTACTGCTCATTGGAAACACAATAATCGTTGCTTCAGCATTCTTTGTTTGCATTGTAATCACATGCCGTGAAAAGATACTAAGAAAGCTGTTCGTGACAATAATCGTTTATGCAACTCTTGTCTTGGCAGAATTTTTAACTATCAGTGTTTTTGCTTTTGCTTTAGGGGAAGACTTATCAATTGAAGTTAATACATTAAACTTGGGCGGGCTGTTGTCGGTGCTGCTTGTTCAAGCAGCTTTATGCTCTGTGCTTATCATTTTCTGGAACCGGAAAAAAATAGAGACAAGGGAGGATTTTATAGGATTTGGATTGTTTCTGTTGCTTCCGCTTAGTCAGATATTATTATTAAACGGCCTCATTTCTATATCTATGCAATACGGGTATAGCTACTCACCGGCTGTCTTTGCAGGCGCAATAATCGGGTTTTTTGCAAATTTAGTTCTGTTGCGTTTATTATTCACAAATATGGAAAAGCATGCGCTGGAAATCCGTTTAAAGGGTTTTGAGCATATGCAAGAGCTTGAACGCGCACGTTTTGAGGTTATTGAAGCAAAGCAGTTAGAGCTTGCCAAGATACGGCACGATTTCAACAATCAGCTTGTCACGGCATACCGGCTCGCAGAGCAAAATAAGCATGGAGAAGCAGCCGGAATGCTTGATGCACTTTCAGCCGCATTAGCAGAAACACAGGAGAAAACATTTTGTGCAAATCATGTCGTAAACGTTATACTCGCAGAAAAACAAAAGATATGCGAAACCGCCGGTATAACTCTGGATACAAATGTAGCACTTGAGGAAAATTGCGGGGTAGAACCATTGCACCTTTGCAGTGTTTTTTCAAACTTACTCGATAATGCAATCAATGCATGCCGGGAAATACCGGATAGCATTATCAAGATATCCGCTCTTCAAAGAGGCGACTACATTCATATTAAATGTGTAAACCCGATACCGGAGGCAGCTAAAAACGGGAGTGGATATGGTACCCGTATACTGGCAGATATTACCGAGAGATACGAAGGCGCATACAACGCAGAAACTATCGATGGGCAATACAGCGCAGTCATATCCTTGTTGAGTTGTCGTGTCGGGGTGACGGTTCATCTTTCTTCGGCTGCAGCATGTAAGGGAGGTATTGTTTGATCCCTAATAGTATATCATTAATATTGATGTGGTTTCCCACAGTGATTCTGTTTTTTTATACTGCAACATCATTATTAACGCCAAAGTACAAACTGCATTATTGCATATTAGCTTTTTCTCCTGTGTGGATTGCGTTGATGAGCATTAGGCTTTTTCTGGCGGAAATAATCGCCGATCCGATAGGGCAATCTCTGCTGCTCATTGGAAACACAGCTGTTGTTACTTTAGTACTCTTTATTTGCGTTTCAATCGTATGCCGTGAAAGGATACTAAGAAAACTGTTTACAACTATAATTGTTTTAGCAGTTCTTACACTGGCAGAATTTTTAACGATCAGTATTTTTGCATTCGCCATAGGGGAAAACTTTTCAGTTGAAATAAACATATTAAACTTGGGTGAGCAGTTGTCGATGTTGCTTGTCCAAGCAGCTTTTTGCTCAGTGTTAATTGTCTTCTGGAATCGGAAAAAAATAGAAACCAGAGAGGATTTTATAGGCTTTGGGTTATTTTTGCTGCTTCCGCTTAGTCAGATATTACTTTTAAGCGGTCTCATTTATATATCTATCCAATACGGTTATAGCTACTCACCGGCTGTCTTTGCAGGTGCAATAATCGGGTTTTTCGCAAATTTAGTTCTATTACGTTTATTATTCACAAACATGGAAAAGCATACGCTGGAAATCCGTTTAAAGGGTTTTGAGCATATGCAAGAACTGGAACGCGCAAGGTTTGAGGTTATAGAAGCAAAGCAGTTAGAACTTGCAAAGATACGGCATGATTTCAACAATCAGCTTGTCACGGCATACCGGCTCACAGAGCAGAATAAGCATGGAGAAGCAGCCGGAATGCTTAATGCACTCTCAGCCGCATTAGCAGAAACACAGGAGAATTAAACTTCCTATGTACTCTTGCCGCGCCCTTTGACGTCAAACACTTTTTCAATGCGTCCATCCCGTACTCCGTAAGCTATGTCATACAGGTTTATAGTTGTGCAGCAGTGACTTGGTATGAACATAACTGTATCCTTTACATTAAGTTCGATGTCAGGTTCGCTGAGTCTGCAGTGTTCTTCACTGAGCTTGATTGCTTCTGCATTCAGCCCTATCAACAGCGGATTGCCATTGTCTGTTGAGAGGCTCTTTAGTCCGCCATCCAGTACCGCTACTCCCTTGTGTGTTGATATTACTGTACACATTATATATATAGCCTGCTCGAAAGGGAGCTCCAATGTGTTATAGCGCGCATCCATATATATGTAAGAACCCGCTTGTAATTCTGTGTATAAATTGTTGATACATGTCAAGTTAAAAGTACCCGAACCGCTGCCGGAGATTTCCTTCACCGGTATATTGTTTTGTTCCAGGAAACTCTTAAAACCACCCACATATGATAACAGCTTCTCAACGCCTTCGCTACGTATTTGCACTTCGGGTTTTAGTACGAGCTGCCCTTCATATGCTTGAATACCATCGAATACGAGATACGGTGATTCCATGACTGCACGTGCCACATCCAGACCTTCTTCATAACTTCGAACACCGCATCGCCCCTGCCCGACATCCAGCTCAACAAGCACACGAAGCGTAGCCCCGTGTTTGGCACAGGCATTGTTTAAGTCAAGAACATTTTCAACATTATCAACGGCAACAGCCATGTAATGTATACGTCCCGCCAATTTTGCAAGTTTATCCAGTTTCGCAGGAGCAACAATTTGATTAGCTAACAGTATGTTTTCAACACCGGCATCGGCAAGAACTTCAGCTTCGCTTAATTTTGCGCATGTTATACCTTTTGCACCTGCTTTCACTTGCATAAGCGCGATTTCAGGTATCTTCGCCGTCTTAAAATGCGGACGCAGAGATACATTATTGTCTTTCGCAAACGCACTCATTGTTTGAATATTGCGCTCCACCGTGTCCAAATCAATCAGGAGTGCGGGTGTTTCGATATTCTCATCAGGATTTAGTTTAAATTCTTTTACTTTCATTGTGTTATCTTTATCTTCCTTCTTAACAAGACAGATGAACCGTCCCCCTGTCTTAATCTCCTGTTACTCTTTCTAATAAAACTGATGTAATAGATCTACCACAATCTAAACTATTTTTTATTGCTTCTTCTTTTGTGGCTCCAAAAGAAAACATATCAAATTGTCTATACTTTCGAGTTTCATATGTTTCTCGTCGAATAAAAGTTTTCACAGTATACCAATCATTATAATCATTATCTGTATTTAAATCAGGAGGTGCTAATGTATTGATTATACCATATCTTTTATTTTCATTTTTTAATTGAACTTTAAAATCATCAGGTACATCTTTCATTTTTTTTGATTTAAAATCACATAAAATTAATTCAAAATTATCTATTGTTATAGAATTATTGTTTTTTTCAAATTTTTCCTTAATTAATTGGACTTGTGTTGCTTTTGCTTCATTAAGTTTATCAACAGCTATTTGAGCTGCCTGTTCAGTCGAATAATGATTATGTTCCCCAAATGGACAATTTCCGGGTTGATTCATACATTTTCCTACTGCTCCGGATATAGGATTTACATGCCATCTTTCTATTAAATGATGATTATCATCTGTTGAATAAGCGCGCTGATTTTCTTGTTCTGCACATTTTTCAACTTTTCCACCCGGGCGCATATTAAATTTTTTCCTGACTAACCCAGCGATGTATTTTAAAATTTTAATCATTTATCGGCCTCCAACCCAATGAAATAAGAAATGATAATAAGATACTGCTCGATATTTGCTATGAAGATCATTGATTATTATACATTGAGGTATGTACTTAATGCAATCATTTGTCACTTTGTCTTTTGTTCCGAAAATGCAACAAGACAGATGAACCGTCCCCCTGTCTTGTGTCTTGCTCCGCATCAAATCTTTATTCTTGCGATTTTGCCCCATGGGGGATTTACGCGCTCATTTGTCAGCAGCCATAGCACGGGGATGCCGCTTGCCATTTTTTCATCCGGCCAATTGCCGTGTCCGTCCGTAAGAATAATTATGCAGGCGGGTGGTTCGTTTCTCAACTCCTTATTCACATACTCAAAAATGCACTTGAAGCTTGTTCCGCCGCCGCCTTTTGGTTTTATCTTAAGTAAGTCATCCACGTTAGCAAAGTCGACAGGGGGGACTACTTTATATAGGAAAAATCCGAGTTTACCGCACAACTTACCGTCAAACTGCTCGATAGAACCCTTTACCTCCGAGAAAACTGTAGTAACCGTTTCTTCGTCCATGGACCGTGATGTGTCAATCATAAAAAGAATATCCTTTACATATTCCTCTTTTTCATTAAAATCGGGCAGGAAAAAGGGGCTTTCGTCAAATCGCCTGTCAGGTGGTGTAAAGGAGTAATCCGTAATCTCCTCCTGAACAAAAGTGTTCAATATCGTGCGCCAATCGAGTTGAGGTTCTCTGAGTTTCCGCAAGATGCGGTCAATAAGCTCTTTGGAGTAATTGCCGATGCACTGTGCGTTTATTCTGGCTTCTTCCACTTCCGCAGCTACATAGATATGCTGATCCCATTTCTCTTGAAACTCCTGCGCCTCATCTTCATCCAAGGTGTTCCATTTGCTGTGGTCATCTTTGAAGCCGCCTAAGCTTGCGTCGTTAAATCTGCCCCTGCTATTTCCGCTGCCACCTCCGCCGGCTTCCGGGATTTTCATCCTCTGCCGCTTTGGCAGCATTTCATAAACCTCTTCAGCCGTAAAAAGATGTCCCTCCTGACCCGTTGGAGTCAGATGCATCGCTTTACCGAAACCTTTAAGCACTATCGGAGCTGTCCGGTTCATTGACTTCATAATATTGGAATTTAC
>Ga0123353_10000571_pt1 | contig 45185 bp, 39 predicted proteins | sample TergutLab28metaG_3_FD_92763 | JGI IMG/M metagenome (GOLD analysis project Ga0123353, IMG submission 92763) | Labiotermes labralis P3 segment gut microbial communities from Petit-Saut dam, French Guiana - Lab288 P3 | ecosystem: Host-associated > Arthropoda: Insects > Digestive system > Gut ... | reverse complement strand
TCTACAGCGCAGAACACAAAATCAACAGCCGCGGCTATTTTATCAAAGTCTGCCGTTGCGTCCAACACCTGAATATTTTTCAAACTCCCCGGCACAGCCTCCGGCATGCGCCAGCGACCCTCGATGGATTTCGCGTAACTCTGCCCTGCGGAACGCGCACTGGCGGCGAGGACAGTCACTTTAAACCATCGGTGATCCGCTAAAAGTACGGCGAAACGCTGTCCAACCATGCCTGTAGCGCCTATAATTCCAACTTTTTGCATTATGTCAACTCCTTATGCTTGCATATTGCCGAAATATGTGATATTATGTAAATGTACTCATGTTATTTACATAGATATTTAGTATTATTTATTCTATCATAAGGTGGTTGGTTATGTCAAGAAAGATATTATCACTGTTGGTATTTGCTTTGGCAATTATAACGTTCTCTCCCGCTGCCTCGGCGTTCGGTGACGATATTACTGTGCGCGTAGGCCTGCACTACGGCGGCGGTTCGCTCAACATTGCAAACCTCCAAAATGTTACGGGTGTGGGCGCGGGTTACAGGCTGGGCTTTTTTGACGTGAGCGGCAGATTTAACGAGCTTGCGCGCACTAACCATATAAAAATCTCTATGAGCGCCGGTGGCGGCAGTTCGGCGATCGTTGTCAGAGAGACGGATACGGGCGAGCAAATATGGGTATATGAAGGCGCCCTCGGTATTATGCCGTCGCTCGGAGAGGTTGAACGTCCCCTGACATGGCACAGGGGATATTACTATGCGGGTGCTTTTGAGTTTCGTCGCAACGGTGGCAACATCACGGTGATAAACCGTGTAGACATGGATGATTATGTTAATGGTGTCGTCCCGTATGAGATGAGTTCAAGCTGGCCGTTGGAAGCTCTAAAAGCCCAGGCCGTTTGTGCGCGCAGCTATGCCTATACCAATCTTGACAAGCACAAGACGTTCGGGTTCGATCTCTGCGCGTCCGTTGATTGCCAAGTCTATAACGGCGCGAGACTTGAGACCGAAAATACTCGCCTTGCCGTCAGCCAGACGCGCGGGCAATATGCTATTTGGAACGGCACGGTAGCGCAAACATTCTATCACTCGTCCAGTGGCGGCTCGACTGAAGACGTAACGAATGTATGGGTGAATGATTTGCCGTATTTACGTGCCGTAAGGGATAATTTCGAGGACTTATCCAGAGCGGCTAACGGACGCTGGAGCTATACGGTAACTAATGCCCAACTGACAAGCATACTTAATTCTAAAGGTCACGCGAACAGTGGCATTGTCAGCTTTACTGCCGACTATACGCCGGCCGGGAATGTACTGGCTCTGCATTTTATTGACTCAAGCGGCAGAAAGCTTACGTTTTCAAGGGAGCGAGCGAGGACCATACTTTCCAGCGCTACGCATAATATTTCGATATTTTCTCAGCGATTCACGGTAAACTCCGGTCAGATGCTTAGCGTAGAGAGCGCAAACGGCACGACGACCCGCACGGATCTCAACAATATAACGATCCTTGGCGCGGGAGGAAAGACGTCACAGGCAAGCGCGGCAACTCAGGTTATAGGCGCGGACAGTAAGATAAGCTCTGTGCCACAGACGCAAAATGACGGTACATATGTTATTCAAGGCACCGGTTGGGGGCATAATGTAGGAATGAGTCAATGGGGCGCGAGAGGTATGGCGGAATTAGGCTATAGCTATACAGACATCATTGCCCACTATTTTACCGGTGTACATGTAGGGAGTTTACCGCCAAGATGACAACTAACGACTTTGATTATTACTTGCCTGAGCGGCTTATAGCGCAGACACCAATTTATCCGCGCAGCGCGTCGCGTCTGCTGCTTATTGACAGATTAACGGGCAGTGTTTCACACAAGAATTTTATTGATATACTGGATGTTTTACAAACGGGAGATTGTCTTATTTTAAACGATTCGCGAGTCATTCCCGCGCGTCTGCACGGGTCGAGCACGCAGCCTCCGGCATCTGCGGCACCATTCCCTCCGGAGGGGGTATATCGGGGGCACGGGGGCGGAGACCCCGGGCAGGTGCCCTGCCGGGCAAAGGCGTCTGCGGACGCAGGGACGAGGGCATCTGTCCCCCCGAATCCCCGGAAGATTGAGGTTTTGCTGCTTAGACAGATTGCGCCGAACGAGTGGGAGTGTTTAACCCGTCCGGGCAAAAAGACGCGTGAAGGAGTATCTATATGTTTTGAGGGTGGACTGACAGCGCGGGTCTTGGGCGAACTGGACGATGGCATAAAAGTCTTGAGTTTTGACGGCGAGATAACGGTTGGCGAGATGCCGCTGCCGCCGTATATACACGAAAAACAGGAGGACAGCGAGCGTTACCAGACCATATACGCGCGCGAACCGGGGTCGGCGGCGGCGCCTACGGCCGGTCTGCACTTCACGGATGAGGTGCTTGACGGTTTGAAAACCAAAGGCGTGGCGCTGGATTATATAACCTTGCATGTCGGATTAGGCACATTTCGTCCTGTACAGACCGAGAACATATCGGATCACAAAATGCATACAGAGTATTACACTATACCGCAGAGTACGGTGGATACAGTTGCACGGACGAAACAAAACGGCGGGCGTGTCATAGCCGTGGGCACAACGACATGCCGAGCATTAGAGAGTAGAGCCATTTCCGGCGGCGTATCCGCCGGATCGGGTAGTACGGATATATTTATAACTCCCGGATATGATTTTAAGGTGATGGACGGGCTGATTACAAATTTTCATTTGCCGAAAAGCACACTGATAATGCTTGTGTCGGCGTTTGCGGGGAGGGAAAATATATTAAATGCTTATCAAGCGGCGGTATATGAGGAGTACAGATTTTTCTCGTTCGGAGATTGTATGCTGATTTTATAGGAAATAAGGTGCTATACTCCTTAACCATGAAAATTCACAGCCCCGCATCAGTCTTTTTGCCGCCATGCGGCACGGCAAAACCTTGAAAGGCAGCAAGCATTACTACGGCTTTGCCGTACCTCCTAACAACAAAAACCCTCGTCGCATGACTACAAATTCTACTTGCTAAGGAGTATAGAAGAATGAAAAAGGAAATGAAGAAACCGGTTAATCTAATCACAATAAGCAGAGTGATTATGGCAATTTCACTGTTGTTTATAGAGCCCATGACAGCTTTCTTTTATGTAATTTACGCGTTATGTATCGTAAGTGACATAGCAGATGGACCAATTGCCAGGAAAACAAAAACAGCAAGCAATCTCGGCGCGCTTTTTGACAGTATCGCAGACTTGATTTTTATAGCTATAGTATTGATTATTTTTCTGCCCCATCCTGGTTTCCCACTAAAATTGTGGATGCTTTATGGGGTTGGTTTGGTCATAGTGACCCGCCTTATAGCATTTGCAATCGGCTTTAAAAAATATCGTACCCTGACTTTATTGCACACATATTCCAACAAGGCGGCGGGACTGATAATGGCCTGTTTCCCGCTCTATTTTGAGCTATGGGATATAAACGTAATGTTTATAATAGTATTCGCCGCGGCATATTTATCGGCTCTTGAGGAGTTTGTCATAACAATCCGCTCGAAAGAACTGAATAGAAATATCAAAAGTATGTTTGATAAAGAGTGAGGGGAGTCGTAGGGGCAGCTCGTTTTCGTCGGAAACAGGTCCGTGATTATTGAGGGTTGTATGTAATTATATGAATAAATCGGTAATATTATTGACATATTTGTAGGTATAAAGTATAATGGAGACAGATATGATGCTATAGTACGCTGGAGGTTTTTTTTATGAAAAATAGTAAATCGAAGAAAACTGGCGGAATATCAAAGTTATCAATCTTGTCTTTTGTAGTCTCGCTGATTCTCTGTTCATCAATAATTTTCCCGACGATTACAAACAAGGTTAATATTGAGAAAGTGCAAATGGAACAGCTTGTTTTGGAAAAAGGCATCAGAATCAATGAGGTGGTTTCCAGATTACTTTATAAAACCGAAGCTCTTGCCATGCTCGCGATACAGGACGACGGTAATATTGTAAATTTTGAAAAGGCAGCTTCGTCAATAGCAAATGATCCGGCAATATTAAATGTACTTATGGCTCCCGATGGGATTGTTACATACGTTTATTCTCCCGAAGAAAGCAGTTATTCATTGTTAGGGTTTGATTTTTTTTCCGGCGATGACGGCAACTTAGAGGCCGCAATGGCTGTCGATGGCGCAAAGCTTGTCATGGCAGGTCCTTTTGTGGGCGCGCAAGGGGTTATGATACTCGCCGGCAGACTGCCGGTATTTTTAGACTCGCCGGAAGAAGGGAAAGTATTCTGGGGTCTTGTTTCGGTAACGCTCAGATTCCCGCAAGCATTGGACGACGCGGAGCTTATCGCATTTGAAAATCAGGGATTTGCTTATGAATTATGGAGGATAAATCCGGATACGGACGAAAAACAAATTATTGCTCAAAGCCTTAAATACTCCAAGCCAAACGCGGTATATATAGAAAAAAGCGTTCTTGTTCTTAACGCCGACTGGTACTTAAGAGTTTCGCCCGTTCGCGTATGGTACGATTACATTGAGAATATTACTCTTATTATCTCAGGCATATTCGTTTGCCTTTTAGTATTTTTTATTGTACAAAATAATCACAAATTAAATCAAGTAAAAAAAGAACTTGAAGTGATGGCAATCTCTGATCCGTTGACGGGTATATTTAATAGGCGGCATTTTATGGAAACAGCAAATATTAATATAGAAAACGCGCGCCGGTATGGGAAAAAGTGTTATATCGTAATTTTTGATATGGATGAGTTTAAGAGTATAAATGATACATACGGTCATATAATCGGCGATCATGTGCTGATAGAAGTGAGTACGCGTATAAAAAAATCGATTCGGCCGTATGATTTGTTTGCCCGGTACGGCGGCGAAGAGTTCATAGTTTTTATATTTGACGCGAACGATGATATAGCAATCAAGATGGTTGAACGTCTCAGGTTATGTTTATGCGATGAAGCGTTTGAGTTTAATGATATGAAAATTAGCTTATCGGCAAGCTTTGGTATAGCCAATATTGACAATTACGACATCAAAAGAGCGATAAAACACGCGGACGCCGCGCTTTATAAGGCAAAGAATGAGGGACGGAACAAAGCTGTTGTATACGAAAAATCAACGTAACGCAAACCGGACTTGACAATTCCGTTACGCTTATATATAATACTAATATCTTAACATCGAAAGGGGATGTGATTATGTCGGTATTTATGGTGGTCTTGACTTAAACCGAATATCGGGCACATATGGTCATTGCAAAGGGTAGATTACCCCTTTGTTTCTAGCTGTGCCGCCTGACAAACAACCTTTCGTTAATACTGCCGCAGTATGCCGCAGTCTGATAAAGGCTGCTTGTACCGCGGCGTTTTTGCGCCCAAATTTATCATGAAAAGCTTTATTAACACATTGTAGCAAGGAGAAATTAGATGATCGAAAACTATGGATATCTGCCCCATATGAAACCTGATGACTCAAAAGGTACACCCGCGCGCGTTACCGCCGCTCACAGAGAGAGATACGAACTTGTTTGTGAACACGGCGAATGTTTCGGAAAACTCAAACCAAGCGTGTATTACGCTAGCGGCACGGAGGAGTTCCCTACGACCGGCGACTTCGTGCTGATAGACTATAACCCCCTCGGCGACAGCCCGATAATCGCCACACTTTCGCGCAGATCTTACTTCTCGCGCCGTGCGCCGGGCACTATACCTAAGGATCAGACAGTCGCTGCGAACTTCGACTATGTGTTCATCATGCAAAGCCTAAATCAGAATTTCAACTTAAAACGGATGGAACGCTACCTGACGCTGGCGTGGCAGTCCGAGGCATTGCCCGTGGTCATACTGACCAAGGCCGACTTGACAGATGATTACTTTGAACAGCTCCGCGCGGCGGAGAAAATCGCAACAGGCACAGGTGTGTTCGCAGTCAGCGCACACACGGGATATGGGCTGGATATGCTGGACGACTATCTCAGACCGCGCAAAACAGTTGTGTTTCTAGGTTCGTCAGGCGTCGGTAAGTCCAGTCTCTTAAACGCGCTGGCAAAACGCGCGGGAGAGACAGACGACGTCATGGCAGTCAAGGAAATCCGAGAAGAAGACGCCCGTGGGCGGCACACCACAACTCACAGACAGCTTGTCATGCTTAAATCCGGTGTGATGATAATAGACACGCCAGGTATGCGGGAACTGGGCATGTGGGATGTCGGTGCGGGGCTTGGCGAGGCATTCGCGGATGTCGAACAATATCTCGGCGCTTGCAAGTTTTCAGACTGCAGGCATGAGTCCGAGCCGGGATGTGCCGTCAACGCAGCGGTCGAGTGCGGCAAACTGCCGCGCAAACGCTGGGAGAGTTATCTCAAACTAAAGCGTGAGGCACGCTATACCGACGATAAAATGGGCGCATTGCGCGATAAGAATAAGATTGATAAAGATATAGCGATATTTACAAAATCATTAAAAAATAAAAAAGGAGCAAAACGATGAATATAAAACTAAGACTTGAAACACCCGATGACCACTATGCCGTGGAAATGCTGACACGAGATGCGTTCTGGGGTATGGACTACCCGGAATGTGATGAACACTATCTTGTACATCTGCTGCGCAATACCCCGGCGTTCATACCGGAATTAAACTATGTAGCGGAGCTGGACGGCAAAATCGCCGGACACATCATATATTCAAAGTCGCGGGTCATCGACGCCGATAAAACCGAACACGAAATCTTGACGTTCGGGCCGATAAGCGTCCTGCCGGAATACCAGAAACTTGGCATAGGCTCGAAACTGATACGGTACACCATCGAAAAGGCGAGAGAATTGGGCTACAGAGGGATTATCATTTACGGACATCCTGAATATTACCCGCGTTTCGGCTTTCAAAACGCAAAGGTGTTTGACATAACGACGCCGGAAGGCGGAAACTTTGACTATTTTATGGCATGTCCGCTGTATGACGGCGCGTTTGACGGTATTTCGGGGGCATTACACATAGATGAAGCCTATAAACTGTGCGGGACGGATAAAGAGGGATTGGAGTGTTTTAATGAAAAATTTCCGTACAAAGAACCGGCAGGCAGGTGCCCTGCCGGGCAAAGCGGGGGCATCGCCCCCGAGCCCTCAGTATTGACAAAAGAATAGTTATACTATAATATTGTAGGGGCGGCTATCAGCCGCCCTTACAATAGGAGGTAGATATTATGATAGCTTTGGGATCCGACAACGCCGGCTTAGAACTAAAAAACAGGATAATGGCTTATCTTGACGGACTTGGATTGAAATATAAAGATTTCGGTACGTTCGTCGACGAGAAATGCGATTATCCCGTATATGCTGTGGCGGCAGCAAATGCCGTTGCCGTAGGAGAATGTGAAAAAGGGATACTGGTATGCGGGACGGGCGTCGGTATATCCATTGCCGCGAACAAGGTCAGAGGGATCCGCTGCGTAGTATGCAGCGAGCCGTATTCGGCGCTTATGTCACGCCGTCACAACGACACGAACATGCTGGCGCTGGGCGCACGGGTATTAGGCATTGAACTTGCCTTGGTGATCGTAAAGGCATGGCTTGACAGTGAGTTCGATGGCGGCAGACACTCGGTACGGGTCAAACAAATAATGGATATAGAAGATAGATTTTAGTTAACATAAATTTAACTTGCTTTTTTATTTATTTTGTATTATCATATAATATGGACGAGTAGGTAGAGGTAACTTTTGGAGGTGGCTTTTTTGCCGAGTAAAGTCTTTCAAAGCGTTATACTTCAAATTAAAGACGCGACTGATCGCGTCGTCGGAGTGGCGGACGAAGAGGGAATCGTCTTGGCGTGTACCAGTTTAGGTGAAATCGGACGCATGCACGCGGGTATTCCTGATGAGCTGTCTGACCACCAAGTCTTTGTAAAAAGCGGTTTCACGTACAAATTGCTGCCCGGAGCCCAATCGGATTATGTTGCGTTTGTAGAGGGCGAGAACGAGATTGCCGCGGCGACATGCCAGATGGCGGCGGTCGCGCTGAGCGGCGCGAAATCTTACTATGATGAGAAGCACGATAAAATGGTTCTTATCAAAAAGATTCTAACCGACAATATACTGCCCGGCGACATTTACGCTCATGCCCGCGAACTGAACTTTGATAACGAGATTCAGCGCGCCGTATTGCTTATCCATCAGGTAGGCTCCGGCGATACGACGGTATTAGACGTGCTGCAAAGCCTTTTCCCTTCGGGCAAAAATGACTTTGTTATCAGCATAAACGAGTCCGACGTCGCGCTTGTCAAAGAGGTCACGGACGACACCGACCCCGACGATCTGATAAAACTCGCGGCAGCTATCAGCGAGACGATAAACACAGACCTCTATATCAAAACCATTATCGGTATCGGTACGGTTGTCACCAATATAAAAGACCTCGCCTCATCATATAAAGAGGCGCAAACCGCTATTGATGTCGGACAGGTCTTCGAGCCCGAAAAGCATATCATCCATTACGAAACGCTGGGTATCGGACGGCTCATCTACCAACTGCCCATCACTATGTGCGAGATGTTTCTCTCAGAGGTATTCAAGAAAAACACGATAGAATCACTCGATCAGGAAACACTCTTTACGATACTAAAATTCTTTGAGAATAATTTAAATGTATCCGAAACATCCCGCAAACTTTTTGTTCACCGCAACACGCTGGTGTACCGTATCGAGAAGATCAAAAAGCTTACGGGGCTGGACTTGCGTGAGTTCGACCATGCCATTATTTTCAAGGTTGCACTTATGGTAAGGCAATATCTGTCGACACAAGGAGTGTAATTTGAAACAAGTTTCAAACTATCTGATTAGAAAGTAATCGTCTTATCATTCCTTGCCGCGTAATAAGACGGGTTTCATCAAATATTGTGCCGATGCGCGGCGGCGGAATGGACGATTAAAGTGGTTCGTCTGATAGATGTATATAAATCATATGACAACGGGACAAAAGCCCTTCGCGGTGTCACTACGCGTATCGATGACGGTGAGTTTGTGTTCCTTGTCGGTCCTTCAGGTTCGGGGAAATCCACGATAATAAAACTTCTAACATCTGAACTGCGCCCCACCGAAGGCAAAGTGCTGGTCAACGGTTTTAATATTGGCATGATCAGGCGCGGTGATGTACCGAAACTCAGGCGAACACTGGGAGTTATATTTCAGGACTTCAGGTTGATAGAAAAAAAGAGCGTGTACGAAAACGTAGCGTTTGCCATGCGCGTCGTGGGCGCGTCACCGAAAGCCATACGCGTACGTGTGCCATTCGTGCTTGATCTTGTAGGGCTTGCCCACAAGATGCGCCGCCGCCCGTTTGAACTCTCTGGCGGAGAGCAGCAGCGCGTTGCAATAGCGCGCGCGCTTATCAATAATCCCAAGATCATTATCGCGGACGAACCCACGGGCAACCTTGACCCCGCCCGCAGCCTTGAGATTATGACGATATTAAATAAAATCAACTCCCTAGGCACAACAGTCGTCACCGTTACACATGAGAGTGAGCTTGTAAACCGCTTTGCCAAACGCGTTATCGCCATCGATGGCGGCCGTATAATCAGCGACAGGACAGGCGGCTATTTTTCACGATAGAGGTTCTCTATGAAACGTTACGAAATCATATATTTCTTTCGCGAGGGTATCCGCGGTGTATTTCTGCACGGTTTTATGAGTTTCGCAGCGGTCAGCGTCATCGCCGCGTGCCTGCTTATCATGGGCAGCTTTTCGCTTATTGCCATTAATATAGACCGCATTATCGAAGAGCTGCGTAACAAGAACGAGATACTCGTTGTTATTAATGAAGACCTATCCCGCTCTGAAGCACAAAGTATTGGAACGCGCATAAACAGAACGATTGACAATATCGAAAGCCTGAGATTTATTGATAAGGACGAGGCTCTTGAGAACTATAGAGAACGATTTGGCGACCAACAGAACGTATTCGAGGGCATAGAGGATCGAAACCCCCTGCGCCACAGGTATCTCGTACAACTCCAAGACGTCTCGCTCATGCGCGAAACTATAGATAAACTGGAGAGCATAAACGGTGTGGAATATGCCAGCGCGAGTTTCGAGGTAACCGAGTTCATACTCAGTATGCGCGGTATTGTAAGCGCGGTATCCTATACATTGATAATCATGCTCTTGGGTGTTTCTGTGTTTATAATCTCTAACACGGTCAAACTGGCGACCTTTGACCGCCGCGAGGAGATCGGTATTATGAAAATCGTTGGCGCGACTCACTCGTTTATCCGCTGGCCATTTGTGATAGAGGGGTTTCTGTTAGGCGTAACGGGCGCGCTGCTAGGGTTTTTCCTGCAATGGAGCATCTATTCATCACTGACCGGGATGGTCAACGGGCTTATACCCGCGTTTAATATGTCGCCGTTCAGTGATCTTTTGGTTATAGTGTTCATGCTGTTTATAGTATTCGGGTTTATAGTCGGGGTACTGGGCAGCTCGCTGACGATAAGAAAATTCTTAAGGATGTGAGAATATGAAGAGATCGACAAAACGCTTTGCGATGATAATTGCCTTGGTACTTGCAGCAATTATGATTTTTGGATTTGTAGTAGGCGTACTTACGAATATGCTGGCGGCAGAGGCATCAAATAAGCTCAATAAACTCAGAGAGGAGCAACAAAGAATTGCCGCCAATAAAAAACGTATTACCGAAAATCTGGCCGCGGCAAGAAGTGAAAGGCGAGCCCTTATAAACCAAAAGTTTGCTTTAGATGATAAAATTGCTATAATTGAGCAGGAAATTGACAACGCCACTGAGCTTATTCAGGAATATACCGTCCAGATTGCCATGACACAGCAAAGGATTGTTGAAGCCGCTGAAGATATCGCGGATAAGGAAGAAAAATTCCTCCGCCGTCTTAGAGCGATGGAAGAGGCGGGCGATGTCAGCTATATCAGCATACTTATGCAGGCAAATGATTTTTCGGATTTTTTAGGGCGAATAAGCATAATATCCGATATAGCCGCGTCTGACCAAAGAGTAATAAGCGAACTGCAAATCGCGCGCGATGAGATCGTTGTGCAGAAAGAACTGCTCGAGCTCGAAAAAATTGAACAACAGAATAGCAGACAATTACTCGCAGATGCCCAGAACGAACTTACACAACAGTATAAAGAACTTGACAGTCTGATGGCAGAACTTGAGGCCGACGAGAGGGAATATCTAAAGGCTACAGATGAAGCAGATAAAGAGATGGAGCGGCTGCAAAAAGAGATAGCCGCCCAAATAGCCGCAGATCAGAGAAGAAAAAGAACGGAATACGTTGGCGGCAAGATGGCGTGGCCCGCCCCGCAATTTACGCGGGCATCATCTCCGTACGGTATGCGTCTTCACCCTGTATTAAGGGTCAACAGATTCCACACGGGAATTGACCTTGCCGCCCCGACCGGCTCACCGATAGTAGCCGCAAACGACGGAACGGTATTAAGGGCTGAGTGGAATGGCGGCTATGGAAATTGTGTAGTTATCGACCACGGCGGAGGCATCGCCACCCTGTACGCTCATGCCAGCAGGTTATTGGTAAAAAAAGGGCAGAACGTTAAAAAAGGTGATACGATAGCGCTTATCGGCTCGACGGGTACGTCAACAGGTCCCCACCTCCATTTCGAGGTTTTAGTAGACGGCAAACATGTCAAACCAGATACATTGGAATATATCGGAACTATTGCTTGGTAGTGATGCCGTATATGGCGTCACTACAGGGGGATATTGAATGAAACGTAAATTTGATTTAGGCACGGTAATCGTGCTTATGTTGCTGGTAGCCACGGTGACGTGGCTGGTTGCGCAGTGGCAAACGACCGAGGCATATAACAGACAGATTGAAAGAACCATGCGGCTCTCAAAGGAGTTTGAAAAAGTCAAACAGGCCAAAGAGTATATCGAATCCGTATTTATCGGCTCATGGGATGAAGAGAAATTGCTTGACGGCGCAGTGCGCGGCATGATGGAGAGCTTGGGTGACAGGTGGTCCGGCTATTTAAGCGCAGAAGACTTCCAGAACCGCAAGGCGTCTTCGGATAACAAGTTCGTTGGTATCGGCGTTTCCGTCTCTGCAACCCATGATCACGATACAGGCGGTATCAGTATCATCGAGGTCTACAGCGACTCTCCTGCATTTGATGCAGGTTTGATGGCGATGGACATCATAATCAGCGTTGACGGGGACCCCATAGCCGAAATGGAATATCTATTGGCTGTGGATGCCATACGCGGCGAGGCGAATACTCCCGTGATGATAGGAATATACCGTCCGTCCGAGCGGAGAGAGTTTACCGCCGAGATGATAAGGCGCGAGGTTATTGTTGAAAGCGTGCGCTCGCGTATACTAGAGGGCAACATAGGCTATGTGCGTATAAGAAATTTTGAGAGAGGTACAGAAATAGCCTTCACTGAGGCAGTCGCGAATTTACAACTGGCAGGCGTCAAGGGCATCATCTTTGATGTTCGCAACAACCGCGGCGGACGGAAAGATACCATGCTGCCCATGCTCGAGCTGATACTGCCGGAGGGATCAGTGATATTTCAATCGCGTGAAAAAGGCAGCGAGATGAAGCAGGAAATCGCCGGAGAGGGCTCTATTGATTTGCCCATGATGGTAATCATAAACGAGAACTCATATTCCGCGGCGGAATTCTTTGCCGCCGCTCTAAGAGAATACGGATTTGCTGAACTTGTCGGTGAACCCACTACAGGCAAGGGATACGCGCAGATAGAGATTGAACTTTCAGACGGCTCTGGTATAATACTCTCCGCTTCCGAATATTTCACGCCCAGAGGTATCAATCTCGCTGATACAAATGGTTTGGATCCGGATTACTTTATCAAGTTCACAGATGAAGAGGCCGCAAGAATTTTCACTCTCGAACCCGGCGAAGATAGGCAGATAATAAAGGCATACGAAGAACTGCTCAAAAAAACAGAAGCCATCGAGGCTGCCGCAGCAACAGCGGAAGAAGCCGGAGATGCTGGCTCTGATTGATAAAGGGGCTTGCTACGAAATAGCCCATGGGTACGCCGGAGGGATGAAGTATTATCATCTCACAATAAAAACCAAGAGACATCAGCGAAAAGCGCTTAAAGTTTTGCGCGAATTGAGTATAGATACGGTGATACCGATCGGTATGGAACTGCCGCAAGGGTTACGATTGCCGGAGGAAGACCCTAAGAAACTCATCCACATCGCCGCTGAGAATGACTGTGTTATGGGACAAAGCGCCGCAATCACAGCGCCGCGCGTCTCAAAGGAAGTTGAGCGCGTTTTCAAAGCGATACTGCCCTATACTGAAACACTCGCGCTATTCTGCGGACCCGATACAGAACGCGCGGCACGGTATATTCACAAACACTTTGGGCTGGCCGTGCAAAACTATCCACCTCATGCCGCCGACCTACATGTCGATTTGTCAGATATGACTGTCAACGGCAAGTCGCTGAGCAACGCGGCATTTACATTAAGAGACGCCCCGCCTCCGCCGCATGGCGCTGATAATACGCTGTGGAACTATGCTCTGTTGGAGAGCGGATTATTTGAACCCTTGACAATATCAGATTGGTAAATTATAATAACCCCTATGTAGGGGCGGGGTCAGCCCGCCCGCAAAAATCCCCCGCCGCCTGCTGGCGGCACCCCCTTTACGAAAGAGGGCGGGTAAAAACGGAGGTAAATTAACATGAAAAAAACTTTTATGCTGACAAAAGAGCGGCTTGAAGAACTGGAAAAAGAGTTGACATATCTTAAAACCGTGCGCGAGCGCGAGGTTGCCGAACAGATAAAAGAGGCGCGTTCGTTTGGCGACTTGTCTGAGAACAGCGAATACGATGAGGCGAAAAACGAACAGGGCAAACTCTATTCGCGCATTGCCGAGATTGATAATATCCTCTCGAATTACGAGATACTCGCGTCGGTGACGGACGGTATCGACACGATTGTCATTGGCTGCAGCGTGTCCGTACGCGACGATGAGACCGGCGATGAGGAGAAATATCATATCGTCGGCACACAGGAGGCCAACCCTTCCAAGAGCCGCATATCTGACGAGTCTCCGTTCGGCAAGGCGCTGATGGGGCACAAGACCGGAGACCAGGTAATATACGAGGCGAATGGCGGGACATTCAGCTACACAATATTAGAAATTTCAGCATAATTTGCCGGTAATATATGCCATCTGCTTTGTTATCGTCCTTGACTTGCGCCAGCAAGACTGCGTTCTCTGCCGCGCGGAGAACAAAAATTTCTCGACAAATGAGGTTACTATGAACGAAAACGTACAGCAGGCAGAACAAGACGTTGAAATTGGAAAATCCGAAAACGAGCTTATAGCGATTCGTAAGCAAAAACTCAACGCCCTCGTCGACGAGGGCGTAAACCCGTTTGACATAACCGCCTTTGATTTCACACACGAAGCGCGGTTTATCCACGATAACTTTGACGATATGGATGGGCAAACCGTCAGACTTGCCGGACGCATGATGTCAAAACGCGATATGGGCAAGGCTTTTTTCTGTGACCTTCAGGATGCAACAGGACGCATACAGCTCTACGTCAAGGTCGATGATCTGGGCGAAGAGGCATTTAACGCGTTTAAAAAGTTCGATATTTCAGATATGATAGGCATCGAGGGGTTTGCGTTCCGCACACGCCGCGGCGAGATTTCGGTACACTGCAAGTTCGTGACGATGCTTGCCAAGTCACTGCGCCCGTTGCCCGAAAAGTATCACGGACTGCGCGACTCCGAACTGCGTTACCGTATGCGCTACCTTGATCTTATTATGAACGCCGGCTCGCGTAATACATTCCTCACCCGCTCGAAAATACTTACGATAATTCGCGAGGAAATGCATAAACGCGGCTATATAGAGGTCGAAACCCCGGTATTGCATAGTCACGCGACAAACGCCGCCGCAAAGCCGTTTCGTACCCACCACAATACGCTTGACCTTGATATGGTCTTGCGCGTTGAACTGGAGCTGCACCTAAAACGCCTGATAATCGGCGGCTTTGATAGGGTGTTTGAGATCGGCAGGATATTTCGTAACGAGGGCATGTCCGTCAAGCACAACCCCGAATTTACAATGATGGAACTCTACGAGGCATATACGGACTATAAGGGCATGATGAAACTCTGCGAGGAACTCTATGAAGCCTGCGCCGAAAAGGTGCTGGGCGGCAAGATTGTGACATATCAGGACACAGAGCTTGACTTTACAGCGCCGTGGAAGCGCATGACCATGTGCGAAGCGGTAAAAGAATACGCCGGCGTAGATTTTGACGATTATCAGACCGACGAAGAGGCGTATAACATAGCTAGGAAATACGGGCTGCCCGTCGAAAAGGATATGAAACGCGGCGATATTATCAATGTTTTCTTTGAAGAGAAGGCCGAAAAACATCTGATACAGCCCACGATTATCTATGACTATCCCATAGAAATATCACCGCTGGCAAAAAGAACTAAATACGACACGCGCCTGACGGAGCGGTTTGAGGCGTTTGTCTGCGGAGGGTTAGAGTTGGGCAACGCGTTCAGCGAACTGAATGACCCCATTGATCAGCGTGAACGGTTTATTGAACAGGCAAGCAAGAAGCATAAAGAGGGCGTGTTTGAAATAGACGAGGATTTCATTACCGCAATGGAGTACGGTATGCCGCCCACAGGAGGCATGGGACTGGGAATTGACCGCATGATTATGCTGTTTACAAATTCAGCATCAATACGTGACGTGCTACTGTTCCCGACCATGAAACCAATTGAGTAGGGGCAGGTGCCCTGCCGGGCAATGCGGGGGGTCTCCCCCCGAACCCCCCCGTCCGCCGAAAAAGCAAAAGCCGTGGCATGTGCGCGCCAAAAAAGACATTATGGACGAGAGACCAGTATACGACAATAAGATAGACCAGTTCAAAGACTGGTTTGTCAATGTTTATTGGTTCCACTATAAAACGAACACAATCGTCATCGCACTCATTACGGTTGCGGCCATCAGCATGATTTACAGCATAGCATTTCAACCCCGGCCCGCCGTTACCGTAGTCATCGCCGCCGAGTTTTACTTTGACGAAGTGTATAATATGTTTCTCGCCGAAGATGTGAAAGCTTTGGTCAGAGAGAAGACCGGGAAGAGAAACGCTGTTATTGATTTTGCGGTGTTAAGTATTGCTCATGGATCTTTACATGGTCAAGCCTCCGCCATGCTCCTCTCAACACGACTGGCAGACGAGAGGACACTTCTGTATATACTCGGCGATTCTATCCTCTATGGTATGCTGGACGGCGAAGATGACTTCCAAAGCCTTGAACCTTACGGATTCGGTGATGTTAAGCTTATCGATGTAACCGACGCCCCGCGCATACACGGATTAACAGGGGGAAAAGTCGATCTTTACGCCGGATTCATCACGAGAGACAAGATGGACGATGAAATTGTTCAACTCTCACTGGCGTTATTGGAATTTTTGATGACTGAGTCTGAGCCATGAGAGAAATAACCAGCCGCGCTAACCCCCTGATAAAGCACCTGACCCGATTAGGGCGCGAGCTAAGCTATCGCCGTGAACACGGCCTTATGCTGTGCGAGGGTGAAAAGATGCTTGCTGAGGCATTAAGCGCGGGGGTTATACCATGCCATGCCGTGTTTTCATCCGAACTCCAAAAGTCCCTGCCAACTGATACGCAACTTATAAAAACGCCTGCGGATGTCATCGAATCCATATCAAGGCTTGATAGTCCGCCGAGTCTGCTGTTTACAACGCCGATACCCGAACTGAACCTCCGCAAACTTGAAACAGGTATGCACATCATTCTTGACAGACTTCAAGACCCCGGCAATGTCGGCTCGATAATACGCACTGCACGCGCTCTGGGTATATCAAGTGTTATATTGACCACGGGCTGTGCCGATATCACTAATCCCAAAACGTTGCGCGCTGCGATGGGCGCGGTGTTCAGCCAAAAACTGATGTCCGGCGAGCCCGCTGAAATAATAAGCGCTATAGGAAGCTACAAGTGTTTCACCACGGGTGTTGATAAGAATGCTGTACCGCTGGGAACGGTCACTTTGAAAAATTGCGCTGTGATTATCGGTAACGAGGGTTCCGGTGTTTCGGATATATGGAGAGACTTTGATATGCTTACCATCCCGATAGAATTTGAATCGTTAGGCGCTGCGAGTGCGGCATCAATTATAATGTGGGAGAGCATTTGAGGTGGATATTCTATGTTAAAATACTGGCTCTGGCTGACGACACTTATGCCGCCGATTAAAGTAGCGAAACTCATGCAACGTTTCGCAACGCCGGAGGAGGTCTTTTTCGCGGGCGAAAAGGAACTGTCCGCGCTCGGCTTTTTCACGCCCGAGGATATAGAGATGCTATCCAAGAAATCGTTTGACCTAGCCGAGCATATCCTTGAACAGTGCGATATAAAGAATATCGGGATCATCACGATGCAGGACGCGCATTACCCCCGCCGGCTAAGGGATATTGACGACCCTCCCGGCGTATTATATATAAAAGGCAGCCTTAGCCCCTTATCTATCGAACCGGCCATCGGCATAGTCGGTACACGCGACGCCACACCATATGGATTAAACGCCGCTGCTATGTTCTCGTATAACCTTGCCAAAAGCGGATTTATCGTCATATCGGGCATGGCAAAGGGTATCGACACTATAGGGCATCAGGGCGCATTGCGCGCGAACAGACCCACGGTCGCCGTTTTGGGCTGCGGCGCGGATGTAATTTACCCATCTGAAAACGAACCGCTCTATAACGATATAATCAACCTGGGTGCGGTTATTACAGAGTTTCCGCCCGGCACACGTCCACTCGGCACGCATTTCCCAAGGCGTAACAGGCTTATCAGCGGTCTTGGTGTCGGCGTTTTAATAATCGAAGCCCCGTTGAAGAGCGGTGCGCTGATAACGGCTCGCGTGGCACAGGAACAGGGGCGCGACGTGTTCGCCGTCCCAGGAGCAATTGACGCGCCGAACAGCGTGGGCTGCAATAAACTAATACGCGACTTCGCCGCACTCGCCGCTGAACCCTCGGACATTTTAAGTGAGTATATACTCCAATACCCCGTCGAGTTGGGTGCAAGACACGAAGCGCCGAAACTGCCTGTTACTGAACCCGCTAAAAAGTTACCGCCGTCTGTAGGGGCGGGGTCAGCCCGCCCGATAACCCCCAAACCCATTGACGCAGAATTAACCGAAACACAAGCGGAGATAGTAAAAGCATTACGCAACGGCCCGCTAAGCCCCGATGACATATGCGCCGCCGTGGAAATTGAAATGCGCAAGGTTCTGGCTGAACTAACAATGTTAGAGATAGAGGGCGTTATCGCAAGTAATTCAGCGGGGATATACACATTATTGTAGGGACGGCCCTTAGTGTCCGCGGATTGGCCACAGGCCAATACCTACACAAATTATAATCGATTAAAAGGATTGTTTTGATGTACGATTTAGTTATTGTCGAATCACCGGCAAAGGCAAAGACAATTGAAAAATACCTCGGCCCCGGTTACCGTATTCAGGCGACCATGGGGCATTTACGTGACCTGCCCAAGGGTGAAATAGGCGTCGATGTTGAAGCGGATTTCGCCATCGAATACCGCCCCATCGCGGGCAAGGAATCAACCATATCCGCGCTAAAAAAGGCCGTGAAAGAGAGTGGTATGGTCTATCTCGCCACAGACCCCGATCGCGAGGGTGAGGCTATCTCATGGCATTTAAAAGAGCTGCTCAAACTACCGGACGAGCGAGCACGCCGCGTCACATTCAACGAGATAACAAAAAACGTTGTGCAGAAAAGTATTGCTAACCCTCGCGATATAGACTACAGGCTTGTCGATGCTCAGCAGGCGCGCCGCGTCTTAGACAGGCTTGTCGGCTATAAGATCAGCCCCGTGCTCTGGCGGCGTATTAAATCCGGGCTCTCGGCCGGACGTGTCCAATCCGTGGCGACGCGTATTGCCGTTGACCGCGAAAACGAGATCCGCGCATTTAAGCCCGAGGAGTACTGGTCAATCGAGCTTGAATTAGCGCGTACCGAGGGCAGCGGCACATTCACGGTAGCATATTTTGCGCCCGAGGGCGAAAAAAAGGCGACACTTCCCAATGAAGCCTCCGTCAACGCGATACTCTCTGACCTCGAACGCTCAAAACTTAGTGTAAAGCGCGTCGGTCACTCTGAAAAACGCCGCTCACCCTATCCGCCGTTCATTACCTCGACGCTCCAGCAAGAGGCTTCGAGGAAACTTGGCATGGGCGCAAAGCGCGCCATGGCGGCGGCGCAGGGCTTGTACGAGACGGGACTTATCACCTATATGCGCACTGACTCACTGCGGCTCTCGGATGAGGCGGTCGTCTCAGCCCGCGAGTTTATTGTCTCGCATTATGGTAAAGAATATCTCCCGAAGAACAAGAATGTATTCAAGTCAAAAGCCGCGTCACAGGATGCTCACGAGGCGATTCGCCCGACGGATGTATTCCAGAAACCCGAAACATTGAAAGACTCGCTGCCGCCCGAGCAATACAAGATGTATAAAATCATATGGGATCGCTTCGTTTCCTGTCAAATGGGAAACGCCGTCTACGACACCTTGACGATAGATGTACTGGCAAGTGGCGGTGACACGTTACACATCTTCCGAGCTAATCACACGACCGTCGTGTTCCCGGGATTTACAGCGGTATATGAAGAGGGCAAGGACGACGAGGCAGGTGCCCTGCCGGGCAAAGCGGGGGCGCAGCCCCCGAACCCCCAGCTTACAGAGGGCGAGGCGTTAATACGCCTGAAAACCGCACCGGTTCAGCATTTCACCCAGCCGCCGCCACGATTTTCCGAGGCGACACTGATAAAAGCGATGGAGGAGAAAGGCATCGGCCGCCCCAGCACCTATGCCCCGACCATTTCGACGATACTCGACAGAGAGTATATCATTAGAGAGAACAACAGACTACGTCCCACACCGTTGGGCGAAGTCGTGACAACCTTGATGATGGAGCAATTCAGCGACATAGTGGACGTTGAGTTTACCGCTAAGATGGAGCGGCTGCTCGATGAAGTCGAAGAGGGAAAGAAACCGTGGAAAGATATGCTCTCAGAGTTCTATAGCGGTTTTTCAGTAGAGCTTGAAAATGCCGAGCATGTTACGGGGCGCATAAAAATTCCCGCCGAAGAGAGTGACGTCACCTGTGACCTCTGCGGACGCATGATGGTTATAAAAGCGGGACGTTTTGGGCGGTTCTTAGCCTGCCCGGGATACCCTGAGTGTAAAAACACCAAACCCATTGCCGAGGAAATGCCCGGCACATGCCCCAAATGCGGCGGCAAGATTCTCAAGAAAAAAACCCGAAACGCCTATACATTTTACGGTTGCTCGACTTACCCCAAATGCGATTTTGCCACCTGGGACGTGCCGCAAAAAGAGAACTGCGAGTCCTGTGGTCAGACCCTGTTCAAAAGCGGTGGACGCGGTCAGAAGAAAACATTCTGCATAAACGAGAAGTGCCCGAACTTTCTGCCGGAAGAGAAGAGGACATACAAAAAGAAAACCTCTTCTGATTCTGAATCAGGGCACGCAACCCCCGACGGCTCAGCCGCCGCCCCCTCCGCTGGGGGGAAGAAAAAAGCCGCAGCAAAAACGACCGCTGCCAAGAAAACCACTGCCAAGAAGCCGGCCGCAAAGAAAAAATGAATGTAACAATTATAGGCGCGGGACTAGCGGGCTGCGAATGTGCGTATACACTGGCAAAACACGATATACCCGTTACACTAATAGATATGAAGCCCCACACAAGAACGCCCGCGCACCATTCGGATAATTTATGTGAGTTAGTCTGCTCTAACTCTTTTCGAGGCGACAGATTAGAGAACGCCGCTGGACTGTTAAAAGCCGAGATGCGTATATTAGGCTCACTTATACTCGAAGCCGCCGATGCAACGAAAGTCGCGGCAGGCGGCGCGCTCGCGGTGGACAGGCAGGCTTTCGAGCGATATGTTACCGAACAGGTAAAAACACACCCGCTTATAAACATCGTGTCACAGGAAGTCACAGAGTTACCGGAAGACCGTCCGCTGATCATCGCCACCGGTCCATTGACGACCAACAGCCTATCAAGTGATATACAGAGTCTCATCGGCACGGAATTTCTCAGTTTCTATGATGCCGCCGCACCGCTTATATCAAGCGATAGTGTCGATATGGAGTTTGCCTATGTCGGCGATAGGTACGGCAAGGGCAATGGCGACTATATCAACTGCCCGATGGACAAAGAGCAATACTTGGCGTTTCGTGAGGAGCTGGCAAATGCCAAACAGGCACCCGTACATGGCTTTGAAGATACCAAAGTGTTCGAGGGCTGTATGCCTGTAGAGGTCTTAGCACGGCGCGGAAAAGACACATTACGGTACGGCCCGCTGAAGCCTATCGGACTAAGAGATCCCCGCACAGACAAGGGTAGTTATGCAGTAGTTCAGCTAAGGCGCGACAACACCGAGGGTACGATCTTAAACATAGTCGGCTTTCAGAACCACCTGACGTTCGGCGAGCAAAAACGCGTATTTTCGATGATACCCGCATTACACAGCGCCGAGTTTCTGCGCTTCGGCGTTATGCACCGTAATACATTCATCAACTCACCAAAGCTACTGACCCCCGAGTACATGCTTAAATCTCAACCGGGTATATATTTCACGGGACAGATAACGGGTGTTGAGGGGTATATAGAATCCGCGGCATCGGGGCTGACGGTCGCGCTGGCGATTATTAAAAACGAGGAACTAAAGCTGCCTAACGAGACTGCGCTTGGTGCGCTCTCGCGGCATATCAGCGGTTTAGATGCAAAAGAATTTCAGCCGATGAACATCAACTTCGGTATAATTCCAAAGCTGGATATAGAGATAAAGGACAAGACCGAGCGATATAGACAGACGTCAGAAAGAGCGATAAAAATACTGACTAACTGGAAAGAGGAAATTAAACTATGAAAGTAATCATTGATGCGATGGGCGGTGACAACGCGCCGAGAGAGGTTGTGCGCGGCGCGTTGCTTGCTAACAAAGAGTTCGGCGTGGATATTACACTGGTCGGACGCGGCGAGGATATTCTACAGGTACTAAAAGATGATGGGGTGGCAGATTTGCCACAAGGCGTCGAAATTGCCCATGCGGAGCAGATCATCACAATGGAGGACAGCCCTTCAAATGTCGTAAAGGAAAAGCCGGAATCCTCGATGCTTGTGGCTCTGAAACTGCTAAACGAGGGCAAGGGCGACGTTTTGATTACTGCGGGTAGTACGGGCGCATTGCTCATCGCCTCAACACTGATAGTTAAGCGTATCAAGGGTGTAAGGCGCGGCGCGCTGGTGCCGATGATGCCTACGCCAGACGGGTATTGTATACTGATAGACTGCGGCGCGAACGTGGCAGTCACAGAGGAGTATATGCTCCAGTTCGCGTATCTAGGCTCTGCTTACTCCAAACTTGCGCTCGGTATCGAGAATCCCAGAGTGGGACTATTAAACAATGGAACCGAAGCGACAAAAGGTACGCAATTACATCAAAACACCTATAATCTCTTAAAAAAAGCTAAAGATATTAACTTCATCGGCAATATCGAGGCGCGCGAAGCCGTAATGGGCGGCGCGGACATCATCGTCTCCGACGGGTTCTCGGGCAATATTTACTTAAAAGCGGTAGAGGGTACGGGCGTGTTTTTCGCCGGCATGATAAAAACGATGTTTAAGCGCAATATACTGACGAAATTCGCCGCCCTGCTCTGCTATAAAGATATAAAAGCGTTAAAAAACAAAATGGACTACCGCGAGATCGGCGGTGCTCCGCTTTTAGGTTTATCAAAGCCTATCTTTAAGGCGCACGGCTCGTCTGACGCGAGGGCAATCAGGGGTGCCATCAAACAGTCGATGCCCTATGCAAAATGCAACTTTACCGAGTGTATTTCAGGGCAGATGGAGTTTATGAAGGAATTAGCGGCAAGCGCAAATATACCGGACGATAGCGGAGAGAGCCAATGACTGATTTAGAGAACAATATCGGCTATACATTCAAAAATAAAACTCTGCTTGAAACCGCTCTGACCCACAGCTCGTACAAAAATGAGCGAAATTTAAAAGAGTGCTATGAGCGTCTGGAATTTCTGGGCGATTCCGTGCTGGGTATGCTGACAGCGGAAATGCTATTTGCCACAAACCTGAACTTAAGCGAGGGTGAACTCACCAAACGCCGCGCTATGATAGTATGCGAACCCAGCCTGGTAAACGCCGCGAATATCCTCGAACTTGGCACGTTTCTCAGAGTGGGCAAGGGCGAGGAAAATACAGGCGGGCGGCAGCGTCCCTCGATACTCGCGGACTTGGTCGAGGCTGTTCTCGCCGCCGTTTATCTCGACGGTGGTCTTGAAAATGCGCGGATATTAGCAAAGACTCATATATTCCCCGCCACACTGCAAAAGACAGTAACTGACTATAAAACTATTCTACAGGAAAAGGCTCAAAACAGGGGAGAACAGGTTTCATATCATTTGATAGGGGAGGAAGGCCCACCGCACAAAAAGCGCTTTACCGCCGAGGCGAGAATAGAAGGTAAGCCCATGGGCTCAGGGACAGGTACAAGTAAGAAAGAAGCGGAACAGGCCGCAGCGCAATGCGCATTGGAGAGGTTAGTCTGAAACATGTTCAGACTAGCTTGATAAAAGAATAATCATCTTATCATTCCATCGCCGCGCGATAAGATCGATTTCACTTAGTTTGTGCCGATGCGCGGCGGCGGAATGGACGATTGCTATGACCCTAAAATCATTTGAAATACAGGGATTCAAGTCGTTTCCCGATAAGACGGTCCTAACATTTGATAAGGGCGTGACGACTGTCGTCGGGCCGAACGGCAGCGGTAAGTCCAACGTGGCTGAGGCGATTCGCTGGGTGCTTGGGGAACAGAGCGCGAAGTCGCTGCGCTGTGACAAGAAGATGGAGGAACTTATCTTCCACGGCACGCAAAACCGCGGCCCGGTCGGGTTTTGTGAGGCGACAATCAGACTTGATAATACATTCCGAAATTTTCCTGACGACAATGACGAAGTGGCGGTTACGCGCCGCCTGTATCGCTCCGGCGAGAGCGAGTATTATATTAATAAGCAGTCCGTCAGACTAAAAGATGTGCTGGAGATGTTTCTTGGAACGGGTCTGGGCCGTGACGGATATTCCATCATTGGTCAGGGGCGCATTTCTGAGATACTCTCCGACAAAGGCACCGACCGCCGCCGCGTTTTTGAAGAGGCGGCGGGCATTTCGCGTTTTCGCGTTCGCAAAGAGGACGCGGAGCGTAAACTTGAACACGCCGAGGATAACCTCGTGCGCATACAGGACAAGATTGACGAGCTAAACCTCCAGCGCGAGCCGCTGAAAGAACAGAGCGAAACAGCCAGGGCTTACTTAAAATTCCGCGACGAACAGCGCATCTTAGAGATAAACGTATGGCTCAACAGTCTTGACAGAATCCGTGCCGATACGGAGCGGATAAGACGTGACTATCAAGTGATAGTGTCAGACTTAGAGCGAGGTCAAAAGAGCCTTGAAGATCAATACTCCTTCATCGAGCAGTTAAATGAAAAGCACGCCGCGCAACAACGACTGGTCGATGATGTACGCGGCACACTATCACGCAATGAAGTCGAGGCACAGGAGTTAGTGGGTAAGGGTGAGCTTATAAAGGCGAATATCACCCATGCCGACGAGTTTATTGCGCGCTTAAACGAGGAACTGGAGGGGCAGTCCGGGCGGTATGAAAATCTCATGCAGCAGATGTCCGAACGTGAGAGCCGCCTTGCCGAACTGGGCGAGCAATTAGCGGCGACCGGCAAACAACTCGAAGACGCGATAGCCGAGACGCAGAGGCGCTCGGAAGAGACAGGCGACTTAGAGGCAAAGCTCGCCAAGCATCGCTTGGACGAGTCCGCCGCGCTAACAAGTATCAACGAGACGCGGGATGCGATGAGTACTTTGGAAGCGCTCAGCGGCGAGATGTCGTCGCGCCGCCAGACAGTGATGACGGAGTTGGCGGTACGCAATCAAACGCATAAAGAGAGCCTCTTAGAACTCGAAACACTTGATAGCAATATTAAAACGGCTCAGGATAATTTCGAGTCGCTTGAACATGTGATAGAGGGCTATAAGATACGTTTAGGCGCACGGATAAGCAAAGCCGATGAACTCCGCGACAAATTCGCGGAGTATGAGCGCGAAGTACAATCCACGGAGTCGCGCGCCGGTATACTTAGAGACATGGAGCGGGAGTACGAGGGGTTTCCAAGAGCCGTAAAGACCGTAATGAGCGGGAATTTCAAAGGCGTGCTGGGAACGGTTTCAGAGCTTATCCGCGTTGAGGATACATATACTGTGGCGATTGAGACGGCGTTAGGCAACGCTCTGCAGAACATCGTTGTCGAGAACGAGGATAATGCCAAAGAGTGCATACAGTTCTTAAAAAGCCGCGACATCGGACGCGCGACGTTCTTGCCCCTATCAGCTGTTAGAGGTGAGAAGACAAAGGACAGAGGCAACGGTCACGGCGGGCTTATCGGGGTTGCCAGCGATCTGGTAGCATATGATAAAAAGCTCGAGGGTGTAATACTCCAACTCTTAGGGCGTACACTGGTGGCGCAAAATATGGACGCAGCGGTGGAGATTGCACGTAACAATAGATTCCGCGTTAGGATAGTGACACTGGACGGGCAGATCATCAGCGCTGGCGGTGCTATGACCGGCGGTGCGGCGGCTCAGAACGTGGGAACTTTGTCGCGCAGGAATGAACTCGAACGCCTTGATACGAAATTAGAGGGGCTAAAAGAGAAACTCGGTATGGCTGACCGCGAGCTTAAAAATGCCGAGCGTGAACTCTCGGCGGCACGGTATGAGCTGGACGTCGCGGAGGAGGAGCGCCGGGGCGCTGAGGTTACGGTGACAACGCTGAACACCGAGCGTCAGCATAAACAGGCGTGGATGGAACAGTTGACCGCAGCGATAAAGATTTTGCAGGATGAACTTGCCGGTATATCCGAGCGCATAGAGCAGAACAAAGAGCAATCAGAGAAGCTGAATACCGCTATCCGCATACAGGAGCAGAACGCGCTGGAATTCAGACAATACGCGATAGATTTAGAGATTGCCATGGGAGAGCTGGACTCACAGCACGAAGACCTATCGCGGCGCATAACAGACGCGCGCGCCGAGCAAGCAGGCTTACAGGCGGAGATACGGAGCATAGAACAGGCGATAGAGGAGTACAAAGGCTTCAGGGAGCAGATGTCAGGGGACAGCGAGCAAAAAGTGAACTCGATTAAAGAACAGGAATTAAAAAAGGCGGAGTATGAGAAGCAGCTTGAGGACTTAACGAACGAGATTGCCGCGTGTGAGGAGACGCACGAGGAGATAAGAAAACAGCTTATGGCGGCGGTACAGACGTCCATGGAGTTTGAGGCCGAGCGCTCACGAGCCGATAAGGCCACGAAGGATATAAATGAACAGAACTTAAAAATTGAGCGCGAGGTCGCGCGGCTTGAAAACAAGCGTGCCGCGGGCGAGCAGGAAGAACGCGCGATACTGGATAGACTCTGGGAAAACTACGGACTTGCACATCAGGACGCACTGAAACAGCGCACGGAGATAGAGAGCGTGCCGGTGGCACAGCGGCGCATCGCGGAGCTCAAACGCGAGATAGAGGCATTAGGTGCTGTAAACATAGGTGCGATAGATGAATTTAAGCGGGTTAACGAGCGTTACGAGTATCTCACATTGCAGAGCGACGACGCGAATAAGTCAAAGACCGAACTATTGGGCATACTTGATGAGATAGTGGGCGCGATGAAAGAGATATTCTCGGATAAATTCGCGCAGATAAGCGACAGGTTCGTCGAGACATTCTTAGAGATTTTTGGCGGCGGACAGGCGTATTTAGAGCTTGAAAATCCTGAGGATATATTAAATTCGGGCATAGAGATACGCGTACAGCCGCCGGGCAAACGCCTTGGCGCGCTCGCGCCGCTCTCGGGCGGTGAGCGCTCGCTCGTGGCGATAGCGTTGTATTTTGCTATTTTCAAGGTAAACCCCGCGCCGTTCTGCGTACTCGACGAGGTGGATCACGACTTAGATGAGATCAACGTCACGCGTTATGCCGATTATCTAAAACGTATGGCTGAACAATTGCAGTTTGTAGTCATCACGCACAGGCGCGGTACGATGGAAGCCGCGAACTTCATATACGGCGTAACTTCGGAACAGCAAGGCGTATCAAAGATATTGCCGCTTGATATAACTGAGGTCGAGAGGGCATTGAGTTTGAAATTGAAATAAAATCCCCTCTGACGTCTGTGGCGTCTTCCCCCTTTTAACAAGGGGGGCAAGAGGGAAGCGCATCAAGTTTTAATTATCGGAGGATTACTATGGGACTGTTCAATAAAATTTTTAGCTCATTCAAAAAAATCGATGACGAGTTTTTTGACGGGTTAGAAGAGACGCTTATATTAGCGGATGTCGGCGTTGCAACATCGACCGAGATCGTAGAAAGGCTGCGTGAGATATGCAAACGCGATAAGCTAAAAGACGAGAGCGAAGTGACGAATGCGCTGAAAGGTATCATCACTGAGATTCTCGAACGCGGCGACAGAGCATTAAAACTTGACTCAAAACCGTCGATCATCCTGATGGTCGGCGTTAACGGTGTTGGTAAGACGACAACGCTCGGAAAACTCTCGCTCATGCTAAAGAATCAGGGCAAGCAGGTACTGTTATGTGCTGGCGATACGTTCCGCGCCGCCGCCGCAGAACAGCTAACAATCTGGGCAGAGCGGGCGCAGGCGCAAATAATCAAACAGGGCGAGGGCGCAGACGCCGCCGCCGTGGTGTTCGATGCGATAAGCGCCGCGAAGGCGCGGGGCACTGATGTTTTGCTCTGTGATACGGCGGGGCGGCTGCACAACAAGCAGAACTTGCTCAATGAACTCTCTAAGATAAGCCGCATAATCGACCGCGAGTTACCCGGCCACGACCGCGAGACGCTGCTGGTCATTGACGCAACGACGGGTCAGAATGGGCTTGAACAGGCGCGGAAGTTCTGCGAGGCGGCATTGCTGACAGGTGTGGTGCTGACAAAGCTGGACGGTACGGCAAAGGGCGGCATAGTCGTCGCGGTCGCGGATACGCTGGGCGTACCGGTAAAGTATATAGGAGTTGGAGAAAAAGTGGAGGACTTAAAACCGTTTGACCCGCGTGCATTTGTAGATGAGATATTGTAGAGGAGTTGATTTATTATGAAACGTGCATTGCTTATAATTGATGTCCAAAATGACTATGCGGGATGATGAGCCATATGTGTATAGATACGGCGGTAAGAGCATGTCAGAATTACGGGCTGAGCATTATTTTACTGGATGATGCTTGTGCGACTAGAGATCTAGAATACAATAATGAAATAATACCGGCTGAAACGGTTCACAAAACATTTATGGTATCGCTCAATGGTATATTTGCGAGTGTTATAAAAACCAAAGAATTAGATATATAAAACGGCGGAGATAAATTTTATAATTGGGGATGAAATATTATGCCTATGAACTGTCAATCTATATATATTGTTACCGGAGCTGCCGGACATTTAGGCAGCGCTGTTACTAAAAAATTAAATGATCAGGGCAAAACTGTGTATGCCCTTTGTTTACCTAACGAAATACATTTGCCGCAAGGTGAGCATATACAAGTTTTTTATGGCGATGTATGTAATATTGACAGTATTACAGGTATGTTTGAGAGCTGCGCAAATAAATCTGTCATTGTTATTCATTGTGCGGGAATTGTGTCAATTTCATCAAAATTTAATCAAAAGGTTTATAATGTAAATGTAATCGGAACAAAAAATATCATATCGCTTTGTGAAAAGTATAATATTGAAAAGCTTGTACACACAAGTTCTGTCCACGCTATTCCTGAATTGCCCGAAAATGAAATCATTACAGAGGTTGACCATTTTTCTCCTGATAATGTTATTGGATTGTATGCAAAAACAAAAGCAGAAGCAACTCAATGTGTCCTAGATTATGCAAAACGTGGTTTCAGTGCCAGTGTAATCCACCCGTCCGGTATAGTGGGACCGGGTGATTTTGGCAGAGGCCATATCACACAGCTTGTGATTGATTACTATAAAGGCGGATTGACAAGCGGAATTGACGGCGGCTATGATTTTGTTGATGTGAGAGATGTGGCGGACGGTATTTTATCTTGCTGTGAAAATGGCGAAAGCGGCGAATGTTATATCCTTTCAGGGCAATATTTTAAGGTTTATGAGCTATTAAACTTACTGCATGAAATAACAGGAAAAAAGAAAATAAAAAGAGTATTGCCGCTGTGGTTTGTAAAACTGACCGCTCCGCTATCAGAGATTTACTATAAAGTTCTAAAGCAGCCGCCATTGTTTACTTCATATTCGATTTATACGCTGAATACAAACGCTAATTTCAGTCATGAAAAGGCTGCTAAAGAATTAGGATATACCCCTCGGCCTATGGAAAAAACACTTATTGACACTGTCAATTGGCTTAATGAAAATAATCGTCTATAAAACCGTAATTATAAATAAGAATCGGCAGGTGTTTTATGAAATTCTTAATCGCTACAACTAACATAGGCAAGATAAAGGAATTTTACTCTCTTATGCCTCAGCATGAATTTGAGCCGCTGCCCATAGCCTACATATCACCGGAGGAAGACGGCAAAACCTTTGTTGAGAACGCGCGGATAAAAGCACAGGCAGCATTGGGTATACTACCTGTTATCGCCGAAGATTCGGGGCTATGTGTAGAAGCGCTGGACGGAGCGCCGGGTATCTTTAGCGCGCGCTACGGCGGCTATAATACCGATGCTGAACGAAATATGCACCTCCTGCGTCAAATGGTAGGAAAGACCAACCGTACCGCGCATTTCGAGTGTGCGATCGTCTGCATTTTCCCTGACGGGCGCGAGTTTGTGTCAGTGGCGCGCTGCAGCGGGAATATCATGCAAGTGCCACGCGGTGAGAACGGCTTCGGGTACGACCCGCTGTTTGAGTACAACGGCAGGACGACCGGCGAGATGCCGCCGGAGGAGAAGAATGCCATGTCGCACAGGGGCAAAGCGATACGGCAATTGGTGAAGATGTTAGACATGTAGGGGCGCGCATTGCGCGCTCGCGGGCGACCAAAGGTCGCCCTTACAAAAGAATGGCAGGTTAGATTATGCGAGTGGCTCTTTACGGCGGGACGTTTAACCCGCCGCACATAGGACACCTTTTAACAGTCAAAACCTTATCTGAAACATTTGATAGGGTCATTGTAATGCCTGCAGCGATACCGCCGCATAAACCGTTGCCCGAAAATTCGTTTAGCGCCGCCGAACGGTTAGAACTCTCGCGGCTGACATTTGGTGGATTTAATAATGTTGAGGTGTCAGACTTAGAGATAAACAAGAATCAGATCTGCTATACAATCGATACGATGGACGCGCTGGACATAGACGATTTAACACTTGTTATAGGGACGGATATGCTCTTAAGTCTTGAGGAATGGTATAGGTTCGAGGATATATTAAAGCGCGCGAAAATTGCGGTATTGCGCCGTGACGGGCGTTCTGTTACGGAACATATAGATCACTTGATAACGCGATATAACGCGAATGTCACGTTAATTGACACGAATATTGTCGAAATATCATCTACGCAGTTGCGCTTGACAGGTGCCCTGAGCATACAATCCCCGGTGCCTGCGGCACCACCCCCTCCGGAGGGGGTATTTCGGGGGAACGGGGGCGTAGCCTCCGGGCAGGCGCCCTGCCGGGCAAAGGCGTCTGCGGACGCAGGGACGAGGGCACCTGTTCCCCCGTACCCCCGAGCAGCACGTCTGAAAATCCTGAAAACTATCCACCCTAAAAGACTGGCGCACTCGTTAGGAGCAGAGAGCGAAGCCATCAGGTTAGCCGAGCATTACGGCGCCGATGCGAAAGATGCCGCGCTTGCCGCTCTCCTGCACGACTGTACAAAACACTGGACAGTTGAAAGACACTTGCAATATTGCGAAGAGTGTAATATAATAACAAATAAGGCTTTTTCAGACATCCCTAAACTGCTGCACAGTGTTACCGCGGCTGAGCTTGCGCGGCGGGAGTTTCAAGTGAGTGACAGCGTATATGGCGCGATCAGACACCATACGGTAGGTCGTTGCGAAATGAGCGAGCTGGAGTTGATCGTTTATCTGGCGGACAAGCTGGAACCGACGAGAGAATATAAGGATGTTCCCGGGTACAGAGAGATTGCGTATGAAAGTTTAGAGCGCGCAACACTGGCAATAATGGAAATGAGTATCCGCAAACTTATGAATGAGGGACGCACGATACATCCCGCCACTATAGAGGCGAGAAATTATTATCTTGAGGTATTGACTTTATGAAGCTGTTCGGAGGGAGCATAAGCTCGCGGAGATCCGGCGGAACAAAGATGCCGCAGCTTATGAATTTCTTTAACAAAAAATGGGTGCGTGTGATTACGATTATAATGGCTGTAATGGGTACGGGCATTATCAGCGGCGTTGCATGGTGGAATCATAATATCGTTCCGCCTGAGATACCCGGACTGGATATACCCGATGCCGTTGAACTACCGGCCTTTGACATAAATAGAACTCCGAGACCCGCAGATACCGAACACGTTCCGTTCACTCCGCACAGTCAGCGTAAGCCGGGTGTGTTTACGTTCATTTTCCTGGGAAAAGAGAACGATGGCAATACCGATACAATAATGGCGGGTATGCTGGACACTGTAAACAAAACCTTTAACATAGTAAGCATACCGCGCGATACTATGGTCAATGTCAACCGCAATATAAAGAAGATAAATGCCGCATATGGCTTGGGAGAGCTGACAGGCAAGGGTAACGGCATATTGCAGCTCAAAGGTGAAATAGAGACACTTATCGGTTTTATACCCGACTTTTACGCCATCGTCAACTATAGAGGTTTTACCAGACTGGTGGACACGATGGGCGGCGTGAACTTTAATGTACCGGCCAATATGTACAAGGTCACAGACGATATGATCATAGATTTGCAAAGAGGCCAACAAAAATTAAACGGAAATCAGGCATTGCAGCTTGTGCGCTATAGGGACTATACCGGCAGAGAGGGCTATGGACACGATGATTACGGACGCATGGCAGTACAGCAGGAGTTTTTAAAAGCCATGGGCAGACAGGCGATCTCGCTCGGGAACCTGTTTAAGCTGGGCGAATTTATGAGAATCGCCGAGGAAAACCTTATTACAGACCTGAGCGGCACATCAATGACATGGCTTGCCACAACGGTAATGGGCTACGGTACGGAATGTCTTAGCTTCCACACGCTGCCAACCGAGAGTAAAAGGTATAACAGGGGATGGTATGAGCATGTTCTGGAGGAAGAGGCGCTCGAAATGATAAACAGGACGATAAACCCATATACAAGGGACATCACGTTAGAGGATTTGGATATTATTAAATTAAGTAATTAATGCATGTAACGCCTGCTGCCTGCAGGCGGCACCCCCTAAGGAGAGGGTAATGTATATTGTATTAGGAGGATAATTATGGAACCGAAAGAATTGGCCGTTTATGCAACAGAGTTGCTTGACGCTAAAAAAGGTATCGACGTAAAAATGCTGGAGGTTACGGAACTCACCATCCTGGCGGACTATTTCGTCATCTCGACCGCCACGTCGAGTACGCACCTGCAGGCATTGACGGATGAGCTTGAGTTTAAGCTGAAGAAAGAGAAGGATATAAGACCGCGCAGTATCGAGGGTCATAAGGCGGGCGGCTGGGTGTTGCTTGATTACGGTACTGTTATTGTACATGTCTTCACGCAGGAGGCACGTGAGTTTTACGCGCTGGAGAGATTGTGGAACGACGCGGCGGTTATCGAAAATCAGTAGGGGGCGGCCTTTAATCATCCGCAGGCGGGCAGATACCCTGCCCCTGAACCCCCAATTATAGAGAGCGATTAAATAATCGGGAAGGGATAATATGACAAACGACTACGAAAAAAAATGGCAAAAGCGATGGGCGGAGGCAAACGCCTTTAAGACTGATGAAAACAGTAAAGCTGAGAGATCATTTTTGCTGATAGAGTTCCCGTACCCCTCAGGTAACGGCCTGCACGTCGGGCACACACGCCCGTATACCGCTATGGACGTCATTGCGCGCAAACGCCGTATGCAGGGGCAGAACGTGCTGTTCCCAATGGGATGGGACGCTTTCGGGCTGCCAACCGAGAATACCGCTATCGCTAAACATATACACCCAACTGTCGTTACGAAAAATAACGTCGAAATGTTTAGAAAACAGTCCGACGCGCTGGGCTACTCATTCGACTGGGATAGAGAGATCAACACCACAGACCCTGATTATTACAAATGGACGCAGTGGATATTCCTGAAAATGTTTGAAAAAGGTCTGGCGTACAAAGCGTATATGCCCGTCAACTGGTGTACATCATGCCTGTGTGTGCTGGCAAATGAAGAGGTCGTGGAGGGCGTCTGTGAACGTTGCTCCAGTACGGTTGTGCGCCGCGAGAAATCCCAGTGGATGTTGAAAATCACGGCATATGCACAGAGACTTATCGATGATCTAGATACTGTTGACTTCCCCGACCGCGTTAAAGCGCAGCAGCGCAACTGGGTCGGGCGCAGCGAGGGCGCAGAGGTGGATTTCACCACCACGGCGGGCGACACCATGCGCATCTACACCACGCGTCCCGATACACTGTTCGGCGCGACTTATATGGTCATCTCGCCTGAACACCCGTTTATTGAAAGCTGGAAAAATAGACTGGAAAATTATCAGGAAATTATTGACTACCGTAACGAGGCCGCTAAAAAATCGGACTTCGAGCGCACCGAGCTGGCCAAGGACAAGACGGGCGTCAGGCTGACGGGTGTTCGCGCGATAAACCCCGTCAATAAAGAAGAGATACCGATTTTCGTGTCGGATTACGTGCTGATGTCATATGGCACGGGTGCTATTATGGCAGTGCCCGGGCATGACGCGCGTGACTGGGAATTTGCGAAGAAATTCAATTTGCCGATAATTGAGGTCGTCGCAGGCGGTAACATTGAAGAGGCGGCTTTTACAGATGTCGAGACCGGCGAAATGGTCAACTCCGGATTCCTGAACGGACTTGAAGTAAACGACGCTAAGAAAGGGATAACCGAGTGGCTAGTTGAAAAAGGATTGGGCGAGGCTAAGATCAACTATAAACTGCGCGACTGGGTGTTCTCCCGCCAGCGCTATTGGGGCGAGCCGATACCCATAATTCTCTGCGAAAAGTGCGGCATGGTTCCTGTTCCGTATGACGAGTTACCGCTCACGCTGCCTATGGTGGACTCATACGAGCCGACCGAGAGCGGCGAATCACCGTTGTCTAAGATGCGCGATTGGGTTGCGGTCAAATGTCTCAAGTGCGGCGGCGATGCCGAGCGCGAGACAGACACAATGCCGCAGTGGGCGGGTTCGTCGTGGTATTTCCTGCGCTACACTGATTCCCACAACAACAAAGAGTTAGCTTCCCGCGAAGCCATTGAAAAATGGATGCCCGTTGACTGGTACAACGGCGGCATGGAACATACGACTCTGCACTTGCTCTATTCCAGATTCTGGCACAAGTTCCTGTATGACATCGGTGTTGTACCCACAATTGAGCCATATAAAAAACGTACAAGTCAAGGGATGATACTCGGTGAGGGCAGTGAGAAAATGTCCAAATCCCGCGGTAATGTTGTCGATCCCGGCGACATAATCGCACAGTATGGCGCGGATACCATGCGGCTTTATATAATGTTCATAGGAGACTTTGAAAAGGCGGCGACATGGTCGTCACAAGCCGTAAAGGGCTGCCGCAGATTTGTCGAAAAGGTATGGACTCTCTCAGAAAAGGTGAAACCAACACGAAACGTGTCAAGCGTAACCGAGGGGCTTCTGCACAAAACCATTAAAAAAGTCACAGAAGACATCGAACAACTTAAGTTTAACACAGCAATTGCCCAATTGATGACAATTACTAACGAACTTGGTTCAACTGGAGTTACAAAAGGCGATCTATACGTTTTGTTGAGACTTTTAACACCTTTCGCGCCGCATACAGCGGAAGAACTGTGGGAGCGGCAGGGATTCGAGGGTCTTGTTTGCAAGAGTAAATGGCCGGAGTATGACCCCGAAAAAATCATTGACAGTGAGGTCGAGATAGCTGTACAGGTCAACGGAAAGCTTAGAGCCTCAATCGTTATGCCGCTTGACTCCGACGACGGTGCCGTCACTGCGGCGGCACTTGACGACGCACGGATAATCCCACATGTTCAGGACAAAATACTTGTCAGGACTATTGTCGTCAAGAATAAAATCGTCAATCTTGTCGTAAAAAATTAAGGGCTTGACAAAAAAGGCTAGTACAATTATAATTATATCTCGGAAGATGCGCTTGAATTACGGTGGCATTAAACAGCAGTATATATATTTAATTTGCCGCCGCCGTAATATATATTTAATTAATCAATATTATTCCGGTACGCAAATTTTGATAAACAGCGAGATTGTTCAGCGCCGGAATAATACGGGCGAGGAGGGTAGCAAATGTCAGAAGTCAGGTTAAAAGAGAACGAATCTCTGGATAGCGCGCTAAAACGTTTCAAACGTAATTGCGCTAAGGCCGGCGTACTCTCCGAGCTTCGCAAACGTGAACACTATGAAAGTCCAAGTGTTAAACGGCGCAAAAAATCGGAGGCCGCCAGGGCTAAAAAGAAAAAATTTGGTTAATAGGAAATCCGCAACATCTGTTGCGGATTTTGTCGTAAGGGCCACACTAGGCGACCTGCGGATAACGCGACAATTGACATTATCCCATACAACACAACGGGACGCCCGGCTGCGCGTCCCCTACGAAATATTCCCCAGCAAATCCTTAACCTCACTATAAAGCATTATTGTGCTCGAAAACCCTATTGCCTCAGCAAGTCTCAATTTTTTTGATATACTTTCGGCGTCATCGTAGATTATAAAATGCGTAATACCGCTCTCGTCCTTATACGTAAAATATCGTGCCAGCAGCTCGGAGGAGAAAAATGTCACAGGTCTGCGCGAGAGCAAAAGCTCGTTAAGACGCTCGCGCGTCATGGTTATCCCGCGCCCATGCGGCGCCGGAAGCGGTATGTCCTGCGCGAGCCTAACTATTTCAAGAACTGAACCGGCACCGCATTTCATCAATCGCTGTTTAAGCGAACCGCTGACAGCGCCGGACGATACAAGTGTAAGTGACTTGCTTGTCTGGAATTTTCTACCTGCCACGAGAGTAAGGTTATATTGAATACAGAGTTTATCGAGCTGATTAGCGAATTGCAAAAGCGCCTGTCTGTCACCGCCCTCGAAATCCAGCAATACGCCGTCAAAGCCACAATGTTTGCACTCGTCGATAATCTCACGTGGCTGGGTTGCGCTTGCTAAAAGATCGCTTAAAATCATCCAGCCACCCGATTGACTATGCCGCTCAAATGATTTATAATATGCCATATGGGCAAGGGGATAACCGTAGACGGCCGCTGATTTCGCGTCCTCGGGCGTGGCGGCAAGATAAATTTGCATGTACATCACCATTTAACAATATGCGTATCGGAGGTCAAACTATGAATCATCTTTATTATCCTGACATCATTCTACGCTCCGTAAACGATATAACGCCCGAATGGATGACGAGCCACTCGTTAAAGGGGCTTTTTGTCGATTTGGACAACACGCTTGCCGGTTATCGGGCAAACGAGCCGAACGAAGAGGTGGGATCGTGGATAAAGTCGATTCGTGACGCCGGCTATAGCATCATCGTATTATCCAACGCGGGCGCTAAGCGTGTGGCGGCATTTTGCGACCCGTTAAACCTTCCGTATGTAGCAAAAGCGCACAAACCTAAGCCCGATGCGCTGTTAAGAGTTTGTGAAGAGAATGGCTTACAGCCCGAGCAGACTGCCATGGTCGGCGATCAGATTTTTACCGATGTACTCAGCGCGAACAGGGCGGGCGTTAAGTCAGTCATCGTTGAGCCGCTCACGCGAAATGTTTTATTTGATTTTAGACGCAATGTATTGGAGAAGAAGTATTTAACGCCGAAAAAGGTGTAGGGCGCGGCTATTCCGATGCGAAAACCACCCCGGCGCTGTGCGCCACCCCTCCGGAGGGGAATTAAAACACCCGCCCGTTGCGATGGTCACTCTTTTTAATAAAGAGGGCAGGGGATGAAGTGCAGATAATTTATATTTTGTCAGAGGAGATAAATAAACATGAAAATTGGTGCGTAAGTATATGTGAAAGGCAGCATTGAAGCCTTTGAAATGTATTGTCGTGCATTTGGCGCAGAAATCAATTTTGAGATTAAAGACGATAACGGTGCGTATGCACACAGTGAACTTACAATAAATGGGCAATTCTTCATGTGCGTCAGCGAATGTGGATTATTTAATGAGATTCCAAGCGAACAAACACATTTGACAATGGCGTTTAACGTACCTGGACTAGGTTCGGAGGAAGCAGTACGAAAAGCACATGATATACTGAGCAAGGGTGGTAAAACGCTGCATTTGGGAGCATTATGCGGCATAGGGGTGGAGGTGAGGATTGATTTGTATGAACAACCTGAAAAAAACTCAAAAGCTTTGCGCTGACCTTGAACTTGACGCGATTATGCTGTCAGGTGACGTGAACCGTCACTATGTAACGGGGCTGCGCACATCGTCCGGTCTTGCGCTGATCACGCCGGATAGCGCATTTTTCAGCACGGATTTCAGATATATCGAAGCCGCGCGAGTAAAGCTAGAAGGCTTTACAATTGAAATGCGTACAAGAGAAAATACCTTTGTCGTTTTATTAAAGAAATGGATAGAGCAAAGAGACATAAAAAAACTGGGGTTCGAGGACGAGATAAGAACAGTTAAAGAACATGAAGCGTGGCAAAAAGAGATTGAAGATATTAAATGGGTATCGGCAGCTGAGGGTATAGCTAAGATGCGGGCGGTCAAAGAGGGCTGGGAGATCGAGCGCATGATTGCTGCACAACGTATTGCCGAAAAGACGTTTTTAGAGATATTGGAAATTATCTCCGTAGGGCTAACGGAGAAACAACTGGCGGCGGAGATTATTTACCGTCTGCTGAAAAACGGCGCGGACAAGCCCGCGTTTGACCCTATCGTCGTCAGTGGCCCCAACTCGTCACTGCCCCACGGCGAACCAGGTCAGAGAGAATTACAAAAGGGCGACTTTGTCACATTTGACTTTGGCTGCCTGCTAAACGGCTACTGCTCTGATATGACGCGCACCGTAGCCATAGGTCATGCCACAGATGAAATGCGAAAAGTCTATGATATTGTCAAAAAAGCGCAGCTTGCGGGTATCGCCGCCGCGAAAGCGGGCGTTGTCGGCGCGGATATACATAACGCCGCTGACGAGGTCATTCGCGAGGCGGGATACGGCGACTGTTTCGGGCATGGTTTTGGGCACGGTATCGGTATGGAAGTACACGAGGACTATAACGCATCGCCCGGTGAGGAACGTGTATTAGAGGCGGGTATGGTTATATCAGCCGAGCCCGGTATATATATTCCCGGGAAATTCGGGGTGCGGATTGAGGACGTTATTGTACTAAGGGAAAGCGGCAGCGATAACCTGATGGCGCTTGACAAAGAGCTGATAATAGTAGTATAATACAGTTAACAGTGAGCAGTGAACAGTAATATAATTGTTACTACTTATGACATAGTATAAAATGATGTTTCGTTGTTAACTGTTAATTGTTAACTGTTAACTATTCATAGGGGATGAGAAGGTGGGTATTCGCAGATCACTGTATCTGGTGGCGGCGCTGATGACGCTTGTGCCGCTTCTGTTCTTGGTCGCCTATGAGAATAGTTTTATAAAAAGTAGGCTTGTCGCGGATCGCAAGGCGGAATTTGTAGATTTTGCGGATAATCACGGAGAACTACTGATGCGAACAAGCCAGAATGCTTATGCCCAGATATGGCTTGCCACAAGACAGACGCTGACCAAAAATCTGAGAGAAATGCTGGAGACGCCGGAGGGAGTCATAACCATCAGCCTGCAGTTAAACGACGCTGAGAACAGTATTGGCTCTCTGGATACGGGCGTTAAAAAAGTGTCAGATATGATGATCGTGGACATAAACGGTGAAATACTGGTGTCCGGTACTGACAGGCTAATCGGCGTGAATATATCGGGTACGCCGCTATTTGATTTGCTTTTGAACCAGAGCAGCGCTGTATCGCCGTTTGTAGAGTCGCAGTTTAACGCCGGCGCATACGGGCTTTGGCTGACCAGAGGACTGGGCGACGGACTCTTCTTCTCGTCATTCGTGGCGGCTGACGTATATTCGCTGAACTATCTCAGTTTTGGCAAGACAGGGCATTATATGCTTATCAATACAGACGGCGTGATCATTACCCATCCGAACCCGAACTATATAGGAACGGTTGTTGACAACCCTGATATTACAAGCGCGCTGTCGGAATTTGCCGGCGGCAGCAGAATACAGAGATCCGGCAGCGGCACAGGCAAAATATCAGGCGTAGAACAGATTTACGGATACTACATACTAAGCGAGTTCGGCGGCGCAATCTGTCTTGTACAGCATACTGATGAGGCGATTAACAGCATTTTTCCGCGCAGGGACGTTTATATCGCGGTGTTGTTAGCTTTGGTCACGCTGCTTATATTCATGCCGTTACTCCACTTCAGGATAATATCTCCGATAATGAAACTCAAAGAGTGCATAAATCTTGCCTCGACAGGACAATATCAGATTTGCGAGGTCAAACATGATGATGAGATCGGTGCTCTTGTGCGGGGCTTTAATCACCTGGCCGATCAGATTTGCGAGCGTATCGGGGAGCTTGAGTTGAAAAATCGGGCCCTGCTGGTACTGGAAACCGAACTTAAAAACGATAAGGAGCGACTTAAAGTTAGTGAACAGCGATTTAAATTCGCCGTGGACATTTCTACAATCGCGATATTTGAACTGACACCGTATACTAACACTTTTTTCGCATCGAACAGCTGGAATCAGATAACGACATATGATCTTAGAGACAGCGCGGTTTACCCGCTGGATTACGTAATGAACACGATCATTCATCCCGACTACAGGGAAAAAGTCATCAACTGGCTCGACCAGATGACGGGGTATTATGACGAAGATATAAGAATATTCACTTCCAACGGCAGCGGCAAAACAAAGTGGCTTCATGTCACCATGGCGATCGTGGAGGACGAAGATACGGGAAAAAAGAAAATATCAGGTACGCTTACAGACATTAACGAGCGCATGATAGCGCAGGAGTTTTCCGATTATATAGCCCATCACGAGGCACTCACAGGCTTTCCGCGCCGCAATATGTTTTGCAGCGCGGTCAGTCAAAAACTGAGTGAGATAAAAGATGGCTATTGGGGTGCGGTCATTATCCTCAATATTGCCAATATGAGACGCATCAATGACACTTTTGGCTTTACGATAGGGGACAAGGTCATACTGATTATGGCAGAAGCATTAAAAAAAGCTTTTGGCAAAGAAATGTACTACTCCCGCAACTCCGGCGATTCAAGCTTTCTGCTCTATGTAGAGTGTGAGCATGACGTTGACCATTTAGATAAGTTAAGCGCCCGAATCCAGGAATTGTTCCGTAAGCCGCTTTTGATTCAAAACATGTCCATCATGGCGGAGATAAGAATGGGTGCCGCGCTCTATCCCTTGCACGGATACGCCATTGACGAGCTTATCCAATATGCCGATATTGCGATGATCGAGGCATGGTACGTTAAGAAGACATATTTTGCGTTGTTTGAGCGCAACATGGTCGCGAAAATCAGGCGAACACACCAGATTATGCAGATGTTGCAGGACATCGACGAGGTCAAGTCGCTCTACTTAGTCTATCAGCCCATTATAAATATCGACAGGAAGTGTATCGGATTCGAGGCTCTGGCGCGCCTGAATATCACCAGTATGGGCTTTATATCGCCCGCCGAGTTTATACCGCTGGCCGAAAACGCGAGGATTATCATCTCGATGGGCAAAGAATTGTTGCAAATGGCGTGTAGCAAAGCGAAGGAGCTTGCACAGGCGGGCTTTGATTTTGAATACATCTCCGTCAATGTTTCTCCTGTTCAGCTTGACGATGAAGGCTTTGTCAAAATGGTTTTCAATGTATTGAAGGAGACGGGTCTGCCACCTGAAAAACTCCAGCTAGAGGTTACGGAGAGCGTTATGCTTTCAAATGTTGACACTATATGCGAGAAGCTAAGAGTGTTTCGCGATGGCGGTATTACGATAGCTCTTGACGATTTTGGGACAGGGTACTCCTCGATGAAGTATTTGAGAACCATACCGCTGGACGTCCTAAAAATCGACAAGCACTTTATTGACGAGATAGAGAACGACAAGCAGCAGGTCTTTGCATTTATGATGATACAGATGGCGCACAAACTGGGGCTGAAAGTCGTCGCGGAAGGCGTTGAAACGAAAATGCAGTTCGACATACTCAAAGAGCGCGAATGCGATTGCATACAGGGTTATTATATCAGCCGTCCGCTATCCGAAGATGCGCTGGAAGAATTTATGAAGGAACATTGATGGCTAGAAAGATTAAACCGCCGCTCTCGTTCTGGACGATTCCCTGCCGGGCTAATCAGGGGAGAACTGAAGTTTTGGAAGATAGCTCTCCGTTGGGGGAAATATCATTATAAAAAATTATTTTTAATTAATAAGGAGACTGACTACCATGCGTTTTGAGACAAAACAGATACGCGCCGGACGTACCGGCGACTACACAAAAGCCGTCCAAATCCCAATCCACCCGACAACGGGCTATGCGTTTGATGATACCGAATACGGGCGCAAGTTGTTCACGCTTGAAGAATCCGGTTATATTTACGGACGTCTAAACAACCCCACAAATACCGCTCTTGAGGAGCGTATCGCCGCTCTTGAGGGTGGTATAGGCGCGCTTGTCGCGGCGGGCGGTCACGCTGCCATGGTGATGACTTTTATGAACCTGTGTGCCGCGGGCGATGAGATAGTCTCCGCCGCAGGCATTTACGGCGGCGCTATCAATTTAATGGATAAGACGTTAAGGCAATTCGGTATAAACTTCAAGTTTGTTGATGCTGCCGACCCCGGCGCGTTCGACCGCGCCACCACGGATAAGACGCGCGCATATTTTGTCGAGAGTATCGGCAACCCGCTTGCGGACGTTCCGGATATCGAGGCTATTTCAAAGATAGCAAAAAAACACGGTGTGGTGTACATAGTAGACAATACGTTCGCAACGCCGTATCTCCTGCGTCCCATTGAATACGGCGCCGATCTGGTCATTCACTCCACCACAAAATACATGGTCGGGAACGGCACTATTATGGGCGGCGCGGTGGTCGACGCGGGTACTTTTGACTACCTAAGCAACCCGCGTTATCCGGCTTATAATACGCCCGACCCGAGCTATAAGGGTCTTGTATATGCTGAGGCGTTGGGTAAGGCTGCATTTATAACCAAATTGCGTACACATATTATGCGTGACATTGGCGCGTGCCAATCACCGTTTAACTCGTGGCTTACGCTCTTAGGATTGGAGACACTGTCTCTGCGTATGGAGCGTCATAGCTCAAACGCGCTGGCCGTCGCGGAGTTTTTAGAAAAACACCCCGCCGTTGAGCGTGTAAACTATCCTAAGTTGAAGTCATCGCCGTATTATAGTCTAGCTGAGAAATATCTACCGCTCGGCGCGAGCTCAACGTTCACCGTCGATTTAAAGGGTGGGCGCGATGCTGCCGCTAAGTTCTGCGACAAGCTGAAATTGTTGTTTATCGTTGCCAATTTAGGTGACCTGAGGAGTATGGTCAATTGCCCTGCGCTGACCACACACTCCCAGCTCACCGAAAAGCAGTTGCTGGATATGGGCATTGTACCTGGATGTGTTAGACTGTCGATAGGGCTTGAGCATATTGATGATATTATTGAGGATTTGGAACAGGCATTGAGGTGAAGTAAAAAATCCATCAAAAAAGCCGCCTGCGGGCGGTTTTTTTTTATTGGATATTTCCGCATAAAACACAACTCGTATTGCCATAAGCTGCCATTCGCTCCCTTAAAGCTGCCTTTCATTCCCTATTCAATGACAGGTTTCGAAAAACATGTTAACATTAATTAGAGTTATCTTTAGACAGAGAGGACAGGTGGTTCTACGCTCTGAGAAATTATGGGGCGGGGCAGGTACCCTGACGGGCAATGCTGGCGCTCATGAGATGTGAGCGCTTCGGTGACAACATGAGATTTGACAAACGGTAATTATTAAATTATAATAAAAAAAGGAGTAAAAAACCAATGAAAACAAAAAAACTGAGAATCGTTAGCTTACTTATCGCTGCCATTATGATGATGTCCTTATCCGGCATGGCTTTTGCTTATGAGGATGAGGATATTGTAGTCAATCCGATTGAGATGCCCGCGTTACCGCCTGCATGCGGAGAAGAATGTGCCGACCATAGTCATGACAGTGATGGGTTTGTTGGCATAGAACCAGCGAATATACTTTGCACATTTGGGCATAGTTGGAGTGGTTGGAACTGGGGTATTAATCAAAATACCATGCGTTGGCAGATCGTTGGTACTGCTGCAATCTGTATGAGACATGTAGTAGATGCATTGTATTGGAGGGAATGTACTCGTTGTAACAGAGTTGAGACTAGACCTGATTCTATTGTTGTGCTTGCGACTGTTAATCAGCACAATTGGGATACACCGCTTAGTAATGGGCTTGTGCGATGTAGAGATTGTGGATATATAACATTAGTATAAATATTACGCCTTTCTCCCCACATTTTTAATGTGGGGAGAAGGATGTTTAATATGATATATTAAGCGTTTCAACTTACACTGGTAAAAAAGAGATTAGGAGTATTAATCATGAGGGCTAAGTATGTTCTACGAAATCTTTGGTTAAACATTAAATCGCATATAGCTATATTTTGTGTGGTTTCTTTAACGTTATTTATCCTACACTGCTCTTTTAGTATTCGCGAGAACGTTTTGATGTCTCAAGAAGAGGGCCTAAGCAAATATGCCGTTGTCGCTATAACTACGGATGGTAATTACTATAGTAATCCATTTGAAAAATACAGTATAGATCAAGACGGAGAACAGATTCTGATTAATAATAGTTTTATGAGAAATTTTGCTTTTGACGAGTATGTTATCGATTATTATGGTTTTGTAGAAAGGCATGTCTCACCTAATAGCATTAGAGGCTTGTCGATTGGAACTGTGGAAAGCTCCATTTCTGTGATAAGATATTCTGACATAAGTAAATCGGTTCCTTTTGTATCAGGAAACAGGATTATGATCGAAGGACGCTTTGCCATGAATGAATATGAGGCGAATATCAGCGAGGAACTTGCGGTATTAAATATGCTTTCAGTAGGAAGTATCTTTGAGATGACCCATTTGGGAATTGAAAATAAATCATACACATATACGGTGGTAGGGATTTTTGCAGATTATAGCTTTGATTTAACTAAAGAACTCGAATTATCACCAAGTATTCTTGGCGAAGATGGAATTCCTCATACATCGATAGGCAATTATAATTTATGTGGAAACTTTATATTATTACATACTGCCGATGATACCTTCTACTTTGTTAATGAATTGGGAGGTTATAATTACGGATACGACGCGGCGGTATATTATCTGAAAAATGAGAAAGATATGGCTGCCTTTAAGGACGTTGTCAGCAAAACATTGCCTGAGCAGTTTGTTATGTTGGACAGTATGGATATGGCGGTGTATATACGCCACGTTTTGGATAAAACAGTCGGCAGTTTCACATGGTTACTTATAATCATGGTTGTTATCAGTGTAGTCTTTTGCACGTTGTTATATATACATGTTCTTAAAAGCCGCACATATGACATTAGTGTCCTTAGGGCAAGAGGCATG
>Ga0123353_10000570_pt1 | contig 45206 bp, 27 predicted proteins | sample TergutLab28metaG_3_FD_92763 | JGI IMG/M metagenome (GOLD analysis project Ga0123353, IMG submission 92763) | Labiotermes labralis P3 segment gut microbial communities from Petit-Saut dam, French Guiana - Lab288 P3 | ecosystem: Host-associated > Arthropoda: Insects > Digestive system > Gut ... | reverse complement strand
GATGCGTTTGCTGACGCCCGGTTCCTGCATGGTTACGCCGTAGAGGACGTCGGCCATGCTCATCGTGCGTTTGGAGTGGCTGATGATGATGAACTGGCTGGTGGCGACGAACTCGTCCACCAGGCGGTTGAAGCGTTGGTTGTTGGCTTCGTCCAAGGCGGCGTCCACCTCGTCCAGCAGGCAGAACGGGCTGGGTTTGCTCTTGAAAATCGAGAACAGCAATGCCAACGCCGTCATGGTTTTCTCGCCGCCCGAGAGCAGACTCAAACTTCGCGTTTCCTTGCCCGGCGGGCGGGCGACGATGTCGATGCCGCTTTCCAGCACGTCGTCGGGGTTGCTCAGCAGGATGTCCGCCTTGCCGCCGCCGAAGAGTTTGCGGAACAACTCCTGGAAATTTTCGCGGACGGCCTCGAACGTCCGCAGGAACAGTTCGTGGCTTTCCTTGTTGATTTTTTGGATCAATTCTTCCAGTTGCGTTTTGGACGCGGTGATGTCGGCCAGTTGTTCGCTGAGGAATTTTTCGCGTTGTTCGAGTTCGTCCTGTTCGGCGATGGCGTCCATGTTGACGTTGCCCAGGCGCTCGATTTTCTCGCGAAGCTGTTTGATTTCCTCCTCGACGGCCTGCCAGTCGCGCGCGTCGTCGTGCTGGTAGGTTTGGGCGGATTCGAGCAGGTCCATGTGCAGTTCGTCGGACGCGCGTCCGATGAGGTTTTCGACGCGGACGTCGGCCTCGCCGAGTTCGACGCGGAGTTTGTTGGCCGCGGTGACGGCCTCGTCCTGCGACGCGCGGTGCCGCCCGAGCAGCACGCGGATTTCCTCCAGTTTGGCCGTCAGCCCGCGGCGCGATTCGGCGATGTCCTCGGCCTCGGACTGGAGCGTTTCCTGCTGCTCGCGAAGGCGGACCAGTTCCTCGTTGGCCTTGGCGATTCCCGTTTCCGCGTCGGAGCGGCGTTGGCGGGCCAGGTCGATGTCGTTGCGGGCGGTCTCCAGATCGCCGGCCATCTGCTCGCGCTGCCGCGTCAGGCTCGCCAGCGCGTCGCGAAGCGCCAATTTCCGCTGCTCGGCCTGCGCGAGCGAAACCTTCACCTCCGTCAACTGCGAGGACAACTCCTGCAACGCCTTTCGCGCGTCGGAAATGGCGGTCTCCAGATCGGCCGTCGCCTTCTGACGCTCCGCCGACAGCCGCTCCATCTCGCCGGCCTTGGTTCGGGCGTCGTGCTCCTGCTCGACGGCGGCCTCGATTTCCGCGGCCAGATTGTCCACCTCGCTCGCGATGAGCGGTTTTTCGCGCTCGAGCTGGGCCACGCGCTCGTTGAGCCGCTTGAGGTTGCTCTCGCACTCGACGCGGCTGGTGTTGGCCTCGTAAATGGCCGTGCGTAATTTCTGCTGCAATTCCTCGAGGTGCTGCCGCTCGGTCCTCGCCGACGCCTGCCGCGATTGCAACTGCTCGATCCACTCGTCCAACTGGCGGTTCCGCGATTCGAGTTCGGCCAATTCCGTCCGCCGGCTGATGATGCCGCTGCCGCGATTGCCCGCGCCGATCCGCACTCTGCCGTCGGCTTCGAGCACGTCGCCGCGGCGCGTCACGAAACGATACCCCGCCCCGCAGCACGCCGACGCTGCCGCCGCGTCCGCCAACGTCTCCACCACCAGCGTCCTGCCCAGCAGCCGCCACAACGCGGGCGCCAGCCAGGCCTCGCAACGGGCGTAGTCCATTACGCGACCCTGGACGCCCGGCACGGTCGAGGCGTCGAAATCCTCACGCAGCGGCTCGATCCGGTCCAGGCAAATCGCCTCCACGTTCGACGAATCGCCGACGATTTTCGCCAACTCGTCCGCGCAGGCCTGCACGTGCTCGTAACGATGGAACACCAACTGCTGATCCGCCCCGGCCAGCGCCGACTCGACCACGGCCGCGTGGGCCATGTCCGACTGAATAAAATCGCCCATCATGCCCGCCAGGCTCTCCAGCCGCCCCGCTCGCCGCGCCTCCAGCACGCGACGGACGCCCGCGTTCACGCCCTCCAACCGACGCTGCATCTCGTCCAGCGCCTTGCGGCGGCTGAGCACCGCCGAACGCTGCTCGCGGGCGTCGGACAACTGGTGCGTCAACTCCTGCTCGCTGTCGTGCAACCGCTTACCGGCGGACTTGTTCTCGTCCAATTTCGCCTGGGCGTCGGCCAGCAGCGAACGAATGTCCGCCAGCGACACCTCCAACTCCGCCCGCTCCGACAGCACGCCGCCCAGCGACGAGTCGATCTCTCCCGCCCGCGCCACCAGCCGGCCTCGCTGCGTCGACAAATTCTCCCGCCGAATCCCCAGCCCGTGAATCGTGTTGTGCAACGCCGCCGTCCGACGGAACAAATCAATCGTGCCGGCCTTTTCGTCCTCAAGCCGGGCCGTCAACGACTGAATGTTCAACTCGCCCTGCGTGTGCTCGCTCCGCAACGTCTCGTAGCGGGCCGCGTGAACGCGAATCTCCTCCTCCATCGTCGCCTGTTCGTGACGGCGAATCTCCAGCACCTGGCCCGTTTCGTCGAGCTTGGCTTCGAGTTCCTCGCACCGGGCCGCGTCGCGGACGAGCTGCTCGCCCAACTCCTTCACGCGGGCCAGCAGCATCTCCGCCCGCTGCTGGGCGGCCGCGATCGCACCGGCCGTCCCCGCCAACCGCGCGTCCACGTCACGCGCGGAACGCTCCAGGTCGGCCGACTCGGCCTCGGTGGCCGTGCGCGAACACTCCAACTGGTCAATCTTGCCCGCCAGCGCCGTTAACGCGTCGTTCTGCGCGTCCAGTTTCCGTTGCAACTCCGTCCGAACGCCCGACAACTGGTGGTACTGCGCCAACACATACAGCGACCGCAGCCCGCGAAGCGTTTCGGTGTACGATTGATAATTCCTCGCCTTGCCGGCCTGAAGTTTTATGGACCGCAGCCGCTTCTGCACCTCGGCCAGAACGTCGTGGATGCGAAGCAGGTTCTGATCGACCTTCTCCAGTTTGCGGAGGGCCTCTTTTTTGCGGGCCTTGTATTTGCTGATGCCGGCCGCCTCGTCGAAAATCGCCCGGCGGTCGTCCTGACTGGCCTGGAGAAAACTCTCGACCTTGCCCTGCTCGATGACGCTGTACGCGTCCACGCCCACACCGGTGTCCATGAACATCTCGCGGATGTCCCGCAGGCGCGAGGGCAGCTTGTTGATGAGGTACTCGCTGTTTCCGTTGCGAAACAGCCGCCGCGTGATGCTGACGGTCTCGGGCGGTTCGCCGTCGCCCGAGGGGCGCAGCAGGCCGTCGGCGTTGTCGAAGACCATCGTGACTTCCGCGTGCCCCGCCGGTTTGCGGGCGCTGGAACCGTTGAAAATCACGTCCATCATTTCGCCGCCGCGAAGGCTCTTGACCGATTGCTCGCCCAGCACCCATTTCATGGCGTCGACGACGTTGGACTTGCCGCACCCGTTGGGCCCGACAATGCAGCTCGTGCCGGCATCGAATTCGAACTCCGTGCGATCGGCAAAACTCTTAAATCCAGCCAGGACTAATTTATTCAGTTTCATGTTGCGGCGTCTTCCATTACGCCTTTCGACCACAGCGACAAGCGACTAGTGACAAGCGACAAGAGCAGGAACATCCTGTCCTTCCATGACGACCGTTTCCAGCGAGAGCGGCGAAGCAGACGAGACATTCCCTCCCTCTCTTGTCGCTTGTCGCTGGTCACTTGTCGCTTTGTCCACAATACATTGTGTGTTACACAGCGGCTATTCCGGCATATCGGGCCTCTCCGTGGTCGAGGCGTTATCCAGTATTTTCTGAATCTCGGACGTATCCTGCAAGACGAATTTTGCCCGAATGTCGCCTTGTTCACACATTCTGTACAATACACCAACCACCTGTCCGTAGGTCAGGCCCATGCCGCGGACCTGGTTGTATTCGTCCCGATCTGTCGGTGTGCCAAGGGCTTGCACCAGCGACCGCACGTTGGCGGGCACCTGGTACATGTCGCTCCGCCGGCCGGTCTGGTGAATGATGCGGTCCATCACCAGCACCGGACCCTTGAGCGCCACCGTGGGCTTGACGACCACGGGGTCGGGTTCGGCCGCGGGCGTGTCCGCGTCGGCATCCGCATCGGGGTCCGCCTTGAGGTCCCCGAAGGTGTTCGCGTTCCGCGCCGGCGGAGGCGGCGCGACGACCGCGGCGCCGCGGACCCGGTTTCCGGGATTTACCACGCCCAGCACGGGCAGCGTGGGGTCGGGCTCGCTTTTCCCGTCGATCACCACCAGCCCGTCAGGCATGCGGAAAAAGATGTTCTTCTCCACCGGCATGCCCGGTCCGAACAACGCCATCCGGGGCTGGCCGGACTGCGTGGCGTAAATGATGTAGTTGCCCCGCGTCTGCACCATGTCCACGTAGAACCGCGTCTGGCCGAACGTGTCGCCAATGGGCACCGCCTGAATCCGCGTGCTCCACCCCAGTTGCACCAGGCACTCGTACGCCGCGATGCGAATGGGGTCCCTGTCGTCGTCGAGCAGGCTCTCCAGCGTGATGCGGGCGTCGGGGTCCTGCGAATAGCGCGACAGCTCCCGCATGGCCAGCAACTGGAACTTCGAATCGCTTTTGGTGGCGTGGAGGATCAGCACCGGCAGCGCGGTCGTGTCGCCCAGCCGCATGCCCGTCGCCGCGCAGTAATACGACGCCTCTTCATTCAGCGACCCGTAGGCGGGCTTGAGAATCGGCAGAATCCCCCGGCCCATCGCCTCCAGCACCAGCGACGCGTCGGCGCAGTCCCCGCCGGGCGCTTCCATGTACTGAATCAACTGCCGGGCCCGCTCTTCCCACACCCCCTGGCCTCGCGTCAACGGAAGGTGCATCACCAGTTTCAGGAAATGAATGTACTCCTCGCGATACTTCGCGGGAATGTACAGATCGATCACCTGGTTGTTTCGCGCGATGGCCGGCTGACCGTGGCCGGAACGTCGCCAGTCGTTGTCGCGTCCGCGGGCGGGAACGGGATAGGCGTCCTTGAACCGGGCGTTGATGGCATCGGCGATCTGCACCGAGCGCTGCCAGTCGGGCTGCTTGAGTTCCAGGCGAATGGGCATGCTGGTGGTCACGAGCCCGCCGTTGGGAATCCAGGCCGAACGAAACTTCAACTGGTCCTCCGTCTTGTCGGGATCGAGGAACGGATCGACAAACGTGTCGCCCCGCGAGGGAATGCTTTTGGCCACGGTTTTGATTCCGCCCATCGGCAAGGCCAGGTCGTCCAGCGAGAGGAACAGTTCGGTGTCCATGAGGTGCCCGCCGTCGAGGGTGAGGGTGTCCGACTGCGGAAGGGCCATCACGTGCAGGTCGAACCGCGTGCCGGACGGGGCGAGCGCGGGCACCGCGCCCACCACCCACACGACGGCCGTGTCGGGGTCGCGGATGATCCGCTCGGGCGACAGCCCCGCCGTTCCCGTGCTGTGAAGCCCCACGCCTTTTCGGGCGATTTCGTTGGCGAGGTACTTTTCGATCTGGGGCGGAACACCGCTGTCACCGCGTTTGCCCAGGCCCACCACCAAACCGTACCCGCTCACGCGAATGTTCGTCCCGCCGTCGAGCATGGCATACTCGCTCACCGTTCCCTGACGATGATACGGCACCGGCTCGGTCGGTTCCGGCTGGCGGTTGGCGAGCGCTTTGGGCTTGCCGCTCCCACAGCCGGCAATGCACGCGATGAACAACAAGGCCACCAAAACAATACAATGGCGGTGCATGGCACTACCTCCCACGTTTGGGTCTAGTGTACCGACAACGCGGAAAATCCGAAATCCAAAATTCGAAATCCGAAACAAATTTCAAGCGACAAATTTTGTCGTTTGTGATTTATTTCGGATTTCGTGCTTCGGATTTCGGATTTTTCGTGACAAGACCTACAGCGCGATCAGCCCGTGCTGTACCGCGTGGCGCATCAGGCAGGCGATGGAGTCGACTTCGCATTTGCGGTAGATGTTGTAGCGGTGGTTCTCGACGGTTTTGGTCGAAAGATGCAGATGGCCGGCGATTTCCTTGGACGACAGGCCTTCGCAGAGCAGTTGGACGATTTCCAGTTCGCGGCGGGACAGGCCGGCCGCACCGGTAGCGCGGGCTCGCGGCGGTTTGGCACCGTCGGAAATGTCCGTCACCAGCAGTTCGGCCGCCTCGGGTGAAAGATACACTTTTCTCGCGCTGGCCATGCGAATGGCCGTCAGCAGTTCGGACGGGTCGGCGTTGAGGTTGACGAACGCTTTCGCGCCCAGCCGCAGGGCGGTGTACACCTGCCCGCGGCTGACCTGGTCGCTCAAGACCACCAGCGGCAATCCGCCGGCCGAGTCGAGCATCGGTTTGAGCACGTGAAACGTCCGAAAGGCCCCGCCCGAGACGATCAGCACCAGCAGCGTGGCCCGTCCCAGCCCGCTGTAGCCGCCGGCATTGAGCAGCGACTGTTCGTCCTCGAAAATCCTGGCCACCTCCACGCCCTGCCCCCGCAAATACTCCTGAATCGCGCTGCGAACGATCCGCTGCCCGCCAACCAGACACACGCGAATCCCCGCCAACGCTTCACCCGCCGCCCAATCCGCCACCCGGTCCGTCGACACCGACAGGGCCAAGGGCACATGCTGTCCTGTTGCCGTGGTCATGTTCGTGATTCGCCCGAAGAGGACACTCACCCCAAAATGCTTCCCAACGCTGCCCCCCGAGGCAACATGGGCATTTCACCGCAATCATAGGCGGGGTTCGATGTGTTTGTACGATTTTTTTTTACCACAAGACACAGAGAAACAGCCTAAAAGCCTAACAACCTATTTCCGCACCTCCGCGCGTAGTTTTTCCGTCAGCGCGCCCGTGACCTCCCGCACCTGGTCGTCGATTTGTTCGCCGCGGAGGGTGGCGTCGTCGGAGCGGTAGGTGAGCGTGATGGTGACACTTTTTTTGCCGTCGGGGATCGGCTTGCCGCGGTAGGTCGTGACGTACTCGGTGGCCGACCGTAGCGGCTGGGCGACGGCGTGGACCGCCTGTTCGAACTGTTGCCAGGTGACTCCATCGTCGACGATCAGCGACAGGTCGCGCCGGACGGCGGGGAATTTCGGCAGCGGTTGGTAAGTCCGCACCTGCCCCGCGCTGCGGGCCAGGACCTGCCAGTCGATCCGGGCCACGCAGAGCGGTTTGTCCAGGCCGTGGAACTGGAGCACGTCATCGGCGACGACGCCGATCGCGCCGACAAGTTCACCGCCGACGTACAGCCCCGCGGTCTCGCCCGGCGCGAACCCTTGGAAATCCGCCGGCCGAATGTCCAGCGGCTCGGGCGTGATTCGCGCGGCGACCGTTTCGATCGCGCCGCGCAGCTCGCGCAGCTCGCGCGTGGTGAGCATGGCCAATTCGCTGTGCTCGGTCGGCAGCGGACTGCCCGGCCGGGTTTCGAACACGGCGGCAACTTCGTACAGGCTCAGGTCGCCGTTTCCCGCGTCGTCGTTGAGTTTGGCGCATCGGAGCAGGCTTCCCAGCAGCGTGGACCGGAGCACGTTGTTGGTTTTGCGGACCAGCGGGTCCACCGCGACGGACGTGCCGTCCTCGAAAAACAGTTCGTTTTCGCCGGCATCGACGAAAGCGGGCGTGACGACCTCGTCGAACCCGCAGCCGCTCATCAACCGGCCCAGGTCGCGCCGCGCGCGGACGGCCTGCGGCTCGGGTTTGACCGTGTGCGTCACGCTTCCACCGACGGGGATGTTGTCGTACCCGTGCAGCCGGGCGACCTCCTCGATGAGGTCGATCTCCCGCGTCAGGTCCGCCCGACGGGTGGGCACGGTGCAGTGAATGACCACGCCGTCACCCTCGCCCTCGACGCGCGGGGACAGCCCCAGCCTTGCGAGAATGTCCACGTGCCGCCCGACGGGCACGTCCATGCCCAACACGGCCCGCGTGCGGGCGGGGCGGATGGTGACCGGCCAGGGGTTGACGGGTTTGGCCCAGACGTCGATCATGCCCTCGGCCAGTTCGCCGCCGGCCAGTTCGAGCATGAGTTGGCACGCCCGCAGGCTGGCGGGGTCGAGGCCGCGGGGATCGACGCCGCGTTCGAATCGGTAGTTGCTTTCGCTCATCAGTTGCAAGGTCCGGCTGGTGCGGCGGATGTTGAGCGGGTCGAACTGCGCGGACTCCAGCAGGATATTCGTGGTGGCGGCGGTGACTTCGGAGTCGAGTCCGCCCATCACGCCGGCGACGGCGACGGGGCGGGTTTCGTCGGCAATAACGAGCATGCGCGGATTGAGTCTGCACGTGTCGCCGTTGATGGCGGTGATTGGTTCTCCGTCGGCGGCCAGGCGGACGATGATGCGGCGGCCTTGGAGTTTGTCGTAATCGAACGCGTGCAGCGGCTGGCTGAATTCCATCAGGACGAAGTTGGTGATGTCGACGATGTTGTTGACGCTTCTCATGCCGACGGCGGCCAGCCGTTCGACCAGCCACGCGGGGCTGGGCTTGACCGTGACGTTGCGGATGACGCGCGCGGTGTACCGCGGACAGAGCGCCGGTTCGCGCACCTGGACCGACGTCAGGTCGGCCACGCGCCCGCCCGTGTTCAGCGATTTGAGGTTCGGCGGGCGGAATTCGAGCCCCATCGCGGCCGCCAGTTCCCGCGCCACGCCCAGGTGCCCCAGCCAATCCGGCCGATTCGACGTCACGTCCAACGTGAACACCACGTCGCTGTCGGTCGAGTCCATGCCGTCGCAATTCAACCCGATCCGCGTAAACACGTCGCCCAACTCCTCGGCGGGGAGCGCGGCGACATCGACATAATCCGTAAGCCAGTTCAAACTGATTTTCATACGTTCATTCCTTCACGAATCGAATGCGGCAAGTCTACCGTGGAGGACAGCATGGTGACAAGCGACAAGAATCGTAAATATGGCCCTGCCATTTGGCGCTGTGGAACGTTCCTGTCGCCAGGAACGTTCTACAGCGCCAAATGGCAGGGCCATATTTACGTTCAACAGCCTTCTCGTGTCGGTTACCGTCCCGGCAGTTGTTCGTGGTATTCGTAGAACGCGTTGTAGCTTCGCCGCAGGTAGCCGTCGGCGACGGAGCGGACACCGTTGAGCGTCACGCCGATCAGATTCGGTCCGACATGGCGGAACGTCTCCCGCGCACGCTGCACGACATCGTGGGTGTTCACCCCGGCCCGGATCACCAGCATCGTGGCGTCCACGGCCGTGGCCAGGATCGGGGAATCGCTGACGATCAGCGCGGGCGCGCCGTCGAAAATCACCTGGTCGAACTGCTCGCCCAACTCGGCGATGAGCCGCCGCATCGCCGGACTGCCCAGCAGTTCGGCGGGGTTGGGCGGTAACGACCCGCTGCTGATCACCGCGAGGTTCGGCTCGGCCAGGCAGACGACGTCCTGCCACGCGCTTTGCCCGGACAACACGTTGGACAACCCCGCGTCCGAAGCCTGCGGGAAGAGTTTGCGAATCGACGGCTGGCGGAAGTTGGCGTCGATGACCAGCACCTTCATGCCGTCGCGCGCCATGGCCGCACCGAGGTTGACCGCCACGGTGGTTCGCCCGTCTTCGGGCATCGGGCTGCTCACCAGCAGGCTTCGCCGGCGGTCGGCGGACCCGCTGAACCGCAGGCATGTGCGGAGTTGCCGGAACGACTCGCCCAGCAGCGAATTGGGATTGGTCATGAACGTCAGGCGCACGTCACGGATGTCGTCCTCCAGGTCGTCGGCGTGCGGGATCATGCCCAGAACCGGAAGGTCCATGCGCCGCGCGATGTCGTCGGACGTCTTGACCGAGCTGTCCGTCAGTTCCAGCAGGAACGCCAAACCGACGCCCACCAGCAGGCCCAGAATCAGCCCCACGGGAATCATGATCGACCACCGGGGCATGGAGGGTTCCGCGGGAGGAAGCGCCGGGGCCACCAGCACCAGGGGCACTTCGGCCCGTTGTTGCAAACGCACGTCGCGAATCTTTTCGTCGACGCGTCGGAACGACTCGGTAAGCTGCCGTTCCTCGGTGTGCAACTGGCGCAGCCGGTCCAGGGACTTTTCGTTGTCCTTCAGCCGGGTTTCGCTGTCCTCCAGGCTCATAAAGAGCGCCCGCAACTGCTCCTGAATACTCGCCAGAACGGCCTGCCGGTTGGCCTTGATACTGCCCACCGTTTTCTCGATCACCGCCTGCTGCATATCCGCGATCCGCTCGGTGGCGGATTCGATTCGCGTTTTCATCGCCTGCACTTCGCGATGCTGCGGACCGAACATGCGGAGCAAGTTCGCGTACTGGGTTTCCTGATACACCTTGCTGTTTTTCAGGGCGCGAATTTCCAGGTCGACATCCAGGGCATAGAGCACTTCGGGACTGTTGCGAAGGTCCTCCCGCTCCGCCAGGTCAACGGCAGCGCGGGCCGCGACCTCCTGCACCCGAAGCGACGCGATACGCCGCGTGTCTTCCCCGATCTTCATGAAGAGCCCGCTCCGCGCCTCCTCGAACATGGGAATGTCAAACGGACGCGCCGACGCGATGTTGTCGCGGACGATCTTCAGTTTGTCCGTGATGTTCTGGGCCTCGTCGGTCAACAACTGGAGCACGCCGCCGGTCACGCCCTCGGCCCGCGACTGGGCCCGCCGCTCCGCCTGGTACGCCACCGCGTTGACAATACGCGCCGCCTCCCTGGGATCGCGACCCGTCATGGAAACCCGAATGCCCGCCGCGGCCGTGGGCGAGAAGGTCACCTGCTTCTGGAGTTCGCGGACCGGGTTGTCGGAATACATTCGATACCACTCGGTGCCCCGGATGTTGTAGTCGCTGCTGCCTTCGTTCAGCACCTCCAGGTACACGGTTTCCTGGTTCACGACACGAACCCACGAGAGCAGCAGACGATCCACGGTCGTCTGCGCCATCATGCGGTCGCCGTCGTCCCGCATCGGGTTGGTGCGCATGTTGAGCTGAAGGAACGCGTCCGCCGTGTAAAACGGCGAAAACCGCAACCAGAAAAACGTGATCACACCGGCAATGGCCACGAACACCAAGGTCATGATCACGATCATCCACATCCGCTTGCGGAAAATGCGCAGGATGTCCTTGCCGGTGATTCCTCCGCCCGCCGCGAACCCCGCCGGCGCCATGGGCATCACCACCGAGGCCGCCGTCGGCCTGGCCAGTTGTCCTACTTGTTCCGCCACGATCATATTGCTCATTTGCGACTCCTTGCGCACGATACAAATTACTTCGTCATCCCAACCGGATACCTTCATTACGTCGTTACTTCTTCTCGACCCGCGCCTTCGCGTCCCGAACCACCGCGTACAGCGGGTCTTTGTCGTCGTCTTTCAGGGCGGCCTCCGCGTACCGATAGAACTCCAACGCGTTTTTCATGTCGCCCAACTGCTCGTAGGCCCAGCCCAGATGGTAACAGATCGTCACCGTGTGAGAAATCTTGAGCTGGGTCTCCAAATCATAGGCCTGGCGGAGAACGCCCAGCGCCGCGACCAGATCACGCGAACGCTGATCCCGGTCGCCGACCGCCGCCGCCAACCGGGCCTTCGTCCAGCCCAGCGTGTCCATCACGTCCGGCTGCGGGTCCCGATTGTACGCCCCAATCGCGTACGGCAACGCCGACGCCGGATCATCCAGCTCGTCCGTGAAAATATACGCCAGGTTGTTCATCGCGGCGAAATTTCCAGGGTCCAGTTCCAGCACCGCCTGCCAGGATTCGACGACCTTCTTCAACAGTCCCTGTCGCGAGGACTGGTCGGTCGTGGACTCGCGATACAACATCTGGGCCAGACGACTGTGAAGATGCAACTTCTCGCCCGTGGTCGTCGCCTGCGACAAGCCCTTGCGATACGCCTGCTCGGCCGCGGCGATCTCCCGGGCGAGATCGTGCATGTCGCCAATGAACATGCTGATCGACGCCTCGTCCCGCAGCGAAATCCACTGCTGGGCGACGGCCAAACCGTCCGCGGACTTGTAGTGCCTGGCGATGTAATCCAGAATAATGATCAACTCGCCCTTGGCGTTTTTCACCATGTCCGTGAGCAGCTCGTTGGCGTCGGACACGTTGCCCTTGCCCAGCAGCGCGGCCGCCTCGTACAGGCGGAGAGGCCGATAGGCTTCGCCCGGATTCTCCTTCACCTTGCGGAGAACCTTGTCGTACTCCCCGGCATTGACGTACGCGTCCAACCAGCGCGCCAGCACGCGAACGTCATCCTTGGCCAGGAGCAGCGCGTTGTCCATCGCCAACAGGCTGTCACGGGTTCGGCCCGCCTCGCGATGCATCTGCGATTCGATCATGTACAACTCGATCTGCCGCAGCCGGTCGCTACCGGCACGAGTCCGGGCGCCCCGCAACTGGCTTTGCACGTTCCCCCAGTCCTTCTGCAACAGGTAGGCGCTCAACAGCAAATCCGCCGCCGGACCGTACGACCGGTCCCGCATCAACATCTCGGTCAGCACGACGACGGCCTGACCGTGCTTGTGCTGCCTCATCAAGATGACCGCCAGGCTTTGCCCCACGGTCATGTTGTTGGGGTCCATTTCTCGCGCCCGTTCAATGTCCGCCTGGGCCCGGGGAAGATCGCCCAATTCCTGGTAATACGCCGCCCGCACCATCAGCGGTTGAGACGACCGGGAATTCAAGTTCACCGCGCTGTCGAGAATCTCCAACGCGCGAACGTCGTCCTTCTGCGCCCGGTACAATTCCGCCAGCGTGAACTGGGCCTTCATGTTGCCGTTGTCCGCCCGGAGAATTTCCTCCAGCCGGGCCTTGGCCTGATCGATCTGCCCCACCTTGATGCGAAGCCCGATCAGGCGGTATTCCTCATCCATCACCCCGGCAGAGGCAGGCTGCGAGGCCTGCGAGGCAAACCACTTCTCGTAAAACGCGATCGACTCCTTGTTGAACTCCATCGCCGCCGCGGGATCGTTGGACAGGGCGCCCTGCCGGCCCAGGAACCGCGCCATCGCCAGCAGGGGGCGCGGTTCCTCTTGATTGAGTCGGGCGGCTTCGTTGATCGCCTTCTGGTACGCCTCGCGAGCGTCCGCCACGTTGATGTCCGTCAGCAAATCGCCGAACGCCAGGAAACCGGCCACCTTATCGACCCGGTTGTCCCGGAGCATCGCCTCCATCACCGGGTGGACCTGGCTGCTCTGATCGGTGTCAATCAGGAAGCGGCAGTACCGTTCCGCCACGGGCAACGGATTCGCCGCCCGCATGAGCAGACCCTGATACAGGTCGTCCGCGTTACTCAGGCGGTCGTTCGCCTTGTACAAGTTGGCCAGGGCCAACAGGTTGCGGGTGTCGCCGGGGTACTGCTGGGCCAGTTGTTCCCGTTTCTCGATGGCCTGGTTGATCTGCCCGCCCTGCTCCATCAGATTCAAAATCCAGTGCCGCACGTCGGGATTCTCGGGTCTGGCCAGTTGACACCGGCGAACGTATTCGAAGTGCGTATTCCGCTGCGCGGGATCGTCTTCGGTCAGCTTGGCCATGTAGTAGTTGCTCGGAAAGTTCGTCGGGTCCGCGTCGGCCAGGTAGCGGAAATGCTCGCGGGCCTTGTCGGGCCTGCCCATGCTCAGATACAACTCGCCCAGGGCTCCGCGAATGGACTTTTCCTCGGGCAGCAGTTCCAGCACCTTCTCCATGGCGGCCGCGCTCTCGTTGAGCTTGTTCTGCGCCCGAAGCAGGATCGCATGGTATTTCATCCCGTCGCACCGGTCGATATTGCCCGCCGCCGCCTTGTCCGCGTACACCTGCGCCTTGACGAAATCTCCCGTGGCGACGGCAAAATCGAACCGGCTCGAAATCACGCGGGTGTCGTCAGGTCCCGCCTCCTCCGCCAGACTCAGGAATCTCTCGCAATCCTCTCTCTTGCCCACCGAGGCCGCTATACGAGCCTTGTCCAGGTTCGCCAACACCAGGTCGTCCGACCGCGCGTCCGCGCGCTCGAGCGCCAGCAGGTACTGCTTGGCGGGGTCCGTTTCGTTGAGAATCGCCAACTGGATGTCCAATTGTTCCTGGAGTTTCTTGTCGTCGGGCTTCTGGGCCTTCAACTCGGCGATCAAGTCCTTCGCCTTGTCGACCTGCCGGGTCTGCAAGTACAGATTCGCCAACAGCTCAAACATCATCAGGTTGCTGGGGTCCCGGTAGTACAACGGTTCGACCATCTCGACGGCCTTGTCCCCTTCGCCCTGCGCGACCATCTTCTGCACGCGCACGTACAGCACATTCATGGACAACGTCTCGAGGTCCATCTCCGGGTCGACGCCGGTGCCCTGGAGCAGGGCGATATGCCGCTGAATCCGAATCGCCTCGGGGTGGTCGGGAATGACCTTCAGCACATCGCCGACATACTGTTCGGCGACTTTGGGATCGTGAAAACGCTCCAGGTAGTGCCTGGCCAGCCACACGTTCGCCTGGATGTACATTTGCTGGTTGCGCGTGCGCTTGCCGATGTCGAGGAAATTCTGGAGGATTTTCTCGGCCTTTCCGGGTTCCTGATTGAGGATGTTGGCCTCGTACAACCACAGTGCGGTGGTCATCTGGTTCGGGGCCTTGTCGTAGGCGAGTTGAAGTTGTCGGACGGCCGCGGTACGGTTTCCATTCACCAGGGACAACCGCCCCAGGATCGAGTTGGCCTCGTAACTGTCCTCGCCCGCCGCCGCGATCACCTGGTCCAGGCATCGCTGTGCTTCGTCCAGCATGGCCTGGCGTTCGTCCTTGGTCAGGTCGCGCCCGGTGTCAAACAGGACGCGGTCCAGCAGCGACTCGCCCAGCCGCAGATAAATCGTGAACTTGCCCGACTGACGCGCGCGGGCCTCGCGGAGACTGCGGATGTCGCGGATGTTTTTCGCGCTGGGACTGCCCACGGACGATTTCTGTATGGCCTCCAGACCGGCGCGATACGTGTCGATCGCTTTCTGCATCTGCCGCCCCGCGGCATAGATCATCCCTTCCATCAGGTACGAACGGGGATTGGTGGCGTCCAGTTCCTTGATCCGGTTCGTGGACGCGATCGCGTCGTCGAGTTTGCCCCGCCGAAAATCATACATCGCCAGGGTCTCCCACACGTTCGCGTCGTCTCCGGCGAGTTCCTTGGCCTTGGCCAACCACGCGACCCCCTCGTTGGTCGATTCGGTCTGACCTTTCTGGAGCAGGTAGCCCCCGTAGGCAATCGCCAGATGCCCGCTCTGGGGATTGCGCGCAATCCCGTCCTTCAACACGTCGCCCGGATCGCCGAACCCCTGCACCCGTTCCAGGAACCCCGCCAGCGCGATGAAGTGTTCCGGCTGCGGGGACATCTCGATGAGGTCCTTGAATTGTTGGACAATGTCCTTGACCTGCCCGACCTCGGCCGGGTTGGTCAGGGCGGCCCGGACGGAGATCATCTGGAACCGAAGTTCGTGGTTGTCCGGTTCCGACTGGAGCACCGTCTCGGCCTCTTTCACGAACGGCGCCCCGGCGCCCATTTCGAGCAGGATCATCGCCAGCAGTTTGTGGGCGTCAACCCGGTCGCGGTTGAGCGAGATCGCCGTCTGGGCGGCCTGAAGGGCCCCCTGTACCTTCTGGTTCCGCTGGGCGACATATTCGTCTCGACCGACAATGGCCCATCGCACCTGCGCGAGCTTGTAGTACGTGTCGGCCTTGAGTACCGTGTCTTTGTCGATCCGCCGAATGGCCTCGCCGTACCCTCGTTCGGCCCGAAGCAGGCTGTCCAGGTCGCCTTTTTCCGCCGCCGCATCCGCCGACAGGATGAATGGGGTGGCATCCTTGGGCAACCAGTTGACCACCGCGATCACCGCGACCGCCGCCACCGACACGCCACCCAGTATCGACAACAACAAGATGACACGCTTGTTTAATTTTCGTTTTCGAGCCATAATTCCTCTGCTGCTTCCCGTGTAGTACGACCGTATCGATCTATTTCACTTCGACGTCGACGGGCTCCGGAACGCGTTCCGAAACGGGCTTCTTCGGTGACGCGGAGCGCCGATTGAGTTCCTCGACGGTGCCGGCCGACGGAAATGTCGACAGGATCGCGACCGTCGCCGCGCGGAAAAACTGTTCGGCGGCCTCGTCGGTGACTTTCCACTCTTCCTCGGCGGCCTTCAACGCGTCGGCGGTATTCCCCGCCAGCGGCGCCAGCGATGTCCGCGGGGCAAATTGTATCTTTCCGAAATACACATACGTCTGCCGGATATCCGCCGCCATGGTCCATCGGACCTTTCTCCAATCCTCCTCGTTGTGTCCGTTGACGCTGAACGTGTAATACTGCAACACGGTCGACCGCTGCCCGTGCGCGTCCGTCGATTCAAACGCCGAGCGGACCACCTGGATGTCCTTCCAGCCCAGCGCGTTCTCCGGAAGATTCGTCCAGGTCAGGACCTTGTCGGTCAACGGTCTCGCGCCGGCCGCGATCATGCAGCGGCCCGGAACGTGCGTGACCGTGTCGACCGCGCCGGTGTAATACGTCACGTCCAACTGCCAGAAAGGACTGGAAATTTTACCCGCGTACTGCGGATTCAACCACCGCAAGTCACCATAAATACGGGACATATACCAGTTGCTCTCCCGATCGACGCGACGCGGAGCGTCCACCGCCTGGCCGACACCCAACACGATCCGGGTGTCCTCGGACAGATACGCTTTGGCTTCACGTTCGGAAATCGCATGTTCGTTCCACCGCTTGGAACTCATCAACGCATACCGCGGCGCAATCACCGGAAACATCTCCGGGAAACTGGTCATCACGAACTCTTTGTCCACCTCCACACCGTCCGGCCAGGGGACGGGTTCCTTGTCCAGGGCGAACCCCAACCACCACACCAGGACATACCAGCCGACGATCGAAAGAATCAGCAGCCCGGCCGCCGCCAGAAAACGGCGGCTGCCCAGCACCTGCGACAACAATCCGTCCTGCCGCGGCAAGACCGGGGAGGAGGAACGCATGGTCGTCATGGCGCGCCTCCCTTCACCGGAACCGACGCGACATCCGAAGCGCCCGCCTCACCGTCTCCGTCCTCTTCTTCATCGTCCTCGACGTAAATCTTCTTCAATAACCACCAGATGCCCGCCATGATCAGCCCCGCGGGAATCAACATCAACATGCCGGTGAACGTGTGCATGAACCCCTCGCCGAGCTTGGGCTCGTCGATCACGAACATGGAGGCCGTGATGATCACCCGCAACACGTTCACGAAAATCGACACGGGAATGATGATCAGCACCAGCGCGATGCGCTGCCAGACCGGGCGGGCTTCGATGTACGCGAAAATCACGCCCAACGCCAGAAACGCCATCATCGAGCGGATGCCCGAACAGGCCTCCTCCACGGTGAGCGTGTACGGCTCGGGGTTTCCCGTCAGCACGTTGGTTCCGCTGACGCCCCACACGTACATTGCGCTGGCGGAATGCCACAGCTTCACTCCGCACACCGTCATGATGGAGGCCGACATCGACGCGGCGAAATTCTGCAACGGAAACGCGACGTGCTTGTAAATGTAATCCGGCCAGGGAACGGCAAAAATCAAAAACATGATCGGAACCGCCGTCAGCACCAGAATCCGCCAGCCGCACATGAAGCACACCAGCCCCAGGATCATCGTGATCATGCCCACGCTGGGCACAAACCGCACCCGCAAGGGCCAAAACCCCCCGACCATGATCACCAGGCCCAGAAACAACATGGCGGCGCCCAGGATCATCGCCCGGGCACTGGGCGTGCGGGAGGCGGACAGAATCTCGTGACGGCGCAGATACAACATCAGAAGCGTGAAAAACGGAATCGCATACCCGTGCTGCCAGTTCGGGTTCGGCCACTGCTTGTAGATGTAGGGAAACTGCCACGCATGGAGCACGACCATCAGCAGCGCCAGCACGCCCAACTGAATCCAACCGGCCCGACTGATCGGACGGGCCGACAATTCCGGCGCATCGCCCACCATCGCCGTCAACGACGGCGTAGACTTGGCCGGTTCCGAAACCACTCCGGCCGGTTCAGAAGGTTCTCGCGTGTTTACCATGTCTCTGTGACCGCGCTCCACAAACCTCGACGATATTCCTCACGCCAATCTCGGCACCGGGAGGCCGCCTCCCGCGAACCTCCGATTACCAGCGGGTGAACCGGTGGCTGTTCAACCCATACGGTGCCGCCGTGGCGAAGTTACGGTCATAAATGAACCCAAATCCGTACGTCATGCGGAACGCGTTGCGAAGCACCAGCATGTACTGGGCCTGGAAGCTCGTTCCGACACTGATCATATCGTCGGCCTTGAGGAAATAATCCGCCTGCTTGCCCAGCATGATGTGCTCGATGTTCAGCGGAATTTTCTGCTCCTCGTTCGGTCCGATGCGGCGGGTCAGGATGGCGTTTTCAGGCCAGGCCAGCGGGCCCAGACCTCCGGCGGCCGCCAACGCCATCTTCACGGTGATCTTTCGCCCGGTCAACGCGTAGACACCCGGACGACTGACCTCGCCGTACATATAAAACTCGGCCGATTCCAGCGGCGGAACCATAATAATATCGTTTTCGCGGATGATAATGTTCATCCGCGGATCCCCGTTGCGAAGTTTTTTCAGGTCGATGGCGATCAGGCGGATGTGGTCCATGCCCATGACCTTTTCCCAGTCCAGCGTTTCCTCCGGCGTGGCGAGCGGTTCGGGAATGCGCGTCGGCTGCGGACCGGCGACCGTTTCGTGCTGCGGAGACTCCGCCGCACCCTGGGCCGACTCCACGTACCGCGTCGTGCGCAGACCGGACGACGTATCCTCCGTCGCGTCACCGCTGAACAACCGTTCCAGATCCGCCATGTCGATGTCCTCACCGGAACCGGCCCCGTCGGGACCGGCCGTCAGGGTCTGCATCTCCGAAAACGGAACGGGTGCGTCGAACCCCTCCGGTTCGGACGGGGTCTCGGTCCCGGACGGACGTTCCAGACCCTCCAGCAGGTCCGGCAAATCCTCGATCGAATCGCGCGCACCACCGGTCGCCGACGGAACCTCCCGCGCCGCCGCCTTCGACGCCGCGGGAATCGTGCGAATGATCAGCACGTACGGAATGTTCGACTGGGTTTGCGCACCGGCCAGGTTGATCACCTCCAGCAACCGCATGTCAGGCCGGGTCTTGTTGTATGTGCCGGGACGCTCGATCGATCCCCCGATGGAAATCGTCGACTGCCGCTGAACGGCCACCGACACCGACACCGTCGGGTTGCGCAGAACGTCCGGACTGTACGCGTCGATGATCCGGTCGCGCAACTGCTCGGCGGTCAGCCCGTCGGCCCGGATGGACGCCACCATCGGAAGGTCGAGCATTCCGATCCGCGACACCTGCCGGCGAAGCACCGTCTCCAGCCCTTCGTGGAACAGGTCCAGGACCGAAATGTCCACCACGTCCTCGGGGCCGATCCGATAATCCTCGGACACCAGCACCAGGTCTTCCGGCGTCGGCGCGGTCGCGTTGGGCGGAAGGTCCTCGGTCACGTCGGCCGCCGATACCGTCGGGTTGATCGGCATCGTCACCGGATCGTTCGGACTCCTCACCAACGCCGTCGGGTTGGTCAACCCACGCCACAAACTGGTCTTCGGGTCGCACCCGACCGAGACACTTGCGACAGCAACCAACACCAATACGGTGGTCATCCTTGTTTTTTTCACGGCAAACCTTTCTAAAACAGGCCCGGGGGATGTCCCCGTCCAGGCCAACGGACAATCGCGAGCTACCCGCATCCAACAAACTCACTGCGTCTGGGTCTTCCGTCCCAGTCATTTCGTCTGATTTTTCTGATTCTGATCCCGCAGCGCGCGGATGACGACCTGGACCATCGGGTCCTTGTCGTCCGCGAACCGTTCCAGGATTCGGCGGAACTCCGGAGGCCGGGCGGTTCCGATCACGTCCATCGCGCGCAGCCGAACCACCGGGTCGGCGTCCTTGAACGCCGGTTCCATCAACGTGACCAGTTTCCCGTCCACCTTGCAATACATCAGCGCCCACAGCGCTTCCTGCCGAACCACCACGTCCGCGTCCTTGAGGATCGCGCGGAACATCGACAGCAGCATCGGCGCCTCCACGGCCGTGAGCAGCGGAGGGGGCGGGGCCATCCGGCGGGTGGCCGCGTCATTGGCCACCGTCAGCAGCGAACCGATCACGCGGGCGGCCGACATCCGCCGCTCCAGCGTTCCGTTCTGGAAATCGTTCACCGTGTACTGAAGCATCTTGCGATACGGTTCGGTCCAGTCGCCGCGGCTGCGGTCGAAGTTCTCGCCCAGAATGTCCGTACGCACGAACCCCGTGCGGTCGATGGCGACCGTCGGAAGCGAACTGCTGACCGGGGTGCCGACCTTGCGGTCCCGCTGGACCGGGTCCAGCGTGCCGCCCACGATACAACTGATGGTGTCCAGCGGACGGCGGTACAGGTATTCCTCGAACTCGCCCATGTCGATGCGGGTCGTCGTGACGACTTCCGTGCCGGCCTTCAGCACGCGCGGGGCCGGTAGAACCGCCGACGGCAGATTGTCGAACGTCCCCTTCACGCCGCGGCTTTCGGCGATCACGCGGAACGTGACCACCGGATTGAACAACCCCGACGGACCCAGCGGAATGTCCACCTTGGAAATGTTCTGGACGTGGACTTCGATCTCGATCGGACCCAGCGCCTCGAAGGTCGTCGCCGTGGGTCTCAGGAGCACGCGGACGTGCTTCTCGGGCAGCAGCGCCATCTCCACCAGCGGCTGATGGGTCTCCAGCCACTTCCCGACGTTGTCGCCGATGATTTTCGCCTGGTCGCCCAGCTTGGGCACGGGAACGTTGTGCCGGTCGGCCATTTGACGCATCAGCCGCATCGGCCTGCCGTACGGCATCAGGCGCATGCCCTGGCTGAGGACCTCGGCGGGTTTCAATTCCGTCCTGGTCTTGTTGTCGGCGGCGAGATACAACTGCTCGGCCAGGAAATACGCCGCGTACGGTTCCGTCGGCGCCATGGCGGCCAGGTCTTCGAGTTGCTTGTTGAACTCCTCGATGGAGAGTTTCCCGGAGAGGAGTTGTCTTCCGGCCTCCTTGGCCCGCACGACCGCCCGGACCAGCCGGATCGTCGGGTCGTCTTCCGGAATGCCCTTGAGGCCTTTCATCGCATCGCCGGCATAGTCGCGGATGGAGTACAGCCGCCGGTCGTCCTTGATGATCGCGTCGCTGACCAGGAAGTACCACGCCATCTGGCGAAGCTCTTCCGGAGACAGTTTGCCCATCGCCGTTTCGCGGTCGTTCATCGCCTTGAGCAGCAGGCTGCGGGTTTCGGCCAGTTTGTGCATGTCGTTGACGCCCGCGTAGGCTTCCATGAGCTGGCAGTACATCTCCCATCCGGGCGTCCTCAGCCGGCCCATGACGGGGTGCATCAGTTCGATGGCCTGGCGGTATTGCCCGGCGTCGAGCATGGCGTCGAAGTAGTGCGTCGCCAGCGTCGCCAATTCCTCGGTAATCGCCCCGTCCTTTTCGCGGGTCGCCAACCGCCAGCCGTACATGTAGAAGTACGCCGCCTGACCGGCCAACCCCTGCTCGCGAAGCAGGGCCCCCAACTCGATCGCGCCGCCGGCATAGACCGGGCTGGAGCGAAGCAGCCCCAACAGGCCCGACGCACGAACGACGGGGTTCTCGCGGTCCATCAGCGAGAACTGCCCGAACAGGGCGGAAAACAATTGATCGTCCAGTTCCAGCGCGTCGGCGTAGGACTGGGCGGCCAATTCGCGGTCACCGCGGTCCATGTACAGATTGCCCAGGTTCGCCAACGCCTCGCCCCGTGTGTACGGTGGAAGCGTCACGTCCGCGGCCACGGTCTGCAAAAACGCGACCCGCTCCGCCAACGTCTCCCGGGCCATCTGACCCAAGGCCAGATACGACAACCCCAACGCCGAACTGGTCGCGTTATGTTCCAACTGAACGCGGACCGCCTCGGCCGCCCGCGCGTAATCGCCCTGGAGCTCAAGCAACTGGGCGAGCAGAACGTTCAGTTCGAGGTCTTTGGGGTCCAGTTGGGCGGCGGCATGGGTCTGCGCGATCAATCGCGCCCCGCGCGCCGGAGGAGACGCGGACTCCGGGAAGTACGTCAACGACCTCGCGCTATGCACCAGGCTTCGAACCAGAAGTTGCTCCGGCGTGGCGGGAGGCGCCAGTTCCTCCGCCTCCACCGGCGCCGTCGCCGGCATCGAGGTCGCTGAGGTCGCTGAGTCATCGGCAGGCGGACTCGCCGCAACGTCCGTGTCCGCGCCGGCCGACCATGCCGCAACCATCAGCACGCACGACCAGCTTGCGATCCACGTTATTCGTCGTCTCATGGCCATCCATCTTCTCCCTGCACACACCGCGCACACCACCATCACCGCTGACAACATCATCGGCCAGCCCGAACCGTATCATTATGTACAACCGACCCGCAAAAAACCAGTAACTTCACTGGGAAATCAGAGTGCGACCCGTTCTACTGCCCCACCGGCGGCTGGAGCAACAGGTCTTTTTTCTCGTCGACACGCTGAATGCCGACCACCACGGCGCTGCCGGGGTTCTTGGTCAATGCCGTCGTCACCTTCGACTTGAATTCCGCCATCTTCGTGACGGGCTCATTGTTCACCGACGTGATGATGTCGCCCCCCCGCAGATTCGCCCGGTCGGCCGACGTGTTCGGACCCACCTGGATCACCACCAGGCCCGGAACTTGCGCCATTTCCTTGGGCATCAGGTACTTGTCCAGTTCCGCGCGTTCGCGGACGCGGAACCCCAACTGCGTCACGATAAACTGCGGGGTTTGCGAATCGTCCTGGGGCTGGGCGGCCGTCACCACCTGCACGTCCGACTGCTTCCCGTCCCGCCGGATCGTCAGCTTCACCGGTTGGCCCGGGGCCATCCGAATCAGTTTCAGCGCGAACGCGTTGCGCGTCAACACCGGCGAACTGAATTTCTCCAACCCCTGGCCGTTGATCGCCACGATGAGGTCGTTTTCCTTCAGCACCGCCGCCGCCGGACCGTCCGCGACCACCCGACCCACCACCACGGCCGGAACGTCCGCCTTGATCACGCCGCTGTCATCCACCTCGCGGAAATTCAACACGCCGATCCAACTCAGCACGCGGGGCTTGTTGGGGGTCGCCTTTACGTAGTCCAGCACATGGGTGAATTCGCCCGCCGGCCTGAAAAAATGACCCATCGCCTTGGAGTCCAACGCCATCTCCTGCACGCCCTGATTGGTGCGGACCTGATACCGAAGGAACTGGCTCATGGTCACGCCGATGAACTCGCCGGCCTCGTTCATCACCGGCGAACCGTCGTTGGTGAGCATCCCGGAGGCGACCAGCACGATTTTCCCCGGAATCTGCATCACCGACGAAATATATCCGACGCTCACGTACGGCGAGTGGGCGGGGTCGTCCTCGAACATCCCGACCGACACCACCTTGGCGCCGATTTTCAGGTCGGCCTTGGTGTTGAACCCCACGGCGATAAAGTCGCCCGGTTCGGTCGCGCGAAGGAAGGAGATGTTCGTTTCCCGGTCGGTCCAGAGAAACTCCGCCTTGAGGGTGGCCCCGCTGTCGCCCGGTGACGAGAGGCGGAGATCGTTGATCTCCGACGACCGCATGCCCGCGACGATTCCGTAGGTCATGAACAGGCCTTTTTCCTTATCAATGCAGATGGCCTGGGCGGTGTATTTCTGGGAGGGCACCGGCTGCGAGGCGTCCCGGACGTATTCGTAGCTGATCTGCGCCAGCACGTTCGCCTTGCCCGCCGCCGCCGTCATGAGCTGCGACGTGGCGTCCTGCGCCGCCACCGGACCGCACATGAACACCATCGCCGCCGCCACCATACCCATTCGCTTCATGTTGAGCTCCTTTATCCTTCGTCCTTCGGTAAATTCCATCAAAAAATTCATCAAATGACCATTCGATTCACGCCCGCGCCCGTGCAAAACACAACTCGACCGCGACAACGCGGGCACGCCGATATTCCTTCATCGGCTGAATCAGCCCCCTAACTTCAGACTGTTAGGCTATTAGGCGATTAGACGGTTCGGCGCCGGCGTATGAACATTTGGCCGAAACCATCGAAAACGGCGCCTAACCGTCTAATAGCCTAATCGCCTAACGGTCTAACAGCCTGTCCACGCGATTGTTCTCATCCACCAGCACGATCGCCGGGTGGAGGGTTTTGGCTTCCTCGGGCGTCACGTACGCGAAGGCCATGATGATGATGCGGTCGCCCGGATGCACCAGCCGGGCGGCGGCGCCGTTGACGCACACCTGCCCGCTGTCCCGCGGTCCGGGAATCACATACGTCTCAAACCGGGCTCCGTTGTTGAGGTCCACCACCAGCACCTCTTCATAGGGCATGATGCCGACGGCTTCCACCAACAGCGGGTCCACCGTGATCGAGCCCACATAATGAATGTCGGCCTCCCGAACGGTCGCCCGATGAATTTTCGCTCGCAACATCTTGAAAAACATAATACACCAGCAAAAGACGGTTAGACGGTTAGGCTGTCAGGCTGTTAGGCGCAACCAGTCGAAAACGAAAAATATTTCGCGATGGCTCGCCTTTTTGCGCTGTAAGACACTCGAACGCGAAACGTTTTTCGAACACGGTCGTCGCGCCCGACAGTCTAACAGCCCGATAGTCTAACAGTCTACCAGTATATTGTCGATCAGCCTCGCCTTGCCCAGACGCACGGCCAGGGCGATCAGGACGGGCTGATCCGTTATCTGTACGTCGCACAATTCGTTCGGGTTCACCAGTTTAATATAATCGACGATACCCTCGGGAACCTCGGCCGCCAATTGGGCCTGAATCATCGCCCGCACGTCGTCGGCCGCGGGGTGACGCTCGCGAATGACCGCCGCGGCCGACTGGAGGCTGCGGAACAACGCCGGGGCCACCGCCCGCTGCGATTCCGTCAAATACCGATTGCGGCTGGACATCGCCAGGCCGTCCGACTCGCGAACCGTCGGGCACACCACGATCTCCACCGGAAAATTCAGATCGTCCGTCATCCGCCGAATGATGGCCGACTGCTGAAAATCCTTCGCGCCGAAAAACGCCACGTCCGGCCCAACGATGTTGAACAACTTGCCCACCACCGTGCAGACCCCCGTAAAATGCCCCGGCCGGCTGGCGCCGCACAGGTTGTCGCCCAACGCCCGCAGGTGCACCTCGGCCAACCCCGGCTGGGGGTACATCTCCGCCACGCCGGGCGCGAAGATGGCCGCCGCCCCGGCGGCCTCGCACAGCGCCGCGTCCGCAGCCAGCGTTCGCGGGTACGCGCCAAAATCCTCGTTCGGGCCGAACTGCGTCGGGTTCACGAAAATGCTCACCACGACAAACCCGCACCGCTGGGCCGCCGCCCGGACCAGGCTGGCGTGCCCCTCATGCAACGCGCCCATCGTAGGCACAAACCCAATCACGCTCGATCCGCGCCGCCCGTCCGCGACGGCCCGACGAATCTCCGCAATGGTCGTGTACATCTTCATGTGGCTTGCCTCGTTGCGATGGAAAACGTTCCGCACGACAAACCATCCGCCCTGGCTTGCCGTTTTGCGCTGGAAAACGTCATGCTCAATTCTCGCCCGCCCCCCCACCATGACGACGCCCTCGCCGCCGTCGACGGCGTCGCCGACGACGATCACCAACCTCACCACCGCCGGGACCACCAACCGAACCACCACCGCCACGGCCACCACCGCCGCCAGGTCCGGTTTCGCCGGCCGATCCGTCCTCCTCGTCGCCGTCATCGTCCGCGTCGTCGGGTTCGCCCTCGGCAGGCCGGGCGGTCAGCATATCTTCCAGCGTCGGCCGAGACGGCGAATTTTCGGCCACCTTCGCCTCTTTCGTCCACGCGCCCGCCAGCATGTCCTCCAGCGTCGGACGCGGCGCACCTCGTGCCGCGGGCGTCTCGCCCGCGCGTCCCGCGGGCATCCTGCCCGCGTCTGCGCCGCCGACATCACCGCCCGTCGCCCGATCCGGCGAGAGCACCGGCTCCACCGTCACGCCCGCGATGCCCGGATCGACGCTGGGCTGACCCATCGCCGACTCCGACGCGGGCAAGATGCCCTCGGAACGCGCGGGCGAGATACCCTCGGAACGCGCGGGCGAGACGCCCGCGTCACGGGGCACGCCCGCGTCACGGCCCTCGCCGCGGACCACCTCGCCTCCGGGTGGTTTGCCCATCTCGTCCCGTAATAACCGGGGCGGCAGTTTCTCCTTCAACTCCCGCCGAGGCCGACGGTCCTGCTGCGGTTCGATCATCGGCGGGGCCGCCACGTCACGTTCCACGATCTCCTCGTTCGCGATCACCGTCTGCGTGAAGTCCGGCAGCAGCACGCGAACCAACTGCGTAATAATCTGGCCGTCCAGCACCTTGCCCACCACGCCGTCCTTGGTCTTCACCCAGATGTTCTTGTGCGGCAACTGGCGACGCAACTCCTCGTAACCTTCGTCCTCGTACCGCAGGCAGCACATCAACCGGCCACACCGGCCGGAAATCTTCGACGGGTCCAGCGTCGCCTTCTGCGTCTTGGCCATCCGCATCGACACCGGCCTGAGGTCCTTCAAAAACTGCTGGCAGCAGCAGCGCTGTCCGCAGCGTTCGTAATCGCCGACCAGCCTCGCCTCGTCGCGGGCCCCGACTTGCCGCATCTCGATCCGCGTGCGGTACTGCGTCGCCAGGTGGCGGACCAACTCGCGAAAATCCACGCGGGTTTCGGCATTGAAATAGAAAATAATCCGCTCACCGCCCAGCAGGTGCTCGACCGTCACCAGCCGCATCGGCAGGTTCAACTCGCGAATCTGCTGCCGGCAATACGCGCCCTCCTCGCGGGCGTTGGTTTCGAGGTGGCGATGCTCGACCACGTCCTGCGGATTGGCCAGGCGGAGGATTTTTCCGTCGCGGCGGTAGGGGTACTCGTCGCCGCAGGCGCGGATGAAGTCGCGTAACACGCCGTCGTTGATGCAGCGTCGGCAGGCGGAGGAGCACTGCCGGTTGACGGCCTGGAGCACCTCGCCCAACTCCACGCCGCGTTCGGTGCGGATGACGACTTTGGTGCCGGGCGTCGGCGGGACGGCCAGGCCGTGGCGAAACTCGCCGATCTGCTGCATGTGCCCGTAGCGGACGACAACGCGTCCGCTTTCGGGTCCCGCGTCGGCCGCGTCGGTGTCGCCATCGGACGATGAACGGGCGTCCGCCGCCGGGACTGGGCGAACATTCGCCGCCGCGGGCGGCACGGGCGCCGGGTCCGGCGGATCGTCGCGCAGCACCATCGGCCGGGACTCGTCAATCTCATTCAGCACGGTCTGCGACGGCGAGCCGTCGTCATCGTCGCTCGGCGGGGCGTAGGGCGTCGGTTCGTCCTCATCGCGATCTCGCCGCCGGCGCGGCGCATCCACGACAAACACCTCGTTGGCGTCCACCGCCTCGTCGGATTCCGCCGGCTTCGACCGGCCGGCCGATTCCGGCGACGGCTCCTCCCGCGATGGATCACCTGACGATTGGCCGCTCGGTGATTGGCTGTCTCGCGATTGACCGTCGCGGGTTCGATTGTCGCGCGACTGACCGTCGCGCGGTTGGCCGTCGCGTGACGGGTGATCCGGCCGGCGGCGGTGCTGGTGCTGTGATCGTTGTTGCGACTGCTGCTGCCGCGACGGCGGCGGCGAATTCCGCCCGGCCCCCGGCCCCGACGCGGAACCTGACCCCGACGAGGACCCCGAACTCGCTGAAGAAGGCAATCCCTGTGCAGACTCCGAACCCTGCGGCCGATCGGCATCATCGCCGGCCGCCTGAGGAGGCGTAGAAGGCGTGTCGCTCATGGCGACTCCCTATACTTCTATTAAGTATGTCAGCCGCGGCGCCCCGCGGATACAACACGTTTCCAGTCCCCCGGCCGCGTACGCCGAGGCTCCAAACGCCCTTGAATGGGCCAAGCCGGTGAGCCGTAGCACGGGCGTCCCGCCCGTGAGTCGCATGGGCGTCTCGCCCATGCAACCGTGCCACCGCCAACCATCCGCCACACCCGCGCGAAGCGGCAGCAACGGACGAACGAATTGTACACAATCCCCCGCCAACGCCAAAACGAAAATCAGTCGCCTGACCGCGAAATCTCCGATCTCCGCCTGTAATGCTCCACCAATTCGTTGAATCTGGCGACATATTCTTCGATCTTCGCGGCATCTTTTATCGCGTGTAACACGGGTTTTCTTTTTCCGCATATGTAGACGTTGCCGCCCAATCCGATCTTTTCTATTTCCTCGATGTCTCCAATTTTCTCATACGGGGCCAGCGCCCTGCCTGAAACATGAGGACATAACGCGACAATCTGGGCTAACTCTTCCGTGGTGTAAAAGTTCAGCGCCGTGTCCAGGATTCGCAACGTGGGTATTTTTGCAAAAACGGAAACATCATTATCCTCAATCTTTTTCCCGAAAAATCCAAAACTGACCAACGTTGTATGGATCAATGGCCGCAGGTCCGTCAGGGTGCTGGTGTCCCACATCTCGCCGCCCCAGCGAAGATGTTGCAGATTCGGCGCAGCCTGCACGCCCTCCAGGGAATGCAATTTTGTAAAACCGGTTAACGCAAGACCCTCCAGATTGTGATTCGACGTCATATCCCATAACGCGGTAACCCTGTAGTTCAGTCCAAACCGGATATACCGTACCCCGGTCAACGCGGACAACGGCGAGAGATCCGTAACCGATTTGTTGCCATCGAAATTTATACATGAAATTTTATGGCCAAATGTTTTGACGAAATATTCAAACGTATCCTGCCGCAATCCGGTAATCATGACCCTGTCTATATTGTCATACTGTTGCAGCCGATCAATCCCTTCGACGCTGCTTCCATCAATACGGTCAGGCCAATACATCCCGGCAATCATGTCCTCGTCGATGTTGCCATCCGGGCACAACCGATTCATGGATTCGATATGGTTGGCTTTAACCTCGTCGGGACACTCAGGATATGCTTGAATCGTGCCGAGGGTGCAAAACTCTTCGTACTCCATGCGACAGCTCCTTCACAAATATACATTAACAACGGCTAGACCGGCGGCGTAATTTCGATGCGGCGGCTGGTTTGTCCCGTTGCGACAATTTCCACTCGCCAGTGGCGGCGGGGGAGCGCGTTGGGGGCGCGGTCGGCCCATTCGATCAGGACGATGCCTTCGTGGAGCATCTCATCCAGGCCCAGGCTGGGCAGTTCCAGTTCCGGGTGCTTCATGCGGTACAGGTCGATGTGGAACACCCTCACGCGGGCGGGGTATTCCTGGACCAGTACGAACGTCGGGCTGGAGACCAGGTTCGCCTGCGTCAGGCCCAGCCCCGCCGCCACGCCGCGCGTCAACGCCGTCTTGCCCGCACCGAGATCGCCGATCAACCCAACACAATCCCCCCGCCGCAGCCGCGATGCCAACCGACGACCAAACGCAAACGTTTCGTCGACGGAGGCTGTTTCGATGGTCTCGGTTGTTTCCATGACGGGATTGTAAAACTCAAAATCCGAAATCCGAAGCACGAAATTCGAAACAAATCACAAACAGCAAACCTCCAAACGGCGACACCGTGTGCCGGGTACTCACTCCTGTGCACCGTTGTCGAGCAGCCACTTCTTTGTTTCTTCACGGATGGCCCGGGTCAAAATCGTTCGGCCCGCGTTGTTCCGAACGTCGACCTCCGCGCCCTGATCTTTCAGCCACGCCATGGCAGCGATCTGGCCCCTCCAAGCCGCCAGAAACATCGGCGTCTCGCCGCCCTTGTCTTTGACGTTGACGTCGGCGCCCTGGTCTTTCAGCCATGTCATCACGTCGATGCTGCCGTTCATCGCCGCCCGAAACATCGGTGTCTGGCCGCTGCTGTCTTTTGCGTTGACCTCAACGCCCTGCTCCTTCAACCACGTCATGGCCTCGATGTGGCCATTCCCCACGGCGGCGAACATCGGGCCTCTGATGTCGTGGCCGTCAACGTCCGCGCCAAGTTCCTTCAGGCATTTCATCACCTCGACGCGGCCTGTCGCCGCCGCCGCACACATCGGCGTGCCGACGTCAATCGCCACGGCGTTGACGTCCGCCCCGTGGTTTTTCAGCCACGTGATCACCGCGATGTGACCTTCCTTGACGGCGGCGTGCATCGGGGTTTCGTACATGCGATTTTTCGCGTTGAAGTCCGCGCCCTGCGTCGCCAGCCATTCCAGCACATCCATACGGCCTTCCGCGGCGGCGAAATGCGCCAAGGTCTGTTTATCTTCCACGACCTGGACTCGCCGTTCCTTCGCTTCAATCCACGTCTCCACCGCCTGCGACGACCCCGGCTCCTCGACGGTTTGCGATAGGCTTGGCTCCTCAATGATTTGCGACGGACCTGGTTCCTCGATGGTTTGCGATTCGCCTTCGGACCGACAGGAGACCACCACTATCGCCATCGCGATCATGACAAGGCCTATGAAAACAGAACGTTGGATGGACATGATGCGTTCCTTCTTGTGAGATTTCAGTTTTTGGCGATTACGTCGCATGCTCCCATCCCGCCGGCATGGGACGACGGGTGCCGTCGGGCATCACCAGCGTAATGGTTTTCTCCGCCGTGATCGTGCCGACGCGGCTGACGGGAACGCCCAGCGGTTGATCCGTCAACAACGCCGCTGCCTGGGCGTCGGGCAGCGTGAAGAGCAATTCGTAATCCTCGCCGTCACACAGGGCGGCTGTCAGCGGATCGGGCACCGACGACGCAATCGACTCAGCCAAGCCGTTTGTCAGGTCGGCGTGAATGGGCACGGCGGCGGCGAAAATTTCCACACCGACGCCGGATGCGTCGCAGAGGTGTTTCACGTCGCCAGACAGGCCGTCGGAGAGGTCCATCATCGCGTGAAGCTCGCACCGACCCGCGAGCAGCCGGGCCTCGCGAATCCGCGGGACGAACTCCAAATGCCGCCGCCCCCGCCACGCCCCGCCGAGTCCGCCGGTCACGCACACCGCGTCGCCGGGCCTGGCGCCGGAGCGGAGGACCGGCTCCACGCCCGCGGGCCGGGCCAGCACCGTCACGCTCACCGCCAGCGGCCGATCCCACGTCGACACGTCCCCGCCGACCACCGGACAGTCAAACGGTTCGCCCGCGTCGCGAATGCCCATGTACAACGCTTCGGCGTCCTCGCGGGAAAACCCGCGCGGCAAGGCCACGCTCGCGACCGCGCACAACGGCGCCGCCGCCATCGCGGCTACGTCGGACAAATTGCGGGCCATCGCCTTCCGCCCCACCGCCGCCGCCCCATGCTCCGCCAGCCGGACATGCACACCGTCCAGCACCTGATCCACCGTGATCAACAGCCGCTCCCCGCCGCACACCACCACCGCGCAGTCGTCACCGGGCCCAACCGGCACAACGGCAGGGTCCAGCTTGGTTACGCTGCGAATCCAGTGGATGAAGTCAAATTCACGCATGGGCAAGTATTACGCTGTCTTCCTGCTTCGCGATTTTTTCCGTTTGGGCGGATCGTCAAATTTCACACCACGCGCCCGCGACAAAGCTTCGCGCCGCTGCAAATCCCTGGCCATGGCTTCAAGATCATGATTGAACCGCGCGGCGTGTGCGGCCCGTACTTTGTGAATTTCATCGAGAATTTCATCGAGAAGTTCGTTTTTCATAATGATTCTCCCATCGTCTCCAAAAAGAATTTTGGGGTCACAATCAGTGGTGGATTGTACCTCGCCTCAATAATCGTAGCCTGAATCCTTGACATCATCGTCATATTGGCAATATGCCGACAGTTCCACGTCAATAGAATATCCATTGAATGCACCGCCGCCAAGGCCACATGCATGGCGTCGTCTTGCGCAACGGCAGGAAGCGCATGGGCCCGAAGAAGTCGCGTGGACAATGCAATGGCTTCGTCGGTCATTGGCTTGCGAGCCAACAATGCTACGGATTCCTGGCGGCGACGTACCGCATTGATGTCGCCCTCCTCAATTTCAAGATCCACCAGTTCCGAAACAAACGCCTCACATTGCGGTCGGTACTTTTGCCACCACAGTTTCGTAGCCGCCTGCATGATACTACGCGACGGCCGGGCCGTCAGGACACTGATCACGGTCGTTTCGATGTAAACCCGTTATTTTCTTGACGCCGCATCCATTGCCACTCCCGTTTCCGTTTACGAAGTTCTCTTGCCGCGCGGCTTCTTCCATTTGGGCCGTATACCATTTCCGTCCTCACCGATTTCCCATTCGAACACTAAACTTCCATCTGTTTGCGAATTTGCTGCTAGTTGTGACGTTTGATTATGTTGACAACGCTGGGGTGATATATTTGTTTCTCCCGCTAGCTTTTCCCGCCAGAACGCCACCTGTTCGCGCACCTGTTGTTCGCCGGCGGCGCCGAGGGGGGTGTAGCGTTTGACGACGTTGGCCGCGCCGAGGTGGTCGTAGACATCCGGCAGGACGGCGGGGCAGGCGGTTTGCAGGGTTTCCAGGGGCAGGCCGGCCAGCGGGACGCCCTTGCGTTCGGCCATCGCGACCAGGGTGCCGACGGCGTGGTGGGCGGCCCGGAAGGGGACGTTTTTGCTGACCAGATACTCGGCCAGGCTGGTCGCGTCGAGGAAGCCGTTGTCGAGGTCGGCGGCGATTCGCTCGGGGCGGAACTTCGTGCTGGCGACCAGTCCCGCCGCCACGGCCAGGGCCTGTTTCATCGCGTCCACGGCGGCGAAAGCGAACCGTTTGTCGTCCTGCAAATCGCGGTTGTACGCCAGCGGCAAACCCTTGAGCAGCGTGAGCATACCCACCAGGTCGGCGATGGCGCGGGCAGCCTTGGCGCGGATCAGTTCCAGCGTGTCGGCGTTTTTCTTCTGCGGCATCATCGAGCTGGACGTGCAGTACGCGTCGGCCAGTTGGATCATGCCGAATTCCGTCGTCGAGTAGATGATCCAGTCCTCGGCCCACCGCGACAGGTGGACCGCCAGCAGGCTGCACGCGAACAGCAGTTCGGCCAGGAAATCGCGGTCGCTGGTGGCGTCGATGGAGTTTCGCGTGATCTCGGCGAACCCGAGCAGTTCGGCCGTCCGTTCGCGGTCCAGCGGCAGGCTGGTTCCCGCGACGGCCCCGCTGCCCAGCGGACAGACGTTGACCCGCGTCCGTGCGTCGGCCAACCGGTCGCGGTCGCGCTGAAGCATCTCCACGTACGCCAGCAGCGCGTGGGCGGCCAAAATCGGCTGGGCCCGCTGCAAATGCGTGTAGGCGGGCATGACCAGTTTGGCGTTGTCGGCCGCGAGATTCACAAACGCCGCCTGGAGCGTGCGGACCAGGTCGGACAAATCGTCGGCCGCGTCGCGGGCCCAGAGGCGGAGGTCGGTGGCGACCTGGTCGTTGCGGCTTCGCCCGGTGTGGAGCTTTTTGCCCGCGTCGCCGGTCCGCTCGATCAGGGACTTCTCGATGACCATGTGAATGTCCTCGAGCTCGATGGGCATCGCCAGCCGACCGGCCTGTAGATCGTCCGCCACCGCGAGCAGGCCGGCCTTGATGGCGGCGAACTCGTCCTTGAGCAGGATTCCCCGCTCACAGAGCATCTGCGCGTGCGCGATCGACCCGACGATGTCGTACTTCCATAGCGCGACGTCCACGTCCAGGCTGGCCACCAGCGCCGCCGTGGCCTGGTCCCCCGACGCCTGCAACCTCGCCTGCCAACTTTTCGAAACCGACTGCGTTTGGTCCGCCATCACATTCTCCTTCGCGTGCGTAACATAACAGGATACCATGTTGCCGCGAATTCCGCGAATTTGTTGACGCGACAACATTTTTTTCGAGGAGATGATGGAATGAGGGTACGATTGATAATCCGGTGAAGGGTTCCGAATTTTTCTGTGAACATCGCCTGCGGTATGGTAAATTTTGCCCTTCAAAATTGAAAAAAGGAGTCACGATGATTCAAGTTTCTTGGAAAAATTGTCATTCTGGCGACGAGGTCGATCCGAACCGCGGTATCGTGGGCGATCCGGCGAATGGCATCACGAAGCGGGATTGGGAAATCCTGCAACCCGCGTTGACAGCGGCTCACAGGCTGCTGGATAACATCATCAATGAAACCGACGAGACGAAACTTGCCCATTTGCCCTTGCGTCCGAAACACCGCCTTTTTGACGAACAGAAAAATTGGGACCTCTATTGTCAACGGGTGCGGGGTTTCGCCAATCTGCCCACGCGAACGGATTATTGTCAGAAGGCGCGGGATCTCGCGGCCAAGTGTCGCTGGGCCACGGACATGGTGGTGTTGGGCATCGGCGGGTCGGCGCTGGGCAATATGGCGTTGCAGGCGGCATTGAATCCGCTGACATACAATCTGCTGAGCGACGAAGCCCGTCGCGGCAGACCCCGGTTGTTCGTGCTGGACAACGTGGACCCCGCGATGGTCGGCGAGGTGATGGAGATCCTTCGTCCGCGGTTGAAGACCACGCTGGTCAACGTGATTTCCAAGAGCGGCGAGACGGCCGAGACAGCCGCCCAATTCATGATTTTCCGCGAGATGCTTCGCAACGAACTGGGCAAGGATTTTGCCCGGAACATCGTCGCGACAACGGACTTGGCCAACGGCACGCTGCACGACATTGCCGTGACGGATGGCTACGACATGCTGCCGGTTCCCGACGACGTCGGCGGACGCTTCAGCGTGCTCACGCCGGTGGGGCTGTTCTCGGCGGCGATGTGCGGCATCAACATCAACCAGCTCCTCGCCGGCGCCGCCAGCATGAGAGAACGCTGCAAGGAGACCACCTGGCGGCAAAATCCCGCCATGCTGCTGGCGGGTCTCAAATTCCTCGCCTACCGCGACAAGGGCAAAATCATGGACGTCATGATGCCCTACTCCAACCGCCTGTATTCCCTGGCCGACTGGTACCGCCAACTCTGGGCCGAAAGTCTCGGAAAAGCGATGAACCGCGATGGTAAAGAGATTACGGACCGCGACGGCAAGAAGGTTCCCGTCGGCCCCACGCCCATCAAGGCCCTGGGCACGACCGACCAGCACAGCCAGGTGCAGCTCTACCTCGAAGGCCCCAACAACAAATTCTTCCAATTCCTCGAAGTGGAGCATCACCCGGAGGAGGTGGGCATCCCGCTGGTTGACGACTTTGAAACCGTGCCGGGCATGGGCTATCTCAGAGGCAAAACACTCGGACAACTTCTGAACGCCGAAAAATACGCGACCGAGCACGTGCTGGCTCAAGCCTGCCGCCCAAGCGTGACCGTCCGCTTCGACGCCATTACACCGTACAGCGTCGGCGAATTCATCTACCTCTACGAAATGGTCACCACCATCGCCGGAGAACTGTTCAACGTGGACACGTTCGATCAGCCCGCCGTCGAACTGGGAAAACACTACACCTTCGGCCTCATGGACCGAAAAGGCTACGAACACCTCAAAGAGAAAATCCAGCCGTTCGACAAAGATTTCCTGGCGTAAAACGGCGGTCCTCGGTCTTCAGTCCTCGGCCGCCTTCTCCTGTCTCTCCACCCGCAGCCGCGTGATTTTTCGTTCGTCGGCGGCCAGGATGGTGAAGCGGGCGTTGAAGGCGTCGAACGTTTCGCCGGGTTTGGGGATGTAGCCCAGTTCGCTGAACGCCAGGCCGGCGACGGTGATGTAGTCCTCGTCCTCGGGAACGTCCAGGGCAAGGGCTTCGTTGAGGTCGTCGATGTACAGCTTACCGTCGGCCTCGATGGTCCGGTCGTCCACGCGGTGCAGCAGGGCCGGTTCGCCGCGGTCGTATTCGTCGCTGATCTCGCCGACGATCTCCTCCAGCACGTCCTCGATCGTCACCAGACCGGCCGTTCCGCCGTATTCGTCCAGCACGATGGCCATGTGAATCTTCCGGCCTCGGAATTCCTTGAGCAGATCGTCGAGCGGTTTGCTTTCGGGGACGAAAAACGGTTTGCGGATGATGGTCCGCAGTTCCACCTCCGCCGGGCGGCCGACGTGACCGAGCAGGTCCTTGGCGTAGAGAATACCGACAATGTTGTCCAGGTCACCGCTGTAGACGGGCACCCGCGTATGGCCGGCGCGGACGATCTCCTCGCACGCCTGCCGCCAGGTGGTTTCCACCGGCAACGCGAACAGCGCGGTTCGGGGCGTCATAATCTGTCCGGCCTGGAGGTCGCCGAACTCCAGGGCGGACTCGATCATTTTCACTTCGTCGCGCTCGACGGTGCCCTCGGCCACGCCTTCGGTGGCGGCCTGGAGAATCTGGGCCTTGCTGGCGTCCTCCTGATCCTCGCTGGTTTCGGTCGCGCCCAACAGCCGGCGGACGGGGGTGTCGCACGCCTGCATGACGGCGACGACGGGGTAGAACAGATACCACAGGGCCATCAGCGGCGCGTAACTGAAGGCGATAACGCGATGGGCCTCGTGCGACGCCCACACGCTGGGAATGGCCACGCCGAACACGGCGATGACCCCCGCCGCCGTCGCGAACGCCGCCAGCGTGACCGTCCACCGCCAGTTACCGTCGGGACCCTGGAACAGGCACAGCAGCAGCGCGAGGAGGGTGAGATTGGCCAGCACGCGGCCCAGCGACGCGGTCATTCGCAACGGCGCGAAGTGGCGTTCGATCCGGGCCACGCGATGCGGGCGGTCCTGAAACTGCTCGCGCAGCCAGACGCGGCGGACGCGCCGGAACGCATACTCCGCCAGCGAAAAAAATCCCGACAAAAACGTCGCCAACACGACCGCCCAGATCAGCCAAGCCAAGGGCATCTCCGACAAACGCCGAACCGCACACCGCGCCAAGCCGATCCAGCGCACAACCGACCCGCCGCCGGGCGGCCCACGCCGCCCCACACTATCTTAGTGTCCCCCGCGAGAGCTTGCGATTCAAAATCCGAAACCCCAAGCACGAAATCCAAAACAAAAAATCGTGCCTTGTGCGAGAATGGAAAGACTCCGATTTGTCGGCGGAAACTGTTTCGTCGCGTCGGGTGACATGGTACACTTAGGAACGCACGTGTGACGGTGACAGATTGAGTCTGGGCGATGCCCCGGATTTTCCTGTGGTTTTTCTGGGAGTACAACATGACGGAAGCAATGCTCGGCGAGGGTGTGCTTGGCGGGCTGGTAGCGCAGATGGGAACGGTGTTGGCGCAGGCGGCGGAGGTGCCTGATTATCTTTCCATCGGCAAGATCATCGGCGTGTTGATCCTGATCTTTCCCTGGCTGTGGCTGTCGCCCAAGCTCAGCAAGGACGCCCTGCACGTCAAGGCGTCGCAGCCGATGTGGGCGGCGGCCATCCTCGGCGCGGGGGCGGTCGGACTGCTCGTCTGGCTGCTGGTGCCGAACTACCTTGTCGGGCTGATCATTTTCGTCGTGCTGACGGCCGCGACGTTCATGGGGTACGTCGCCTACCGCAACGGACGAGTCGACCCCGACGACCGCATCCTCACCGGAAACCACCTCAGCCACCTGTTCGAGAAAAAAGAAAAGGTGGACGTCAAGCCGGTAACGAAAATCAAGCTCTACGACACCCACAGCCGGCAGGTCCCCCCGCCCGGCGTGGGGTCCAGCGAACGCGACATCGTCATCTACAACTTCGTGCAGGATTTCCTCTTCGACATGATCTGGCGCCGCGCGAGCGAGGCCGACATCGGACCGGCGGGGTCCTCGGCCGTGGTCAAATTCATGGTCGACGGAACCCTCACCCAACGCCCCCCGATGAGCCTGACCGACAGCGACGCCCTGGTGCAGTACCTCAAGGCGGCCGCCGGAATGAACCTCGAAGAACGCCGCCGACCCCAGCAGGGCATGGTCAGCCTGGACATCCCCGGCGACGTAAGTTCGAAGGTTATCGTCATCGCCGCCGGAACCACCGGCGGACAACGCATGCAGCTCCGCATCCAGAAGCAGATCGTCCAGACCCGGCTGGCCGAACTGGGCATGACCAAGGAGGTGCTCGCCCGCGTGAAGGCGGCCACCAAGGCCAAAGGCATTGTGCTGGTCTCAGGCCGCTCGGGAACGGGCGTCACCAGCACGCTCTACTCGCTGCTTCGCGAACACGATTCCTACACGCAGCAGTTGGTGACATTTGAAAAACGCCCGGCCATCGAACTGGAAAACGTCACGCAGACCAAGTACCAAAGCGACACCGACCTGGCGGGAGACCTGGCCAGCGCGCTGCGACGCGACTACGACGTGATGATGCTCGACGAATGCGCCGCCCCCGACGCCGCCGCCACCATCGCCAAGGCGGGCGACCGGGTGTCGGTCATGCTGGGCATTCCGGCCGGCGACACGTTTGTCGCGTTGGCCAAGTGGCTTAAACTGTGCGGCGACACGGAGTTAGCGCTCACCCATCTTCGCGGAATCCTCTGCCAGATGCTCGTCCGCAAACTCTGCCTCAACTGCCGCGAATCCTACACGCCCGATCCGCAAATGCTCGCCAAGGCCAACCTGGCCGGCAAAGAGGTGGGCGTGTTCTACCGCACCCCGACCAAACCCCGGGTGGACGAAAAAGGCGTGCCCATCCTCTGCCAGAACTGCCAGGGGACCGGATATTTCGGCCGGACGGCGGCGTTCGAGTGGATGGAACTGACCGACGACATCAAGGCGCTGGTCTTCGACGGTGCCAAGGTGGACCAGATCAAGGCGGCCTGCCGGAAGAAATCCATGCTGTACCTCCAGGAGCAGGCGTTGACGAAGGTGATTTCGGGCGAGACGAGCATTCAGGAAGTCATTCGGGTCAGCCAGCAGGACAAACCTGCGGCGGCGAAGTAAGGAGAGCGTCCATGTTTTTGATGAGTCTTTCGTTCGTCCTGATCGTGGCCATCGCGCTGTGGCAGATTCGCCTGGGGGCGTTCAGCGCCCTGATCGCGTTGATTCTGGCGGCACTGTCGGCGGCGATCGCGTTCAATTATTTCGAGTCGCTGGCCAACGCGATGTTCACCTGGACCGACCAGAAACGGCACCCGATGTACATGAACGCGGCCGCGCTGATGCTGCTGTTCGTGGTGGTGCAACTGGTGCTGCGGTTCGTGTTCGACCTGCTGATTTCCAACGACGTCGGGTTCGCGATGTGGCCCAACCGGATCGTCGCCGGGGCGCTGGGGCTGCTGGTGGGCATGGTGCAGGTGGGCATGTTGATGATCGCCCTCCAGATGCTTCCGATCAGCCAGAGCGTGTTCACGTACGTTGCGTACAAGGACGACCTCAAACCGGGAACGGGCCTGGCGCCATTCTATCCCGACCGTTTCGTGCTGAAGATGGTCGACGCGTTTTCCAAGGGCGGGCTGGCGATTTCGAAGAGTGATCCGACGTCGGCCGACGACCGTTCGTGGGGCGCCGTGCACGACGATTTCCTCAAGGAGCAGTTCGCCCGCCGCAACCGGGGATGGGAACGGATTCCCGACAGCAACAACGATTACCGGGCCAAGCCCGGAACCGTGTTCGCCCCGCCCGGCACGCTGTCGGCGGCGGCGCTGTTTCAGCCTCCGACTGAGGTCCAGAACGATCTTCCCGCCAGCGCGGACCTTCGCAGCAGCGGCGAGTATTACGTCGCCCGCGCCACGATCTCCTCCGAGGCCCGCGAACCCGCGGACGCCGACGACAAGGTGTGGTATCGCCTGGCGGGAACGCACTTCGAAATGATCGCCGCCGTGAAGGACAACACCGGCCGCGTCGAGCGGAAACGGTTCTATCCCGTCGCCTTCCTGGTCAAAGAAAAGAACGGCCGCTGGTCGCTGGTCAAGAACGACGAACGCAGCGACTCCGAGGGTTCCGCCCTGCCCGCGCGGCTGATCGTCGAACGCGACTGGAAGGTCAAACCGTTCGACGAGGGCCTGACCATCGACTGGGTGTACCATCTGCCCACCGGCGCCACCCCCCAAAGCTTGACCTTCCGCGGCGGGACGCCCAAACCATTCCCGGACTTCAAGGAAAACGCCCCAGGCCGCCTCGAGGGCAACTCGCTGGAACGAAAAAATTAGGACCGGCACGGAATGTGCTTTGGAATACGGACGGAGAGTTTCGAGGCGTTTCGTCAATGACAAACACGCATTCCTCAACGTATGAGTCCTTCGCCGGCCGCCGGGTTACGGTGGTGGGGTTGGGACATTTTGGCGGCGGGGTGGGGGTGACGCGGTGGTTGTGCGGGCAGGGGGCGGCCGTCACCGTTACCGACACCGCCGGACCGGACAAACTGGCCGCGTCCGTGGCGCAATTGGCGGGGCTGGACGTGACGCTGCATCTGGGCGGGCACGACGAGGGCGACTTCACGCGGGCCGACCTGCTCGTGGTCAACCCGGCCGTGCCGAAGGACTCGCCGCTGATCCGCCAGTCCCAGGCCGCCGGCGTGCGGCGGACCAGTGAAATCAACCTGTTTCTCGAGCGGTGTCCCTGCCCGGTGGTCGGCGTGACGGGCAGCGTGGGCAAGAGCACCACCACGGCCATGATCGGCACGATCCTCGCCCGCCGCTTCACGACGCACGTGGGCGGCAACATCGGCGGCAGCCTGCTGGCGACGCTCGACGACATCCGCCCGGACCACGTGGTGGTGCTGGAACTGTCCAGCTTCCAACTGGAGGACCTGCCGCTACTGGGCGTCTCGCCCCATGTGGCCGTGGTGACCAACCTCACCCCCAACCACCTCGACCGCCACGGCACGATGGCGAACTACGCCGAGGCGAAAAAAAACCTCTTCCGCTTCCAAACCCCCGACGACGTGCTGGTCCTCAATGCCGACGACCCGGTGACATCGGCCTGGGCGTCGGAGGCGAAGGGGCGGGTGGTGTTTTTTCGATCGAAACCGTCTGGCGAGTTTTTTTTCACCACAGAGGCACAGAGAATACACAGAGAGGACATTGGAAATTCGAACAATGTTTCGAATGTCCAACATTCCCTCTGTGATTCTCTGTGCCTCTGTGGTGAAAAAAACTCGCCCTTCGAACTGTTGCTGCCCGGCCTGCACAATCAAGCCAACGCGCAGGCGGCATGGGCGGCTGCGTCGCAGTTGGGCGTGGATCGCGCGACGGCGGCCGCGGCATTGAAAACCTTCGCGGGGTTGGAGCATCGGTTACAGTTTGTCGCCGAGCGGGGCGGCGTGCGGTTTTACAACGACTCCAAGTGCACCACGCCCGAGGGCGCCATCGTGGCGCTGGAGGCGTTCGCGCCGCGGCAGGCCGTCATTCTCGTCGGCGGGTACGACAAACACGTGAGCTTCGCCGGCCTGGGCATGGCGCTCGCCCGCCGGGCCAAGTGCGTCGTGACGATGGGCGCGACGCGGGACCCGATTTTCGCCGCCGTCGAGAACGCCCTGCTGAGCGAAGACCTCGACGACGTGCCCGGCAGCCTGGGCGTCTTCACGGCCGAATCCTTCGACGACGCCGTCGCCCTCGCCGTCAGCCAGGCCGAACCCGGCGACGTCGTCCTCCTCTCCCCCGCCTGCGCCAGCTACGACATGTTCACCAACTACGAGGAGCGAGGCCGCCGGTTCGTGGAACTGGTGATGTAAAAGTTTTGCCATTCGTCAGATTGCAGGTTTGGCTCTGCCTGTTTGCGTTGTAGAATGTTGTGCACTACAAAACGTTTTGTAGTGCACAACATTCTACAACGCAAACAGGCAGAGCCATCGCGAAACGTTTTTCGTATGCGACAACACAACGACCATGATTGAACACATCGAATTCACGAAACTTTCCGGCAGCGGGAATGACTTCATCTGCCTGTCGAACCTGGACGGCCGATACGACGCGTTGCTGGCCGACCCGTCGCGGGTGGGACCGTTTGCCCGCGTGCTGTGCGGGCGGGGACACGGTGTGGGCGCGGATGGGCTGATCTTCGCCTGCCCGCCGGAGATCGAGGGCGTGGCGGACGTGTCGGCGCACTTCATGGAGCCCGACGGCAGCGAGGCCGAACTGTGCGGCAACGGCACGGCCTGTTTCGTGAAGTTTTTACTCGACGGCGGCCACGTGCCCAGCCAGGACATTCGCATCCTCACACCGGCCGGCGTGGTTCGGGGCCGCCCCGTGGACGGTGAGTACGTCCGCGTCTGCATTCCGATTCCGACGGATTTGCAACAAGACATCGCGTTGCCGGTCGAGGGTCTGCCGCGGCCGATGGTGTGCGATTTCGCCGTCACCGGCGTCCCGCACGCGGTGGTGTTCGTCGAGGACGTGAACCGCGTGGACATGCCGCGACTCGGGCCTCTGCTGCGGTTTCATCCGCACTGGGGCCCGCGCGGCGCGAACGTGAATTTCGTGCAGGTGCTCGGGCCGGGGCGGCTGGCGATCCGCACGTGGGAATTCGGCGTCGAGGGCGAAACGCTCGCATGCGGAACGGGCTCAGCCACCGCGGCCGTGATGGCGGCGATGCGGCACGACTGGCCGCCGGAATTCACCCGCGGCGACGCCTCCATCGACCTCCGCGTCCACGGCGGCGACACGCTCCGCGTCTGGCTGACGCGCCGGGACGACACCATCACCGACCTCTGCCTCGACAGCGCGGTCCGCGCGGTGTTCCGCGGCACGCTGGCGGACGAGACTGTTAGACTTTTAGGCTGTTAGACTGTTAGGCGCGACGGCCGTGTTCGTAAAACCTTTCGCGATGGCTTGGCCTGTTTGTGCTGTAGGACGTGCCGTTCGGAATGGGTCGCCTCCCCGGCCTCGCGTGGAAGTGCCGGACCGCAGCCCCAACGGGGCGTCTTGGGTAGCCCAGGGCGAGCGGTACTCCGCGAGCCCTGGGTGGCGGTGATTGGAAATTTTCTTTCCTTCGTGCCTGACGCCACTGGCCGAGGTCGCACCGTCGCGCGATGACGGCATCGAACGACACGCACAATCCCCTGTGACGTCGTTCGATGCCGTCAGGCCCGCGTGTTCGGCCTCGGCCAATGGCGTCAGGCACGATCATAAAAAAAAGAACCGTAAACTGATTGAGACGGTTGGCGGCACGATTCGTATTCATAAAGGACAACCATCATGTTATTGCACGAGCAGGCGGGTCATGTAAAAACACGCGAGGAGTTTGTTGCGTTCGTGCTCGCATTACGGAAAGACTTGATACAGAACTCGGATAAAGATGAATGGGAAAATCCCACCCTGGAAAGATTTTTAGAAGCCTTGGCCGCCTGGACAACGGACTCGGATGGCTACTATCGTAACAATAAAATACCGGTGCCGGAGAATGTATCGTGGAATGTTTTTGCCAACATCCTGATGGCGGCAAAAATTTACGAATAGCAACCTATGCTCAGCCTTGACCAAAACTGTCATCCGCTCTGGGACGTGTACCCCAAGCTGCACGCGTTGGCGGCCAAAGGGATTCGCGTCACGCAGTACATTGAGGATTTCGACACCGCCTTCACGGCCATGGGGGCGGGTGCGGCCGCCCCGCTTCGGCTGGCGAGGGAGCGGTTCTACCGCAGCGGCGGAGCGGACTGGGGAGCGGCGCTGTTTTACAACGAATTCCTCGGCCGTCAGCCGACGGACATCCGCGCGTGGGAACCGTACACCGGTATGAAAACCGACGTCCTCGCCCGCCACCTGGGGCAGAGCGTGGACGCGTTGTACGACCGCCACAGCCCCGGCGACAACTGGCAGCTCATCGGCCCGAGTTATCTCGACGGCGACGCGCGGCGGCACCGCACCATCGGCGACCTCTCGTGCGACGAAACCAACGAGCATTTTTTCCGGCTGATCGACCTGGCGCGGCAGGACATGGAACGACGCTTCCCCGAACCGTCGTCGCGTGAGCAATCGCGGAAATTCTGCGATGAATTTCGGCAATGGCTGGACGGTATGACCAGCACGCTTCCGATGACGCTGACGGAGTTTTATTCCACCTACGCCCTCAACATGTTTGATTGTTTCACTCGCGGCATCGAATTCATCGACGGCAGCGACATGTGGGGGCTTCTTCGCGGCCATTCGCCGCTGCTGTCGCTGTTCCTCACGCACTACGAGCGGGCAGCGGCGTTGTACAATCGGGCCATCGAAGAAACACATCCGGGATTGCGAACGCTGGACGTGGCTGCGGGCGAACTGCCGTTTTTCGGCCTGTATGAGCACGACGGCCACAAGGTGCGGAGTCCGATGTTTTTGCAGGGCGGCGTGGTGCGGATCGCCGACCGGGAGTTTCGCCTTCGCGAGGGCCGGCTGGACGGTGACGAACTGCTCCGCGCCGGTCTGACGCAGTTGCCCGGCAAGGCGATCGTGCTGGTGTTGCAGGTCCGCACCGGACCCGACGCCGACCGGCTGGCGTTGCCCTGGCACGGCAGTTCGTACATGCCCACCGCGTACCGATTCCAGCGGTTGCTGTGCGACGCCGGCCTGCTCGACGAGACCACCGTCAAACCGGTGGTCCGCGTGCGGCTGCGGATGCTGGACCGGCTGCGGGACGTGACCACGACCATCGCCCTGCCGCCCCACCTGGCCGCGGCCATGGGCAAATCCGAACTGCCCGCGCGCGAACTGGGCAAGCACTGGTCCGACGTGCAGGCCGACGCCCGCGAGCGGCTGGCCCAACTGACCGACCCCGCCGGACGGCAGCGATGGATGCGCACCGCCCTGCCCGACGTGACGCGCGAATTGGAAACCCTCGACGCCCGCCGACGCGAACGGGCCGCCGTCAACGAGAAAGACCCGCAGCTACGCGACATCTGGAAACACATCAAACCCCTCCAGCAGCGACAACTCGCCGCCCTGCTCGAACAAATCGACCGCGACTGGCAGCTCAAGGACCTCGACTACTACGACAGCCGCGGCGCCCTCTGGCCGTGGTGCCTGGCGCTGGGCGGCGAAGCGTTTTACGATCAGGTGATCCGGCAGGCGGAAGTGTACGAGGAGAACGCGTTGTCGCATGGACGCCCGGACGGCTAAATCCGAAACAAACTCCAAAAGCAGAAAATTCTAAGCAAAAACGGCGACGTCATGCGTCCAGACGCCCAACATTACGTTATCAGGTGATGCTCAACAACGGGTTCGGCCCCAACGGTTCGCGCAAGGGCGTGACCAGTTACGGTGCGGGCTTCCGAAACCCCGGCAGAGAGATCGTGGATTTCTCGGGCGACAAGAACATCGGCGTGGTTTTCCAGGGGCCTAAACCGCCCCGACAGCAGGGTCTTTCAGTTCTTTCAAATGGCGAGATTTTTTTTACCACAGAGGCACAGAGACACACAGAGGAATCAAACCATTGCGAACGATGTTTCGAATTTCCAGTGCCTCTCTCTGTGTCTCT
>Ga0123353_10000569_pt1 | contig 45265 bp, 43 predicted proteins | sample TergutLab28metaG_3_FD_92763 | JGI IMG/M metagenome (GOLD analysis project Ga0123353, IMG submission 92763) | Labiotermes labralis P3 segment gut microbial communities from Petit-Saut dam, French Guiana - Lab288 P3 | ecosystem: Host-associated > Arthropoda: Insects > Digestive system > Gut ... | reverse complement strand
GCTTCACCCACACCCATGCGCGGGTCATGGCGTTGGCCCTGCTCCAGCCCTGGGATACCAGGCGGTTCGCGATGGTCATGACCTTGCTCTTGACTGCGTTCTTCATGTCCGTGTCCTCCCTCTCAGTTTTTCGCCACGGCGGCGAAGATCATGCGGTTGGTGCCGGTGTGCTTCCCGTACACGTCGAATGCGGGATCATCGCAGTAGTGCGTGGGCTCCCTGAATCCTTGCTCCCAGGCTTCGGCCCGGCCCAGAACGGTGCTGATCTCCACGGTGAGAAAGCGCGGGGTGCGGATGGTGTCTCCCTTTTGCATGGTGCGCGTCTCCCTTCGGTTTGTGTTGTGGTGGTCAGGCGGCCAGCAGCTGCTCCAGCTCCTTCATCTCTTGGCGCTCCCAGTAGGAGGGGCGGTCGGCCATTTGCAGGCAGAACAGCTTGTGCTCCAGGGCCTTCCTCTGCATCGCGGGGCTGGCGGCTTCGGCTTCCCGGTTGACAGTGTAGAGCGCGTCCCTCACGGTGAACAACTCTTCGCGGATCGGCATCCAGATGGCCGGGCGCTCGTTCTTCGCTTCGGCCCAGGCCAGCTCCACGCTCTCCAGCTTCGCCTCTGCCCAGGCTTTCCTCCAGGCGATGGACTTGCTCATGTCACGGGCAAGGGCGTTGGCGCGGCGGGCGATGTTGGAGAGGTTGTATTTCATGGTGTCGGCCTCCTGTCGGTTTGTTGGCGGGGTTCCTTCCCCTGACCACATCTATATTATGGCATATCGCTAGCGATATATCAAGACGGAATATTGCACGAACTTTTACGTTATATCGCTAGCGATATTTGTGCAACATGCTAATTGCTATCGATAGAATTTTGTGGTATAATAAGAGCATGGGAGAGCAACCCGAATGCGGGAGCCGTTCCCGGATATTCAGGAAAGGGGCGATGTAATGCCAGCTTCAAAGGCACAGCAAAAGGCTGTGACAAAGTACATGCAAAAGAACTATGACCAAATCCAGGTGCGGACACCGAAGGGCAAGAAAGAGCAGGTGCAGGCCCACGCCGAAAACAAAGGCGAAAGCGTGAACGCTTTCATCAACCGCGCCATTGACCATGAGATGGACCGCGACACGCGGGAGGTCAGCGCATGAACGACAAAACGCAATACTGGTTAGACCTGGCCGACTACGACATCGAAACCGCGCGGGCAATGCTTCAGACAAAGCGCCTGCTCTACGTGGGCTTCATGTGCCACCAAACAGCGGAAAAGGCGCTAAAGGCCATAATCGCGAACAACGACGACGCGCCGCCCAAGATTCACGGGCTTATGAAGCTGGCGCAGCTCGGTGGTGTTTACGACACGATGAGCGAAGAGCAAAAGGACTTGCTGGACACGCTCGACCCGCTGAACATCGCCGCGCGCTATCCAGAGCAAAAGGCGAAGCTTGCGGCCATGCTGACGCTGGAAACCTGCAAGAACATCCTGACGGAAACGGAGGCCCTGCTATGTTGGACAAAGCAACTGTTATGAGCATGTCGCGGCGGTATGCGTCCGAGGTTGAGCGGTACTTGCAGCCGCAGGCCGTTGTCCTGTTCGGCTCCCATGCCAAAGGCACCGCCCACGCCGACAGCGACATCGACATCGCCGTCATACTGAACGGCTTCACCGGGGACTACCTCGAAGCCTCCAAACAGCTGTACAGGTTGCGCCGCAATATCAGCGCGGACATTGAGCCGGTGCTTTTGGATTCATCCCACGATGAGAGCGGGTTTGTCGCTGAGGTATTCAGAACCGGGCAGGTTTTGAGCGCGCGGCCTGCGTAACGGCAACGACAATCCGAGCGGGCGAGGACAACTCACCCGCTCTTGACTTTTACGGGCGCATGGCGTATAATAACACCGCAAGGCTGAGGTTGGTTGAGGTATGGTGTCTGTCAGCCTGTAACACGGGGATTAGTACCTAAACCTTCCCTGTGACCTCAGCTTTGCAGGGTTGATGTTGGTTGGGGAAGGTGGTCTGCCAACCGTAATTTCGGGTTAGTGCCAAAACCTCCCGATCCATCAGCCATGCGAAAACAAGGCCAACATGCAACTGCGGATGAATCGGATACCACCGCCGAGATGGTACGGCTGTCAAGCCTATCCCAGTATGCGATGAGGGGAGTAATCCGTCCCTCCATGTTGGCTTTGTTTTTTTGTCGCCCGCTCGGGCGTAAAGCAAAGCCCTTTACAGTCAAACTGCCACTGGAAACGCGCCCAGGGGCGCTTATTTCACCCGAACCCCGCAGGGGTATCCTATCATTGCCGGGGTGCTTCCCGCGCTGTATCGTGCGCCTGCACGGGCCTGGAGGGCCAGAACGCGACGCTGTGCGCCCGGGGCGAAACGCGCCACAGGGGCACACAGGGGCGAGTTTGGGTCTTTCTGGTTTTAGCAATGCGCCCTGATTGCCCTAAGGTTCGGCGTGGGATCGCCTGCTCCTATCCTGACAAATCTGACACCCTAAAAAGGGCCTGCATGGTAAGAAATGTGAGCCCCTAAAAAAGCAAAGCACCCCAGCCGGTTCCCGGCCAGAGCGCCCGCCTCCCGCGATTGGTGACAACCGCAGTATACCATATCCTGCGGAAAATTGCAAGGGGCGGTGTTTGTTATGGGCACAGCAGGCGGCGGGGTGTGCAGCATGGCCGCTCACGATTATTTAAGTCAATATCTCGCGCTGCAAAGCGACATCGAGCGGTGGAAGCGCGTAGCCAAGACGTTGGCCGGGGATGAATACGAGGCCTGGATTGTCTCGAACGGCGCAAGGCTGATCACCAACTACAGCGACATGCCACGCTCAAAACAGGGGATTGACCACGTTGCCAGCGCGGCCACTGTGTTGGCCCAAAAGGACTATGATCGCGAGAAGTACACTCGCGAGAACATCCAGAACGCCCGCGCCGTTCAGCTGCAAATCTTGCAGGCCATTGATGCTGTGCCGGTCGGCCAGGTGAGGCAGGTGCTTGACCTGAAATACTTGCAGGGGCAGTCCATGCAGATTATTGCCGACAATATGGAGTGCAGTGTAAAGACCGTGCAGCGGATCGCGTCAAAAGGCCTGAGCTTGATCGAAGTACCAGCGGACGCCGCGCTCGACGGGCGAACCCAATGCACCGCAGCGGCGGCATGACCTGCGGATCGAAGCAGCGTCCGGGGCGTCGCGCCGTGTGGCCGATAGCACATGCCCATTATCCACGGGGTTGACAAACCCCTGGCCTGGAGTATACTACTGGTGCAGCAAGCTGAGGTGGTAGAATACGTCCGCACCACGCACCCTTTGGGTAAAAGAGATGCAGGAGAGCCGGGACGCCTGCCAGCTTGCTCGACCGCCAGCGATGGCGGTTTTCTGTTTCCTGGCAACGTCGCGCCCGCTCGAACATTTGGATTTTTCGCCTGACCCCTTAACTGAGGTTTTACCCCTTAAGTTACCCCTTAGAGATTTCTTTTCGGTTACAAACGCTTAAGTTATCGGGGCAGAAAACGCCTATATATCAGGGCTCCGAGAGAAACCATTGCAAACGGTTTTACGGGGTTGTACGGGCCCGGAATAATTCGAATCCCTTCCGGCGTGCCACGTGAAACCCTTGATGCATAAGGCATTGAGGGTTTCGCCATCTCAAGAATCTCCGTTAAAAACCCGAAAAAAATCAACGGAAATCAACATGCCGGAATTCGTGCGTTATGTTGCGCTGCGTGCAAGCAGCGCGGAAAGGACTCTCTGCTGCATCAGAGGGTCTTTTTTCATTGCGTCCAGGAGCACATCAATGTGGGCGTTCGTCAGGTGATTTTGGGGCAGTTTGGCAACTGTACAGCGTTGATTCCAATTGCCGTGTCAGAGATACCTGCTGTTGCTGGTGCTTGTGGCCATAGACATCGAGGACCATCTTGGCAGAGGCGTGCCCGGTGATGCCCTGCACGGATTTGGCGTTGCGGCAAAGGTCATAGAGCAGCGTGGCACTGCTGTGCCGCAGCTCGTGGTACTTCAGATACGGCAGTTCTCCACCGCTGCGCCGTTGCCATAGTCGAAACCATTTTCCCACCAGGTTCGGCTCCGCCGGCGTACCGTCCTCCTGACAGATCAGTAGCCCAAAATCCCGATAGGGCGATTTCAGCAGCAGCACGGAATCGGATTGCCCGGCGAACTGAGGATAGACAAAGTAGATTTCCTTTTGCGGCAGCAGGTCGAACGCTTTGCGCGGCACGCGCTGCATGGTTGCGTCCACGGTGACGGTGCCGTCCTCTAGGTCAACCCGGTCCATCCGCAGACCGGAAACCTCGCCCTCGCGCAGAGTGCAGGCCAGTGACATATGCACGCACAGGTGCAGCAGCGGATCCTCAATCCGCTCCAGCGCGGCATACATCTGATCCTGGGTCCAGAAGTTCGCTTCAGGCGATACCCGCACGGGCTTGTCCATTTGGACTGGGCTTTCGTGGATCAGCTTCCATTTCACCGCCGCCTCGAAAGCGCAGCGCAGCAGCATATAAATGCTGCTGATGGTGGAACTGGACAAGAACGGGAGCTTATATGCATCCACATTTTTTGTCTGCGGCCCTGAGCACCGGGTATTCTCCAACTCAGCGAACAGCGTCTCAATATGGATCACGTTGATGCCCTGCACCTGCCTCGTGCCGATACGCGGCAGGATATGCTTTTCGATCATATTGAGCGAGCTGCTGTATGTGCTGGCTTCCCAGCGCTTGGTTTTTGCCCGGATGGGCAGCCAGCGATCAAATAATTCCCGCACCGTGATGTCATTGGGCTCAATGAAGTTACTGCGGTTTTTGCTCAGTTCGATCTCCAACTGCACGCCCTCGGCTTCTCTCCGGCTTGCGAATGTGCCCGCGCTTTTTTGCTTTCGCCTGCCGTTGCCGTCCTCGTAGTCATAGAGTACCGTAAATGATGTGCCTACTTTGGTTTTGTTTTCTCTGATTGATGCCATTTTGCCTCCAATCTGTAGATTGGCAGCCTACCCATTCCACCATTCATCGAAGGATTGCTTGTGAATCCGAAGCTGGCGGCCTACACGCTTTACCTTGAAATCTGTCGTGTTGTTACAGAATTCATAGGCTGTGCGGATTTTCAGCCCCAGCTTCTCCGCGATCTCCTCGACGGAATACGCTTCCTTGGCGGCGGCTATGTCCGGCTGCACGATTTCATGTTCCATCGTGTTCTCCTTCATAGCCTGGCATCGGGGATTGCGCTGTGTACCTCCTTGTCTCCGAAATCAATAGAACGATACCATTATAGCGCATTCCAGCCTGAAATGCCAGACATTTTCAAATTCTTTGCCCAAATTAGCTGTTTTAACAATGCACTCCCCGCCGGCCCATTTCCTGCGCCTTGTTGTCGCCGCGTATTTGCAGGCCGCGCTATGCGCTGTTTGATCCGCGGGCGCGCTCGTATCTAATGCGAACCGCAGTTCGCTATGCGCACTGTCCGCAAAACCTGTATAACCTCCGACGGGGAGCTATGAGCCGCTGTTGCGGCTGTTTGTCAAGGTGCGATCCGGGCGTTTGCCCTTGCAACTAGTTAAAGAGACGATGTCTTCAAGAAAGGATGCACTTTTCAAAAAATATTTTGAAATTTTTTTGGCCCGATCTTTTTTCAGATCAGGCCGATGTTATTGTTGAAATCCGCGCGTTGAAAACGTATAGAATATGTAAAACAAAAAGGAGTTGATAAAATGTTAATCGCAATGGACCACGGCAATGTCACCTGCACGCTTTCCGGCGGGAGGGTCTTCACCTCCGGCCTTGCGGAAAGCGACACCCGCCCGCCCTTCGGGGTGGACACCATACGACCTGCAGCGGGGCGGCGGCAGTCAAGGCCCCGACGTCAAAGCTTGCACCATGCTTCCGAAAATGTTGGTGGCGTAACTGGAATGGTGGTCGCCGGTCGGCTCGGCAGGCTTAATATACAGGGTCAGCCACCATTCGCCCGAGTCTTCGAAGTCGATAGAGATTGCGCCGTTGGCGATGCCGGAAGGCCCGTCAGGAAGAGTACGCAAGGCGGGGTCGTGAGCGGCATTCGTGTGGGTAAGGTTATGCCCCTCGAAAGTGTAGTTCTGCGGCACGGTGAGCCTGACCAAATAATTGAAATCGTCAATATCGAACGGGATCGCGTAATCGGTGTACTTTACATTGGTATCATCCCGGCCGCTGGTGCATGTCGCGGGCATAACGTCACTGCCGTGCATGACGTTCAGATAGCCCATCAGCGGCCACTCCACGTCTGTTTCCGTTCCGTCCACCAGAATCACCTGCCGCACATGCAGGTCCAGGGTTCTGTAAAGGTAAGTAATAATATAACCGTTGCGGCCCACCTGGGAGTAGGGCACCTGCGGCGCGCTGCCGGCAATTTTTGCGCTGCGGATGATGGAGCCATCCTTCTCGCCGGTGCTGAGGGCATAGCCTGCGTAGTAATAGACGCGGCCGTTTTTCACAAGCGTCGGCAGGGGAATCGTGCTCCCGGGTGTCACGCCGGGCTCGAAATCCTCCATGGGCACGACCTCTACCTTTTTGTCATTCGCCAGCAGCACGGGATCGGGGTCCGCCCAGGGATCCTCCCATATGCGGAACTCCTCCGTGACGATGTACAGCGCGGTGTTGATATAAAGATAGGTGATCGTATCAAACATCACAACATCTGGTATGCCCGGTACGCCCGACATGGGCCGGGGGATATTCTCATACGGCACATCATGCACAGGCCCGCCGTTGATCTGATAGCCCTGGTAGAGCCAATCGTGCCCTTCGTCCACGTAGATCCGCTGCGGCGGGATCCAGGCCTTGGGGTTGTACTTCCCGGCGTCGGGCCCATAGGTGTCCAGTATCACCGTCTGGTCGGGCGCAAGTATCTCGTTGATATTGTTCAGCGCCCGGAAGCGCTCGAGCACGGTGCCCCTGGGAACGTACTGCAGGGTGATCACATGGTTCTGCTGGATATCCCCGAGCGTGGGATTGAGGGGCGGGGGGCCCGGAATGACCGTCTTGGAGTCATCGATCGTATAGCCGTAATACGTCCAATCGGCATCAATGTTCGGGTAATCGATGGGCGGCGCCAGCGACTGCAGCTCGCTCACCAAATGGAAGCTGCTGCCCGGGGCCTTGACGAAGTTCCGGTCGGCTGCCAGCACATTGGCCGTGTTGCCGAATTCCCGGAAGAGCACCATCACGTTGTGCATCTGCTGCGTGCTCTGCTTCGTGTAGAGGAATATGATGGTGTAGTCGCCGTTGACCTCATTGAGATGCACGGTCACGGGATTGACCGGGGGATCCGGCCGGGCCTGCTCGGCGTCGCTGGTCCATTTGAACTGCCCGGTGTGGCTGTAAAGCGCGCCCCCATAAGCAATCTGGGTGACGGCCGTCATGTTGAAGCTCAGGGGGAGGCCGGTGTTGGGATCCCGCTCGTTCGCCCGAAAGGTGAAAGTCTGCGGCGGCATGAGTTCTTCATACACTTTGCCGGCGTAATAGGGCAGGTCCTCGTGCCACTTCACGGTGATGAGATAGGTGGTGCTGTAATACAGCGTGATCACCTTGTTCCCGTTGATGTTGGTGAAGACCGTGGACGTGGGAGGCATGCCCGGAACGAAGGGCCCGCCGGGCAGGGAATACCCCTCGTACATATAGCTCTTGCCGCCCGCGGAAACCGCCGCAGGCGCGACCGGCGCCACCGGGAAGTCGTTGTCCGGGGCCGGGTTCACCGGGTAGTAGTCACTGTTCCGCAGCGCGTTGGAGGGGTTCCCGTACTCCACGTAATGCACAGTGACGGCATGCTGCATCAGGAAGTACACGACGATGGTCTGATTCTCTTTCACGGATCTGTAGACCGGCTTGTCGGGCAGGCCGTGGACGATGGGCTGCATGATGCCCCCATCCGTCATGGCGTAGGCGACATAGTTGTAAATATTCCCGCTGCCTGCGGGGAAATCTATGGGGTCGCGTACGCTGTCCGGCAGGAAATAGGGGTCGCCGAAGGTGACGGGGACGGTCTCCGGGGCCCTGAGCGCCGCGTCGTCGGTCAGCCTGCGGTACTCTATCGTGACGGTGGGATTGACGAAAAAGAACAGCTCGATCTCTCTGTGGGTGGTGATGTTGGGTATGGTTGGGTTCGGGGGCGGCTCCTCGATGACGGGGCCGCTCCCGACGCTTTGGCCGTCCGGGACGATGCGGTAGCCGATGTACTGGTACGTATCGCTGCCGTGCATGATCTCGCTCTGGGACACCACGGAGGTGGTGTAATTCTCGCCCAGGGGCATGTCGATGGTCCTGTCGGGCTTCAGGGTTACGCTATGGTTGTTGTAGTCCAGGAAGTGCTCGGTCAGGGCGGCCATGCCGGTCATATGGTAAGTGTTGTTCGTGTAGACATCCGGCAGGGGGCAGGGTAAACTGTAATCGATGAAGGCGTTGTTGATAAACAGTCCGGGGGCGGTAATCTTCGCCTGGAACTCGATGTCGTAGCCCTCGGCGGGCACCGCGCCGAATTCCCATATCAGCTCCTGCTGGCCGTTGGGCAGGGTGTTGATGATCAAGTTCCCCTCGTGCTGCCCGCTGCTGCCGGGAACATACGTTGTCCCCAGCGGCAACAGATCCACAATGCGCAGCACGGTCTGTCTGGAGCGCCTTTGCATTTCGCCGGAGCCGATAAGAATGTTGTGGTCGTGCCGGGTGTTGTGTATGCGGGTAAAGGTGACGTCGATCTTGCCCCCGTCCGGGAAGACATAGGGCAGGCCGTTGACAGGGTCGACATAATCGGAGGGCCAGGGGATCGCCGGCTGGGTAATATTGGTGATTTGGCCCGTCCAACCGTTGATTGAGGGGGTATAGTTGCCGCGGTTGATCTCGATGGTAACAGGGTTCCCGTTGAAGTCCTTGCCCTTGATGGTGACGATGTAGTCCCACGGCTGGGCGTTGTTCCACATGCCCATCATAAAGTCCATCAGGTAGCTGGCATCGTTGCGCAGCTTGTTGAAGGTAATGGTGATATAGCGCTCGCAGATGCTGCATGGGCCGCCGTTGCACACGCCGCCGCAGTTGCGGATCAGGGGCCGGTTGTTGGCCAGGTTGGCGGCGTTGAAGTTGTCATTGATGGTATGGGCGTCGGGCGGGGGCGTGATGTAGGGCATAGCCGCCAGGCCGGGATTGCCCTGAACGTACAGTTTTCCGCTGGGCGGCTTAAAGCCTATGATTACGCCGTCGTTGAGGGTGCCGCCCTGGTTGGTGCTGAGAAAGCCGGAAACCAGGGGCGTGTTGGAGGTGACGGTGATATTTCCGCTGCGCGAGGTGGACTGCAGGCCAATCTCCACGTCGTTGCCGTTGTTCGGGCTGGAAACGCCTGGGTTCATTTCTTTCCAGGTCCGGCCGCCGTTGTTGATACCTTCGAAGTCCCCCATGGATATCGGGCCCTGGTTGACAATGGTGTTCACCCAGCTGCCGTACCAGTTGTTCTGCCCGTCGCCGCCGGCGTGTATCTTGTAGTCGATCACTTCGCCGGCTTCCACGGGCACGGGGTTTTCCGCCGTGCCGTTGTTCTGCACGCCGCGATAGGTGGCTTCCTTGTAGCTGACGGTTTTCTTGACGTAGTAAAGCGTGGTTTCGTTGTGGCTGCTCACCGCGAAATAGTGGATGGGGTTGAGGCATTTCTGCGTGGCCTCAATCATGCTGTAGCCCGGAAAGCTCGGCGGTTTGATATAGTAGGTTTGGCCGGTCTGGCCGCCCAGGATTTGGGGGTCGGCCAGCTCGCTGCCGTCGCTGGCGTCCTTGAAGCGCACCGTGGCGGTGGTGTTCACGCTGCGCCAGTCGGCCTCGATGCGTATGTTGGCGTAGGCGACGCTGGTGAGCTCATTGCAGGTGCTGCCATTGCACAGGTGCCGGGCATAGCCGGTGAAAAAGCCGAAGCCGTGCTTCACGTTGGAACCGGAATCCGTCACGGGCGGCAGGTCGCGGGTGCGCAGCTGGCCGTCGATGTAAACCTGGTAGCTGCCCGCGGCGTCCTGCTCCACGCGGATATACACCGGCCATTTGCTGGCCTCGGAGATGCCGATGGCATAGGTGCTCACCAGCGTACGGGCAGCAAGGTCCATAAAGGCGTCCGGATCGTGCAGGTCGGCGTCCGCCACGCTGTAGAGCCGCAAGTCGGCGACACGCTCCCCGGTGCCTATCCCCAGCGCGTCCATGACCTCGCGGGCCTCCAGGGAGATCATATAGCCGGTGTAAAGGCCGCCGTCGATGCTGCCGTTGAACAGGAAGCCGCTCTGGCTCAGGGCGTGGAATTTCAGGTCTATGGGACGCAGCGAGAAGGCTATGTTCTTGAAGCCGTCGGCGAGCGCGGGGGCGTCCCCCTGGAATTCCTCCGAAAAGATGTAGTCCAGGTTCGCGTCCTCGTCATAGCCCTGGAACACCAGGGTATTGCTGCCGATGTAGATGTGGTTTGGCGAGGTGACGCCCGTATATTCCCGCGATTTTTGGGCTGTGAAAGCCCTGTCGTAGCCCGGATGGTCCTGATACAGGCTCCAGGCGGTCATATCCGGCCCGAAGACGGGCGGCGGCGGGCTGGGCGGCGCGAAGGGATGATTGCCCATAACCGGGTAGCCCAGCGGCACGGCCCGTGTGGCGCGCACAACAGGCACTATGACCCCGGCCGCCAGAATACAGGCCAGGCCGAGGGCCATCCAACGCAGCGGCCGTTTCTTGCTTTGCAGGCGCTGTATCAAGTCCTTCATCCTTTCATCCCTTCCTTTTCTCCCTCCCGGGCTTTCTGGTTTATACAAAATCCGCGATTTTCGCAGCTACCAATGTCCGGGCGCCGCTGTATTCATAGGAGCAGGTGGAAAGCAAAAGCAGCCGGTCGTCGGCTGTCACGCCGATGTCCCGGTAGCACACCGCCTGCCTGCGGATACTGGTCAGGTGCGCCTGGCGGCTCTCCCGGGACGGAAATATATAGTTATACAATTCGCTTGTCGATGATGCCAGCACTGAGGCGAAAAATTCCAGCCGATAGGTTTTTCCCGGCATGTAGAGCGTTCCTTCCGTCACCCGGTCGAAGGTCTCATGGTCCCGCATGCGCCGCAGGGGCTGGAACATCCTGCCGCTCTTCAGGTAGTGACCGTATATCACGGAGCTGAAGTCCGAAAAATTACCGCAGCTGCGAAAATCCAGGAACAGCGCGCCGATGCGGTTTTGCTTGCGCTGCGCCGTATGGGTCAGGTAGTAGACGTTGTCGCGCCCCTGCACGATGGGGTAGTCGATGCCCAGGGCCTCTATGGTGATCCATGCGATGATATCCGGGTTAACGCCCCGCATGCCGTCGAAATCCATCGGCTCGTCCTGCGCATTTGCGGGCACGGGCTTCATTTCGATCTGTTCGTCTGAGGTGCCGTTTTCCTGTGCCGACGTTCGGAACTGCCAGCCGGATATGACCGACGCGCCCGCGGCCAGGAGCATAAGCAGTAGGTATATCTTCTTCCCCGGCCTGCTGCCAGAGGGCTTCTTCCGCGTTTTTTGCGTATTGCGCATTTGTTTCACCTTACACTTACAGTCCGAGCGCCGTTTGCAGGGCCGTGTAGACGGCCAGCAGGATGCCGGACGCCGGCGGACTGCCGCCCCACCAGCTGTCGACATATACCGTGGACGGCTTGATGCCTACCGCTTCACACTTGACCTCTATGACCAATCTGGCATACTCATAGCCGGGCGGAAGGGGCGACGCCAGCATCACCTCGTTGAACAGATTTTTGCCGCTGCCCAGGGAGAAGCCGTCATCGGTGGATTCGCCGGGCTCCAGGATATGCTTGTAGTAGAAATAACCGTCGCCGCCGGCTGCCGGATCGGTGGCGTCGATCCAGTCGGTTCCATTGAAATCGTTCATGATTACCAGCGCGCCGGAGCCGGACGCACCGATGGAGGCGGGCAGCAGCGTGGGCGGCACGCCCGCAACCGCGGAGGGTATCTCCACAACGGCCGAGACCAGCAGCCGCACGAAGCCCGGTTTTTCCGAGGGGTTCTCCGCGCCCACGCGCTTATGCCAAAGGTCGCCGTCCTTATTTGGGCTGAACACGTCTACCCCATGGATGAAGAACTGCTTGTTGGGCGGCGATTCCATTGCGTTGACGCGGCCGTCTGCGGCCGTAAACCAGGCGAGGGTGCTGCCAAGCAGCTGCACCAAGGCAAACAGCAGGCAGAACACCAGGATATAGGGCTTACACTTTTTCAAGCGCAGCGCCCTGTCCTGCCACAAACCTTTCAAAAAAATTTTCATGCGGATTCCTGCCTTCCACGGCTGTTTGAGCTTCCGTCCCGCCGTTTCTTCAGCGGGACCATTATGACGAACAGCAGCATCACTCCGCCGATGGGAATCAACCAGTAGCAATTGTCCGATACGCCTGTCCGGGGCGGCTCGACGTCCGTTTCGCGGTAGGCGTAGAAGAGCCAGCGGAAATCGGCCTGGCTGCGTTCCTCGTGGATTTCCATGTCGGCTGCCACCTTGAAGGTGATCTCCAGGCTCTTTTGGTCGCCTATGGCGTAGACGCCCAGGGGCAGCGGGGTGTCGGTCATGTCGGGGCTGCCGTCGCCCCGGGTGGGGCCTTCGTAAACGACCTCGCCCTCGAGTTTCATGGTCAGGTGTACCTTGTCCAGCAGGTCAATCGGGCCCTCGGTCATTACCGGCTCCGCCGACATAACCAGGGTGTAGGGAACCTTGCCTTCGGGTGTGTTGTCGTTCTGGGAAAGGTTCTGTATGGTGAGGGTCTTGCGGAATTCGTCGCCGGGGAGCAGGCCGCGCAGGTCGATGTAATAATGCCCGTCACCGTCCACTTTGATGCCGTCCTGGTCGCCGATGAGGAAACCCTCGGGCAGCTGGGACTCTATCACTCGCGGTTCCCGCGTGGTCCATGACTCTTCTGAGGGCTGCGGGGGTTCGCCCGCCGCACCGGCCCTGGCTGCCATGCCGGAAAACATGGCAGTCAGAAGGCACAGAAACAACGTAATGGCAGTTCCCCTTTTAACTGGCGTGCGTTTCACTTGGATGCTCCCCCTTTATTCAGAGGATGCCTGCCGCCCGGGAGGTCTCGCCCTCTCGGGCGGCAGGGTTGTGCTTAAGCGCTCTTGTCGCTTAGGTGTACGCCAGGGCACCGATGCGGAGCAGCTGGTCTGCCAGAGCGGCGGCGTCTGCGGAGGCCATATCCCAACCGTTGGATGCGCTCATGGCCGCCGCGATGTTCTGGATGGCTTCCATCTTGACGATCAGATCGTACAGCAGGTTGTTGTATTTGTCTTCCGCGCCGGAATTCAGGCCCACGTTCTCCAGAAGGTTGGTCGTCGCCTGGCCGGGGGCCAGCTTGCCGATGTAGTAGAAGTAACCGTCGTTCTGGTTATACCACCAGTCGCCGTCCTGGACAGTGTTGTCGAGGGTGGTCTTCAGCGTCGCGCCGAAGTACAGCTCGATCATCGCGATGCCGATTCGGTCGGCGGGCAGGGCGTCAGCGCCGGGGTCGCTGGGGGACTTGAGCGCGAGGCCGATGCTGAGGTCGGCCATTTTCGCGGCATCCAGGTCATCGGTGGTGAGCAGGAAATCGCCGTTCACGGGCAGCTTGGGCGTGGTGAGGCTGGTGAGCTGCTGGAACCCCGTCACGTCAATGCCGTCGGAGGTGTCAAGCAGGGGGGCCCACTTGTTCTCGATCAGGTCGTCATACTGGAACACCTTGAACTGGAACTGACTCACGTCCAGCTCCATGTCATCCAGATTGACATCGATTTTGGCGGTGGCGTACTGATACTTGCCCAGATACTTGTCGTAGACTTCCGCGCCGGCGTTCGCTGTGATCTCGCCGTAGACGACGAAGGTATACGTGGTCCTCTCGTTGGGGCCGTCTTTGTCCACGGTGAACTCCTTGTACAGCACCTTGCCACCGGCGGGCAGGTTGTTGACCTTGAATACGCTGGCCGTGTCCTGCGCGTCAATCCAGTCCCCGTAGGCGCCGCCCGGGGCGAGCAGCGCTGTGCTGAACAGCTGCGGAATCTCGGGGTTGTCCGCACTGACCGGGCCGACCCATACGGCGGGGCGGTTTTGCGGCGCGCCGTCGTCCGCAAGGATCTGGATCACTTCGGCGAAAGACAGGCGCACCAGGGCGTCCACGCTGCCGCCGTTGACGGTCTTGACTTCTTTGTCGAGGATGTCGCCCGGGCGCAGCTCGTCGTCGGGGAAGACCTCGACGATATGCACGTCTCCGTTGGTCAGCTGGCCGGTTTCCATGTGGTTGAGCTTGCCGTCGTTCGAGGTGAACCACGCAAAGGTGGTGCCCGCGGCGGCCGTGGCGATTGCCAGGACGATAGCCATTGCCATGATGAGCTTTTTGTTCTTGCGCATGATTTTGACTCCTTCTTTATATTCTTTTCCTTTTGATTATACCAAACCGCTGCTTTCCGGTACAGCGGATAGTATCGGGGGTTAAGCCATCTGCAAAACCTGCCGCTTCTGTACGGGGGCTTCCCGTTCGAGGGCTGTTTCTTTTGGCTTCGCGAAGTACCAGCGGAACAGGATGACGGTGGCGAAGAAGCACACGATGGTTACGATGGCCAGGATGAAGTTCTCGCGTACCTTTTGCAGGAAGGAGCCCGCTTTGGGGATAGCGAAAACCTTCTTGCCTATGAGCATGTCCGCAGGGATGGGCGGGTCCTCGCTGTTGTTGAAGTCGCCCTTCGTGACGAACCAGAGGCCCTGCTGGCCTTTCAGCTCCGTAAGGATTTGCGTCACTCTGTGCGTCAGGAACAGCTGGCTGTCCGTCTCCTTGACAGAGGGGTTGAAGGTGATAATGTCGCCCACGTGGATTTCCGCAGGATCGTTGATCATCTTCACGCCGATCATCGCGCCCCTGCCGAAGCCGCCCGGCGGGCTGGAGCCGTCCGCCTTGGGGGTCATGGATTCCGTCTTGACGCTGTAGATGCGGTAGCCAAGATAGGCCTTCTTGGGGTCAGTGCTCACTGCGAAGAGCACGGAGCCGACCACCAGCACGAGACACAGTCCCCAGAAGAAGAGGTTTTGCGCAACCGACAGCGCCTTCCTGGCGCCGGGGCTCAGTGTGCTTTGTTCACTGTCATTGGCATCGCCCTGCGCTGTCTCCTCTGTGTCCGGGTCATTCATGGCGTCCAGCTCGGCGGCGTCCCAAACGGCGAACCCGGACTGCCGGGGCGCCGCCGCGTACTGCATGGAGAAGCCGTATTGGGGCGCATACGCATCGTGCGGCTGTGCGTATGTGCTATATTGCGGCGCGTAAGTATATTGCGGCATATGCGCTGCATAGGCGTATTGCGTAAAGCCGGCGTATTGATCTGCATATGCCTGCTGCCCGTATGCCTGCTGCTGCGGCGCGTATGCCTGCTGCTGCGCATACGCCTGCTGCTGCGGCGCGTATGCCTGCTGCTGCGGTGCGTAACCCATGTGCTGCAGTGTGTATTCCATTGCGTTCTCCTTACTTCAACGCATAATAAAAAATGCAAGCCCATGCGAAGCTATGTCCGCCTGCCGGCAGTCACAGCGCCTCGGTCACAAGCTTGCGTCATCATCATGGAGCCCTTCCTTTTTTCAACGTCTTTGCTTTTATATCTGCGGGTTTTTGGGTGTCCCGCTGTCCGCTTCCAAGTGTATTATTACACCATTCTTGGGCAGTTGTCAATAGTTCAACACTGTCCCCTGCCCACTGGCGCCGGGTTTGTTGGAGGAATTGAAAATTCTGAGAGCTTTGGTAAGAATTTTTGGTGAATTCTGAGGATTGTGTCATTCAATGCTTTGACAGGGCAAAGCGAAACAAGGTTAGAATCGAAAAAGGTTCGCCGAAGGTTGCCGAATAGACCTCTCGGAATATTGTTCTAACACTGATGTAATTATGTGTAACGCCGAAGTGTTCTAACTTTCTTCTAACTATTTGTGCTAGAGCGCGCCATTCTCAAACGCGATCCCGTCGATGCAATACGCATAGACGAATTGCATCATGGCGTCCGGGTTGTTGCTCTCATAATACTCCGCCAGCAGGCGGGTAAAATCCCGCTGCTGCTCGATAGGCACGGCGATCACGCCCGCGCCGCCGCTGATCATCACTTGGTTTGCGGCCAGCATAGCGGTGCGCTTGTTGCCATCGAGGAAGAACTGCCCACGTATGATATACAGCATCAGGGTGATCGCCCGCTCGGTAGCGCCCTCTATCCCCTGGAGCTCACGCAGCCGCCGCCGGATTTCCAGGTCATCCGGCATATCCGGCTTCCAGGTGGTGCCGCCGATGCTCACCGGGAGCTTGCGCAGATACCCCGCTTCGATAATCAGGTCCCCGCCCACCAGCTGATTGAGCTTGCAGAGATAGGCGTAGTCGAAAGGCACGTCCAGGGTATCGAGCAGGAACTGCCAGGCGTGTTTCAGGTTGTTCACGGCCACGATCTCCGATACCTTCACGCCGGGCACGGCCATGCCGTTGAAAATGGCCTCCGTGTCCGGGTAGGTTACGCCCAGGCCCTCCAGCTTCGCGCTCTTCCAGATGTAGTCGATGATGTTGCGTTTGGCAACGAAGGCGTTTTGCTCTTGGGTCATGCGGTATTTGTCGGTCATTGGGCCTCCTCCTCCACATACTCCATGATGTCGCCGGGCTGGCACCCACGCACAGCGCATAGACGCTCTATGGTGCGGGTATCGATGTCCCCGGTTCCATTTTTCATCTTCGTAAGCGCCGCCTGGGATACGATGTTCTCTTGCCGTATGCGGTAGGTGGAACAGCCCTTTTCTTTGAGCAGTGCGAATAGCTTATCGTACCTGCTTGACATGGTTGCCCTCCTCGTATTGAAGTGTTCGGGACTGCTCCGCGTTAGGGCGCTCTCCCATGAGCTGTCGCATTTATTTCTGCATTCTGCATTCTGCATTCTGTATTCTAATTTCTCATTTAAAAATCGTCCCGCCCCCAACCACAGCCTCCCCGTCGTACAGCACGACGGCCTGGCCGGGGGTGATGGCGCGCTGGGGGGCGTCGAAGGTCACGCGCAGGGTGTCGGCGTCAGTCTGTTCTGCAAAAGCCCATTGCTCTGCCTGTCTATAACGAATTTTGGCCTTGCAGCGCAGGGGGCTTTCCAGGGTATCGAAGGCGATGAGGTTCACGTCCCTCGCGTGGAGGGTTTTGCCGAACAGCAGCGCCTCCTCCCCTACTGTAACTGTATTACGGGCAGGGTCGATCCCGCAGACATAGCCCGGCTGCGGCAGGGCCAGCCCCAGGCCCTTGCGCTGCCCCAGGGTGTAGCAGGCCGTGCCCCTGTGCCTGCCCAGCACATGGCCCTGCGGGTCGACGAAATCCCCCGGACATAGCTCCTGCCCGGTGTAACGCTCCAGAAACGCGCCGTAGTCCCCATCCGGCACAAAGCAGATGTCCTGGCTCTCGCTCTTTCCGGCGTTGGGGAAGTTTTTCTCAAGCGCGTATTCGCGCACTTGTTTCTTTGTCATGTCCCCCAGGGGGAAATTTACACACGCCAGCTGCGCCTGCGTGAGCGTATAGAGCACATAGCTCTGGTCCTTGCTCCCGTCCAGGGCTTTTTTTATTAGCCAGCGATTGTTCACGAATTCCACGCGGGCGTAGTGGCCCGTAGCGATTTTATCACAGCCCAGCTCTGTGGCTTTTTCCAGCAGCGCGCCGAACTTGATATGCTTATTGCACTCCACGCAGGGGTTGGGGGTCTCCCCGCGCAGGTAGCTTTTCACAAAATGTTCAATCACTTTTTGTTTGAACTGCCCGTGCATATCGAACACATGAAATGGCATATGCAATCGCTGCGCGGCCAGACATGCGCTCTCGGCCTCGCTTGCGCCATCAAACAGAGCCAAATGCGCGGCAACACATGTAAAACCCTGTTCCAGGAGCAGGGAAGCCGCGACGGAGCTGTCCACGCCGCCGCTCAGGGCGACAAGAATTTTTTCGTCATAAATCATAATACTTGACAAACTCCAGCGGATGCGGCACGAGGCTGAGCTCCTGCGCGTCCTTGCGCAGCTTCTTCAGATGGCTGGCAATCAGCTCCGCGCTGAACACATCCCCATTGAGCAAAAATGCGTGGTCGCGCTCCAGGGCGTCGGCGGCCTCCTCCAGGGATTTCGGCAGGTGGCCGACGATTTTTTTCTCCTCCTCGGTGAGGTAGTACATGTTTTTATCGTAGGGCCCGAAGCCCTTGGCCCTGGGGTCGGATTTTTTCTGTATCCCGTCTACGGCGGCCATAGCGATGGCGGCGTAGCAGAGATAGGGATTTGCCGTGGCGTCGGCGGGGCGGAACTCGAAGCGCTTGTCCTCCGGCGCGCGGGCATAGCCCGGCACGCGGATGACGGCGCTTCGATTCGAGGTGGCGAAGCACACGGTGACGGGGGCCTCCCAGCCGGGCACCAGGCGCTTGTAGCTGTTGGTGGAGGGGCAGCACAGGGCCGTGAGCGCGGGCGCGTGCTCCAGGATGCCGCTGATGGCCCACAGAGCGATGTCGCTGAGCTGGGAGTAGCCGTTCTCTTCATAGAAAATTGGCTTATTTTCATTGAACATCTGGAAATGCACGTGCATCCCGCTGCCGCACTCTCCATAGAAGGGCTTGGGCATAAATGTGACTGTCTTTTTATTTTGTATGGCGAGGTTCTTCACCAGGTACTTGAGCTTCTGCGTCCTGTCGGCGATTTCTTTCAATGTCGCGAACTCGACTTCTATCTCCACCTGGCCGGGCCCGCCGTTCTCGGCGTGGTGGTACTTCACCGGGACGCCGCAGCCCTCCAGGGCGCGCACCATCGTATTGCGCAGGTCAAAGCTCACATCGAAGGGCAAATCGGCGTGGTAGCCGCCGTGGCCGCGCACCTTGTAGCCCGGATTCCTGTCCACGGGGTCGTAGGGGCTGTCAATGCTGTTCCAGGCTGCCTGGGCGCTGTCCAGGTGCACCTCGATATGGTTGATCTCATTTCGATATTCCACGTTGTCCAGCACATAGAACTCGAACTCCGGCCCGAAGAGGCATCTATCCGAGATACCGGCGTCCCGCATGAACCGCTCGGCCTTCTCGGCCACATTTCTCGGGTCGCTCTCAAAGCGCACATAGCCATCGTCCGTGATCCTGAAAATATCCCCTATCATGGTGATCGTGGGGATCTCGATCACAGGGTCGATAAACGCGCTGCTGAGATCGGGGATGAACACCATGTCGGACTTCTCCACGGCGAGGAAGCCGTAGCTGGAGCCGTCGAAGCCTATGCCCTTTTCCAGCAGCGCGGGGGTGAAGCGCTCCACGGGGATGGAGAGGTGGTGCCAGCGCCCCTCCAGGTCAACCTCCTTGAAGTCCACCATCCGGATGCCGTGCTCATTCACCAGGTCCAGGAAGTCCTCAAAGCTTTTGCACATACACATGCTCCTTCGCTTTTGAATAAGCTTTATTTTAGCAAAAAATAGGGGGGAATGCAAGAAAAATTTTTGGGGGCTTCAACGCGCCGGGCGACAGGCAAAAAATGAAACGGGCCGGAATGAATCCGTCCCGCCTCAGGCATAGTCCGAAGACTGTCTGCCACTATCTTATACTATTATAGCAGGTATTTTCCGAAATGCAAGCGTTTTTCAAAAATCACGCCGGCCTGTTATAAATCACATCCCCGGCCTGCGCGCCGCCGCGGGCGGCGATGAGCTGGTCTATCGTGACGAAGGTGTAGCCCTCGGCCTTCAGCGCGGGGACGACCCGCATCGCCGCGTCGATGGTCTGGGCGTGGATGTCGTGCATGAGGACGATGTCGCCGTCCCGGGCGTTGGCCATCACGCGGGTATAGGTCTTGTCCGCGTTGCGGGTCTCCCAGTCCCTGGGGTCGATTGACCAGAGGATCAGCGGCACGTCCGAGGCGTTTTGCACGGCCGCGTTCTGCGCGCCGTAGGGGGGCCGCATAACGGTGGGGCGGTAGCCGATGAGCTCCTCCAGCAGCGCGGCGCTGCGCTCTATCTCCTCGCCGCGCGTCTGTGCGCTCACCTTGGTGAGGTCCTTATGCGTGTAGCTGTGGCTGCCCACCTGGTGGCCCTCGGCGGCGGCGCGGCGCACGATGTCCGGGTACAGCGCGGCGCTGCTGCCCACCACGAAGAAGGTGGCGTGCACACCCTGTTCTTTCAGGAAGTCCAGCAGGCGCGGGGTGAGGGTTCCATGCGGGCCGTCGTCGAAGGTGAGGGCGACGAGCTTCTTGCCCTCCAGGCCGCTGACGTCCGGCTCGGGCGGCAGCGCGTAGGCGGGGTCGAGCACGCCGCCGCGTATGGGGGCCCGCAGGCGCCGGGCCAGCAGCTGCCGCAGCGGGGCCAGGGGGATGCCCACGCCCTGCGCGGGGGGCGGGAGGAACAGCCGCAGCGTGTCGCCGTCCAGGGCGAAGCGGGCGAAGCTCTCCGGGGCGAGGGCCGTCTCCTCCGGCCCCCCGAAGGCCAGCGTGGTGAGCGTTTTCAGATGCCCGTCCGTCTCCGGCTTGAGGAACAGCGCCTCCAGGGCGTACTGCGTCCCCGTGGAGAGATCGAAGGTCATGGTGTCCAGGCTGCCGCGCCCGGCCTCCTCCCCGGCGTAGCGGGTGAAGCCGCGGAAGACGAAGCTGACGATGTCGTCGTCGAAGCGCGTGGCCTCCACGCCCAGGGTGAACTCGTCGTAGCCGCGCTGGTGCGGCAGGGTGAAGCGCGCCCGGGGCTGCACCCCGGCGCGAAAATGCGCGAGCTGCTCGTCCACGAAGAGCTTCACCACCCGGTTCACCTGCGCGCTGTTCGTCTTCGGGTAATACACTGTGATGTAGGACGTGTCCCGCTGCGCGATCAGCTCGAGGCCCACGTCCTCGATGGCCAGCACCGAGGCCGCCGGGATGGCCGGCGGAGTGGGCATCTGCCTGGAATACGCCCAGGCCAGGGCCAGCACGGCAAGGCCCACGCCCACCGCGAGGATTTCCAGCGCGATGCGCTTCTTGCGCAGCTTGGCCTTGGCCGCCGCGTTCGTATTTTTTTTGCGCGTATCGCGCTTTTTGGGCATAATCATCCACCTTCTATCGAAACCTGTCAATCCCTATCTATCATAAAGCGGCGAGGCGGGCTTGTCAAGGGGAAATGCGTGAATTTTGCGTGGTGTTTTGTCGTTTCGCCAAAGTAGTTGGGAATTTAAAGCGCTGTTGGGCGAAGCGGGGGCCAGAAATTGCCGGGGGACTATTTCGTGGGGTGCGGCGCTCTTGTGATTAGGCTGCGACGAGTGATACTCGCCGCAGTGCACTGCAACCACCGCTTATTCTGCCTTCCCCTCTCCCTTCCCCGCCTCGTCAATCCCCTTGAGCACAACGTCCGCGAAGAGCTGCGCGCCTGTGTTGCCGCGGATGTGCGTGCCGTCCGCCGCCAGGAGCTCCGGGCGCTCGGCGGCAGCCTGCGCCCAGTCGGCCACGGTGACATAGGGCAGTTCCAAAGCGAGCTCGCGGTAATAGGCCGCTATCTCCACGTCGAAGGTCTCCGGGTCGGGGATGCCGAGGTAGGGCGTCACGAACACCACGCGGCGGCCCTCCGGCAGCTCCTCGAGCATGAAATCGATCTGCGCCCGCCAGTCCCCGTAGCCGTTGGAGCCCAGGGCGATCACCACGTATTCCCGCAGGGAGCCGTCCTCCCGCCACTCCAGCAGCAGCGCGCGGCCCATGCGCATCGTACGTGAGATCTGCGTATCGATGACGCTGTTGGGGATGGTCTCCCGCAGCATACGCACCGCGCCCAAGGCCACGGAATCCCCCATGAAGCTCACGCCGCCGGGGATGGAGGTGAGGTGCACGGCGGGCACCCAGCCGTTGTCGGCGAGGGACGGGTCGTCGATGGCGTCGGCCCAGAAGGGGGGCCTGCCGTGGTCGATCACCGGCGCGGCGGGGATGGCCGCGACGCGACCGCGCAGGGCGGCGGCGCTCTGGGCGTCCTGGTGGATGTTCCCCACCAGGATGGGCATCTCCAGCTCGGTGACCACCGGCGCGCGGGCGAACACCTGCGCGCTGAGCGCCACCCCCAGCAGGCAGGCCATGGCGATGGCCGGATAAATTATTTTCATGCGTTTATTTTTTTCCCAGAGTTTTCGCATTTGCCACCTGGTTTTGACGCGCACCAGGGGCTCAATGATATAGAAGGTCACCGCAGCAAAGCCCAGGGAGAGCCCAATCGTGAGCAGGCACGCCAGCCAGTGCCACGGGAGCGCGTGGCTGAACACGATATACAGCGGCCAGTGGAAGAGGTACACCGCATAGGAGGTATCGGCGAAAAAGCCCAGCGCTTTTGGGTCGCGCTCGATTTGGGGCGTGGCCTCGTGCAGGACCCGCGCCCCGCACAGGAGCGTCACCGCCAGCAGCGCCGCCAGGACGAAGCCGTATTGATAGGTGCGCGCTTCGTTGAAGCCGAACAGCGCCCCCATGGCAATCAACCCGCCCGCAGCCAGAGATATGGCTGCAATAGAAGCCCATTTGGCGATCGAATTATTCAAACACTGTTTGATTTTCTCTTTGAGCCCAATCCCGAACAGCGCCCCCGCCGCCGAGCCCACGAAAAACGGCAGCGCGTGGGAGAGGCTTTCGAAGTAGGCCCGCGTGGGGTTCTCGGGGCTCGCCGCGAAGAGCCGCCGCATGTTCCACCAGTACAGCCCGGCGAGAAAGATCGCCGATGCCGCAAGCGCAAGCTTTAAAACACGCGCGCGGCGTGTTTCGTCTTTCACAAGCTTACGCATCAGCGCCGCCGCGCCGAAGCAGGCCAGCCCCCACAGAATGTAATAGTGCATCTCCAGCGCCAGGCTCCAGGTGTGGATGTAGAGATGCGGCAGCAGCTGCGCCTCGTAGGAGCCGCCGACGAGGATCTCCAGGTAGTTGGTCACAAAGCCCAGGGCCCCCGCCGCCTGCCGCGCGATCCCCCCGGTGAAATCCGGCGCGACCAGCAGCGCGAAGGGCAGCGTGAGGATCACCGATAAAAACAATGGCGGAAATATACGCATAAACCTGCGCTTGCAGAAGCCGATCCAGTCGATCCCGCCGCTTTTTTTGAACTCCTCCAGGAACAGCGCCGTTGTCAGGTAGCCGGAGAGCGTGAAGAACAGATCCACGCCGAAGAAGCCGCCGGGCAGCAGCCCGCGGTAGAAGTGATAAACGAGCACCATCGCCAGCCCCAGCACGCGCGCGAGGCCCAGCCATTTGATTCTCATCGCCTCGTCCTCCACCCGCCCTTCCACGTGCCCTCAAAGACCGTGCCGTCCGCCTGGGTCAGCGTGCCCTTTCCGTGGAAGCGCCCCCCGGCGAAGCTGCCGGTGTACGTGAACGCGCCGTCCGGGGCATGGTATCCCCCCTCGCCCTCGAACAGCCCGGCCTGCCACTCGCCTGCGTATATTATTTTGCCTTTGGCGTCTGTAAATGTCCCTTCCCCGCCGGGCAGCCCATTCTGAAACTCGCCTCGGTACTCGGAGCCGTCAGCAAATTGAAACACCCCCTGGCCGCGCGGGCCCTGCACGCCCAGCAGGCCCATGTAGCGCCAGTTGCCCTCCGCGGCGTAGATGCCGCTCTCGGGATCGGCCTCGATGTCGCCCTCCTGCGTATGGAAGACCCCGTGCAGGGGCTTGCCCTCGCTGAACGTGCCCTCGAAGGCCCAGCCATCCGCCGATGCGAACAGGCCAGGCCCCTCGAAGCGCCCCTCGGCGAAGCCGCCTTCGTAGTACCCGCCCCCGGCGAAATCTATGCGCCCCTGCCCGCTGAAGCGCCCGTCGCGCAGCAGCCCCGTGTAGGCGAAGGCCCCCTCGTCATAAGGTTTATCGCTGACCCTGCGGGGCATCCCCTCGCCGGGCAGCAGGGCGAACATGGCCAGCGCCGCCACGATGCCCGCGCAAAGCGCCGCCAAAGACGTCCCGCGCCGTTTGCCGCGCAGCACATCCCTGTCCATATATTCAAAGGCGAAGATTTTCATGGCGTCACCTTGTAATACTACTCATCGCGGCGGGCCAATGGCTCGCCCTACGAGGGTTCCGCCCGTGGCGGGATTGGGCCCAGCGCGATATTCGCCATTGGCGAAACTCTCGTAGGGCGCGGCATTGCCACGCCGTAAAACTCGCGCAGCGCTAATTCAGCAACGGCCCAAAAGGCCATAGGGGCCGTATTCAGCATTAAGAATTCAGCATTAATTCCGCACCGCCGCCTGCATCACCGCCGCCCAGATCAGCCCCCAGGCGATGAAGAGCAGGCTGTCGGCCACGTGGAGCTGGCCCATGAACACGAACAGCAGCAGGATCACGCAGGCCGTCACGCTGCCCACCAGCTGGAACAGCCGCAGGCGGCGGATGCCGGCGCGCAGGGTCACACAGGCCGAGAGCGCCCGCAGGAAGGCCCGGGCGTTGCCCGCGTGGTACACCCCGGCGGCCAGATTGGAGCGCGGGGTGCGCATCTGCCCCCGGCAGGCCTCGCCCGGCAGGGTGCGCAGCAGGCTCAGGGCCCGCTCCTGCAGGCCGAAGGCCCCGCCCAGCACCTCCGCGCTCACGCAGGGGTCGCTGTTGGTGATCAGGGCCTCCATGTCCTCGCGCTCCAGCAATTGGAAGGCCGGGGCCACGGCGGCGTCGGGGCAGTAGCTCACCACGAAGAACGCGCTGAGCTTCTTCTCAACGGCGAGATAGATGATCTTCCGCCCGTCGTGCTCGTACTTTTTCTCATCCTTCTCGCTCAGTATAACAGATATGCCGTGGTTTTCCAATAGATTTCTATTTCCAAAGAAGACTTTCTGATTGTGGATCCAGCAGCTCAGGCCCATCCTGTCCTCGTAGGTCAGGTCTTTCACGTCCGGCAGCACGGCGTAGTCGCCCTCCACCACGCCCTCGAACACGGCCTGCAGCGGCCCCCCGGCGGCGATGGCGATCCCGGCGGCGTAGAGCAGCACCTCGTCGGCGCGCACCTGGCGGAACTCCCGCCAGCCGTGCATACGCCCGCGCTCGGGCAGGTAGAGGTCGGCGGAATCCAGCACGAAGGCCCCCGCCCGGCTGCATTCCTCGGCGGCCTCGGTGTTCAGGATGGCCAGGCCGTTCTCACGGGGGGCCCTGGTGAGGCCCCGGATCATATTGGCCAGCAGCCACAGGGAGGCGCAGGGCACGCACAGGCAGAGCACCACGGCGGCAGCGGAGACCACCGCCACGGCCTTGCCCTGCAGCAGGTAGGAGCACAGGGCCGCCAGCACGGCCAGTGCCGCCGCCACGGGCAGCAGGCGCCGGGCGTCCCGGTCGGCGGCGCTCTCCTCCATCGATTGCTGGATGAAGCCCGCCGGGAAGGCGATGGGCACGGGCAGCACAGTCTTCGCCCTGCCGGGCAGGGCGCGCTGGCGGGCCGTCATGGCGGCGTTCCTGCCGTCCATGGGCGTCACGGCGTAGAGCCCCTCCGCCGCCGTGTAGGCGCAAAAGCGGAAGTTGTCGCAGCGCTGCCTGGCCTGCTGCCAGCGCGCCGCCGCGCACAGCGCCGCCGTGAACAGGAACAGCGGCACGCAGGCCGCCACCCGGTAGGGGTTGTCGGCGGGCAGGTCGGCGCCCACCGCCTCCATGAAGACGAACAGCAACACCGTCTGCGCCGCGCTGGCCAGGGCCGCGAGGAGCAGAATGGAGTTCGCGTTGGGTCGCCGCTGTATGAGCGCTTTCAGCCCCTGCGAGAGATCCCCGGCACAGATCACCAGGCCTGCTGCCAGCAGCAGGGCCAAGGCGGCCAGGTGCGGCGGCCCCATGTTGAAGGCGTGGTTGAACAGGGCGATCCCCTGCAGGCCCGCTGCCAGCAGCGCGCAGCCCCCCAGCGCCAGCGCCGCGCCGGCCCGGCGGCCGCGCGATTTCACCAGCAGCTGGAAGATGGAGTCGCGCTGCTCGGCTTTTCGGTATTCCGGCGCGCCGCTCTCCGGGGCGGGGGGCGGCTCCCCGGTTTCCCCGTCCTTCTCCAGCCGCGCGCTTAAGGAACGCAGGGTCTGGAACTGGGCGGTGCGCTCCTTCTTGCCCTTCTCCAGCCGGGCGAGCATCTCCGCCTCCTCCACGCTGTGGGGCGGGGCCTCCTCCTCGAAGTCCGCGAAGCGCTGCTGCCCCTCCGGGATGTCCTCCTCCGGCACCTTCTGCGCGCGTACAATCATGTCCTCCGCCGGCACCACCTTCGGCACGGGCGAGAGGTCCGAGGTCATCTGCATATCCACGCGGCGCAGCAGCACCCCCGGTTTTTCGATGGGCCCGGACCATATGGGCCTGGTGGGCTGCGGCGACGAGGGTTTTTCCAGCGGCCCGGTCCGGAACAGATCGAAGCGCAGCGGCTCGGGTTCCGGGGCGGGCTCGCTCACCTCCGCCGCGCGGATGGTGATGGTGGGCGGCGGGGGGTCGGGCGCGGGCGGCGGCGGTTCGGGGATGGGTTTCGGCGCGGGCTTCACCTCGGGCGGCATAAATGCCGCCCCTACAGGTTGCGGTTCAAGCAATTTGATCGGCGGCGCAATATCTGTAGGGGTGGCATTCTTGCCACCTGCCTCTTCCACCTTGCCGCCCGAACCTTCCGCCATGCCGAACGCCGCGTCCGCCAAACCCAGCCCCGCGAACGCCGCGTTCTCTGCCGCCGGCAGCCCCGCGGCGATTTCGCCCACCTCCGAGAGCAGCCTGTCGATATCCGAAAGCGACCACTGCCGTTTCACTTCCTCCTCAGAACCCCTGGGGATGGGAATGGCCTCGTCCAGGCGCTCGCGCAGGCGCGGCGGCAGGCCGCTGATTTGCTCCTCCGGCATATGTTCCCACCTCTTCATCCAATGCTTAATTCTGAATGCTTAATGCTTAATGCTTAATGATTTGATGCAATGCAACTGCGCGATAAGGCAATTAAGCATTAAGCATTCAGAATTAAGCATTATCTATACTTCGCCATCTCATACAGCAATATCCCCGCCGCCACCGAAGCGTTCAGGGAATTCACCTGCCCGCGCATGGGCAGGGCCAGCAGGGCGTCGCAGCGCTCCTTCACCAGGCGGCCGAGGCCCCGGCCCTCTGCGCCTATCACCAGGGCAATGGCCCCTGTGATTGGCTTCGCGTCGTAGGGCTCGCCCGCCATGTCCGCGCCGTAGAACCACAGGCCACGGCTCTTGAGCTCTTCCATCGCGGCGCATAAGTTTGCCACTCTGGCCACCGGGATATATTCCACGGCCCCGGCGGAGGCCCTGGCCACCGCCTGGCTCAGCGGCGCGCTGCGGCGCTGCGGCATCACCACGCCGTGGGCCCCGGCGGCCTCCGCCGTGCGGATGACCGCACCCAGATTGTGCGGGTCCTCTATCCCGTCGCACAGCACCAGGAAGGGCGTCTCATTCTTTTCCTGCGCAATATCCAGTATATCTTCCAATTCGACGTAGGCCCGCGCGGCGACCGTGAGCACGACCCCCTGGTGATGGTCTGTTCCGCACAGCTGCGCAAGCTTTTCGCGCTTCGCGTCCTTGACGACGACCCCCCGCGCCTTCGCCAGCGCGACAATCGCCCGAAGCGAGCCGCCCGCGGCGCCCTCCCGCGCCACGAACAGGGCATCCGCCGGGCGGCCGCCGCGCAGCGCCTCGGTCACGGCGTTGCGCCCCGCCACGCACTCCTCCGATAACGACATATTCACCCCGCTGCGACAAATTGGAACCCAAGCCTACAACATATTGTAGCACACCTCGCGCGGGAACACAAGTATTTATTGCAATTATTTGGACAATTCCATAAAATTCTTCAGCAAAAGCAGCCCCGTTTCCCCGCTTTTCTCCGGTTGGAACTGCGTGCCCGAGAGCAGGGCCCGCGTCACCGCCGCGTCGAAGGCCGCACCGTACGCCGTGCGGGCGGCCACATCTCCCGGTTCTTCTGCGCGCACAAAAAACGAGTGCACAAAATAGAAGAACGCCCCCTCGGGGATACCCGAAAATATCCCGCAGCGCTTGCGCAGGGAGACGGAATTCCAGCCCATGTGCGGGAATTTCAAATGCGGCTCGCCGGGCACGGGGCGCAACTCCTCCACGCGGCCAGGCAAGAGCCCCAACCCCGGCTCGCCGGGCATGTCAGGCCCGCCGGGGCATTCCTCCGAGGCCCCGAACAGCACGTGCATCCCCGGCCCTATCCCCAAAAAAGGCCGCCTGCCCAGGAGGGCCTCCAGGGCGGCCGCGCGCACGGGGCCCGCCAGGCCGCGCACGTGCAGGTTGGCCATGCAGCCGCGAAACGTCCCCGGCCCCGGGAGTACGACCCCCGAAGCCGTGGCTATTCTGCGCGCGCTGGCGGTGATCTCGCAGGGCGCGCCGACGAACCGCAGGGCCTCCCGCACGCCGCGCGGGTCCCCCACGCCGCAATCGATGACAGCGATCAACGTTTTTTACCTCCCGGTTTTTTGTGGCCTGTGATTTTTCCAGTCCTCTGCATTATATTCGTGCTGTGCGGACAAGGGTACTGCGATGTCACAGGGCAACCGGGGACGCCCCCGAAAAACCTTGCACATGCTCCAGCCTTAAGCGTTTAGCGGCCCATTTCCAAAATCATGCTTGACTGCTTGCTGGATCAAAACGCTATTTTGCCTTGCTTGGGCAAAATTGATTTCCGTGGGGGGGAATAGCATTAAATATTTCTGCGTTCCGCATTCTCATTTCTCATTTAAATTCCGCTTGTGCATGTTCAGCAGCACGAAGCCGCCCACGAGGGGGAGCACGAAGTGGATCGCCACGTTGATTACGCCGGTGACCAATCCCCAGGAGAAAAAGCTCCAGTAGGAGAGCATATTCAGCAGGTTGACCGCCCTGGAAAGGCCGATCAGGGCCGCCCAGCCGAAGCAGCAGATCGAGAGGATGAGGTAGGTCTTGGGGCCGAGGAAGGAGATGCCGCCCTTGCCGTCCCCGCCGCCGAAGCCGGGGGACTGCGGGTCGGCGTCGCCGGTGGGCGGCTGGAAGTAGCGGCGATACGGCTCGCCGTCCGCGGCGCTGCCACCCATGGGGCTGTCGCCGAAGGACTGCGCGTTTGGCGGGGCCTGCTCGGGCGCAAGCTGCGCCGCGCCGCAGTTGTTGCAGTAGTTGGAGCGCTCGTCCAGGGTGGATTTGCAGTTGGGGCAGGTCATGATCTATCTCCTAAAATTCTATTTTTTCCTGTATATACCCCACCAGCGCCCCCACGGGCAGGCGCACTTGTTCCATGGAATCCCTGTCTCTTACGGTGACGCAGCCGTCGTTCGCGCTCTCAAAATCCCAGGTGAGGCAGAACGGGGTGCCAATTTCGTCCTGGCGGCGGTAGCGCTTGCCTATGGAGCCCGTGTCGTCGTATTCGCAGGGGAAGCGTTTGCACAGCTGCGTATACAGGGCCTGCGCGGGCTCTGCGAGCTTCTTGGAGAGCGGCAGTATCGCGGCCTTCACCGGCGCGAGGAAGGGGTGCAGGCGCAGCACCACGCGCGTGTCGTTCTTTTCGGCGTCGACGAGCTCCTCGTCGTAGGCGTCGATGAGGGCGATCAAAAACGTGCGGTTCGCGCCCAGGGCGGGCTCCACGCAGCAGGGGACGTAGTGCTCGTTTTTTTCTTGATCAAAGTAGGTCATGTCCTGCCCGGAGGCCGCCTGGTGCGCCTTGAGGTCGAAATCCGTGCGGCTGGCGACGCCCCACAGCTCCCCCCAGCCGAAGGGAAAGAGATATTCTATGTCAGTCGTCGCGTTGCTGTAATGGCTAAGTTTTTCTTTTTCGTGGTCGCGCAGCCTGAGATTCTCTTCCTTGATGCCCAGCGACAGCAGCCAGTTTTTACAGAAGGCCCGCCAGTAGTCGAACCATTCGAGCTCCGTGCCGGGCTGGCAGAAGAACTCCAGCTCCATCTGCTCGAACTCCCTTGTCCGGAAAATAAAATTCCCCGGCGTGATCTCGTTGCGGAAGCTCGGGCCGATCTGGGCGATGCCGAAGGGCAGCTTGCGCCGCGTGGTGCGCTGCACGTTCTTGAAATTCACGAACATGCCCTGCGCTGTTTCCGGCCTAAGATAAATCTCGGCGGCGCTGTCGTCGGTGGCGCCCTGCTTTGTCTTGAACATCATGTTGAACTTGCGGATATCAGTAAAATCTGTTTTGCCGCAGTTGGGGCAGGCGATGTTGTTATCTTTTATGTACGCCGTGAGCACCTCGTTCGGCAGGCCGTCGGCGTTCATCTCTATGCCGTGCTCTTTATTGTAGTCATCTACAAGATTATCAGCCCTATGGCGCATCTTGCAGGACTTGCAATCGATCAACGGGTCATTAAAATTCACCACGTGGCCCGAGGCCTTCCAGACCTCGGTGTTCATCAGGATCGCGCAGTCCACGCCCACGTTGTAGGGGCTCTCCTGCACGAACTTCTTCCACCAGGCCTCCTTCACGTTGCGCTTGAGCGCCGCGCCCAGCGGCCCGTAGTCCCAGGCGTTGGCCAGCCCGCCATAAATTTCGCTGCCGGGGTAGACGAAGCCGCGCCCCTTGCAAAGGGCGACGATTTTGTCCATGGTTTTGTCTGCGTGGTTCAAGTTATGTACCTCCAAAGCATTTTATGGATAATCGGGCGTCCACCAGTCGAAGCCAAACAAACTCGCTATCGTCCTGACCCACATGCGGAACATATTGAAGGGGAAAAACAAAATCCTGATTGGGTCAAACCAAGAGCCGGGCATTTTGATCATCCAGCGCAGGTTGAACAGGTTACTCTGCGCCGTCGGGAGAAGATGTCTTATGGACGAAATAGAATTATTGTCGCCGCCCCATTCAGTTTGTGTGCGCATCGCTAAGCCGCTCAGCGCGTCGTTTCTGAAGGAAAGCGTGTAAGTATACCCTGCGCCCGCATCTACGGAAACCGTGACCAGGCCGTTGCTGCCCTCCCTTACGCTGAACTCCAGCGCATCCATCTCAAGGTTGACCAGAGTTATAAGCTGCCGGGTGTATGTGCTGGGTTCCGTGGGCGTGAGGTCAAAATACATGCGGTAATCCAGGTAGGACGCATAGTACACGTCCGCGTTAAACAGCCGGATTCCGCGCTGTATGCCCCAGGTGGTGGCGAACAGCGTGCCGTTGTAGGAGATGACGGAGTCGGCGCCATAGTGAATCGTCCATCCATCGCCGGTGAGCACGTCGAGCGTCCCGCGCAGCAGCGCCTCGCCGCGCGCGTAGAGCTCCTCGTCGAAGCCGTCGTCGGCTTCGGCAAAAGCTTCGGCATCGAACAGGCCGAAGTCCTCAGCGAAGAGGTCGTAGTCCTCATCGAGCAGGCCGAACTTATTGCTGAGTGGGTCAAATTGCTCCTGCGCCGCCGTGCCGAGCGCAAAGGCCCCGCACAACATGAGCAGTGCGAGCAGAATGCAAAAGGTCTTTTTCATGTGGCATCCCTCCATTATAATTGTGCCTCTATTTTAGCGTGAATGGGGGAGGATGTCAAGGGAATTTTACGAATTGTCCCTGTTGATCGCCCTGCGGAACAGCAGCCGCGACAGCGCCCTGCCGTTGAAAGGGATCAGGGGGTACCAGTAGCTCGTACCGGCGATGGTCTTCGTGCAGCTGACGGTCGCCAGCAGCAGCGCGCCCCCGGCCAGCAGGCCCCACCAGCCCAGCAGCGCCGAACAGAGCAGAATCGCGATGCGGGCGAACATCAGCGCGTAGCCGAGCTCGTAGCTGGGCTGGGCGAAGTTGGCTACGGCCACGAAGGCCATGAGCAGCACGGCCTCAGGCACCAGCAGCTCGCTGCGCACGGCGAACTCCCCCAGCACCAAAGCGCCTATCACCGCGAAGGAGCCGCTCAGGGCGGGCGGCGTGTTGAGGGAGGCGAGCTTGAGCGTGCCCACCACGGCCTCAATCAGCAGCAGCTGGAGCAGCACCGGCACGCCGATCTGCTCGTGTATTTTGAGAATATTGAGCCCCTCGGGCAGGGATTCCGGATGGGTCACGGCCAGATACCACAGCGGGGTGAGGAGCGTACCGGCAACAGAGACCAGCAGGCGCAGCCAGCGCAGGTAGGTCCCCGTGACGGGCAGGAAGCAGTAGTCATTCGTGTCCTGCAAAAAATCCAGTATGCCCGTGGGGAGGATCATCCCGGCGGGCGTGTTGTCCATCAGCAGGAGAATCTGCCCCTCGGCCACGCTGGCGGCGGCGGTGTCGGGGCGCTCGGTATAGCGCGCCCGGGGGAAGGGGTTCCACCACTGCCCGCGCGTCATGCATTCCGTCAGGCTCTGCAACCCCATGGTGAGGGTATTGACATGAATTTCGCGCAGCTTTTTGCGCAGGCGCCCGAGAATTTTCTGATCCGCCCTGTCCTCCAGGTAGCACAGGACGACATCGGTGTGGGAGCGCCCGCCCGCCTGTATGAGCTCCATGGTGAGCCTGGGGTCGCGGATATGGCGGCGCACCATGGCGGTGTTCACCAGCAGGGATTCCACGAAGCCCTCCCGGGGGCCGCGCAGCACGCGGTCGTTCTCGGGCTCCATCACGGGCCGGGTGGGGTACTCGCGCACGTCGATGAGCACGGCCCGGTCGTAGCCCTCCAGCAGCAGCCCCACGCAGCCCGAGAGCACGAAGGCGGCGAAGGCCGCCGGGTCGGCCACCGCGTCGGTCTCGCCGTAGGGCACGGCGCGGGCGGCGAAGTCCTCCGCCGTGCCCTTCTCCAGGGCCCCGGCGGGCAGCTGCAGCAGCAGGCCGAGGATTTTCTCCAGGCTCTCGCTGCGCACCATGCCGTCCACGAAATAGATCTCCGCGCGCTTGCCCTCCATGAGCACCGCGCGGGTGAGGATGTCGAAGCTGCTGTCCACCCGCAGCAGCGCGCGCATGGCTTTTCTGTTCTTCTCGAAGTCCTTGCTGAATAAATTGGACATAAAAAGTCCCTCCCCCGCTAGTTTGCGGGGGAGGGAGGTTTTTTATGCTAATGTTGTCCAATATCTCTTTCGGGCTGCGAATCAATCTTCTTTTGCTGCGCGGCCTGTTGAAGCCCTTTTGCGTTCGCGGGATTGACGACCGGTTTGCCGGTGCTTTGCTCCAGGCGCAGTCTTGCCGCCTTCGCCGTTTCCGCTCCCTCGCGGGCGACCTCCGCGCTCTCCTGATACCCCTCCGGATTTTTCACAACTGAAATATCGTCGCCGCCACCTCCGCAAGCATGTTCAGAACCAGCTCTGTATTGGTCATGTGGTCCCGGAGGTTTTCTTTCGTCAGGTCCTTGAAGCGCTTGTATTGGCCGGTGGTCATCCCGCTCCATGTGCGCGACATCAGGTCGGTCAGCGAGGCGTATTCCTGGCCCTGCACCCCGCTCCTGTCCCATTCGTCGGTCATGGCCTTGCGCACCTCTATGGACTTGATGCGTTGGTTGATCCAGCTCTCGCTGTAGCCCAGGCGCTTGTAGTCCCGGACGGCCCTGTCGATAGAGAGCTCCGGGTCGATGGTTTCGTCAATGCGCTCATTGCCGACCTTCGCCAGCCACAGCTTGAACGGCTCCGCCTTTGGCGAAGGTATGGACTGGATCAGGCGCAACACCTGTTCGGTATCCATTACGTCGGTCATGTAGTATTTTCCGTCTGCGGATTGCATTTTCAGATGGTAACAACCTGATACCGACTTACCGTCCAGTTGGTTAGTGTCGCTAACCAACTGACTCCCCTCTTGCGTCAGTTTTCCCTTCAGCCACTTCCAGTAGTTGCGGGCCCTCTGATAGTCGCTGTCAGTCAGCACGGCGCAGATGTCTACGACCGAGAACCACCACTTTTCGGCGTCCTCATCCCACACCGCCCGCACGGGCGATGCGTCGTCAAACAGCTTCAGCGCGTCTTTCTTGTCAGGCATACTGCGCCGCCTTTCACTTCGACTTATTTACTCGATTTTACTGAAGATAATAGGCGTTAGGCTACCGTTTGCTTCGTATTCGATGGCGAAGCTACCATCAGCCTCAATAACAGTGCTTCCGTTCGGCCCTGAATAGTATAGAGTTAACCCGGCACACGAAATGGGTGCCGTTCCTTTTACGGAAAATTCATACTCGTACCTATCATAAAGCTCATCAGGGGTTTGTGGGTCATCGCTTTTTGGAATGAAAGAAGTTACTCTCCACTTGTATTCTGTAATGTGCAGTCGTATGGGGCCAACAAATCTAAAATAGGGAGCTCCAGCGGGCGCATAATCCCTCCATGCGTACATATCAATTGTAGTCGTGGTGCCAATCGTCGTCGTGGTGGGCGTCGTGGTCGTGGTGGGCGTCGTGGTGTCTGTGGTATACACAACAGTTGTTGGCGGCTCAGTATTGTGTATAGCGGCCAGTGATGATACCTCCGCCTCCAGCGCAGACACGCGATCCTCAAGCGCCTTGTCCACGACAGCAATGCCGAAGACCCCCAAGATGGTTGCCAGAAACGCCGCGATTGCTTTTCTCATAGTGCCCTCCCTATATTAATGTAGTGTTGCCAGAACACCCTGATAAGCGCACAGGAAGCCCCCCTCTTAGAGGGGGGTGGCGCGCAGCGCCGGGGTGTCTATTCAGCTTCGGCCGCTTCCGCCTTCTCCCTCTCGTCCCTTTCCCTGCGCATGTCCTCCAGGGTGAGGCCCTGTGCCAGCTTCTCCAGCACCTCCTCCTCGGGGAAGCCGCTGATCCAGCACTGCTTGTTCACCACGGGGATGTCCCCGGTGGCCTTGATGTAGATATTGATGCCGAGGATCAGCAGGAAGGACAGCATCACCACGAATACGCCCCACTGCACCTGCACGGTCATGGCGCCTGGCAGGATGGCGGCGAGCTTATTGCCGAACTGGAGCAGGGCCACGGGGGCCAGCACCGCGCCGCCGAAGCCCAAAACGAAGAAGAGGATCGTGCGCTTGAACCCGGCGGGGCTGCGCGCCAGCCAGCAGGTGGCAAGGCCGCCCAGAATCGCCAGCACCACCAGCACCAGGCCGAGGATGGCCAGTACGCACCAAATGAAAGCCGGCTGCATCACGGAATCGCCCACCATGGCCAGCAGCACGTCGGTGTTCAGGCTCCCCACCACGTCCACCAGGCCGATGACGCCGAGGCTCGCGGTCTTCTCCACGAAGGGGCCGTGTATCGCAACCTTGCCCAGGGGCAGCAGCAGGGTGAGCAGGGGCACTACCAGAAGCACCAGGCGGGCAATGGCCCAGTTGTTGCCCACCACCGCGGCCTTGGCGCGGTCAGTCTTCTTCTGGAAGGCGGCGTTGGCCAGCTCCACCTGGTCGGCCTCGGCCAGCAGGCGCTCCTCCATCTTGTAATAGAGGATGTTCGTGCCGCAATCGGGGCAGTTGGGCTTCCAGTCGGTGAGTTTCAGCTTATAGTTGCAAGCCGGGTTGGGGCAGTGTGCCGCCATACGTATCGCTCCTTTTTGCTAGATTAAACACATTATATCATAAGCGGCGAAGGGAAACAAGTTTTTTTTGACAAAAAATTTTCTCCGCGCGCAGGAATTTTTATCTGGCGGGCGACAAATCTAAGAAGGGGACTCCATTGGAAGACAATAAGGGGACTATGATATGACCAAACAGATCGCCATCACGGGCGACAGCACCGCCGACCTGCCGCCGCGCTTACGCGCGCAGGTTGGGTTGGAGACCGTGCCCATGCGCATCCTGCTGGAGGGGAAGACCTGCCTGGACGGCGTGGACATCGCCCCGGAGGACATCCTGGAGGCCCACCGGCTGCGCCGCGCCATCCCCATGACGGCCGCGCCGCCGCCCGAGGCCTTTAAATCTTTCTTCGAGGGATTTACGCGGCGGGGAGAGGCCGTCGTGCACGTCACGATCAACCACAAATACTCCGCCTGCCACCAAAACGCCGTGCTGGGCGCGCGGGAGGCCGAAGGGGAGGTCCACGTGGTGGACAGCCTGAACTTCAGCGTCTCCCAGGGCCTGCTTTGCCTGCACGCCCACCGGCTGCGGGAGGAGGGCCTGGCGGCACAGCAGATCGCCGCGCGGCTCACGCGGCTGCGGGAGAAGGTCTGGGGCGTCTACTACCTGGACGCCCTGGATTTTATCTCAAAAAGCGGGCGCTGCCCGGGGGTGCTGGCCCTGGGGGCCAACCTGCTGGGGCTCCACCCCGCCGTGCAGTTCCACGGCGATACGGGCGGGCAGACCATAGGCAAGAAGTACCGCGGCAAGGACCCCGCCGGGGCCTGGCTGCGGGATACCGCGCGGCGCTTCCTGGGGGAATGCGACAGCGCCGAGTGCTACCTGGTGCACACGGCCGATATTGCGCCCGAGGCGCGCGAGCGCATGTACGCCCTGGCCCTGGAGCTGCTGCAGCCCTACGTGGGCCGCCTGGAGCTGGAGGGCCGCGTGGGCGGAACCACCACGGCGCACTGCGGCGGCGGCTGCTTCGGCCTGGTGGGGATGGAAAAGTGAAAAGCAATGCCAACGCCCGCCCCGCGTTTGCGCGCAGGGCGGCGGTTGGTTTTTACGCTTTACAGGAAGATTCTCGCGATGAATTCATAGACCGAGTTGATGATGGCGGGCCACATAACGACGATGTTGACCAGGCCGATCAGTAGGGAAATCGCCGAGATTACGAACGGAAGAATGACCATTATGGTTTTCGCACCCCCTATTCTGATTTTTCTCCATTATACCAAAATACGGGGAAATGTCAAGAAAAATTTTCGCTCGCGCCGCAGACGCCCGCGCCGCAGGCTCAGGACAAGAGAGCCAACGCCTTACTCCTTTTTTACCCTTCGGGGAAAAAGGCGTTGTGCACCGCCGCCACGGCCCTGTCCGCCTGGGCCTGCTCGATGAGCACGGAGATTTTGATCTCGCTGGTGGAGATCATCTGGATGTTGATGTCCGCGCCGTAGAGTGCCTCGAACATCTTCGAGGCCGTGCCGGGGTGCGTCTCCATCCCCGCGCCGACCACGGAGATTTTCGCGACCTGCGTGTCGCACACCAGGGGCAGCCCAGCGGTGAGGTCCATGGCCTCCAGGATACCCACGGCCTCGCCGGCATGGGCGCGGGACACGGTGAAGGAGATGTCCTTCGTGTTGTCGCGGCCGACAGATTGCAGGATGATGTCCACGTTGATGTCCTTCGCGGCCAGCTTGCTGAAGATTTTGAAGGCCACGCCGGGGATGTCCGCCACGCCCACGACGGAGATGCGCGCCGTATCGGTGTCCTTCGTCACCCCGCGCACTAGCATTTTTTCCATGGTTGTTACCTCCTTGACGATCGTTCCGGGATTGCGCGCATAACTCGAGAGAACTTCCAGTTCTACATTGTACTTTTTGGCCATCTCCACGGCCCGGTTGTTGAGCACCTGCGCGCCCAGCGTCGCCAGCTCCAGCATCTCGTCGTAGGTGATCTCGCTGAGCCTCTGCGCGCCCTTCACCTTCCTGGGGTCGCAGGTGTAGACGCCCTCGACATCTTTGTAGAACTGGCATCTGTCGGCATGTAATGCCGCCGCAAGCGCCACGGCCGTCGTGTCACTGCCGCCGCGCCCAAACGTCGTGATGTCGTCGTACCTGCAGATGCCCTGGAAGCCAGCCACGATCACCACGTTCTTGCGGCCCAGCTCGACTTTCAGGCGCTCGGTCTGAATCGTTTTGATGCGGGCGCTGCCGTAGGCGGAGCTCGTCTGGAAGCCCGCCTGCCAGCCTTGGAGCGACACCGCCGGGCAGCCGAGCGCCTGCACGGCCATGGCCAGCAGGGCGCTGGACATGGTCTCCCCGGCGGAGAGCAGGACGTCCAGCTCGCGCTTTTGCGGGCTCCCCGTGATCTCCTTCGCCTTGGCGATGAGGTCATCGGTGGTATCCCCCTGGGCGGAGACCACCACCACCACGTCGTCGCCCTTTTTATAGGTGTCCGCGATGATCCGCGCCACGTTGCGCAGGCAGTCCGCGTCGGCCACGGAAGTGCCGCCGTATTTTTGCACGATGAGTGCCATGCTATTACCTCCAGTGTGAATTTAATTTTGCGCGGGGGATAGACTTGCGATAGCCCCCGGCGGTCGAGCTTTGGCGGTGATACATATAAGGCCTCCTTTTGTGGGTGGGGTTTGTGATTGAAATCAAAAGTTGTTTTTACTAAAGGTATAAATAAATGAGGTGCCAGCATCCATTGTCTGTGTAATGATTTCATATGGCTCTTCGTAGGGAATCACAGCAACCCAGTCGTGTTCATCGGACATCAGGTTAATTGTTCCGTTTGGATTTCTTTCCACCATGTTTTTTGTCTGAAAACGCACTGTGACTGTATTGTCGTCAAACTTTTTCAAAGTAATTTTTGCGTTGCCGTCCCAAGTCTCAGACTCTGCAACGCTGCGCTTTTTTAAGGCGTATGCGCCAAGAGATATTGGCTCCATCTGTTGAACTGGCCTTCCTGTCCAATCCTGTCGAACAACGCTCAGCGTCACGGGCGCTGCCTCCTGCCCGCAGGCGCAGAGACCCAACAGCATTGCCGCCGCGAGTGCCATTGCGATACGCTTCATGGGGGGCTCCTTTCTTCTTTGAAAACTTGTGGGTACCGAACGAGGTACGTCGCTCCGCGATACTCCCTCACCGCTGCGGCGGAGCTCCCTCACGAGGGAGCCGGGGGCTTGTCTCCGAAAATTTACGAAAGCCGCAGGAAAAACCCCCTGGCTCGCTCGTGAGGGAGCTCCCGCCTCGGGCGGGTGAGGGAGCACCGCGGAGCGGCTGACCGCTTTGCGCTCAAGTCAAAACCCCGCTACCCGCATCACCATTTCGGCCTTCACGCCCGCCAGCCCGGCCAGCGCCGCCCGCATTTGGCCGTCTTTTGTTGGGAGGATGACGAAGGCCAGATCGCCCGGCCTTGCGCCGTCGATCTCGATGAACGACGCGCCGGGGAAGGCTTGCAGCACCTGTTTTCGGGCGGAGGGCTCATCATCGCAGGAGACGCGGGCGTAGAATTTCGCGATGTCATCTTCAGCGGGGGCGACGTAATCCGGCGCGCCGTCCTCCCACTCGAAGTGGCGGCGGCGGTCAATATGCCTGGCGCAGTCGAGGATGTCCGCCACAACGGCGCTGGCCGTGGGCTCCGGCCCCGCACCCCGGCCGTAGAAGATCACGTCCCCCACGGCGTCGCCCCGGATTAAAATCGCGTTGTTGACGTCGCTCACGCAGGCGAGGAGGCTGCCCTCCCGGGGGACGAGCATGGGGGCTACGCAAGCCGTGATTCTCCCGTCGGGCAGGCGCTTCGCGCGCGCCAGCAGCTTGATGCTGCAATCGAGCCTGTCGGCGTAGGCGGCGTCCTCCGGGGTGATGCCCTCTATGCCCTCGGTGCGCACCTGTTCGGGGTAGACATGCCGCCCGAAGGCGAGGGTGGCCAGGATGCATATCTTGCGGCAGGCGTCCGCCCCGCCGATGTCGGCGCTGGGGTCGCGCTCGGCGTAGCCGTTCTCCTGGGCCATTTGCAGCGCCCGGCCGAAGGGCATGGCGTCGCCGAGCATACGGGTCAGGATGAAATTCGTGGTGCCGTTGAGGATGCCCGCCACCTCGGCGATCTCGTTGGCGCACAGGCACTGGGAAAGCGGGCGTATAATGGGGATGCCCCCGCCCACGCTGCCCTCGAAGAGGAAGTTGGCGTTGTTCTCCCTGGCGGCCTGCAGCAGCGCATAGCCCTTCGCCGCGACGAGCTCTTTGTTCGAGGTCACCACGCTCTTGCCCGCGCGCAGGCAGGCCAGCACATATTCGAAGGCCGGGTGCAGCCCGCCCATGGTCTCTGCCACCACGCGCACGTCCGGGTCGCCCAGGATGGCGTTGAAATTATGGGTCACCAGTCGCTCCAGGGGGTCGCCGGGGAAATCCCGTATGTCCAGGATATATTTCAGCCGCAGCGGCAGGGCGCGCAGGGCGGCATCGCCGCTGATTTTCTCCAGCAGCCGCGCCGTGCCCGAGCCCACCACGCCGTAGCCCAGTATCGCGACATCCATCCGCAAAAACCTCCCACATGCGTCTCCCCGGTCATCCGCCCAAAAGAGACGCTTTACACATTATATTGTATTATAACATACTTTGCGGAGCTTTGGGAAGGGGTTTTGCGTGAAAAATCACTGAAATTTTTGTATATGGGCTATTTTCTTATCCCGTCGATGCGTATACCCCGGGCGCTGACGTAGCTGTAGGTGCTCAGCGGCCTGTCGTCGCAGTCATAGCTGTGCGCGGCGATGCGTATGTTTACAGGCGTGGGCGGCTCTTCTATTGACACCACCAGCAGCGAATGCGAGTAATCCGCCATCCCCGCGAACTTCAGCTGTATGATGTCCCCCAATTCGAGCTCCTCCAGGGGGACTTCATGGCCGAAGGGCCCGCGCCCCCGGTTATTCACCAGGAATTTGTATAGGTAGGGCACGGCGCTCCACCCGGCGGCGCGGCTGTTCATGGAGTGGTAGAACCAGCCCGTGCCGCGGGTCTCGTTCATCACCGCCCCCCCGGCCACGAGGCACTGGCTGATGAAATTCGAACAATCACCGCCGATATTCGAGAAATCCCCGTACCTCGGGTTGCGGCCCATGGCCCACTCGTGGGCGTAGGCGACGGCGGCGGGCCGGTTATAAGGTATGATTGTCATGCGCAGGGCTCCTTTCGGGTTCTGCTCCAGTATATGCGGAAAGCGCGTTTCGATGGCACTCCCGGTACTCGGGAGAAACTCTCCAGCATTTTGATGTTGCATTGGCGATGAAAATGGGGTAATATGGGGGTACAGGGAAGGAGGGAACCCCATGCAAATTCTATTCGGCGAATCCCTGCGGCGTTTGCGCCGCGAAAAGGGCCTCACCCAGGAGCAGCTGGCCGCTCGCTTAAACGTGTCCTATCAGACCATCAGCAACTGGGAGCGCGACGAAAACTGGCCCGACCTCTCCATGCTGCCCGTGCTGGCGCGCTTCTTCGGCGTGCGTACGGACGACCTGCTGGGCATTGATCAAGCGGAGAACGAGCGGCGCATACAGGAGATACTCGATTTGCTTGGGACAGACGGGCGCAATTGGGAACAGACCCTGCAGGCGGCCAGAGAGGCGCTGAAGGAGTTTCCCATGGAATACCGGCTATGGGGCGCATACTTTAACAGGCTGACGGCGATTGGCTGGCATGACGCGGGGGAAGGCGAGCGAATGCGCGCGCGGCTGCCGGAGATCAGGAGTGTCTATAGCAACATTCTCGAAAACTGCACGAATGACGCTATACGGCTGGAGGCCAAGAGCTGCCTATGCCTCTATTATGGCGTCCTCGTGAAAAAAGAGCCCGAGAAAAGCGCGGCGGAGCTGAAAGAGCTCAGGCGTATCATCGGCGAATTCCCCGGCCTGTGGCAGACCAGGGAGTATATGGGCACCTTCCATCTGCTGCCCCATTCCCGCGAGGAGAACCGAAGAATCTGCCACGAGGCAATCTTGCAGATGCTGCGCGTGCTCAACGGCATGATGGTACATCTGGGGAACACGATGGACAAGGAGGAACACCTGCCGATCGAATACGCCCTGCTGGACATATTCAACGCGGTATGCCCGGACGGCGACTACGGCGCAATCGGCCCAAACGTGTTTAACCTGTGGGAAGCCATCGCGCTTGGGGCCGCCCACGCGGGTAACTGCGACGCGGCCTTTGCAGCCATAGGTCAATGCATCGAAATCGCCCGCCGCTTCGAGGAACTGCCGCAAACGAGCGTACACACCTCGCCCATGCTGCGGGGGCATGTTTTTGATAAAAGCGGCTTCCCATGGCTCAACATGAACCAGGTGCGCAAATCCCTCCGCTGCGAGGAGCACACCCATGCGTCCATAAACCCCTGGCCCGAGGCCTTCAAGGCCGACCCGCGCTTTGCGGAATTGCTGGCGTTGGCGGGGTGAGGCAAAAAAGCAGAGACGCAGGGCATCTGCGTCTCCGGAATAAAAAGCACACGCTTTATATCGGCAGCCCCTTGCAGGCCCCTATGCGCTGGGCGGTCAGGAGGGCGCCTGGCATGATATACAGCACGCCTATACTCCTCAGGCGCACGACGAGGGAAAGTTGGGTTCCGGGGTCCAGGCAGGCCTGCGTGGTCTTGGCGATATACCGGGGCAGCAGCGGCAGCAGCGGGGCCCGCTCCAGGGGCGCTTCGGCGGGCAGAATGGATACGTCGTCGCAGAGCGTCTGCTCCAGCGTCTCGGCGATGGGCGTGAGCACGCCGCCCAGGCTCTTCGCCACGAACACCTCGTATGGGAACAGGGAAAGGAACTGCGTACCGATATAGCAGCGCAGGTCATACAGCCCGCCCTGCGTCACCACGAGGGAATTGCCGGTGACGGACATCCCCAGCAGCGGGTTGAACACGTTGAGCGGCACGGTCACGTCCGTCACAGGCAGGTCGCCCAGGGTGATGGCGCGGGTGAAATACGGCTCGTCCCCGTCAAAAAACAGCCCCGCCCCGAAGACAGGCCCGAAGGGCCTTGGAGGGCAGCAGCACCGGTTTTGCCGGCAGCGAGGGCAACAGTTATTTGGCCTGCCGCAGGAATTCTGGCAGCAGCAGAACAGGTTGCAGTTTGTATTGAAGGGCATTGGAATTCCTCCTCTTTCGATCTCTTGGCCGATTAGCCCGGCCATTGCATTGTATGCGCGGGAGGGACAGCTTGCCCGCCGCAAAAAGCGGAGACGCACGGCCGTGCGCCTCCGCATATATTGACACTTCGAATTGCTAATGCAAAAAGCTCAGCATGTGCACATAGCACGGCCCGAGCTTCTCCAGGGCCTCGTAGTGCGCCTTCGTGCCGTAGCCCTTGTGCTGGGCGAAGCCGTAGCCGGGGTACTGCTCGTCCAGCTTGACCATCGCGCGGTCCCGCGAGACCATCGCGATAATCGACGCCGCCGCGATGCTGGCGCAGCGGGCGTGCCCTTCGAGCTGCACATAAAGGAGCTATTGTGAAGCGAAAATCGCTGCGGACCATGCTCGCGGCCGCGCTGTTCGCGGCGCTCATCACGGTGTCGCGTATGTTTTGCACATCCCCATGCCCGGCATCGGCGGCTACGTGCATTTCGGCGACGTCCTCGTCCGGCGCGTCGTCGCCCGGCGGCTCCGGCTCTCGGTGATCCAGGTTCAATGCCTTGCCCTAAAACCGCCTGATTCCACTCATTTTTGGCTATGTGAATCTGCTCTCCGACATTCCGAACCCACACTACTAAACGCAGTGATAAAACCTGGCCTCCAAACCCCGCCTCTTTGTTTCATGGCTCAGTTCACTCCATCGCTTTGACCTTCCCCTCGATAAACGCAATCTCCATCTCGTCCAGGCCATATTTCGCATAAAGCTGGCGGTCGATATCCGCAATAGCCTGCGTCCAGTCGATGTCGCTGTGCGGGGTAAAGTCCTGGAGGGGGACGCATTGCCACTTGTCAGGCGAATTGTCCTGGGTCACTTTCATCACGCCAAGAAGCACTCTTGAAAACCTTGATTTTATATACTTGAATGCAGCATTAACTTCATACTCCGAGTCAAATGCGCCAACGCTTATAAAGGACTGGGTAAATCCTTGATTGGGCGTTCCGATTTCTGGTGTGCTTATTATCCGAGCAGATTCTTCACCAAGAGTGCCCGATGCTCCATTCGATTTTGAAATCAGAACCTTGTACATATTTACATTCTCTGACGGCACAAGATATTTTCGATTTATATACCGAATTATTCTTGATGCGTTTTGTACTCCCAATATTCTTATATCAGTAACTGACTGTTGCTCTTCATTAAAAACATCTCCCAGTGTGTCGAAAATGGATGTTGTGAGCCTTTTTTCTCTGCCACCACTCCCAATTACTGATCGTAGTGCAGGGTAATCGTTGTACAGCGCATCTAAATCAAACTTGTTTTGTAGATACATAATAATGTTTAACGATTCGTTCGCAATGGAGAAAACCTTGCGCGTAATTGTATCCAACTCAGAAAATGCGTTGAATTGTCCTATAGGGCCATTGATTACATTAACATCTCGATATGTTATCGCCACTCCGCCTTCGAATGTAATGTTCGGAAACACCTGGCCCGCATCTTTCCAATAACTAAGCACCTTAAGGTATTTGTCGCCTAACATTTTTTTGTTCCATACCGCAGGAGTCTTTCCAGCATTGAACAAAAATTTTGCAGGCGATATTATGCAATAGACACTAGCTAAGCTTTCAGCTAGATTATAAAAGTGATGATAAATTGGGAGATCACTCGTGTCCTTTGTTTCCTCCTGATACGGCGGATTGCCCACCACGCAATCAAATCTCATTTCCAAGTTCCCTCCTGCTTTCGCTGTTTCGGTTAAATTGCGGCACTGCAAGTTTGAACTGTCTATGCCGGGAAAGCCGCCATAGACATAGTTGCGTGCAATGTTGTAGATGATCTCGCTGGGCGCAAAGCCGTACCTGTCTGCTGGCGAATGCGCTCGTCCACGTTTCGGCGTTCGGTATAGCCGATTTTAACCCAGCCCTCGTTTCGCTCATATCCGGAGGTAACAAAAGCGTACACCTGAGGGTAAACTGTCCTCATTGTTTTGATGCTTGTGTTTTCGCTCATGGCCTTTTAATCCTTTTATCGAAGAATTCCATTTGATTGGTATCCCAGTTCATGATCCTGACGCGCTTGCCGGGGATGGTTCGCCATTCCTCTTTCTCTTCTTCCAAGTTGAATAGAGAGAATCGATGCTCGACTTTTTCCTTGCTTTCCGACAGCGGGATGGTATAGGTCAGCCCGTCCATCTGAAAGATATTGTAGCTGACGATTTTGGCAATCTCCTCAAACGCAGCGAAAGACGGCGGCTCGCCCCACTTTTCAACGTAGTAGTCACGATATGTATATAATAGATTTTCACGCGCGAGGAGGAGCGAATCCCCGTTCCATTCAAAGCCATAGCTTGCTTTGTAGGCGAGTTCGGCAAACCGCTGCCATTCGGCTTTGTCGATCACCTCGGCGTTGATTCGGGCGAGTTTGCGGTCAACGAGCCCCACGCGCCCGGAAAGCGCAATCGCCTCGCCGGTTTCCATATCATAGCGGGTCGCCATGTAGGGCGCTTCACCGCAGGTGATTTCGAGCCATTTCCGGCGGGTGTACGTCTCCAGGTCGTCAGCCATATAATCGGCGTCCACGGCGTCATTTTGCTTTTTGACAATCCAAGTCGGGGTGAACACCTCGGCTTTTATTTTTGTGCGTTGCTTTTGCAGTTCGGCGGCCTTCAATGCACGGGGCATAATCAGCGTGCCCCGATTGCCCGTAATCAGTTCCGGGCGCATTTGAGCCTTTGCCGCATAGGAATCCATGCCGAATTCTATATAGTTGTCATTTGCCCAGAGTATGTTCCGT
>Ga0123353_10000568_pt1 | contig 45462 bp, 41 predicted proteins | sample TergutLab28metaG_3_FD_92763 | JGI IMG/M metagenome (GOLD analysis project Ga0123353, IMG submission 92763) | Labiotermes labralis P3 segment gut microbial communities from Petit-Saut dam, French Guiana - Lab288 P3 | ecosystem: Host-associated > Arthropoda: Insects > Digestive system > Gut ... | reverse complement strand
TCAAGCATTGCAGGTGAGAAAAATGTGTCCTTTTCATTGCTCCAGTCGTCGTGGTAGGTAAGATGGTCGATCGGATAATTGTCCATCAGCCTGTCAAACTTTTCTATCAAGTGGTCGATAAACGCCTCAAAAAATGCCTTGCACGCGTCGGGCTCCGTGGCAAAGGCCAGCATTGTTTCAGTATATCCGCCCAGTATAGAAACGAGGCGCTCTGAGCAACCCAGACCGATATCAACGTGAAGGGTCTTTTCGGGATCATATTGGTTTTTCATAAAATCGTCCCGGAAAGTATGCCAGTCCCATTCCGACAGGTTGGGAAACTTGACGAACTTGTCCCATTCGGTTACATCTTCGCAGAGCCGAAACTCCGGCGTCAGCATTGGGCCTCCCGCAGAATGTATGTATGTCCAGTCGGTATAAAACCAGTCGGTAAAGGTATAGTCTTTCGTATGCTGGGTCGTGAAATCCATGCAGACACAAAGGTCTTTCGTTGCTTCCGTCGGCAGTATCATATCGTTCGGGCTGATGGTTTGGGACTCCATTCCCGGGTTCGGCACCCACAGCGGTTTATTACGCAGCGCAGCGCGGCGGAAGTTTTCCCTTGGCGTTATCGGATACTCGAACTTCGGATAAGTGAGCTCGATCCCTCCAAAGAAAGATTTGACTTTTGTAGTCGGGGCGGACGGGTCCCCATACTCGTAGCGCGGATATTTCATAACTCTTCTCCCCTCCCGGTCACTGCCGGTAGTTTGTATTTTTATGGACTCGGGGCATCTGCTGCCCTATGATATTTTGCTTACACACTTTTAATGATTTTATCAACTCAAATGTAAAAATACAATACGGATGAGTAAGCTTTTTCAAATCTTGCTGCTTTTTTTTCGCAGTTTTCGCCTTTTCCAGTTTTATTGACAGCCCCCCGGTATTGTGCAAAAATCGATCATAAGACCCGTTTTTTACACCTTATAGATATAGATTTTTCAAAGGAGAGGTTATCTGAACAACGGAAGGCGGGGCTATCGATATGAGAAAACTGGCGACGGCTGCATTCTCTTTTGCAGCCGCTATATTTCTCTCGCGTTATCTGCTTCCATACAGCTTTCTGCCAGTATTCGGCGCTGCTGCTGCAGCCTGCGCTTTTTCCGGCTTTCTTTTCAGTGGTAATAAGCGCATCCGGGTTTTTATTGTTCTTCTTTCTCTTTCTGCGGGTTTTTTCTGGAGCCTTACATATACCGCTGTGTTTATCGCTCCGTCATGGGATTTACATGAGCAGACGGAGGATATGACCGCAGTCGTCACGGATCATCCGTCCGAAAGGGCGCGCGGTTTCCGGGTGGACGTTATTATCCGAAGGCAAAACAGCCCGTCGGTCGGTGCGCGGCTTTATTACTTTAATGAGAGCGCTCTGAAACCGGGCGACGTTATAGAGTTCACCGCGCGGTTTAAACGCACGGACGGTCTCGGAGACGGCGACCGGTTCGACGCCCTGAGCTCGCGCGGCGCTTTCCTTTCAGGATATGTGTCCGGCAATATAACGGTCACCGGCGCCGAAGGCCGGTTTCGCTACATGCCGAAAAGACTGGCTGAGACTGTCGCGGAGATGATCGATACTATCTTCCCTTCCGATATCTCTCCGTTCATGCGGGCGCTTCTGGTCGGAAAACGGGATGCGTTAAACCAGCAAGCTGCGGTTACGGCGACCCTGTCGGCTTCGGGCATCATACATGTAGTCGCGATTTCCGGCATGCATGTTTCTTTTCTAATGGGGTTTCTCGGAGTCATTGTGAGAAGCAAAAGAGCTTTTGCATTTGTCGGCATTCCCCTTCTATTCCTTTTCATGGCTATGACGGGTTTTACACCCTCGGTGTCCCGGGCGGGAATCATGCAGGTTTTTCTGATCTGCGCGCCTGTATTCAAACGGGAAAGCGACAGTATCACTTCCCTTTCCGCGTCGCTGCTGGTCCTGCTCGCAGTGAATCCTTACTCATGCGCGTCTGTCGGGCTGCAACTATCTTTTTCGGCTACTCTCGGGATAATACTCCTGACCGGGAGGATAAACTCCGGCGTCTCGGACTATCTGCGCGGTACAGCTCTTCACAGAAAAAAAACGCTCAGGCTCGCGGTCGGATTCATCACTTCAAACCTTGCTACGACCGTCGGAGCGCTGGTGTTTTCACTTCCGCTCACCGTCGCGCACTTCGGTTATGTATCGCTCGTCTCCCCGCTGACGAACCTGCTGACACTCTGGGCTGTATCACTGGCTTTTGCTCTTGGTCTCGCGGTCTGTCTTCTGGGTTTTATTATTCTTCCGCTCGGTTTTATCGCCGCTTTTCCCGTTGCTTATGCAGCTCGGTACATATTAATGATCGCCCGCGCCCTGGCAGCTGTCCCGTACTCGGTGATTTATCTGTATAACAAGCATATAATTTTTTGGCTCGTTTACATCTATGCCATGTTCATCTTTATGCCCCTGATGCGCGCAAGGGCGCGACAGTATCTGTATCCGGCATGCCTCTCCATATTGACCCTGGTTGCGGTGATCCTGCTTTCGCCGCTGCTGCCCGGCGCGCGCGACACCGCTGTGACGGTGCTCGACGTAGGCCAGGGGCTGAGCGTCGTAATGACGTCCGGCAAGCATACGGCGATGGTCGACTGCGGCAGCAACAGCGGAGAAAATGCCGGCGCTATCGCGCACGAGTATCTTATAAACCAGGGACGGACGGTTGTTGATTTGCTTGTACTTACGCACTTTCATTCCGACCATGTCAACGGCGTCGAGTTCCTTCTCAGCAGGACACATGTCGCGGCGCTGGCGATCCCGGATCCCGAGGGTTCTTATTTGGCTGAGGATATAATAGAGCTTGCAAGAAAACGGGGAACTGATATAATATACATCACCGAAGTTTTCAGCGCATCTCTCGGTGATACGATCGTTTTGCTCTACCCGCCGGTTGGTTACGGCGGGGAAAACGAGCGGGGGCTGTCCGTTTTGGCTATGGGCGGAGTGACCGCCCTGATAACCGGCGATCTCAACGCATCTGTTGAAAGGAGCCTGCTGCGCGCCGTCGATCTGCCAAAGACGGATATGATCGTCGTCGGTCATCACGGGTCAAAACACTCGGCCTCGGAGGAACTGCTTGCCGCCGTTTCTCCGGATATCGCCGTCATCTCCGTCGGTAAAAACAGTTTCGGACATCCGGCCGGAGAGACGCTGCAGCGTTTGACGGACTTTTCAGTGACTATATATCGTACCGATCAAATGGGTCATGTCACAGTCGGAGGGAGATAAGCGACATGCCGCAAAAAAACAAAGCCACAGACGGTTACAAGCAACTCAGCGAAGCCATAACTTCCGGGCACGTCGAAGGCCTGTACATTTTTTACGGTGAGGAACGGTACCTTCTTGAGCGCTGCCTTATCGAGCTGCGAAAACACCTGTGCCCGGACGGGCTTGACGGGTTCAACTACAGACGCTTTGAAGGCAGGAGCCTTACCGCGGAGACGCTTGACGACGCTATTAACACCCTGCCGGTGTTAGCGGAGAAAACTCTCCTTGAGGTGCACGACTTTGATATTTTCAAACATGAGCAGAAGGAGATCCTCAACGAACTCTTCAAAGACCTGCCCGACTACGTTTGCCTCGTATTTATATATGATACGGTACAGTACAAGCCTGACGGCAGGATCAGACTAAACGTTGAAATACAGAAAAACGCTCAGGTCGTCGAGTTTACTGTGCAAAGCCCTGACAAACTCGTAAACTGGATAACCCGGCATTTTGCGGACGCCGGTAAAAAAATAAGCAAAACTGACGCGCAATACCTTTCATTCATAACGGGCGGACTGATGTCGTCGCTGCACGGTGAGATCGGCAAAACCGCCGCGTTTGCCGTTGGCGATACGGTGAGCCGCGACGACATCGACGCCGTTGTGACGCCCGTGCTGGACGCGGTTGCTTACAAACTGACCGACGCTCTGGCGCGCAGAGACCATCAGGATGCAATGAGAATACTTGACGAACTCCTGCGTATGCGAGAAGCGCCTCACAAGCTTATGTTCAGCATCTCGCTGAAAATGCGCCAGCTCCTGGCCGCGCGTGTATGCCTTGACAGCAGCTCCGGTAAAGAAGCGCTGATGGATATTTGCGGGCTCAGAGAAGACTATAAAGCAAAAGCGCTTTTGGACACCGCCAGAAGGCTGAACATCGCCGAGTGCCGTGACGCTGTTTTATTCTGCGCAGAGACTGCGCTGGACCTCAACAGCACCTCCGAACCGGAAGTTCGTATGACGGAGCTTATCACCAGACTGGCGCACAGAAAAGATCAAACGGATACAGGGATATGAGAAGAAGAGTTCGGGAAGTTATTGTTGTCGAAGGTAAGTACGATAAAAACACGATAGCACAGATAGTTGACGCAGCGATAATCGAAACATCCGGTTTCGGCATTTTTAATAACGCAGATAAGCTCGCGCTTTTACGCAGACTTGCGGAAAAGCGCGGGCTTATTATTCTTACCGACAACGACGGCGCAGGTTTTTTTATACGCGGCAGGCTCGGCGGCATGCTCGACTCCGCAAATATCAAACACGCATATATCCCGGACGTGACCGGCCGCGAAAGACGTAAACCAACATCGTCGAAAGAGGGCAAGCTGGGAGTCGAAGCTATGCCTGCGGACGTAATAACACGCGCGCTGGAGCGAGCAGGAGCTACATTTGAGGACGCTCCCGCGGCGCAGGAAGGGTTTGCCCCCATCACCCGAGCAGATTTATACTCAGCCGGTTTGTCCGGCGGATCCGGCAGCGCGATAAAACGGCGCGATTTACTAAAGCGCCTCGATTTGCCCGAAAGGCTGTCGTCAAAAGCGCTTTTGGATGTTCTTAATATTCTGTACGACCGGGAGCAGTTTCTGCACCTGCTCGGTTGCAGGTAAAGATCCCTTAAAACTTTTCATATACAAAATATGCCGTATGTGTTAATATCAACACACCAAATATGAGTAGCAAAGGCGGAATAAATGTATGAAGTGTCCATTCTGCGGATTTTCCGAGAGCAAAGTCGTGGACTCGCGCCCAGCCGAAGAAGGCGCGACTATACGCCGGCGACGCGAGTGCCTGCACTGTCAAAAACGTTTCACGACCTATGAAATAATGGAGCGATTGCCACTTATTGTAGTTAAAAAAGACGGCAGCAGGCAAACATTTGACAAGCAGAAACTCATAAACGGCATGCTCAGGGCGTGTGAGAAGCGCCCGGTTCCGCTGGCAGAACTACAATCGGTCGCCGACGAGATCGAGCAGGAACTTCAGAACTCGCTGGAGCGCGAGATACGGACCACCGAGGTGGGTGAAATGGTTATGTCAGGACTCAAGTCACTTGACGAGGTCGCTTATGTGCGTTTTGCCTCCGTCTACCGCCAGTTCCGTGACATTAACACATTCATGGTAGAACTCAACAAGCTCTTGAGCGAGGACGGCAATTGACAATAAAGAAGGAATATCATTAATGGGTTTACATGAAGAATGCGGAGTATTTGCCGTATATGACTCGGGCGGAAACTGCGCAAGAACCGCGTACTACGGCCTGTACGCCTTACAGCATCGTGGGCAGGAAGATTGCGGAATCGCCACCATAAACGAGCTGGAACTGTCTTGCCATAAAGGTTCCGGGCTTGTCGGTGATGTGTTTTCCGAATCGGTGTTGACCGAACTTAACGGGACAATGGCAATCGGACATGTACGCTATGCAGTCGCGGGCAGTACCCGCCGCGAAAATGCGCAGCCGCTTACACTGTCATACATCAAAGGCTCTCTCGCGGTAGCGCACAATGGCAGCCTTGTAAACAGCGCCGAGCTAAAGAGAGAATACGAGTACAGAGGAGCTGTATTCCACACAACCACCGACTCCGAGATAATAGCGTATATAATAGCGCAGGCGCGCCTTCACAGTGGCAGCGCCGAAGCCGCCGTCAGCCAGGCGATCAAGCACCTTAAGGGCGCATACTCGCTTGTAGTAATGTCATCGCGCAAACTCATCGCGGCCCGCGACCCGTGGGGTTTTCGCCCCTTGTGCATAGGGCGAAAAGGCGACTCTATTTTCTTTGCCTCGGAGTCGTGCGCACTCGACAGCGTAGAGGCGACCTTCGTACGCGACGTCGAGCCGGGCGAAGTCGTGTGGGTCGACGAAGGCAAGCTCCACAGTTGCAGAGAGAACTGTAAGGGCACTTCCGGGCTTTGTATCTTTGAGCATCTTTACTTTGCGCGACCCGACAGTATCATAGACGGTCAGAGCGTCTACGACGCACGCATTTTAGCCGGGCGCTACCTTGCCGGCGAACACCCCATTGAAGGCGACGTCGTGATCGGCGTCCCCGACACGGGACTTGTCGCAGCCAAGGGTTACTCTCTGGCCACCGGCATACCGTACAATGACGGCTTTGTGAAAAACCGCTACATCGGCCGTACATTCATATCACCGGATCAAGCCAACCGTGAGGAAGCGGTAAAAATAAAACTCAACCCGCTGCGCGCGACCGTCAGCGGAAAAAGAGTCATTATGGTCGACGACTCCATCGTACGCGGCACGACTACGACGCCGATAATCAGGCTGCTGCGCGACGCCGGCGCCAAAGAGATCCACGTGCTTATTTCGTCCCCGAAATTCATAAGCCCATGTTATTACGGGACCGATATCCCGTCAAAAGACGCGTTGTTTGCATGCAATTATTCAACAGAGGAGATGCGGGACGTCATCGGCGCCGACAGCCTTGGTTTTCTCAGTCTGGAGAGCCTCGGTAAAATAGCTCCCGATTCCAACTGTCGTTTTTGCGACGCATGCTTTACCGAAGACTACCCAATAAAATAATATTCCGGTATCGGACATAAAAGGAGGAATCGTTTTGTACGTTGAGTTCACACAATCGGCGCCCGTCGTCTTTGGGCGGGGTGCAATATCCATCCTTGGTGAAAGACTAAAAGGTATGGATTGCAAAAAAGCCCTGATCGTCTGCGAGAAAGGCATCGAAGACGCCGGAATTGTCGCAAAAGCGATAGAAAGCCTTGAATCCGCCGGCATCAAACACGCTGTTTATAATGGCGTCCTTGCCGACCCTCCGGATAATATAGTGGATGAAGCGGGCGAGATGGCGGCGCGCGAAGGCGTAGACTGTCTGGTAGGTCTCGGCGGAGGCAGCAGTCTCGACGCTGCCAAGGCAACATCCATACTCATGGAAAACCCCGGGCCCGTACGCAACTATATCAAACAAACACCCATGTTCATGGTCACCAAAGTCCCGCTAATACTGGTACCGACGACAGCGGGAACAGGCAGTGAATGCACGTTCGTTTCCGTTATCTCTTTACCCGATAAAAACGTCAAGTGGAGCGTGTTTGTTAAACCGACGCTCGCGCTCGTCGATCCCGAGCTTATGCTGACGCTGCCGAGATCGATCACAGCATCCACCGGTATGGACGCATTTTCACACGCCGCGGAAGCAATAACGAATGTAAACTGCAACCCCCATTCCGATCTTTATGCCGAAGCCGCCATTGAAAAGATCGCAAAAAATCTGCTCACCTGCTGTGACGACCCGGGTAATATTGACGCGCGCAGCGAGATGGCGCTGGCTGCAAACTGGGCCGGCCTCGCGTTCAACGTCACCATTTGCCATGTCGGCCACGCAGTTGCAGACTCTCTTTCATGTAACTTCCACACTCCGCACGGCTTGAACTGCGCTCTCGCCCTGCCGGAGTCCATGGCGCTGGTCGCACCCGTTGTGCCGGAGCGCGTGCGTAAAATAGCAAACGCAATGGGCCTGAAACTGACCGGGAAAGAGACGGGTCATGAGCTCGGAAAGATCACCGCTGACGCTATACGGGATCTGATGCGTAAGATCGGCATTCCAACTCTGAAAGAAATGGGTCATGTACGCGAAACGGTGGTGGGCTTCGTTCCGGACGTAATGGCAAACTTCCTGCATACGTTCTGTCCGGTAAAGATGACTGATGAGATCGCCGCGGAACTGCTCGCCGCTGTATACGACACTTATCAGTAATCCTGTTATTAATGAGAAAGCGTGACGAAAGTCACGCGCAGAGTAGTCTAAGCTGTGAAAGGCACGACAAAAGCCGGGCCTTTCACAGTTTAATCTATGTCTTCAATCACTTCCTGGGGCGGGTCTTCCAGCTCATGAGGCTTTCGAAGCAGACTATGGAAGTACTTGAATACCTGGGAAAAATAAAACCCGTCGCAGCAGCGCTCATCCATCACAAACCTGCAATCGACATATTTGCGCTCCGCCACCGAGCCGTCAATCCGCAGCTCATTAACCTTGCGCTTGGCTCCGAAAGCTATGAACACAGGCAGGTTGCCGAAATTATATAGATGGTGATAAATAGCCGGAAGCCCGATGGATCCGAGGTCCGTTATTATGAAAGTGCCGTGAAAGGGACTCGCTCTCATCAGACCCTTTGGCATCAGTCCGAAATAGTCCAGGCATTCGAGAAAGCCTACGGTAAACCTGAGCAACAGTCTCGGCAGTTTCATCAGTATCCTGGCTGCATTGTCGGTGTTGCTGTCTTCACCACGCCCTTTGAACTTTTCGACTTCCGCATTGAGCTTATGGTAAATGTCCGAAATCGTATCACGGGGGTCAAATGTGACTTTGACTGAGGTTTCGGGAGCGTCAACTCTCATTTCTTTTTTTATCGTCATTACAAACTCTATATTGTGCCGCGCATACAGCCGCTGGCCGGAAACGAATCTGTTGACCGCAGGATACCTGGATATCACCCTCACGTATGCTGCAATAAACAAATGCAAAAGCCCCATTCCCGGGTACCCGTTCATACGTTTCTGCCGCAAAAACCTTTCCGCATCCGTGATCTCCACCGAACTCGTGAGGTAGTTGCTTGAGTCGCCTCTCGTTCTCATGATGAACGGAGTCATTGCGTTGTACGGATCCAGCGTTCGAATTCGTCTGCCTTCGCGCCTGTCGCCGAATCGTCTCTTTCTTTCGCTTGCCATCCTTTTTTTATCCGCCTCTCATTCATACGGGCGCACACCCGTGTCACATGATTTTACTACATAGCTTTGTAACATGCAATACGGGAAAATTGCTTGTCAAACAGATAAAAACTGTGTATATTTAGTTAAGGAGGTGAGGCTGTTGCTAACCGAAGCGATAAAAGTTGTTTGCGAAGCTGAAGAAGAGGCCCGACGGGAAAAAACCCTCGCACAGCGGAACGGACGCGAAACGATAGAAGAAGCTGATTTGGAAGGGAAAAAAGCTGTCGCGAGAACGATAGCCCGAGCCGAATCTGAAATCGCTCACCTCATTCGCTCCGCGGATCAAAAAGCTACCGAACAGGCAAAAGAACTGGCGTCAAAAACCGCCAATCGTCAGGCAACGCTGCGCGCACGTGCGGAAAGAAGGCTAGAAAACGCCGCACAGCTTATCTTTGAAAGGATAGTGAACGTCTGATGGCACTCGCGAAAATGAAAAAACTCAGTCTTGTTATCTCGCGTAACGACATTGCAAGCGTTCTGTGCGAACTGATGCTTCTCGGATGCGTAGAAGTTTGCGAGCCGGATGAACTGCTCGCGGATCCGGAGCTGTCCGCTCTCGTGACCCGCGAAAATGCGGAAACAGAACGATGCCGTGCTGATCTGTCTTTGCTTGAACGGGGCATCGATACAATAAACAAGTACGCTCCGGCGGACGGCGGTAAATCATCGCTCAGACCTGCTGTTACATTTGATAAACTGCTCTATGAGACCGACGCCGAGAATTGCCTCAAACTTGCAAAACTGCTCGATACGCTTGACAGTATGATAATAACGCTGACAACAGGTGAGAAAGGCGAATACACAGCCCAAATCGCTGAAAATGCGGCTCATCTGGATGATCTTCAGCTCTGCTACGACCATTATTGTGTAAGGATAACGATCGCGCAGGCTGTTGAGAAACTGCTGGGCACGGACTACACACTGATACTTACGGGATGGACTCCCGCGGCGTCGGAGAACGTGCTGATCCAGAAGCTGTCTCAGTATACATGCGCCTGGCAAATTTCCGACCCGTCACACGGTGAGGGTGAAAACGTACCCATAAAGCTTACCGGCCCAAAATTCCTCGGAAAGTTCAACAAGGACGGCGGCAAACAGTTTCAGCCCATGACAGTGGATACAAAATATGTTGATGTGATCAGAGGTCAGTATATATGAACGGTATGGAAAAGATCATCGACTTTATCAGGTCCGAGTCCGAAGCGGAGCTTAGGGAAATCGCGAAAAAAGCCGGCGAGGAGTGCGAGCGGATACGCGCGGTTTACGCCGCGGCAGAACAGGATGAATACTGGAACGCGATCGACGCCGGTACTAAAGAGACCGAGCGCAGGCTGGAGCGCCTGAATAAGCTTGCCGAGATGGAAGCAAACAAGCAAATTCTCGCGACACAACAGGAAATGATCAACGAAGCTTTTGCACTTGCGGCAAAAAAACTCAAGGGGCTTCCAAAAAGCGACTTCGAAGCGCTGCTTGTAAAACTTGGGCTTGGAACGGAATGCGGCGCCGATGAGATCGTATCGAAGTACAGGAGCAGCCTGTCCAACAAAGTCACTTCCGTACTGTTTAACTGATTTCCAGAAAACAACGGAGGTGCTGTTGCATTTTGCTACAGCACCTCTTTTTTTACTCTTCGTCTTCGTCTTCGTACTCGTCGTCTTCGTCATCGTACTCATCGTCTTCGTCATCGTACTCATCGTCTTCGTAGTAGTCTTCGTCGCCTCCGTCGTCAGAGCCGATAACCGCTTCAGCCTCTATCTCCAGCTGCTCTCCGCCTGCCACCTGCTCATCGGCGCCGTCGACGGGATCGTCGGTGTACGCATCCGCCTTATACAGCCCCGCCTTCCAGTTTAGAAACAACTCTTTTCCGGAAAACGCCAATATGACCACTGTAATGATAGAAAACGCAACGACGACAAGAATACGCAGCGTGGGGTTCATGGAGTCGCCGTCGGGCGCCGGCTTCAGCATTGGGATAATAACGTAAAATATCAGGTACGCGCAGCAGGCAAACCGTGCAAAAATGCGAAACTGCGCCTTCTGAGCCTTTTGCTGCGCCGTTTTAGTTTTCGACCCAAAAAGTGCCACTAACAACCTCCGTCCGCTTTTCGCTAAAGTCTCCGTTGTGAAAGCTTCTTGCTGAGTATCGCTTTGGTCAGTCTGTCCTTTTCCTCGGGAAACGCATCAAAGCTAAACCGAAATCCGTAATCATACCTGCCGATAGCGGTGCGATGATATCTGGACCGGCGTACGAGCTCTGCGGGCAGCAGGAAATAGTCTTTCTCGCTAAACGCAAACTCTGTGAGATACCACGGGTCGTGCGCTGTGTCAATGCTGTTGTTGCTTATTATACATAATCCCCCGGCGCTGACGTCAAACGTGAGTTCGGAAATGACAGGCTTACCCTCCGGGATAGCATACGCCGGACCGGCGGCTATATCGGCCGGCAGATGGAACACCCGGATACCGACCCTTATCTCGTCCCTGTCATACTGGCGCCTGTTGTACGTTTCTATATCGCTCAACTGCTCTATCAGCACCATGCCTGCGCGTTGCTTAGCGCTTGCCCGTCCCGTGAATGTATGGATATACGGGCCGACCCTGTAACTGAGATTCAGTTGCGCGTTGCGGTCAAGGCCATCAAAATTTTCGTTGAGCCACAAACACTGGACGACGAACCGCGAATCGTCTTCCAGATAATTAAATACCGCTTCGTATTCGTCGCTCACAGGCTTATTATCAAGCTCCGCGAAAACAGACAGCTTTGTGCCGCGCTCAATGTGCCCGATGACCATCCTGTCGCACCCCCAAAACCCGCGGAAACATCCCTGTTTCCATCGGTCCGTTAAATCCTGCTCTGCTACAGTGTTGTCGCAAACCCTCCGTCAACACTGATATACCAGCCGGTCATATAATCCGACGCGCGGCTTGCGAGGAAAACAGCCGTGCCCATAAGGTCATGCGAAGACCCCCACCGGCCGACGGGTATCCGGTTTGTTATCTTATTGTAAAACTCTTTATTGTCGCTGATAGCCGCGTTCATGTCCGAGTAAATAAACCCGGGGCATATCGCGTTGACCTGAATGTTATACTTGCCCAGATCGTTTGCAAAGTATCTGGTGAGCCCGATCACCCCATGCTTTGCTATTACATACGGCGGGCAGAAGTTGTCGGCTGTGAACGAAAGGACCGAGCCGATGTTTATTATCTTTCCGCCTCCCTGTTTTGCCATCACTTTTCCCACTTCATGCGCCATATAATATGTTGCGTTAAGCTGGACGTCCATGACCCTTTTAAACTGCTCGTCCGGATATGTCATAACATCTTCGAAGTGGTTTGTACCGGCATTGTTGACAAGGATATCGATCTTGCCGTACGCGCTGAGACAGCCGTTTATTATCTCGTCAATATGCTCCCTTTTAGTAAGATCGCCGCGAACGAACTCCACCCTGCGGCCTTCGGCTTCTATCAGTGTTTTGACTTCCGAAACATCCTCAGTAAAATGCGGGATAAAGAGATCGGCGCCCGCTTTTGCATACGCCGTGGCATACGCCATGCCGAGGCCCTGGTTTGCTCCTGTGACTATCGCGACCTTACCCTTGAGACTGAAATAATCCAGTGAAAAATCATTTATATTCGACATAGAAACATCCTATCCTTTCCCGGTAATCGTATTAAACATCCTGGCCCGCGTACTACTTGAGAAGCTCAACTATCTGCTCGGCAATGCCCCGCGGATCCATACGATAGTACTTATAAACCTCGTCCATATGCCCGAGAAGCGCAAACTCGTCGGGTAAACCGATCCTCTTGAATTTGCCTCCGAAACCTGCTTCGAGAAGGTACTCGGCAACGGCGCCTCCGAGGCCTCCGTTGATTGAGTGCTCCTCTACCGTGACAACGCAGCCTGTCTCCCTTGCGCATTTGATCAGCATATCGGTGTCCATCGGTTTGATCGTGTGCATATCGATGACACGGGCATTGATCCCGTGTTCTTCTTTGAGTATCTTGGCGCCCATCATCGACCAGTATACGCTGGAGCCGGCCGAAATGATCGTAAGGTCACTGCCGGGTATGGTCTCGATGGCTTTGCCGATAACATACTCATAATCGGGTGAAGCATAGACATTCGGCGAACCGCCCCTGTCGATACGAATGATCATCGGACCTTTGAACTCCATCGATTTTCTGATGATCTTGCAGCACTGGTCCGCATCCGCAGGAACGCAGATCGTCAGGTTTGGGATCGCTCTGTACAGCGCAAGATCTGCAATGGTGTTATGCGTCGGTCCGCCGCAGGCTGTTAAGCCGGCGTGAGTGCCTATGAGTCTGACGTTTACGTCATTATAAGCAATGTCGGTGTGGATTTGATCCGCCGCTCTAAGTGACAAAAACGGGCCGAAAACCTGGGAAAAAACAGTCAGGCCGGAAAGTGCGAGCCCCGCCGATGCTCCGACTTGATTTGGCTCGGCAATGCCGAAGTTAAAGCATCTCTCCGGATACTTACGCAGAAGTTTGCCGGCTGATGACGACGGCGCTACATTGTCGGTGTAAGTAAAAACAAAGTCTATACCCTCCTCAGCCATTAAAAACAGTTCCTCGCCGTAGGCTTCGCGGGCGTTTGACAGCATCTGATCGAAGTTAAAAGTCGTTTCAGCCATTATCTTACCCTCCTGCTCTTCTCAACCGAGGCGACCGCCTGCTCAAGCTGCTCCATAGCGATCCCGCCGCCGTGCCATTTATAATCGCCTTCCATAAAGTCAACACCCTTGCCCTTTATTGTGTTGGCGATAATAAACACCGGCTTTCTCCTGTATTCGGGCTCAGCGGGCGGCAGGTTCTGCAGCGCCTCGCAAACCTCGTACATGTTGTTGCCGTTTATTTCTTTTACGTCCCAGCCAAACGCTTTGACTTTTTTGTCCAGCGGGTCAATGTTCATGACTTCGCGCGTCGGGCCGGTCATCGACACGCCGTTTTTATCGCATATGCACACCAGGTTGCCGAGCTGATAATGCGAGGCTGCCATCATGGCTTCCCAGTTTGTGCCCTCGTCGAGTTCGCCGTCTCCTGTTATCACTATTGTACGCCAGTTTTTCTTTTGCTTTCTGGCGCCGAGCGCAAGCCCCAGCGCGATAGGCAGTCCGTGGCCCAGCGAGCCCGCGGACACCTCTATTTGAGGGCAGTACAGACGGTTCGAGTGCATACCGAATACCGCCGTGTTCAGCGTCTCAAAATGCTCCACCATATAATCGAGCGTGTATGCGCCCATATCCGCAAAAATTGCGTACAGGGTCTCGCTGCAGTGCGCTTTTGAAAGCACGAGCCTGTCGCGGTCTTCCCAATCCGGCCGGCTGACGTCGTAGTTCATGTACTTGTAATACAGCGCCACGCAAATCTCAACTATCGACAGTTCTCCGCCCAGATGACCCATACCGATCCTGTATACGAAATTCAGCAGATCTTTGCGGATCTTTACGCATTTGTCTTCCAGTTCCTTTACCAACCCGAGGTCAACATTATAGTTTCGCACCGGTTAATCACTCCTTCTATTTATTACTCGCCGTCAAAGTGGTTGCAGCGAATGAGTATTTTTGGATGTTTTCCGGACATCTGCGCGGCAAACGCCTGCGTTATATCGTCCAGATCAAACACTGTGTTCGTAAAGTCTTCCAGCTTCATGCGCGGCATTATCTGCGCCGCCCGCGGAAACGCATACGGTGAGATATTGATGCCCGTGATAGTCAGTTCTGCCGCATAGCAATATTTATAGAGGTTCAGCGGCATGTCGTATTCGACGGGATACATTGCAACATACATCAGGGTCCCGCCCTTGACTGTGATCGCCGGCAACGCACCCACGGCAGAAACAGCGCCGGAGCAGTCTATGACCACGTCATATCCCAGCCCGTCAGTTATCTCCATCGCGGCGCTTACAACATCCTGTGTCTTTGGATCGATCGTATAGTCAGCGCCATACTTGATTGCAAGATCGCGCCGGTCGGCTATAGGCTCGATAAGTGTGAGTTTCACGGCGCCCATCATTTTGATGCACTGTAAAACGAGCAGCCCTATGGGACCGCCTCCGCATACCGCAACGCGATGCCCTATCCTCGGCCCGAGTTTGTCCATCACCCTGACCGCGACGGATACCGGCTCCAGAAGGCAGCCGGTCTTCAGGCTTACCTCGTCCGGGATCTTAAATACCTGAGATTCGTGCCAAACGATGTACTCCGACATGCAAGGCTGGTTTGACTCTCCCGCGTGCTCGCAAAACTGCTCCTGCCCGTTTCTGCAATAATAGCAGGTGCCGCAAAAATGCAGGAAGTTGCCGGCGACCCTGTCACCCGGTTTTAGCCCCTTTTTGACCGCCTTTCTGCCTACTTCCGTGATGACGCCTGACGCCTCGTGCCCAAGTCCGAACGGGACATCCCACCCGAACGGGTTTTCGCGGATGCAGTGGGGGTCCGAGCCGCAGATCGAACAGTATGCGACTTTGATCTTTACATGCTCGTCGCCGAGTATGGGCTCAGGGATATCGCAAATCTCTATCACTCCGCGATCCGCTTCGTTTTCCGCCAATAAGTTTCCGATTTTGACAACTGTCGCTGACTTCATGAAACCAACCCTTTCTACTACTATGTATTAAATCCCGCAGATCACTGCTGCGTAAGTACAAAAGCCCAGCGTTTTACCGCTTCGACGGGTTCAAGCCCGTCTCTCCATTCATTATAGTCATTGTTTCGCATACGGCTCTCGGCGAGAAAGTCACTGAACCGTTCGCCAAAACCCATGAAAAACACGAGGTGAAAACCGTAATCCTCGGTCCTTATAAGCTCATAATCGCCATAACGCCTTTCGGGGCTGAAAAGCCAGTCCTCGATCTCGGAAACCATCTTGTTCTGAGCGACACTTTTAGATATCTGATCGTAAAACCCACCCTCAATTGGATCGTCAGAATGGTCATCCTCCAGCATTTCGAGCAGCGCCGCTTCCGTCGCTCCGCCGGCAACGAACAGATCCAGTACAGCCTCGGCCCTGTCTCTTGCTTCGATCTCTGCGTTTTCAAGCGCCGTCTGATACTCGGGATCGTCTTCCATCTCCATGAAATCATAAGGGTCTATCTGATCGCGCAATATCAGGATCTGGCGCATTTCAGGCATCAGGTAAGAGTTTGAATCGCGCTCGATGAAAAACACTACATATGCGCCGGTGGTCATACCCATGGTAAACACATCTCCGTATTGCCGCCCGCTCTCCATCATCCATGGCCCGTAGTGTGAACCCAGCCATGACCCCGGGTAGCTTGCAAGCGTGGAATCGGGCTCCTCAAACTGGCTCTCGTTATACGCGAAGGCGGCTTCTATGAAGTCGTTTTCATCTTCAATACCCGCCTGAATCAGTTCTGCAAGAGCCAGTGCGTCCGCCAGAGCAACCTCGACCGCCAGATCATACTCCTCTTCGGTGTCAAAGTCCTGGCGGTCCGTGGTCTCGGCAGATATGTGGAAGTATCTGTATGTAAAAGTGTCAAGCGTATCGCGGTTTTCGGCGTAATAAGCGGCAAGCTCACCTGGGGTGTATGTGAATGTCTCGCGCATATGATCGCTGTATGTTGTCGCCGTGAAAGCAAACTCCACTATCTTTCGGAAACTGGCCTCGTTGATATTGTTTCCGAACAGTGCCTGCAGGAAACTGTCAAATGTCGGGAATCCGTACATCGAAGATTCCATAACAAACATATTGATCTGGTCTTCCAGCTCAATGCGCTGCTCCGCGGACAGCACAAAACCGGCGGCGCGCGCGGCGTTGTGATACTGCACCAGCTCCGACATGTTCGCAACAGCCAGTTCCGTGAAAGTATCGGACCATGGCTCTCCGGTCAGAGGGTTCATCTGATGTGTAAACGGCCTGCCGGTGGGCATCATACTAACAAGGTCGGGCATTTGTGCTTGCGCCATTTCCCTGTACTCATGATATGCGTTGTTGTAGAAATAATCAAACTCCACCGCTGTAAAGTTGACTCCGCCTATCGTCATAGCGGGCAGGGTGCGGCGGACATAAACGGAGTTTATAAACAGAGCGCCGGCGAAAAGCAGAGCAAGGACAGCAACGACCGATACCGCTATGACCCTTACTTTCCTTTTTTCCCGCGATTCCTTTTGGGCTCTTTCAAGCCGGCGGGTAGCGCCGTCTGCCTTTTTCTCAAATGTTCCACTCATATTGCTGTCAATCCTTCTGTAGTTTCAGTATTTGCATAACTCGGAATATTGTACTTTATTATTCACAATTTTGCAAGAAAAATTATCCCCGCCGTACCGTGTAGGCCCATTTATAACCTGCACCATTTGGCAGGTGGGTTACGGCCTTGCTGCTTCGCTGCTTCCAACGTCCAAACCGCGTCTGGCGCGGCCCGGGAGGCCTGCAATTCACAGGAAGAGACCGGTATCCCTTATTATAAATGTGGGTTTAAAAAGGCCTATCACGAGCAAAGCAGGGGATTTTATCGAATTTATGGTCGCAAGGGTCAAGACTTTATGCCTGGTTCGCGGGTTTAAGCGAGGTAAATGAAAGCGCGGTATACCGCCGTGTCTGAAAACGTTATTACAGCGGACGGAACTTTTTACTCCTCTTCGTCGTCGGAAAGGCGCTGCATAAATATACCGAACACTGTTTCAAGTTCAGTTTCGTCGTCGACGGTTATAAGGTACTCCTCTTCGTTCTCGATCGTGACTTTTAAAATTATCAGTCCGAAGTCCTCGTCATCTTCTTCCAGGTCGGTCGGCAGAAACGCCATATACAGTTCGCCGCCTACCTCGGCCGTATCCAGATGCTCCAGCTCGACCTCCTTGCCGTCTTCATCCGTTATTGTAATATAATCATTCCCGAATTCACCGCTCATAAAAGTACTTCCCTCCATGCTGCATATAATATCTCATCAAAAAAGAAAAATCAAGTAAATACGAAATGAAAATCTGTATTTAACGTTCAATCAGTTACTTATATCATCGTTACAGGTCACTCCATGTTTAAAGCGCGGTGAGGCCCCCGTGACCTGTAACATATCATCACTTCATGCGTTACAAGATAGATACAATCTAAAGGTATGATTTGACAAGATGTGATATACTATATATAGAAGCAATAAGCCGCAAGTGACACAATTATCCCTCAAACGGAAAGGCGGTTTGAAACTTTGACAGTTAAAACAAAAAGGCTGGTAAAGAAAGCCGCAAAAAACGGCGTCTGGGCGGTTTCCGATATAATCTTTCTTGCCCTGAAAGTGGTCGGTACGGGTCTGCTGATCGCCGTTACGACCGGGGTCGTTTTCATGTGCATCACTCTGATATATGTCAGAATGAACCTGACCACGGGGCTTGACGTCAACCCGGCGCTCTTTGATCTCAACGAATCCAGCATGATCTGTTATATAGAACCGACGACGGGCCTGGAAGTGGAACTCGTGACTCTGCAGAGCACAGAGTTTCGCAGGATAGTCAGTTATGAAGAACTGCCGGAACACCTGATAAATGCGGTCGTTGCCATTGAGGACCACAGGTTTTTTAACCATCACGGCGTCGACTGGTACAGGACCGCCGGCGCGTTTGTGAATATGTTTCTGAGCATGAAGGACACATTCGGAGGCTCGACCATAACACAGCAACTCATCAAAAACCTGACCCATGAAGACGACATTACAGTTCAGCGTAAGCTCATGGAGGTGTTCAGGGCGCTTGAATACGAAAGACAGTACGAGAAAGAAGAGATACTGGAACTGTATCTCAATCTTGTCTATTTCGGGCATGGCTGCTACGGTATCGGAGCTGCGGCGCACTACTACTTTAACAAAGACGTCGCTGACCTCACGCTTGCAGAAAGCGCCGCGATCATAGGCATTACCAATAACCCGTCCCTGTTCAGCCCTTATGCAAACAGAGAATCCAACAAAGAGCGGCAGGAGTTGATTCTCAACCGCATGTTTCAGTTGGGATACATCAAGACCGAGCAGGACCTGAACCGCGCGACGCGCGCAACGCTGAACTTCCAGCGCGGCGTGGACGATGTGTACGAGCAGGTCGTATACACATGGTTTGAAGAAGCGATCATCAGAGACGTCGTTCGTGATATCCAGGCCGAAAAAGGCTGGTCGGCTCAGATCGCCAGAAGGTACCTCGATACCGGCGGTCTGCGGATAATTGCGACAATTGACATGCATATTCAGGAAATAGTCGACAACCTATACCAAAACCCTGACTCATTACCAAACGTGACAGGCTCGTCTCAGCCTCTGCAATCCGGGATCGTACTGGCAGACCCATACACAGGAGAGATCAAAGCTCTTTCCGGAGGCGTCGGCAGAAAATCAAGGAATATGCTGTGGAACCGTGCCACGATGACGCGCAGGCCGCCCGGTTCGGCGCTAAAACCCATTTCTGTGTATGCTCCCGCTATGGATCTGGGCATCATATCACCGGACACACTGTTTGAGGACAGCGCGGACGTCGTTTTAAACGGGACAACTTGGATGCCGAGAAACTCCGACCGCAGATATGTAAACGGCCTGGTAGATGTGAAGACCGCTATCCGGCGTTCTCTCAATACCACGCCGGCGATCATTCTTGATAACCCGAGCCTCGGCACCGCAAGGTCTTTTCGCTTTGTAAGAGATGCGCTGGGTTTTGAACTGCACCCCGCCGATGAGGACTACGCGCCGCTTGCCGCGGGTCAGCTCACGCACGGCGCGACCGTACGCGAAATGGCCTCCGCTTTCACTATATTTCCAAATGTCGGAGAGCGCGTGGAGCTACGCACCTACTCGGTGGTCTATGACAACACCGGTGGCATTTTTCTTGACAACAGGCCGAAATATGTCCGGGCAATCAGCGACGAGACCGCATATGCAATGACCGCCATGCTGCACGACGCGGTCGTCAGCGGGACCGGTACTGCAGCCAATCTCGGCCGCAGTATGGCTACCGCCGGAAAAACCGGCACGTCCTCCGACAACAAAGACCGCTGGTTCGTCGGTTTCACCCCGTATTATATCGCCGCAGTCTGGACTGGTTTTGATACGCCGGCTGCTATGACCACTTCCGGAAACGTAAACCCTGCGGCGCAGATCTGGAAGATGATCATGACGCCCATCCATGAAAACCTTGAGCCGACGTCCTTTGATATACCGTCCGACCTTGTAATACCTCCCGTTCAGGTGAGCATCATAACAGATTATACGGTCAGGTGCATAGATACCTACGGAACGGTCCTGCAAGAGGAAAGCAACCAGATCGTCGTCGGCAGGCAGGTCACCGCTTACGCGCCTGCGATCGAAGGTTACGTCCTGATCGGCGAGTCAATGAGGACCATAACAACAATTACCGAACCTACCAGGAATATTATAACGTTCCTTTACGAAACCGAGGCGCCCGAGATACCGGATGAACCCGACGACACCGATGAACCGGATGATACCCTGACTCCGCAGCTTCCGTGGATCCCGACGGATCCTGATGACCCTGATGAGTCGGGAGACGGGGGCGACGCCGGAGACGCCGATGTTCCGCCGGAGTCCGGATCTGAACCCACGGATGAGCAGCAGGGCGAGGCCCGGGACCCGGACGGTTAGCTAGTCTTCTGGAGGGCTTCGGCGACTTTTAACACTATTGCGCACTCCATGCGTTTTTTGAACAACTCACAACCGAGTTCATGCACCGAGTCGATGGAGCCCGCAGCATAATAAGCGTTTGCCGCGCAGCCCCCGCTGCAGTACATCCTCGCCCAGCAGTTTTTGCACGACTCACGGCTGTATATGCCGCAACCCGCAAACTCATCACGCAGCCGCCTGTTTATAAGGCCGCGCAAGATGTCGCCCATTTTGAAGCTTTCATCACCGACGAACTGATGGCAGGGATACAATGTGCCATCCGGCGTTACCGCCAGATACTCCGATCCCACACCGCAGCCCGCGATACGTTTATACACGCAGGGGCCGCCGGCCAGATCGAGCTTATAGTGATAAAAAGTAAAGCCTCTCCCCTCTTTGTTCCGCCTGAGCATTTCGGCAGCAAGAAGCTCGTATTGCCGAAACAGCTCGGGCAGATCGCTTTTTTTTAGCGCCTGGGGCGCGCCCTGTTTGGCCACCGCGGGTTCCATGGACAACTCGGTAAACCCCAGATCGGCGATGTGTTGTATATCACTTGTAAAATCGAGGTTATCGCGCGTGAAAGTCGATCTTATATAATAACCCTTGCCGCCCCGTGCCTCCACGAGCGCTTTTATTTTTGGTACGATCAAGGAATAACTGCCGTCCCTATGTTTCCCGACGTTTCCGCCCTGTGTCGCTCCGCCAGGCAATTTTCTTACGGCGTCGTTTACTTCCGGGCGACCGTCAAGGCTCAGCACCACATTGTGCATATGGAGGTTTGTAAACTCAATGACGTCGTCGTCTATCAGCAAACAGTTCGTAGTGAGCGTAAATCTGAACTTTTTACCGGTTTCCAGCTCTCTTGACCGCGCATAGTGTACGATCTGCTTGACGACGTCCCAGTTGAGCAGTGGTTCGCCGCCAAAAAAGTCAACATCGAGAGTAAGACGTTCCCCCGAGTTTTCAATCAAAAAATCGATTGCCCGCCTGCCCGTATCCAGAGTCATCAGTTTTTCTTCGCCGCCATAATCACCGCTGCCCGCAAAACAGTATGAGCACCTCATGTTACACATGTGAGATACGTTAAGGCACAACGCTTTGAGAGGGTTTTGCCGCGGCTGCTCAGCGACTTTTCCGAACTCATCGCGACTAAAAAGCCGGCCCTGCGACTCGAGCTGCAATATCTCGGCAAAAAGCCCTGATATGTCACCGTCGGAAAGATCCGGATACGACTCTGCTATTTGCTGTCTGGCGCGTTCATATCCTTCTTTTTCATAAAGGCAAATCGCATCATATGATACGTCGTCGACTTTGTGGATCGAACCACTTGCGCTGTCGAGTACTATGTAATAATCAAAGAGCTTGTAACAATGGATCATGATATGGAAACCGCCTTATCCCGGCTCAGGTAAACTTATGAGCGGGGATGACCCGCCCATAAGTTTACTTAAAATATAACCGGCGTCTTAATCCACCTGCGCCGCATAGACCTCGCATTGCTGGTTTGCTACGCCGCAGGATGTTTTGCATGCCGACTGGCACGACGTCTGGCATTCGCCGCATCCGCCGTCTTCAACGCTTTGTCTGAGATCCCGTGTCTCGATCGTAATTATTCTTTTCATAACTGCCTGCCCTCCTTCAAGAACCGGGAATCAGCGTTTGATGCTGAAAAATGCCTGCCCGCCCGGATAGTACGCGGCTGAACCCAGCTCTTCCTCTATTCTCAGGAGCTGGTTGTACTTGGCCACCCTGTCGCTTCTCGACGGAGCGCCGGTCTTGATCTGGCCGGCGTTGACGGCAACAGAAATATCCGCGATCGTCGTATCCTCGGTCTCTCCGGAGCGATGCGATACAACGGCGGTAAAGCTTGCCCTGTGCGCTGTATAGATAGCGTCGAGTGTTTCGGTCAGGGTGCCTATCTGGTTGACCTTTATCAGGATCGAATTTGTTACTCCGAGTCCTATGCCTTTTTTGAGACGCGCCGTGTTTGTCACAAAGAGGTCGTCGCCGACAAGTTGGATTTTATCGCCCAGAGCGTCAGTCATGAGTTTCCAGCCGTCCCAGTCTTCCTCTGCCATGCCGTCTTCTATGGATATGATCGGATACTTATTGACAAACCCGACCCACATATCAACCATATCCTGCGGGGTCATGATCGTTTTTCTCTTAGGCAGGTGATAACATCCGTCTTCTTCGTTGAACCAGTCGGTAACGGCGGGGTCCATTGCGATCATGAAGTCTTCGCCCGGTTTATACCCGGCTTTTTCTATTGCCTTCATTAGTGCGCCCAACGCATCCTCATCAGCAGCAAGATCCGGCGCGTAGCCGCCTTCATCGCCGACTCCGGAAGCCGGTACGACCTTTTTCAACACATGAAAGACCTCTGAGCTCATACGCAGCGCTTCACGGAAACTGCCGGCGGACACAGGCATTATCATAAATTCCTGTATGTCGACGCTGTTATCCGCGTGAGCGCCGCCGTTCAGTACGTTCATCATCGGAACTGGCAGTGTGTTTGCCGCAGCACCGCCGATGTATCTGTAAAGCGGGATCTTCAGCGATTCGCTGACTGCTCTGGCGCAGGCAAGAGACGCGCCGAGGATCGCGTTTGCCCCCAGCCTGGACTTGTTCGGCGTCCCGTCGATCTCTATAAGCAGTTTGTCGATCGCGACCTGATCCAGGGCGTTTTGTCCGGCCAGCGCTTCGGCGATGTCGTTGTCGATATTTGCTACGGCGTTTAATACGCCTTTGCCAAGATAGCGGTCCTTGTCCCCGTCGCGAAGCTCGCACGCCTCAAACTGTCCGGTAGACGCTCCCGAAGGCACCGCTGCGCGTCCGACTGTTCCGTCGAGCAGCCAGACCTCCGCTTCAACTGTAGGATTTCCCCTCGAATCCAGTATCTCGCGACCCGTAACATCAAGAATCTCCAAATAGTCTTTCATATTGTTCTCCCTTCAAAATAGAAATAGTCGTGCCCCGTGACATGGCTGTGTTATATGATCAACGTTTCGCCTGTCATTACCGTTGGTTTTTCTATATTCATCAAATCAAGAAGGGTCGGCGATATATCGGCAAGCCTGCCTGGCTTCAGCTTGACGTCTGCTCCGGAAATGATGAAAGGCACGGGATTGAGGCTGTGCGCGGTATGCCGGTGCACTCCGTCTTCGGCAAGCATTATCTCAGCGTTGCCGTGATCGGATGTAACAACAAGGATGCCTCCTGTGCGCTCGACGGCTTCCCTGACCTTACCTACGCACTCGTCAACAGTTTGGACAGCCTTTACCGCCGCATCGTATATCCCGGTATGCCCGACCATATCACAGTTGGCAAAGTTGATGATGACTACATCATGTACCTTGCTGAGTATTTCTTCGCATGCGGCGTCCGCGACCTCAAACGCTGACATTTCAGGAATAAGGTCATAGGTCGGGAACTGCTTCGGTGAAGGTATCAGGATCCTTTTTTCTCCGGCGAACGTCTGCTCAACGCCCCCGTTGAAAAAGAAAGTCACATGCGCATACTTCTCTGTTTCGGCGATCCGGAGCTGTTTCAAGCCAAGTTCGCTTATCCTTTCGCCAAACGTACACTCAGGGAACTCCGGCGGATATGCAAGCTTAACTCCAGTTATCTTCTCGTCGTATTGTGTCATGCATATATAGGTCAGCGGGAAACACCCGTTTCTTCTTTCAAAACCGTCAAACCCGGGATCGACAAACGCGCGTGTGATCTCTCTGGCTCTGTCGGGCCTGAAGTTGAAGAAGATTATCGAGTCCCCCGGTTTTATCATGCCGTCCTTATCGCAGATCACGGGTTTAACGAACTCATCATAAACCCCGCTGTCGTATGATTTTGACATAGCAAGCACCGGATCGGGCTCAAACCGGCCTTCTCCGAACACCATTGCGTTGTACGCCTGCTCTACCCTGTCCCAACGGTTGTCCCGGTCCATTGCGTAAAATCGCCCCATTACAGTCGCGATTCTTCCAACGCCGATACTGCTGCATTTGCCGAGACACTCTCTTATTGATTCAATCCCGGAATCCGGCGCCACGTCGCGCCCGTCCATGAAACATTGGATAAAAACCTTTGATAAACCGTTTCTCTTTGCCAGCTCCAAAAGCCCGTAAAGATGCTCTGTATGGCTGTGAACCCCGCCCGGTGATACAAGCCCCAGAAGATGCAGCGCACCTCCGGATACCTTACACGCCTCCACGGCGGACAATAACGCTTCGTTGTTGAAAAAAGCTCCCGACTCAACGTCGCGGGATATGCGCGGCAGATCCTGATATACCACCCGGCCCGCCCCGATGTTTGTGTGTCCGACCTCGCTGTTGCCCATCTGCCCCGCCGGAAGACCGACGTCTTCCCCTGAAGCTGAGAGCGTCGTATTCGGACATGTCCGGAAAAGCTCGTCCAGTACCGGTGTATCGGCATTCGTGACTGCATTTCCGCGCGAAGGCTCGGCTAGCCCGTACCCGTCCATGATTATCATCGTCAGTGGCTTTTTCATTCACACCTCAGTTATTGGTTCGCCGCGTTGATTATCACGGCGAAAGACTCGGGTTTTAATGACGCGCCGCCTATGAGGCCACCGTCTATATCCGGCTGCGCAAGAAGATCAAATGCGTTTTTATCATTCATTGAGCCGCCGTACAGGACCGGGATCGCGTTTGCGGTATCGGCGTCATACAGAGCGGCAATGACCGTACGGATCTCGCGACAGACGTCCTGCGCATCCTCGGGCGTCGCCGTCCTGCCCGTACCGATCGCCCAAATCGGCTCGTAAGCGATGACGACGTTGCGCGCCATATCAGCCGACACACCAAAAAGCGCCGCTTTGATCTGCATAGCGACAAGCTCGAATGTCACGCCCTTTTCCCGCTGATTCAGGCTCTCACCCACACAGATTATCGGCTGGAGCGGGCAATTGAGCGCCGCTATTACCTTCTCATTTACAGAGTCGTCGGTTTCACCGAACAGCTCCCTGCGTTCACTGTGCCCTATAATAACATAAATAACTCCGAGGTCTTTCAGCTGGGCTGCCGAGACCTCGCCCGTGTACGCTCCGGACCCGTGCTGGCTCATGTTTTGCGCGCCCACTCTCACATCGCTGCTCTCAAATGTTTGCAGCGCGGCGGGAAGCAGCGCGAACGGAGTACACACGACAGCTTCGCACCAATCCTGAAACCCCGGGATAAGCGGTAGAAGCTCTTCCGCATAACCCTTTATGCCGGATGCCAGCATGTTCATTTTCCAGTTTCCGGCAATAACTGTCTTTCTGAATTTTTTATTCACGGCAACTCCTTTACAGCTCAATGCAAATCAGTCGGCATCGAGCAGACATGCAATACCCGGAAGTACCTTACCCTCCATAAACTCGAGAGAAGCTCCCCCGCCTGTCGAAATATGCGTTATCTTGTCTTCGAGCCCGAACTGACGGACAGCTGCGGCCGAATCTCCGCCGCCTATGACCGAGATCGCACCCGATCCCGCGACCGCCTCAGCAACGGCGCGTGTGCCTTCAGAAAACTTACTAAACTCAAAGACGCCCATAGGCCCGTTCCATACGATCGTGCCCGCGCCTGATATCTCGGCCGTGAAATCAGAAACAGAACGCGGGCCGATGTCCAGAGCCATCATGCCGTCCGGGATCGCGTCGCTGTCAACTGTCATTGTATCCGCATCGTTTGAAAACCCGGAAGCTGCGATCGAGTCCACAGGTAGAAGCAACTTGACTCCACGATTTTTCGCATCTTCGATCATCTTCAACACGGCTTCGAACTCACCGTCCTCGCAAAGCGAGTTTCCAATGCTCCCACCCCTCGCTTTGAAGAATGTGTAGGCCATGCCACCGCCTATAATGATTGAGTCCGCGACGCCGAGCAGATTCCAGATCACACCGAGTTTGTCTGAGACTTTTGCCCCGCCGAGTATAGCTACGAGCGGTCTTTTTGGCGATGATATCGCTCCCCCGATACTGTCGAGCTCTTTTTTAAGCAGGAACCCGGATACGGCGGGAAGGAAATGTGAAACGCCCTCCGTCGATGCGTGGGCGCGGTGCACGCTGCCGAATGCGTCTGACACATATACATCTGCAAGGTCCGCCAGTTTTTTTGAAAACTCGGGGTCGTTTTTCTCCTCTTCCTTATGAAAGCGCGTATTCTCGAGCAGCATGACCTCGCCTGGCAAAAGCTGTGATGCAATCCTGACGGCATCTTCGCCAATGACGTCTTTTGCCATGAGCACCGGTTTTCCCAGATGCTTTGACAGGCACTCGGCCACGGGCGCAAGTGAGTACTCCTGTTTAAACTCCCCTTTCGGGCGGCCAAAATGCGAGCACGCTATGACCGAAGCGCCCTGCTCAATAAGGTAATTGATCGTCGGAAGCGCGGCGGTGATACGTCCCTCGTCAGTGATCTTACCGGTTTCCTTGTCTTGCGGCACATTGAAATCGCAGCGCAGCAGGACTTTCTTCCCGGCGACCTGGATGTCCGTTACCGACTTCTTGTTATAACTGATCGCACTCTCCGTACCCATAAGCTCCTCCAGTTTAATATAGTTATTGACAGAATATCATATTCTTGAAGAAAATGTTATCTTTTTCTCATCCAGATATTTGCACAGTTATTTCGGAAATGGAGTACTAGTCGTCGGGGTCCTGCCTGCCCGGTTCGGAAGACTCATCCGGCGGTGTATCGTCCTGCCCGTCAGGCGGATCCGTCGTCGATGTGACCGGCTCCGTCGGATCGGTCGGGTCCGCCGGGTCGGTCGGGATCTGCGGCTCTGTCGTATCGGTCGGGTTCGTAGTATCACCCGGGTCCGTTGACCCTGTCGGGTCAGTGGGATCGGTGCCTGTATCGGGCTCTTCGGGCTGCGGTATCGGTATCAGAATGAGCCTGTCCTGAGAGCGGTATGTGCTCCTGTGGACAAACGTCCTGCTTATCAGATTGTCTTCCCCATCATAGTGAAGCTTGTAAGTATCCACCACATAACCTGTGAATCCGTCAGTATCGACTATCCTCCCGCCTTGCGGCACGCTCTCATCTTCTCTTTCTATCACAGTGAAAGCGGTCGTGCTGATTATCTCAAGTTCGGTTTTGACATAACTGTCGTCGAGTTTCGTGCCGACGAGCGTGGTCGTGATGTTGCGTCCGTTTATGTTCGTATCTATCCTTATCGGGAAATCGGTGTTGTTTCTGAACTTGAAATCTATAGTACCCCAGTTTATCGTGGCGTCATTACCCAGAGGCAGATATGTTACAATAAACCTGTGCGCGGTCCTGTCCAGAACCTCAAGGTCGGCGTGCAAAACGGAGTCGTAAAGAGTCGATGACGTCTGGCATATGCCTCCCCCTATCTCCTGGACTACCCTGCCACTGACATAAGCTCCGGCTTCCCGGTATCCGCGTTCCTCAGTGCGCTGACCTACGATCTCGTTGAATGAGAAAACACCTCCCGGATTAAGCAGGACCCCGTTAATAGCCGTCGACGACAGAACTATATTATTGAGTCTGTTGCTGGTGCCGGCTATTCTCGTCGTAGTCTCCGCCAGCACATCACGGAACAAAAGGCTTTCTATGTCCTCTTTCGTGACCTCCGGCTCGACCGTAACCAGAGGAATAACGACCGGCATGCCAAAACCGGCGTTATCAAGCAGCGCCTGTGCCGCCGCCATATCAAAGCTGACGCCGGTAGAGCTCTCCGTGGCGCTGAAGGTTTCCCGGTCATAGACTGAGTCGATCGGGTCTACCCTTATCCAGCTATACAGAAGAGCAAGGTCGACCTCTTTTACTTCCTGTGTGTCAGGCTCATAATCCGCACTCAGGTGCGCCTGCTCAGACATTGCCCTGTGCAGCGTTGCCACGGTAAGATTGAAAACACTCTCTTCGTTGGCGGGCTCTACGCCCGTGCCTTTTACAACAGTGATGCTGTCGCTGCTGATTGTATAAAACCCGTCGATCAGAGCGTCGTTGAATCTCTTCGTATGCTCTGTTACGACGTCTCTCACATGTTGCTCGTCAAAGTTCGCCATGCTCAAGTCGCGCAGGTCTGTCACCTGCATGTGAGCTCTTACATATATACGCATCCTCTCGTATATAGTGCCATCCCTGCCGAACTCATAGGCGGCTTTTGCCGCGTCCTCGGCGTTCAGTGAAAAACCCGCCTCTTCTCCAGTGATGGTGAAGTTGCTCGAATCCGGGAACGTCACGGTAACGGCTACGCCCTCCGCTATGGTTTCATATCCTTCGCTGATCAGCGCGGCAAGCGCTTCGTCATAAGTCATGCCGGAGAGCTTCAGCCCTTCAGCCCATACGTTCGGAAACACAGTGTCCAGGCTGTCCACATAGTATCCCAACGATACGAGAAGAGCCGCGATCCCGACCAGAAAAATGATGAAAATGGTAAGAGCAGTTTTCAATCCCGCGCGGCGTCTTTTACCGGGTTTGCCGGCGCCCGCTTTTTTGCTCTTGTTCTCACCTAAGCTCTTACTCTCGCTTAAGCTCTTACTCTCACTTAAGCTCTTGCTCTCACTTTTGCTCCTGCTCTCGCTTCTGCTCTTGCTTTTACTTTGACCTTTTTTCCCTTTGCCGCTTATCAGCTTTATATTGCCCACTTCGATCTCCCAAAAACACTATTTACAAGTACCTGAATACACTAATAATCTATCATATATCTACTATGTATCAATCATGTATCAATTATATATAAAATACTGTATATAAAACTCCATACTCCATTTATTCTGCGCCGTAATAATAATTCAGCATTATGCATTATGAAATATGAATTATTGTTTACTCATGCCGTCCGGCCAGCCTTCTGCCGCCAAATAACCCAGCCGCGACAGGCCGTTTGTCAAACAGAGTCATTTGCGTCTCTTCGCCGCCGGTCTGTGTCTGCCACGGCCTGCTTATTTGCGTGCGCTGCCTTGTCTGCGCGTCGAGCAACTCTCCTATCAGAGTGTTAGACAACATGAAACCTTTTGGTGTGAACTTCCACCGCCCGTCCTTATAAAGCGCCCAGCCATACGTTTCGTATTTTTGCAGCAGCTCCAGAACAAAGTCCATCTTGAGCCTGTAAATGTCATAATATTCTTCCACCGAAATCCCGTGGGCTGTCCTCAAGCGGAGCAGCAGGTATTCTCCGGCATTCTCGAAGTCTGACATTTCTTCGCTGTATTCAACTACTACCTGGCCCAGATTGACGCGCTCTATATACTTCTCGACGTCTTCAAAAAAACTGTACCTGCAGCGCCCGACATATGAGTGAGCGCCCGGTCCGAATCCTATATACTCCTCCCCGAGCCAGTACTTGAGATTATGCCTGGATTCAAAACCCCGCCGCGCAAAGTTGGAAACCTCATACTGCCTGTAACCAAACCTTGCCAGCATCTCGACTGCGTATAAATACATGTCCGCCTGCGTATCCTCATCGGGCAAAAAAGGCGAATCCTTGAAGACATAAAGTTGCGTGCCTTCTTCGACTTTCAACCCGTAACATGAGATGTGCTCCATCTTCAGCGCCGCAACTCTTGCGACGGTCTCCGCCCAGACGTCCTTATCCTGCGACGGCAGCCCGTAGATAATATCGGCGCTGACATTGTTGAATCCGGCCAACCTCGCGTTTCTTACAGTCTCCTCGGCGTCCGCAAACGTGTGCGCCCTGCCAAGGCTGCGCAGCATCTTGTCGTCGGCGCTCTGCACGCCCAGCGACAATCTGTTAAAGCCGGCGCGCCTGAGCCTTATGAGTTCCTCTTTTGTTATGCTTCCCGGGTTTATCTCGGCTGTTATCTCCGAATCAAGAAGCACATGCCCATGTTTTTTCAGTGCGCTTAAAATGCTTGTTAGCCGCCCGGCGCCGTAGTAACTGGGAGTCCGCCACCGAAGTACACTGTATCGATCAAATACCCGTCAAGCTGCGGCGAGTACTCTTCAATATGCCTTAGCAGCGCCGTATGAAAAGGCGCGATAAGCTTGTCGCTGTTTGCAAGCGAGTAAAAGTTGCAGTATGCGCACTTGCTGGCGCAAAACGGAATGTGAATATATATCCCAACTCGCTTATCCATTATCGGTCCTGTTTGCTATAAAGATTTCCCGCCGCCTTGTTGTCAGATAATATCAAATTTTCCGGGCTTATTCAATACATTTTTATGTCCGAACATTGATTATTCCACATTTTTGATTTGATTTTTTTACAGTCAGCAAGTATAATTGTTGCGCGGGTACAATCAAATACAAAATAACGGAGGAACTCAAATGAGTATGAAGATCGGAATCACTGGATTTGGAAGGATCGGCAGGCTTGTATTCAGGGCGGCAATAGAGCGCGGAATCGAGATCGCTGCGCTGAACGATGTAATGGAACCGGACTATATGGCATACATGCTAAAGTATGATTCCGTACACGGCCGCTTTAATCATGACGTCTCTTATACGGACAACAGCCTCGTGGTCGACGGCAAGACAATCGTAGCATACTCTGACTTGAACCCGGAAGCCATCCCGTGGCAGAGCTGGGGCGTGGATTACCTCATAGACGCCACCGGAGTGTTCACCACCATGCCGAAAGCGACTGCACATCTCAACGCCGGCGTCAAGAAGGTCATCATCACTTCCCCGACGTCAGACATTCCAATGTTCGTAATGGGCGTTAACGAAGACAAGTACGATACTTCGATGAATGTCGTCTCCAATGCTTCCTGCACGACCAACTGTCTGGCGCCGCTTGCTAAAGTACTCAACGACAAATGGGGAATCGCGACCGGGCTGATGACCACCGTGCATGCAACGACCGCCACCCAAAAGACAGTCGACGGCGTATCAAAGAAAGACTGGCGCGGCGGAAGAGCGGCGTCTACAAACATTATCCCCTCTTCGACCGGCGCGGCGGCGGCTGTAGGCAAAGTCATCCCCGAACTCAACGGTAAACTGACGGGAATGTCGATGCGTATCCCCACGATCAACGTCTCAGTGGTCGATCTCACCGTCAATCTGGTAAAACCGGCAAAATACGAAGACATTTGCGCTGAGATGAAGCGCGCGTCCGAAAACGAACTCAAGGGAATCATGGCTTACACCGACGAGTCGGTCGTATCGTCCGATTTCAACGGCGACGCTCACACATGCATCTTTGACGCAAAAGCCGGCATCCAGCTCACCGATACGTTTCTCAAGGTCGTTGCGTGGTATGACAACGAGTGGGGTTATTCAAACAAAGTCCTTGACCTCACGGAGCATGTTTACAAAGCTGACCACGTTTAGCAGCCGGGGGATGTGACGGTTTGTTTTCGATCAGCGATATCAATGAAATGCTTGATGATATAGCTTCCGAGCTGCCGGAGGAGATATTCCGTGAGCTTAACGGCGGCGTCAGCCTTTTGCCGGAAACGAAGCTCAGCACGGCCGACCCGGACGGCGGGTTATATACGCTCGGAGAGTATCGCCGGGATCAAATGGGCAGATACATAGTGATCTACTATGGTTCCGTCTGCGCCGTACACGGCAACTCCACGAGGGAAAAGATGCGCGACAGCCTGAAAAAGCTGCTTGCCCATGAACTCACTCACCATTTGGAGTCGCTGGCGGGCCAACGCGATCTTGAGATCGAGGATGAAATGGATCTCGACGAGTATCTGAGCAACAGAGACTGATCCCTGTTCCCTGTTCCCTATTCCCTATTCCCTGGTGCTAAATCTCTATCATTTAAGGGAGAAAACTATATGAGAAAAACTAAAATAGTAGCAACACTGGGACCGGCAACCGATAACCCCGATGTCTTACGGGCAATAATCGCCGCTGGCCTTGACGTCGCCCGCTTCAACTTCTCCCACGGCGATCACGAAGGCCATAAAGAACGGGTCGACCTGCTGCGCGGGATATGCGCGGAGATGGGCGCGACTGTCGCGCTGCTTGCCGATACAAAGGGGCCGGAGATAAGACTGGATGTTTTTCAAGGCGGAAGAGTGGAACTCACAGCAGGCAAACCCTTCACGCTCACTTCTGATACCATAGTCGGCGACGACACCCGCGTCGGCATATCTTATGCAAGCCTGCCGAGTGAGATCTCTCCAGGTGCAAAAATACTGCTCGATGACGGGCTTATCGAGCTGAAAGTCGAGTCCGTCACGGGTACTAACATCAACACCCGCGTCATCATCGGAGGTCCGATCTCCGACAGGAAAGGTGTGAATGTGCCCGACGTCAGTCTGGACTTCGCTTTCATCAGTGCAAAAGACCGCTCCGATCTGCGTTTTTTCGTAGAAAACGAGTTCGATCTTATCGCCGCTTCATTCGTTCGTTCAGCAGAAGACGTCAGGGAAATGCGTGAAGAACTGCACCGCATAGACAGCCAAAATAAACTGAGGATCATTGCGAAGATCGAAAACGCCGAAGGCGTGAGAAACGCCGATTCGATCCTGTCCGTCTGCGACGGCCTCATGGTCGCGCGCGGCGATCTGGGCGTCGAGGTTGCGTTTGAGGAGCTTCCAATCATCCAAAAAGACCTTATCAAAAGGGCTGTCAGGCAGGGTAAACCCGTAATAACAGCCACTCAGATGCTGGAATCCATGGTCGTCAATCCCCGGCCGACGCGCGCCGAAACGTCCGATGTTGCAAACGCTATCTACGACGGGACAAGCGCCATAATGCTCTCCGGCGAGACAGCAGCGGGTAAATACCCGGTCGAATCTGTAGCTGCCATGGCAAAAATCGCCGAACGCATCGAAAGGGACATCGATTATTACCAGCGTTTCCTGAGGGATGAGTACAAGTCCGAGACCTCCATAACCAACGCGATCTCACATGCTACGGTCACGACTTCGCATGATCTGCGCACAGCTGCTATCCTGACGGTTTCCATGTCTGGCAACACCGCGTATAATGTGGCTAAGTTCCGGCCGGAGTGCCCGATCATTGCATGTACTCCCGACCACGTCGTGCAGCGCCAGCTCAAGCTTGCCTGGGGTGTGATCCCGTTGCTTACGGAAAAAGAAACCGACACCGCAGCTTTATTCAACCACGCGGTCGAAGCAGCGGTCAACGGTGGTTACTTAAAAAAAGGCGACCTCGTCGTTCTGACCGCCGGCGTTCCCGTCGGTTATTCCGGCACAACGAATCTTCTGAAGGTCCATGTTGTAGGCGAAAAGATTCTTGTTTCATAAAATACAGGTGAATGACACAGGGGGACGGTTCTGTTGTGTTCGGCTAAAGCCGAACACAACAGAACCGTCCCCCTGTGTCATTCACCTATACTTCATACAGAGCAAGCCGGACCTGGAACCGCATTCCGCCGCCGACTCGCCGCGTAGCAGTCACGGTGCCTTTCATCTCCTGCACGGTATCCCATACGATCGACAGGCCAAGCCCGCTGCCTCCTGCCTCCCTCGAGCGGGCTTTGTCGACACGGTAGAAACGGTCAAAAATATAGGGCAGATCTTCGTCCGGCACGCCGACTCCCCTGTCGTCCACGGTCAATACGACGATCCTGCCGTCTTCTATCCTGAGCCTGACGTACACGCTTCCGTTTGGCTTATTGTATTTTATTGCGTTTTCAATGAGATTGAAAACCACCTGATGAGCGGAGTCTTCTGTCGCGCGGACAAAGCAATCTTCTTCAAGCTCGGACTCAAGCGTCAGCCCGCGGCTGGCAGCCAGCGGACTCAGCATTCTGAGTGTTGCCACTACGGCGCTTTGCATGTCGACGCTTGTTTTCTCGTCCTCGATATCGCTGTCAAGCCTTGTCAGCGTCATCAGCTTGCCCGTCGTACGGGCAAGCCGTTCCGCTTCCTGGCCTATATCGCTTATAAACTCCTGCATGGTCTCGCGCTCGATGCCCTCGTTTTGCAATATGCTGTCACTGAGCAGCCTTATTGATGCGAGAGGCGTCTTTAGCTCATGCGAGGCGTCCGCCACAAAGCGCCGTCTGAGCTCGTCCGTCTCCCGAAGCCTGTTTGTCAGGCTGTTGAACTCATCGCTGAGTAAGGCGCGTTCGTCGCTGCCGCTCATGTTTATACGGTAGCTGTACTCCCCTTCGCGAACAGACTTTATCGCTTTTATTATGCTGGTGACGCGGCGCATAACGGACCAGAGGATAAGTACGACCACGATGACAGAAAAAATCGCAATAAGGATCGATATGTCCCTGATCGTTCTTTGCATTTCCAGTAGGATCGAACCCTGTTCCTCATCCCTGTCATGGACATAAACGGCGCCAATGGCTGCTCCCCTGCTCATGACGGGCCGAAACGCGCTGCTGTAAAAAGCGCCCTCGGAGAAGCGCGCATAAAAAATATCGAAGCCTTCCAGCGCCCTTCTGATGTACCCCGCCGGAAAGCCCGTCTGTGAAACACTGCCGCCGGGGTCATACAGGGCAAAACCCATCGGATCGGTAATGACTATACTTGTAACCCCGGTGACGCCCAGTTGTTCCATGACCCTTTGCACATCGTCATCGGCGGTGAGCACATCGAACGTCTCCTCCAGAAGCGATGCGATAAGAGTCGCCTGATTCTCGACAAACGCCTGCTTGGACCCGAAAATCATGTTGCGCGACGCCATCAGAAAATATGTGTTCATGAGGACAAGCACCACTGCAATGACAAAGAAATATGCCAGTGCGAATTTTGTCCTTATACTGGAAAAAAACCTGAGTTTTCTGACGCTAACCCCTGATATAGTACCCGACCCCCCATTTTGTCATGATGTTTTCCGGTTCCGCCGGGTTTTCCTCCAGCTTTTCGCGCAAGCGCCTGATATGCACATCGACGGTCCTGATATCGCCCTGGTACTCGTATCCCCAAACTATATTAAGCAGCATCTCCCTGCTGTATACGCGCCCCGGGTTTTTAGCCAGCAGTTCGAATACATCAAACTCCTTGACGGTAAGCTCCACCGGTTCGCCGTTTTTCTTTGCCACGCGTTTTTCTGTATCTATCGTTATGTGGCCGACGCTCAAAACAGCGCCGGCGACATTGCTGACAAGCGCCGAGCGTCTGAGAAGCGCGCGCACCCTGGCTTTGAGCTCCAGAATGTTGAACGGCTTTGTAATGTAGTCGTCAGCGCCGTATTCAAAACCGATCACCTTGTCCATGTCTTCTCCGCGCGCTGTAAGAATGATTATCGGGACAGTGGAAAACTCCCTAATGCGCATACACGCTTCGAGCCCGTCGAGTTCGGGCATCATCACATCGAGTATGATGAGGTCATAAGCCCCGCTCCTTGCCAGCTCGACTGCTTCGAGACCGTCGTAACCTGCGTCGACCTGATAGCCTTCGTTTTCGAGATTGAACTTTACGCCCTTGACCAGCAGCTTCTCATCGTCTACAACTAGTATCTTCATCCATTCTCCTTAATACCGGCCTATCCGACCGTTATTTTATCTTTGATGGTATCAAATCTTTTTTCGCCGATCCCGGATACTTTTCTTATCTCCTCGATTTGCGCAAACGCGCCGTTTTGCCCCCTGTACTCGACGATCCGCTCTGCAAGCACGGGGCCGATCCCCGGCAGGTCCATCAGCTCCGAGCGCGACGCTAGATTGATGTTTATCCTGCCGGCGCTGTCTCTTGTTGCCACCTCTGGCGCCGCAGTCTCACCAGAACCCAAACTCTGAGGCCCGGGCCCGGCTGGCTCCGGCGTCTGTACCACGGAGCTCCCGTGATCCGCCGCGGCAGCGGCTGACGGGTTTTGAGGCTGGATCGGAAAAAGTTTCTCTGACGATCCGTCCTGCACCGCGACAGGCACGATGTTCACAGCGCTCCTCATTCCCGTGAAATATCCGCCCAGGAAACAGACGAAAGCAAGGGTCAGTCCGATAGCTGTAAGCTCAAGTCTTCTGAGTCTCATAACGCACCCCCTGGGGGGCCGGCTGCATACCAAACTGTTAATTATATGAATTTGCGGCGGCAAGGGTTGTAGGCCTTCTACAACCTGGAGATATGCAGTTTTTTACCCCTCCAATTATAACACATCCCGTCTGAAATAGCTATAGAAAAAGTACTGGTTTACATGACTTTTTTATGCTATAATCGACTCGTCTTTGTATTATATTCCGGAGAAATGTTATGCAAGCAAGCAGGAAAACAGCGATTGCAGCGATACTCATAACGGTGGCTATGCTGCTGTCAAGTCAGCCAGCCGACGCCGCCGCTCCGTTTAGCGACCTCGAAGCGCAGGCCGCGCTTCTTGCCGAGGTCGACACCGGCACTGTGCTCTTTGAGCGGAATATGAACGTGCGCCATCCGGCGGATTCCCTGGCAAAAGTAATGACTATGATACTTGCCCTTACCGCGATCGAAAACGGTGACGCAAGCATCTACGATTTTGTGGTGATGACGGAATCCGCAATGTTTGACATCACCTCGAGGAGCACGACGCAGGGTATATCTGTCGGCGAGGAGATGCCGCTGCTGGATCTGATGTACTGCGCGTTTATCGGAAGCGCAAACGAGGCATGCAATCTGATCGCGGAGTATATTGCCGGAGACGTCGGTGCTTTTGTCGACATGATGAACGACCGGGCAGAAGACCTCGGCTGTGAGGGCACGAACTTCACTAACCCGCACGGGCAGTATAGCGACGACCAATATACAACGGCGATGGACCAGTACAGGATCTTTCGCGAGGCTATCAGCTACCAGTTGTTTCTTGAGATATCCGGTGTATTCAGGCATACGATTGAAGGTACGAATAAAGCAGAGCAGCGCAGGCTTGTCGGCACAAACTCCCTTGTCAACTCGAGCGGCAAATACCATTACAGACCGTGCAACTCGGGTTTGGCAAGCGCAACATACGAGGGCGGTTACTCTTATGTCGGTTTTGCAGAGTCTGACGGCATGTCGCTGATCGTCGTCGTTTTAGGCTCCGACGTTATCATGTTTGAAGACGAGTCGGCCGAGATGAGAAATCTGACAGAGGCCCGAAGGCTTTTTGAGTGGGGCTTTTCGGAGTTTGGCTGGCGCGTCATACTTGTGGCCGGCGAGCTTGTCGGTAAAGCTCCGATCATACACGGCGCGGGTGCGGATTTCGTGAACCTGCGCGCCGAAACGGAGATAAAAGAGTTGCTGGACAATGACATCCCCGACAGCGCCTTTGTCAGGAATGTAACGATATACTCCGTTGATAGCGAAGAGCCGCTTTATGCGCCCGTTTTAGCCGGCGAGGTGCTTGGCGAGGTGACCATAACCCGGGGCGGCGTGGACTACGGCACCGTTCTTCTGACAGCCAACACGACCGTCGAGCTCAACCGCCTGCAGTTTATACGCATGCAGGTCATGGAACTGGCAAACAGCTCGACGGCTCGCACGGTGATATGGGTACTTGTCATACTTGTCGTCTTATACACGGCGCTCGTGGTCCGGTACAATATCGTCAGGATAAGACGCATGCGCAAGATCAGAGAAGCCAAAAGAAAGCTTGCTGAAGAACGTCAGCAGCCGCAAAAGATAGACCTCGACGAGCTGCCATCCGGAAAAGGCGACATGCATTTCAAGCGATAAGGGGTTGACTGTAACCAAACTGTGCTTACCAGACACCCGTGCCCGGCAACCTAAGATATTTCCATACCGTCTATGACCGCCGGGTGTATACGCCATTCCTGCCCGCCTGTCCGTGCATTTTCTTCCGGGTACAAAAGCGTGTAGAAGTCCGTCGCCGCAGCCTCTTTATAAAACAACTCGACAGCGCGAGTATCAAGCCTGCGTACCGACGCGGGTTTTGTTATTATCGGCAGCCTCGATTTATCCCTCGCGGACTTGAGCAGCCCCATACCGGTACTGTTGAGCGCAAGCACCCTGATGTACGGCGGCGGCCTGCCCGCATCCTCTGCGGTTATACCAAGGCAGTAGCACAGTAGCATCCTTCTCAGCCGCGACAGCGCGTACCGTTTCGTCTTGACTTTACGCAGCAATGACGCGACCGCGGGCTCTGACGCGCAATACTTCATAAACCTTCGGTCCAACCCCTCTGAAGCGCCCGGAGCGCGGGAGAAATCCGTGACCGCCCGCAGACGCGCCAGAATCGCCTGCTCACCGGACTTCATAAAGACAGGTCCGCAGCCGGCTTTCATCTCCCCGATGCAGACTTGCGCCGCGGCGTCCGGCATCAGAAACCATGGCTCATCCGACAGCAGCAGCATCTTTCTAAGCGCAGATGCTGAGTAGCCGGAGTCCGCGTCATGCGCGCCGCCGGTCCTTGTCACTGTGACCGGTGAAAGCCTCGACCCAAAAGCAGCTATCGCCTTCAAGTACTCTATTGCCAGCAGATTGTTCGGAGATTTGAAAAGCTCCGCACGGGCGCCCAGAACGGCGTCCGCTGCCTTCTGCCTCGCGGCAGCATACGGGAATCCTTTGCCGAGCCACTCTCTTGTTATACTCTCCGCGTCCGGTGAGACGATCATCTCCGCCGCGTGCCTGAGCGTTTCGATATCCCCCGACTCGCTGCCGAACGAAATAAAGTCGCAGACGCCAAGACTGTCCAGTATATATACGCCCGCAGCAGCAAAACCCTCGGCGGATGATAGGGCGTACGGCGACGGCAGCTCGAGAACAAGGTCGGCGCCCGACAAAACCGCCATTTTAGCTCTAGCGTGCTTATTGAACACGGCAAAATCTCCGCGCTGAACGAAGTTGCCGCTCATTACGCAGACAATGGCGCAGTCAGAGCCCAGCGCTTGCCTTGTTTTTTCGAAATGTCCGGCATGCCCCAGATGAAACGGGTTATATTCACTTATTATTCCGACTGCTTTCATAGCCTGCCCCCATGAATGATTTTTCGATACAACAATAGCGGGGATGTTCGTTTTTTATGAGTCAATACCCTCAAAAAACCGTTGATATTTGCATTATATTATATTACAATGTCTCTATTCTGATTTTAATTCAAAATTATTCTATTTTCAAGGGGTTGTGTTAATGAACGTATTAGTTATCAATGCCGGCAGTTCCTCGCTCAAGTATCAGTTATTCAACATGAAAACGGAAGAGATCGTAGCAAAAGGCATTTGCGACAGGATCGGCATAGACGGCCATCTGAAGCATACTCCCGTTTCAAACGGCAAGCCGGTATTCAACAGCGACGTCCCCCTGCCCACGCACGCGGAGGCAATAAACATAGTCATTGAGAAGCTGACAAGCGCCGAGTACGGCGTTATCGACAGCCTTTCCGAAATCAAAGCCATAGGGCACCGCGTCGTGCAGGGCGGCAAAAAGTTTTACGAAAGCGTACTTATCGACGAAGATGTGATCAGCGCGATAGAAGCATGCGTCCCGCTCGCTCCCTTGCATAATCCCGCCAACCTGATGGGGATCCACGCATGCCGGTCGTCGGTACCCGGAGTCCCGCAGGTTGCCGTTTTTGACACGGCGTTTCATCAGACTATACCCGACTACGCGTATGTATACCCGATCCCCTACAAATACTTCGAGGAGCATGATATAAGACGCTACGGATTCCACGGTACGTCTCACCGGTATGTCTCGGCGCTGGCTATCGAGTACCTCGGCGCACCAGTCGAAGGCTCAAAGATAATCACGTGTCATCTAGGCAACGGAGCGTCGCTCGCCGCGATCAAGGACGGCAAGAGTATAGACAGCACAATGGGCGTGACTCCTCTGGAAGGTTTGCCAATGGGCACCCGCTGCGGCAGCGTCGACCCCGCGCTTATTTCGATCATATCGATTCTTGGCGGCGGCCTGTCGATAGGCGAGACTATGGATATCCTCAACAAAGACTCCGGAGTGCTGGGCGTCTCAGGCATTTCAAACGACTTTCGCGACGTTGAGACCGCCGCCGGCATAGACATCTCAAATGGTAAAAGAATAGAGGGCGCGGAGGTAAACAAGCAGGCGCAGCTTGCTCTGGATATTTTCAACTATCAGGCCGCCAAGTTCATAGGCGCATATGCCGGTATAATGGGCGGTCTCGACGCACTGGTGTTTACCGCAGGCGTTGGAGAGAACTCGCCGTACACGCGTATGGGGATATGCCGGCAGCTCAACGGTATCGGTATCCACATCGACGAAGAAAAGAACGGTTTCAGAGGCAGAAGCGTATTTACTGAGATCACCGGCGAGGGTTCAAGCGCCAGGGTCTTTGTAATACCGACCGACGAGGAGCTTGTTATAGCGCGCGACACCGTGGATATCGTCGGGCTGTCGTAAATAATCCTTGACTTTTGGCCACGTGGGTGTTATTCTATCATGGCCGCTTTGAATGGGTACGTTAAAGAGAAGCTTTTCCGGTTAAGCAGCTTCCACCCCCGACAGCGAGACTTATATTTATTGAGGTGAACCGCGCATGTCCCACGTTATATTCGAAACGGGCGGAAAGCAGTACCGCGTCAAGGAAGGCGACGTCATTTTCATTGAGAGACTGCCTGCCGAAGCAGAGGAAAAGGTAACATTCGATAATGTCCTGGCCGTCCTTGGCGAAGGCGAGTCAAAGATCGGCGCCCCCTATGTACAAGGAGCCTCGGTCGAAGCCAGCGTCATAAAAAATGGAAAATCAAAGAAAATCATAGTCTACAAAATGCGCCGAAGAAAGGGTTATCACAGAAAGCAAGGCCACAGACAACCCTACACAAAAGTTCAGATCGACAAGATCTCCGTATAGCAGAGAGGTACCTGACATGGCACATAAAAAAGGAATGGGTTCAACCAGAAACGGCAGGGACAGCAAATCCAAACGCCTGGGCCCCAAACGCGCCGACGGGCAGTTTGTCCCGGCGGGTAATATACTTGTCCGCCAGCGCGGCACAAAGATCCACCCGGGACACAACGTAGGCCTTGGAAACGACTACACGCTATTTGCCCTCAAAAGCGGAAGAGTCCGCTACGAGAGCATGGGCCGCGACCGCAAATGCGTATCGGTCTACGAGATCACCGACGGCGAATAAAGCTCCGTCCCTCTGTATTCATGCAACCATACTATAAAACGCGTTGGAATCCTCCGGCGCGTTTTTGTGGTAAAACCTATTGCGCATATGACTGTATTTGGATATAATCTGTTTATGAACATTTTATGAAGGGAAGCTTTCAGGTATGCGTATAAAAATTTCAGCCGACAGTACATGTGATCTCCCTCAGGATATCGTCGACCGGTATGATATCGGTATCATCCCGCTTTATATCATAATGGATGAAAAACCGTACAAGGACCGTTTGGAGATTAATGTCAGGGACATTTTTGAGTATGTTGAGAGCGGCGCCGGTATGACGCGCTCCAACGCCGTCAATATTTCCGAGTATCAGGAGTACTTTACGGAGTGGAAAAAGGAATTTGACGCGATCATCCATATAAGCATCAGCAACCACTTTTCAGCATGCAATCAAAGCGCAAGGATAGCTGCCGAGGAGTTTGAAAACGTATTTATCGTAGACTCGCTGAACCTGTCGACCGGCAGCGGCCACATAGTACTGGACGCCGCCATAATGGCGCAAAGCGGCATGGCCCCCGAGCTTATAGTCGAAGAGCTCGAACGCCTTGTTTTACGCGTCGAGGCCAGCTTTGTGATAGGCACGCTCAAGTACCTGCACAAAGGCGGTCGTTGCTCGAGCGTTGCGGCGCTCGGAGCAAACCTTCTCAAGCTCAATCCATGCATCGAGGTCATCGAAGGAAAAATGGACGTCGGCAAGAAATATCGCGGAAGCTTTGATAAAGTCATTTTACAGTACGTCGAAGATAAGCTTTCGGGCCGCGAGGATATTGACACAAAGCGGATCTTCGTCACATACCCTCCCGGTATGAAGCAGGAGCTCATAAATGATGTAGTCAACAGAGTAAAAATGATCCGCGATTTTGACGAGATCATCTGCTGTGAAGCGGGTTGCGTCATTTCCAATCATTGCGGTCCGATCTGTGTCGGCATCCTGTTTTACAGAAACGCCTGACGACATAGAAGCCCGGGCTTTGAACACAGCGCTTATCCGCCATTCGGCATGGCTTGTTGCGCTCCGCGCACGCCATTATAACAGGAGGTAACCATGAGCAATATTTTTAAGCAGGATCATGACCACGGCTCATTCACATGGTCCAGTCTCGGGGACATCGAAGAAGGACGGGGAACGCTTGGTGTCGAAATGCCGGTTTTGGTATACCGCCTGATGCAGTTTACAATGCTGGATGTTCTTACAAAAGAATATGGCAGGGAGCACGCGAACAAGCTGCTGCATGCTTCCGGATATCTCGCCGGGACCGAGTTTGCCTTAAACGCTCTTGATTTGTCACTCGGATTTGACTTATTCATTGCTCAGCTCCAGGCGACACTGCATGAGTTCAAAGTCGGCATACTCAGGATCGAGTCCATAAATGAAGATGCGAGCGAAATAATCCTGACAGTCGGCGAAGACCTGGATTGCAGTGGATTGCCTATCACCGACGAGGTTATATGCGATTATGACGAAGGCTTCCTGTCGGGCATCCTTGAGGCCTATACGCACAAACCTTATGTCGTTCGTGAAGTGGATTGTTGGGCGAACGGCGACAGGATATGCCGCTTCAGGTGCACAAGTCTGAAATAAGCGGAAAGAACGGGGCCATATGAACGAAGATGATATCAATATAAGCGGGACGGCCGACCAATACGCAGCGATCGCTGAAGCCCTTTTTTCATACGTACGTAATATGATCTACAAGCCGTCAGACGCCGTGCTGGACACTGAAAGCCTGCCAGAGGCTTTTGCAGATCTCGGACGGGGTCTGGAGTTTCTTTTCACTGTCATTTCCGATACAAGGGCACTTGCCAAAGAACTGGCGGCGGGTAATCTGAACTGCAGCTTACCGCCGTCAAACAACGACGTCGCTGCACCGCTCAAAACACTTCATTCTTCGCTGAAACACCTGACCTGGCAAACACAGCAAGTCGCGAAAGGCGATTACAGCCAGCGCGTCGACTTCATGGGTGATTTTTCAGTCGCTTTTAATCACATGACCGAACAGCTCAGGCGGCAGCGGAAAATAAGCCAGGATGAGAAAGTCAAACTTGAAACATATGTCGATTTGATACTGGAAAGCAGTACGAATCCGTTACTGGTTTTCGACGGAACACATAAGCTTATCTATGTCAGCAACTCCTGGTTTCGCTACTGCAGCCGGTTTACCATGGAGCAAATCGTCGGCAAAAAGATCGGCGAAATAATGTCCCCCATCGTATCAGATAACGATCTGGCTGTGATCAACCGTTCGTACGGCAGCGCGGGGCTCGGGCAGCAAGTAGTTGAACACGAACTGGATATGGATATCGGCTATAACGGGACCGTCAGCCATTTCAGGCTTCAGTATACGCCAATGATGAACGTTGAGGGACATACCGACGGCATCATGGTGTTTTTGTTTGATTTGACCGAAAACGAACGTACCCGGAAGGAAGCCGAGCGCGCCCGCGAGCATGCAGAAGAATCCTCGCGCGCAAAGAGTGCTTTTCTTGCAAAAATGAGCCATGAGATCAGAACGCCGATGAACGCAATAATCGGGATGTCCGAACTGGCTCTGCGGGAGGAAGGCACACCCGCAACGCAGGAACACCTGCTGACTATCAAACAGGCGGGTATGAACCTGTTGTCCATCATCAATGACATACTCGATTTTTCCAAGATAGAGACAGGCAAGCTGGAGCTGATCCCGGCCGCGTACCTGTTCCCTTCCCTGATGAACGACGTTATAAATATAATCAAAACAAGGGTCCTCGAATCCAGGTTGCGTTTTATTGTAAACCTTGACTGTAACATCCCAAACATGCTGATCGGAGATTCGTCAAGGATTCGTCAAATCATGATAAACCTGCTGGGTAATGCAGTAAAATATACCGACGCTGGCTTTATTTCTGTATCCATAGTCAGAGAAGATGTGGACGAAAGCACTATCAATCTGATAATTGAAGTATCGGACAGCGGAAGGGGCATAAAGGAAGAGAATCTGCCGACACTCTTTGAAGAGTTTTCGCAGTTTGACAAGGGCAACAGCGCCATCGAGGGCACCGGCCTGGGCCTTGCCATCACGGACAGCCTTGTAAGCGCCATGAACGGACATATTTCCTGCGTTTCCGAGTTCGGCAAGGGCAGCACCTTCACCGCCGTAATACCGCAAAAATATTATGACGGTGAGAAGCTGGCTGTCGTCATAGCGCCCGAAGAGAAAAACGTGCTGATATATGAACGGCGCGAGATCTGTATTCAATCCATCCTTTCTACGATGATAAACCTCGGGGTCAGGCATCGTCTTGTAGCAACGGAAGACGAGTTTGTGGAGCAACTCAAAAGCGGAGAATACTCCTACGTTTTCGTCGCTTCGACTCTTTATGACAGAGTAAAAAGAAAGTTTTCGGATTACACGTCCAGCGCCGACTTCGTACTCATAGCAGAGTTCGGCGAAGCCATCAGCGACAGAGACGTCAGTATCCTTACAACTCCGATTTTCTGCCTTCCAGTCGCGAACTATCTCAACGGAGTCTCCGACAACTTTACGAGCAGCCTGAGCAAACATGCCGCGGCGAGGCTGACTGCGCCGGATGCTACGGTTCTGGTAGTCGACGATATAAACACCAACCTTAAAGTCGCCGAAGGCCTGCTGCAGCCTTACAAAATGCGTGTCGACCTGTGCAAGAGCGGCCGTGAGGCTATAGAGGCCGCCAAAGAGACCCGGTATGACCTTATCTTTATGGACCATATGATGCCCGGCATGGACGGACTTGAGGCAACGGCGTATATCAGAGCTCTGGGAGAAACCGATGCACATTATAAATCAATACCTATCATCGCGCTCACAGCAAACGC
>Ga0123353_10000567_pt1 | contig 45491 bp, 47 predicted proteins | sample TergutLab28metaG_3_FD_92763 | JGI IMG/M metagenome (GOLD analysis project Ga0123353, IMG submission 92763) | Labiotermes labralis P3 segment gut microbial communities from Petit-Saut dam, French Guiana - Lab288 P3 | ecosystem: Host-associated > Arthropoda: Insects > Digestive system > Gut ... | reverse complement strand
GTAAAAAATGAACATAGATACCGCGTTTTTAGTAATAACCGCAATTACATTGATAATCAATTATCTGACCATGTTTATTGCGTTCCCGCACAGGTTCGGGAAGATTGCCACTATATGCGTACCCATAATATTTAGTATCGTTGTGCATATCATCCTATACCTTACAGGAACGCAAAGCACGTTTTACAGATTTTACGGCGGGTTCGCTCATGCCCCGCTGTTTATTATCCTGTCGAAAGGATATTTTCTCCAAAGGGTATTCGTCATATTCTTCGTAATGGTATGTACGGGGTTTCAAGTGGCGTTGGCAAGCGCGGTTTCCGGGATATTCACCCAAGCGGAAAGCAGCGAATTCTGGCTGGCGGTGTTTATTTTAACGATGTTTATGTATACCGTGTATACTTTGTTTATTTTTCTTTTTGCGCGGAGACTGTTTGCAAAAATTTTTATAAGCAGCGGTAAGAAAATATGGCTGTTATTTTCATTCATGGCAGCGTTCACATATGCCTCGATGGTTGTTGTTATTTCCGTTTCAGACGGAGTGCAACGTATTTCATTGCTGGTGTTCGCGTTTTGCACATTTTGTGCTTTGTGTTATGCCATTATCAACACACACGAAAAAACAAAGCGGCGCGTCGAAGCGGAGTTCGCGAACAGCATCATATCCTCCGGGCGCGGCCATTATGAGAAGATGAACGAACAGCAAAATTCACTCCGTATCATGCGCCATGATGTCAAGTACCATATCAGCGCGGCGCGGGAAATGCTGCGCTCCGGCAAAGGGGACGAAGTGGACGGGTATTTGTCGGAAGTCGAATCCCTCGTCACAGAAAACGGACTGCCGGTTTTCTGCAAGAACACGGTCATAAACGCGCTGTTGTCGGGTTACGCGGAACGCTGCCGCAAGTCGGACATTAGCTGCGGCTTTGAAGCCGCATTGCCGGAACCCATGTCCGTTCCCAATTATGAAATGTGCGTTGTGCTTGGCAACCTTTTGGAAAACGCCGTGGAAGCCGTTCTTAAACTAAACAGCGGACGCTTTATTGAGTTGAAAGCCAACTACAAACATCAGCAATTTGCCGTCACTGTTAAAAACAGTTTTGACGGAACGGTTTTGTCTGACGACGGGCAGCCGATTTCCTGTAAGAAGGACGGCGGATTTGGGCTGCGAAGCGTACAGGCGGTAGTGGAACGGTACGGTGGGAAGCTGATTACCGAATGGGACGGGAATACGTTTACGGCTTATGTGATAATAGATGTGTGAAGCGGCGGGCAGAACGCGGGGAATCAAAACAAAAAACCCTATGCGGGAAGCTCAAGCATCATAAGATGCCCCCGCACAGGGTTATCACCCGCCTCCCGACGTCACCGGGGAGGCGTTCTTATTTATTTTTACTTTTTTCCGTTATTTTGCTATGTCGTAAAATGGGTCAGGAGGATATCCATTATATGCATACCTGTGACTCGGTTGCGCAACCTTTTATGAGTCGATTTAAACCTCCGGCGAAGTCGAAAATCGGGAATAATGCATCAGGGACGATTGTACGCAGAAATCGGGGCTACCGTATGTCGTCAGGGTCGTATGTGCTTTCCGTCAATGAGATGACCTTTGGCTTAAATTAATTATACACATAAAGGGCGACATAACAATACGTTTGAATCTTTTTAGAATAATATGTAACATAAGTGTAATATATTGACACGCGCACCGCCTCGTACATCGGGCCGACGGTTTAATTTCCATGTACGTATATTTGGGGATTGCTTGACAATAGTATGTGTTCTATCATAATATGAATAGTAGAATATCTACTGCGGAGGAAGAGGTTATGGCCGAAAAAAAGTACCTGCCGGGGAATACCATTATGATGATACTCAAGCTTCTTGACGGCGAGGATATGTATGGGCATCAAATCATTGTAGCCCTTGCTAAAAAATCCTTCGACGCGTTTAACATAAAAACGGGAATCCTTTATCCTATCATGCACAATCTTGAAAATGATGGGTTGGTCACTTCTTACCGAAGTGAAACCGAGGAAGGCAAGGATCGGAAGTATTACCGAATTACAACAAGCGGCAGGGAACATCTCGCAAAAAAATGGGATGAATGGCTGGCATACACAAACTCCGTAAATACCATCATGGGAGGGGGGTTGCGGTATGCGGTCGAAACATAAAATTGACACTTACGTTAACGAAGTCGGCAATTACATCCGCTGGGAAAAAGCCCGTGCCGATGTGGCGGAGGAACTGCGTGAACATATCATTGACCGAAAGGATATGTATATAGCGCAGGGCATGGACGAAGAAACAGCCGCCATACAAGCCGTCGCCCATATGGGTAGTGCCGCGGAATTGGGAAAGGAACTCAACCGTGCCAACCGCCCCGCGCCGGAGTGGGCGAAAGGAAACGTATTTATACAATCATCCTTGCGTCAACCGGTTCGGACTGTATTTTTGTTTTTGCTTGTCTGCCTTATTTCATTTGCTTTTGTTTTGCGCGGCACGGAATTTTTAGTGGTACGCGACAGGATTCATGAAATCGGCGGGTTTTACCGTTCCATTGGTTTCTTGCGGATGGATGGTGAAATGTATGCGAATATCATTACGGGCGCGGAGGTTATTGCCGGCAGCAGCTTTGCGTTGACAGAGGACAGACGGCGCGGCGCGGAAGCCGTTTTACACGATAAACTTAACGCGGACATACGTGGCTTCCGTTTTTTTGAAACAAATTATCCGCGCTCCGAACGGTTGCACTTTACGTTTTTTTATGCGGAATTGATACAAATGGATTATATACGCGGCGGGTCGGCTGTGCGGTTACGGTTACGGGTGGACGATGTTGCCGTAGGTTTCCCCGAACACGCGGCGGCGGGGTACAACGTAACCATGCACATGCATATACCCGATGACGGGGAAAATCCGCTGGCGGGCTTGGAAGTCGGACAGCGTTATTTTTTCAAAGGGGCGCACTATCTTTTCCATGAAATTGACGGATTTTTCGGAAGGCGCCCGACGGTCGGAGGTACGCTTGACCGCTTATACATGTACCCGTTAAATGATTACGGCTTGTGGTATGTTCCCGTACCGTTCGGAGAAGTAGACCCCAACACGCCGGGGTTGGAAGGATTAGACGGCGAAATCGAACGTATGCGTTACAACCACAGCGTTTTATGGTTACGGACAACATCCGGTATGGAAGCGATGCCCCAGGTACACATGGATATTTTTACATTACATGGCGGTCGCTTCCTTACCCGTGATGACTACATAAATAAAAATCCCGTAGTGGTTATCCATTATCTGTTTGCCGAGACAAGGGGGTTGGCAACAAGTGACACAATAACCATCAGCGTCCCCGCAAACCAGCGCGTTGTTGCACCCCGTTGGGGTTTCTTTACCGAACATTTCGGCCCCGGTGTTGAGAATATCCGCTTTCAAGACGGTTATGTAGAATTTTTTATTCACGGCGACCCGACGGAATATATCGTTTCGGGTTTGGAATTGGAAATCGTGGGTATATTCGATAAACACGCACGCTGGGAACCTAATTTTGACAATTTAATATATATCCCCGATTCCCTTCTGCCGGATGATTTTAAACTTGTTGATGAAATCCACGGCTACGATGATTTTTTATGGGATGTGTGGTACAGCTTTGAATTGGCAAACCCCCGGAATGAAAGCGCGTTTCTGTTGGAGAACAGGGATGTGCTTGCTTCACGCGGTATAACCTTGACCTTGCTTCCCACGGGAGCGGCTAATTATTGGTTAACTGCTGAACCTGTTTTACAGTCCATAACCGTTAATTTTATTGTTTTCAGCATCATGTCGGCTTTGGTATTGGGTTTTGTGACTTTTTTGTATATGTATCAGAGACGCAAGGATTTGGTTATTTTACGATTGCTGGGCAGTCCGATCCGCAGCGTGATACGCAAACTTTGTACACCGATATTATTTTTCGGTTTCTTGTCAATGATAACAGGCGGTATTATTGGGTGGTTTATCGCGTTAAAGGGAGCGGAAAATATTATGGGTGACATGGTAATGGGGTACGATATTGGTTTTGGCCTGCCGTTATATTGGTTCGCGGTTATGGTGGGTGCGTCATTCATTTTTATGCTTGCGGCGGTGTATTTGGGCGCGTTACTTATTGCAAAACGTCCCGTGTTGGTGCTTTTACAAGGCGGCGGCAGCAAGCGGGTAAAAAGAAGATGAACAAGGAGAGCTTACAATTTGTTATGCGTCAAATTTTCCGCGCGCTTATTAAATCCGGTTTTTTGGTGATAACGGCTTTAATTATTATTGTCGCTTTAGGTGTTTTGCAAAAAGTGATAAATAATTATGAACGTGAAATTGACCGGCTATATAACACAACGGTTGTAACCGGATATGTGCATAGGGCAGACCCTATGGGAATCAATATTTTGTCCCATTGGATGCGTAACGATATTTTACGTACTACGGTTGATAATCTGACAGCGTTGGAGTTTATTAATAACACATATGTTGAAGCCTCATATCCGTGGTTTTTTATTATCCCAACCGATAGTGACGGAAATTTCCCCGCGGGGATTGAAAAAGATTTTTGGGACGAATTTTTTGAGGAAATCTATCTATATTACAACGCGCTGTATGGCCGTGATGACGGTTGGATAACGCGGGTTGACCCGCTTTTTTCGTTTAACGACTTTGACTTATTTAAACGTGAATTTGAAACGCGGCCCGATGTTGCCCCCGGTGGAATCAGAATGACGGATTTGGAAGGGCTTTGGCCGGATATGGTAGTCCCGCTTTTGGAAATTCATTTTATGCCGGGGTTTGATAAAAATAATTTTGTATACTCCGATGCCACCCTTCAATCGCCGATTCCCGTCATTGTTTCGGAACACACACTTGCACAAAGGGGGCTTAGTGTGGGGGACACGGCGTTTATTGGCCGCCCTTTCAACGATGAACCCCCCTTTCACAGAAGCATAAAACAACGGCACGAACAGTACCCAATCATCATTATTGGTTCGCACAATGGCGGTATTGACCGTCAAATGGCGCGTAACGCCACACTCCTGCCATTATACGCATTGGAGTTGATTCGCGGGAATGAATTGGGTTATATCACGTTACGGTTTGAGTTGGATACGGCGGTGAACAGGTATATAATTGCCATTCGGGAAGAAATCACGGGCGTTGTCCGTAATTCACGGCAAAATCATTTTATGCAAATGAATGTATTTATACATGATGAGGAATTGCGGGTAGTCGTTGGGCAAATGGAAGATACGTTGGCTTTATTCCAACTTTTATATCCGGTTGCGGTTGCCTTTTCCGTAGTGATTGGTACGGGGTTGTCGGTTTTGTTTACGCTCCAAAACGCTAAAATCGCCGCTATTATGCGTATGTTGGGAACGACGAAAACCCGTGTCCGTATTGTGTTACTCGCGGAAAACACCGTTTTATGTTTAATAGGTGTGGCCTTGGGGGTCATAATTACGCAATTTTTAAGTATTGAAAGCATTGCAAAAATATTGCTTTTTGCGGTTTTATATCTGTTCGGAACAAGCATGGGGTCATTTGTCGGTGCTGTGTTGGTCAGCATACGCGCTCCGCTTGATTTGTTGCAAGTTAAAGAATAACCGGGTATTGCGTGGAGGGAAGCCAAATGCTAAGACTTGAAAATGTAAGCTATCGTTATAAAAACAGCGGCCATGACGCTGTAAAAAATGTGTCCTGTATATTCGAGGATGGCAAACTCAACGTGGTGATGGGTGCGTCCGGCAGCGGTAAAACAACCTTGCTGTCTGTTTTGGCGGGGCTTGACAAACCAACAAGCGGTGAAATCTTTATTGACAATGAAAGCCTGACGGAGCTTGACCCGGACTTATACCGCCGTGAGCGTGTATCCATGATATTCCAAGCGTTTCATCTGTTCCCGCTTATGACGGCTATCGAAAATGTTTGTTATCCCATGAAAATGAACGGCATCGTGCATTACAAAGCAAGGGAACGAGCGAAGGGCTATTTGGAATCCGTAGGTATAAACGAAGAAAAGCACGGACGTTACCCGTCAAACCTTTCCGGCGGTGAACAGCAGCGCGTCGCCATAGCCCGCGCGCTTTCCACAGGTGCGAAGGTACTGCTGGCAGACGAACCCACCGGAAACCTGGATGTTCAAAACGGCGAAAATGTAATGGATATCCTAAAGCATTTGGCGGATAAAAAAAATTATTGTGTGGTTGTTGTTACGCATAACATGGACATAGTTAAAAAAGCCGACGTTGTTTACAAAATGTCGGATGGGGTAATGCAACCCCTGTTATGTGATTAAACTGAGCCACGAAGTTCGACATACCCCATCATGTACGGTATAATAATAAAAAACCGAACATGTGGAGGATCGCCGATGCCAAAGAAAACATATGCACCGCCGTATAAAATATCGGAAGCAATCATTCACCTGGTTGCCGATATAAGCGAAAATGTAGGTGTTATATCAATAAAAAGCGAAGCGTCAACCAATCCCAAGCTGCGCAGGGAAAATCAAATCAGGAGTATCCATTCTTCACTCGCGATAGAAAACAACACCCTAACACTTGAACAAGTGACGGATATTATCAACGGTAAACGTGTCCTTGGCGCACCCGACGAAATAAAAGAGGTTAAAAACGCGTACGAAGTCTATAACATGCTAAGTACGCTTGACCCGTTGAACATGGATGATTTGTTAACCGCACATAAATTGCTGATGGCGGATTTGGTTAAGGACGCGGGTAAGTTGCGCACGGGGGGTATAGGTATCTTTGCCGGAAAAAGGCTTGTGCATATGGCACCGCCGGCTGATAAGGTACGGGAACATATTAATAATTTGCTGCATTGGGTCGGGGTTTCCGACGCGCATCCATTGATTAAAAGTTGTGTTTTTCATTACGAATTTGAATTTATCCACCCGTTTTCCGATGGCAACGGCCGTATGGGGCGCATGTGGCAAACGTTACTGCTTGTGAAGTGGAAGCCCCTTTTTGCATGGCTTCCCGTTGAGGAATTGATACGCGAAAGGCAACGGGAATATTACGATGTTTTAGCCGCCGCCGACAAAGCCGCCGATTCCACGATTTTTATCGAATACATGCTTCGTGTCATTAAGGATACCTTAAATGAGTTGATACACACCGAACAAGTACGCGAACAAGTAACCGTACAAGTAAAAAAGTTATTGGAAGCATTGGGTACGGAAACGCTTTCGACAAAAGAATTGTTAATGCGGCTCGGGTTAAAGCACAGACCCGCTTTTACCGCGACATATTTACGTCCTGCTTTAAACATGGGGCTGGTCGAAATGACTTTTCCCGACAAACCGAACAGCAATCAACAAAAATATAAAGCGGTAAAAATAAAATCCCTGATTTTTGCAAAAAAAATTGAATAAATCGCAAACAGGAACACAAGGGTTAAGCCGATAAAATAATCAATACAAACTCGGCGCGTACCCCACAACCCTCTCGTACCCCGCGATAACGCTTTCGGCGAAACCGTCAACCGCGTTTTTCTTCACCAGCGCGATCGCGCAGCCGCCAAATCCCGCCCCGGTCATCCTCGCACCGACACAAACGGGGTTTTTTAATGCTTCGCTTACGAGGGTGTCGAGTTCGATTCCCGTTACCTCGTAGTCGTCGCGCAGGGAAGCGTGGGATTGGTTTAATAATTCGCCCAGCGTTTCCATATCGCCCGATTCGAGCGCGGCTACGGCTTGTTTGACGCGTTCGTTTTCGTGGATGACGTGGCGCGCGCGGCGGCGCAGGGTTTCGTCGGGGATAAGGTGCGAAAGCCCGGCGAATGCTTCGGGGGAAAAATCGGTTAACATTAATTCTGACTGACTTGTAATTGACGCGGATTTCACTTTTGCTAAAAACGCCAACGCCCGTTCGCATTCGCTTCGGCGTTCGTTATACTTCGACTCGTTGAGTTGGCGGCGTTTATTGGTGTTCATCACAACGATTACGTATTCGCCCAAATTGAGCGGTACGTGCTTGTAATCCAACGTATCGCAATGCAGGTAAATCGCATGGCCGTCCTTGCCCATACCCACGGCAAACTGGTCCATGATGCCGCAATTGACCCCGCAGAATTGGTTTTCGGCCCTTTGCGACAGCTTAACGAGCTCGATCGGCTCGTACCCAAGCGAAAAAACATCGTTGAGCGCGGTTGCCGTCACCAATTCAATGGAAGCAGAGGACGACAAACCCGCGGCATTGGGGATATCGCCCGAAAAGAGGATATCGAAGCCGCCGATCGTATGCCCGTCGTCCTGCATGAGGCGGACGATGCCCTTGGGGTAATTTGCCCAATCGTGCGCGGGGTCGAACACCACATCATCGAGCGGTATTTCCGCTTGCAAATCAAAATTCGTACTCGCGAAGCGGGCGGTATCGTCGCCGCGCTTGCGGATCAACGCGTTTGTCCCCATCTTAAGAGAACAAGGCAGGACATACCCGCCGTTGTAATCGATATGTTCGCCGATAATATTGATGCGCCCGGGGGTGAAGAACGATTGTATTTCATCACCCGCATCGCCGAAGGTTTGAATAAAAACGTTCATTAAACTATCCATAACAATCTCCCGTTCCTCATAATTTTACAAACGGAGTGTAGCATCACCCGGAATAATTGCCAAGCCCTTCCTTTTTTTGCTATACTCGTTTAAAAGGAGGGTTTCATATGCAGTATTCAACTTTCGGCAATACGGGTGTTAAGGTATCCAAGCTGGGCTTCGGTGCGATGCGCCTGCCTATGCATCAAGTAGACGGTAAGAGCATGGTCAACGACGAGCTCGCCATACCGCTGATGCGCCGCGCGTTTGACTTGGGCGTGAATTATATCGATTCCGCGCCGTATTATAACGACAAGCAATCCGAAATCGCTGTCGGCAAAGCCATCAAGGGCTACCGCGACAAGGTATACATCACCACCAAGAACCCCATCGAAAACGACTCCGGCGCGGATTGGACAAAGCGTTTGGAATCCTCCCTCAAGCAAATGGACACAGATTATATCGATTTCTACCATTTTTGGGGTATCGGGCGGAAGGGTTTCAGGCATTGGGAGACGCTGACCGACGGCCCGTTGCAAGCCGCGCAGAAAGCGTTGGACGAAGGATTGATCAAATTCCTTTCGTTCTCCTACCATGACAGCGCGGAAAATTTAAGATACATCGCGGACAGCGGGAGGTTTTCATCCTGCTTGATCCAATATAACCTGCTGGACCGTTCCAACGAGGAAAATCTCGCCTACATGAAGGAAAAAGGCATGGGTGTGGTCGTTATGGGGTCGGTAGCGGGCGGTCGTTTGGGCGCGCCTAGCGAAGTAATCCGCGGCCTGCTTAAGGATAAACCCGCCAGCACCGCCGAAATGGCCCTGCGCTTCGTATTGGCTAACGAAAACGTAAACGTTTGCTTATCGGGTATGGAAAACATCGCCATGCTCGAGGAAAACGTAAAAATCGCCTCAAAAACAGGTCATCTGACCGCCGACGAGCTAACCCAAGTCAAATCTATGATGGAAGAAAACAAAAAACTGGCGGAACTCTACTGCACCGCGTGCGATTATTGCAAACCCTGCCCCGCCAATATCAACATCCCGCACCTATTCGGCATGATGAATACCCACAAGGTATACGGCCTAACCGAACACGCGAAAAAAGCCTACGCCGAAATGATGCGCGGCGAAGGCTGGACCAAAAGCGCGGACGCCGCCCAATGCACCGAGTGCGGCGAATGTGAAAAAAAGTGTCCCCAAAAATTGCCCGTAATGGCACAATTAAAGGAGACGCACGAGATACTGGCAAGTTAATCAATGTTAAGAACCGTATTAAAGGACACAAGAAAAGGATCGGCGGTTGCGGCGAACGACTTCGCCTTCAAGAGAGCGCAACCGCCGATTCTTTTCCGTGGCTATTATAATGTAGTTTCTTTTATCAACTGTTTAATCTCTTCCTCCGCGAATATCTTCCCGTAAACCTTGCAACCTGCCATTACTTGTGACAATCGTTCGCGGGTGATGGTTTTATCAATGGTCAACGCACCCAGTACGCTGATATGCACCTTTGCGCCGAAGGTGAACAGGGTTTCGATATAAGCATCGGTAAGCCGAAAGAAACCCAACCCGCCGAAGTGCCGCCGTTGCTCCGTTTCCGGCAGCTCCGGCGCAAGGAAACGGTTGATATCACCCGAATGCGATTCGGTTTGTTTGCGAATGGCCAAGCGGATGAAGTCCGAACGGTTGGTATACAAGCCGCGTTCCACAAGATAATCGATTTGTCCCACTTCGGTGGGAGTGAGGTTGATCGTGATCTTTTCCGTTTTTATCTTTTTCGCCCTGCGCAACCTACGCATGGTTGAGCCTCCCGTCACCCAAAAATACCGCCGCGACCGTCCCCGGGCCCGTGTGCGCGCCGATAACGGGACCAATATTATTCACCAAAAATTCGCAGCGACCGTAGATAAAATTAAATTTATCCATCAATTGCTCCGCCAATGCAAGCGAATCGCTGTGCGCGATGGCGATGATTTGCTTGGGGTCCGCTTTGTGGACTTCCATACGGTTGGTTATATAATCGAATGCCTTATTATAGCCGCGTGCCTTGTACACGGGGACCAAGCGCCCGTCACCGAACACGGTTAGGATGGGTTTGATCTTAAGCATGGTACCTACGAAGGCTGACGCGCCCGATACGCGTCCGCCTCGGCGTAAATGGTTAAGGTCATCCGCCATAATCCAATGCAGGATACGCGGGATGAGGGTTTTTGCGTATTCCGCGGTTTCCTCCAACGACTTACCTTCGTTGCGCGCCAGAGCGGTATAATAAACGAGCAGCGCTTCACCCAGCGAAGCCGACTTCGAATCGATCGATATGATCTTACGTTCGGGGTATTTCTGCTTCAATTCCCGCACGGCGATCAGGCTTTGCTCATAGCTTTTACTCAACGCGCCGGAAAGGCAAAGATACAGGATGTCCGATCCTTCCTGCAGAATAGGTTCCCACGCCTCAATATAACGGAAGGGTGTGATCTGCGTGGTGGAACCCGTTTTGCCTTCGCGTAATAGATCGTAGAAGGCTTGGGTACTTATTTCACGTTCGTCCAAATAATTAAAATAATCCTTACCGTCAACGGTCACGATAAACGGGATGGTCGTTTTAACCCCCCACGCTTCCGCCCATTGGGGCGTTATGTCGGCGGTGGAGTCGATTACGAGTTCGAATCGTTTTTGCATATAACATCACCTCTAATTACATATTTTAACATATTTGTATTTATCAACGCAATGAATCAAGGCAAAAAAAGACCGCTTGATATCAACCCCGATGGGATTCGCAATCGAGCGGTATTACTTAAAATTGAATTTATTCCTTACGCTTCGGTCGGTGTTTCCCCGGGAATTTCCCGTTCCTCCAACGATACGGCTGCCAAAGCCTCTTCGTATTTGGCGAGTATCGCGGTTTGGATCTTGTCCCTAAACCCCGCTTTAATGGGGTGGGCAATGTCCTGATAAGTACCGTCTTCCATCTTGCGGCTGGGCATGGCGATGAAGAGTTTATCCGTACCCTGTATCACTTTGATGTCATGTACTACAAATTCGTGGTTCAGCGTAATCGACACGATCGCACGCATTTTATTGGTTTGCAAGCTGGTCGTGTTTAACCGCCGCACGCGTACATCCGTGATTTCCATAAGGCAGCCCCTTCCATTGTCTCCGTCCGTTAACGTACGCTCCCCTTGGATAAGATGACCGGTTTTTCCGGCGTGCCGATGATATTAATCCCCGGAGACAACACCACATCTTTATCCAAAATCGCATATTCAACCACGCATCCCTCACCGATGCGTGTACCTTCCATGATGATCGAGTTGCTTATCTGTGAATTTTCGCCTGCGTACACCTTACGGAAAATAACGCTTTTGTTGGCGTTGCCGTCCAAGATCGCGCCGCTGCCTATCAGGCAATTGGTAATGACAGCCCGCGCGTTGAATTTTGCCGGCGGTTCATCCTTCGGCTTTGTTTTAATATAGGGTTGTTCAATCGTCAGCAATGCGCGGATATCACGCTTTAGGAAATCCATGTTGCAATCGAAATATGAAGAAATATTACCCAAATTACGCCAATAACCGTCGAAACGGTAACCGAAGATACGCTTTTGCTTGCGGTAACGGGCGAACACATCGCGAACCAAATTATACCGCCCTTCGCGAGAGATCGTTTCCAACAATTCGATTAAGAGTGTGCGCGAAATCACGTACACCCCGATGCTCGCCAAATCGGATTGCGGGTCCAACGGTTTTTCCTCGAGGTCGGTCATGCGTTCGTATTCGTCCAATTCCAATACGCCGTAATTACGGATATCCTCGTTATCCGGCACGCGGCGGTATGCAATCGTAATATCCGCGTTCTTGCGTTCGTGGTAGGCAATCATGTCGTTAAAGTCCATTTTGTACACGCAGTCGCCCGAGGAAATAACGACATATTCCTCTTTGCTTCGCCGCAGGAAGGACATGTTTTGATAAATGGAATCCGCCGTGTCCTTAAACCAACCGGAATTGGTGCCCACCAAATACGGGGAAAGGACAAACATCCCGCCTTGCTTCGAACCCAAGTCCCACCATTTGGGGCTGGATAAATGGTCATGCAACGAACGCGAATTATGCTGCGTGATAATCGCGACTTTATTTATGCCCGAGTTGGTCATATTGCTGAGGGGGAAGTCGATGGTACGGTAGCAACTGCCCACGGGTATAGCCGATGTGGTGCGGTATGTCGTAAGTTCGGCCAGCCTTTCGTTGCCGCCACCCGCTAAGATAATCCCTACGGCTCTCATGCTTCAATTCCCCCCTCCGATGATTTATGCTCGCGAATGATACTTTCACCGCTTGTCAAAAACCCGTCGGCATAATCCGCCGGATAGGTTTCACCGTAGATTACGCAATTTTGCCCGATGCGCATACCGTCCGGTACGACGGTATTTTCGCCCAAAACAGTAATACCCGTATCGTAGATTTTGGGTCGCAGCTTGTTGGGGACGTTGCCGCCGCCATGGCAACCGATAACGACGCCGTCGCCCACGGTACAGCCCGCGTCCACGATACAGCGTTCCAGAATCGCGTTTTTACCGATATAACAATCCTCCATAATAATGGAGTCCTTAACGGACGCGCCTTCCTCCACGATAACGCCCGGCCCCAGCACCGAACCCGCCACATGGCCCAATACCTCGCAGCCTTCGGAAAGGATCGCGCCCTGCACGATAGCGCCGGGCCCGGTAAATATGGGGGGTTGATGGTCGGATTCGGTATATATCTTATTAAACTCCTCGTACAGGTTAAAATCGGGCACGGTTTTGATCAAATCCATGTTCGCTTCCCAATAGGATTCGATCGTACCCACGTCGCGCCAATAATCGTTGAAGGGGTAGGCGAACATCCTTGCCCCGTCGCTGAGCAGCATCGGCAATACGTGCATCCCGAAGTCGGAATCGGGGTGGATTTTGTTGTCGCGTTCCAACGCGTCCCGCAGGATATCCCACCTGAAGATGTATATACCCATGTTGGCCATGTTGCTTTTGGGATTGGGGGGTTTTTCCTCGAATTCGTAGATGTGCTGGTCGTCGTAGATGTTCATCAAGCCGAAGCGGGGGGCTTCCTCCCAAGGGACTTGTAAAGCGGCGATCGTCACATCCGCATTGTTTACCTTGTGGAAGTCGAGCATGGCGGAGTAGTCCATTTTATAGATATGGTCACCGCCCAGTATGAGCACGTATTCGGGGTTGTGTTTTTCGATGAATGATATGTTTTGGTAGATGGCGTTGGCTGTGCCGGTAAACCATTCGCCTTGGTCGGACTTCAAATGGGGTGAAAGGATCGTCACACCCCCCGAACGACGGTCCAAATCCCACGGGATACCGATGCCAATGTGTTGGTTGAGTTGCAACGGCTGGTATTGCGTGAGGACCCCTACCGTGTCCACGCCGGAGTTGACGCAGTTTGACATGGGGAAGTCAATAATACGGTACTTTCCGCCGAAACTCACCCCCGGCTTCGCTTTTGTTGCGGTAAGCACGCCCAATCGGCTGCCTTGCCCGCCGGCCAAAAGCATGGCGATCATTTCTTTTTTCCGCAAAATTTTCACCTTCCCCCGTATATAATTTAGGTAATTTGGTTTATTATATCACAAATGTAAAATATTTCATATAATGCATTTTTATCACTTTGGAGGAATTTATGCGGTATAAAAACGTCCATTTCATCGGTATCGGCGGCAGCAGCATGAACGGCCTTGCCAAAATATTAAAACAAAACGGTTGCCGCGTCAGCGGTTCGGACAACAAAGCCTCGGAAATAACAAAGCACCTGCAAGAGATGGGTATAGAAGTATACATACCCAATACAGGCGAAAATATACGATCGGAACATGATTTGATCGTTTATACGGCGGCGATACGCCCCGACAACCCCGAGTTCGCGGCGGCACGCGAAAGGGGTATCCCCATGATGGAGCGGTCGGTTTTGCTGGGTGAAATCACGCGCGGATACGAAAGGACAATTTGCGTCGCGGGCAGCCACGGCAAAACGACCACGACGGCGTTGTTGGCGGGTGTAACCGTTAACGCGGGGTTGGATCCCACCGTACACATCGGCGCAAACGTAAACAGCGGTATTAACAACCGTATCGGTACAACCCCGTATTTTATATTGGAAGCCTGCGAATATAGGGACACCTTCCTCCAATTAACGCCGTATATAGGCGTGATCCTAAACGTAGACGCCGACCATATGGATTTTTACGGCGGAATGGACGGGTTGATCCATTCCTTTGCACAATTCGCTCGGAGGATTCGCCCGGAAGGGGTATTGCTCATTAACAGGGCAACACAGGGGTATGAAAAAATAATCGAAGGGTTGCCTTGTCGGGTGGTTACCTTCGGCGAGGATGCCGATGCTTGCCGGCGGAACCTCCATTATTTCCCGGAAAATGTTGTTTTCGATGATAACGGCAGACCCATTTTCGACGTGATGCGCAACGGTGAAGGGGTGACGCGGGTCGCACTGCCTTTAATCGGCCAATGTAATATGATGAACGCATTGGCATGTTATGCCGTATCGGAACAAATGGGTATCGAACCGGATGTGATCAAGCGGGGACTGGAAGCGGCGAAGGGCGTTAAGCGCCGCTTCGAATACAAAGGCAGCTTTAACGGCGTGGATATCATCGACGACTACGCGCATCACCCAACGGAAGTACGCGCCTGCCTTGCCGCCGCCCGAAAGAGGCACAAGGGCCGTATCGTATGTATCTTCCAACCGCACCTGTATTCCCGCACGCGCGATTTGATGGAGGATTTCGCGCAGGCATTCGAGGAATCCGACATGGTTTTATTATTACCTATATTCGCGGCAAGGGAACCCTTTGACCCGACCGTAAGTTCGGCTATGCTAGGCAAACGTATGTCCGATTATAAAGATGACGTGCAATGTTTTGAAGATTTTTACACGGCGGAAATGTACCTACGTAAAAAACTTATCCCGAATGACTTGTTGATTACGATGGGGGCGGGAGACGTGTATTTAATAGGCGAACATTTGTTATAAACAACATTATCCACAGTATCCACAGCATCGAACAACCATGATGTATCACGTAAAAAACACATATAGACACAATATATATTTATAACAAATGAATGCTAAAACATCACATTTTTGAAAAAGCCTTGAAAGTAAAGGCTTTTTTGATTGTATGGGATCAATTAAGCGCCACACCGATGTGCATAAATTCCTCTTGACAAAAAATTATTGGCGCCAAAATGCGATAAAATCAAACAAATGCGGTATTCCGCGTTATCCACAGGCTTATTCACATATAAGACCCGTTATGTTGATAAATTTTCGTGTTCAAGCCCCCGTTATTGGAGTATTATTACAGGACGATTGCAAAAAAGGTTGTGGACGTAATGGCAGCGATGCGTATGAAATTGGGTTACGAAAGTCCGACGATGGCTGTCCCGTGTCCTTTTATAGATCATTATATGAATACCTGTCCGCCGGTATACGCATTGGTTTACATATACAGCCTTCGCCGTACAAGCGAAGGCAACGCATTAACCATGGGGGAAACCGCCGCGCATTTTAATATCCTTGAATCCGACGTGTATAACGCGTGGCGATATTGGGAGAATGCGGGCATTGTTTTATTTGAGGGTACCGCGCCCGATGTGGCGGTGACATTCCTCCCGCAGGAGCAATGGGGCAAAAAGAAAAATGAAGCGAAAGCCGTTAAATCGGCCATTTCGGGTGAACGTCCCGGTTACGACGCGAAGGAGTTGGAATTGTACAAAAAAAACAGCGGCGAAGTGGAGAGGCTGTTTAAGCACGCGGAAAAAACGTTGGGGTTGGTTAAATATACGGACCTCAATATGGTTTTCGGCCTGTACGATTGGTTGCGTATACCCATCGATGTAATCGAATACCTGCTTTCTTATTGCGCCGATAAAGGCATCCGCAACCTGAACTACATAGAAAGCTGCGCCCTTGACTGGTATGATAACGGCATAACCACCGTAAGCGAAGCGGAGGAATACTCACAGACGTTCTTCGGTGAATACCGTGATATTTTGCAAGCCATGGGGCAGCGGATCGACTACCCCACACCCATGATAAAAAAACATATCGACAAGTGGCGCAAGGAATGGAACATACCGATCAGCCTGATTATCGAGGCGTGTGAACGTTCCGAAGGGATCCAATTAATCAAAAGCAGGCTTAAGCATATGAATACGACGATAGAATCGTGGCACAAAGCGGGTATCACCACGATCGAGGGGGTACAGGTTGCCGATGAAGAACACGCGAGGGTGAAAGAGACCGTAAAAGCCCCCGCAAGGGTGGTCAAACCCCGCGCCAGCCGATTCGCCAATTTTACGCAAAGGAAAAACGACTACACGAAGTTCGAACAATTGCAACGGGATTATATCTTAAAGGAATTGCAGGGATAATCGATGGAACGCTCGAATATATTCAGGGAAATCATACGGGAATACGATTCCGACCAAGCCGCCGCGCAAAACCTGCGTGAGCGGAGGCAAGCCACCTTGTACAACAGGCTCCCCCGTGTGCGGCAAATCGACCGTGAAATGGCCGATATCGGATTGTCGCTGGCTCGGTTGGCTTTGACGGCGGGTGGGGAAGGCGTTGCCAAGGCGAAGCGGAAAGCGGGCGCGCTCGCACACGAAAAAAGGGTTCTATTGTTAAACGAGGGTATACCCGAAGATTACCTGACCGATATTTACCGCTGTTCGGTTTGCGCCGACACGGGTTTTATCGGTTTGCAAGACGCAGCCCCGCAGCGGTGCAATTGCTTTAATCAGCGAATGATCAATAAATGTTATGCGATGTCGAATTTGGGTAGTGTATTGTCAAAGGAAAATTTCGCCAAGTTTAAATTGACGCACTTCAGCCAAACGGTTGTCGGGAGCGAAGGGCTTTCGCCGCGCGATAATATAAACGCGGTACGTAAGATCGCGGAACGGTTCGCCAAGGATTTTAAGCCCGGTGATGAAAACCTGTTTTTTTACGGGACGACGGGGTTGGGGAAAACCTTCCTGTGCCATTGCATCGCCAAAGCCGTTTTGGACAAAGGTTTTATCGTATTATACATAACCGCGCCGCACTTGTTTAAGCTGATACAGGAGCGTCACTTTAACCGCGACAACGCGGATGACGAAAGCGGGCAATTGGATACCGTGCAGGAAGCGGATTTGTTGATATTGGACGATTTGGGCGCGGAGTTCTCCACCATCGTTACCGATTCCGCTTTGTTCGAGGTGATCAACCAGCGTTTGTTGGACAAGCGTTCGACGGTTATTTCCTCAAACCTCACAATTACCGAATTAAGGGACCAGTATACGGAGCGTATCGTTTCGCGATTTATCGGGAGCTATAAAATGTTTAAGTTTTTTGGTGATGATATTCGGGAAAAGAAAAGATACCAACAAACGGATGATTGATTTTTGATAAAAGCGGCATACTACCCTAAAAGGAGTGTGTGCCGAAATGAAAAAGTGTTTATTATTGTTTTGCACACTGTTGATGGTGTGCTTTTTTTATCCCTTAACGGTTACGGCGGAGGAGTACGAAGATTTGGACGACGCCGCGGTGTTCTTCAAACGCGACAAGGAAGCGGATGTACCGATCATCATGTACCATTTGGTGACGGAAAAAAATAAATATATCGGTAAGTACGGCATAACCCCCAAGGAATTGGAAGCGGATTTAAATTTCTTAAAGGATAACGGTTACAAAACCGTCGTGATGGAGGATTTGATCGCTTTCGTGCAAAGGGGTAAGCGGTTACCCAAGAAACCGATTGTGTTGACCTTCGATGACGGTAATACGGGTGATTTGAATTACGTGATGCCCTTGCTGGAAAAATACAAGATGAAAGCCGTGTTTTCGGTCATCGGTGAAGCCACCGATAAATTTACCAAACAGCACGCCGCCAACCCCAAAGGCAAGTTCCCCAACCTTACGTGGCCGCAAATAAAGGAAATGTATGATTCGGGCCGATGCGAGATACAAAGCCACGGATACAACGTACACGGACGCGGCGGAGCGGGTAAACGAAACGGGGAATCCACCGAGGCATATCACGCCCGATTGCGCGCCGATTTGCAACGGTTGCAAAACTTGTGCCACGAGCATTTGGATTTTATACCGACGACTTTTACCTATCCGTTGGGCGTAATCAGTAAGGAAGCGCAAGCGGTGCTGGAGGAATTGGGTTTTGTCGCCACACTTTCCTGCCAAGAAGGGATGAATCGATTAAAGCAAGGTGATCCCGCGTGTTTGCTCCGGTTAAAACGATCAAACCGCCCCGGCGGTAAACCCATCGGAATCCTTTTGGATGCGATTGAACGCTAGAAAAACAGTTGTATCTATCCCATCCATGGGTTATAATGCGCGTAAAGCCCTCATGGACGGAGGATGGACCGATGCATTTTTTGCTTGTACCTAAGCCGCTATTCACCAGCGGCATGATCGTTGAGGGTTATTACCTCTCCTATCAGTACGGCAACGCCATATTGGAATCCGTCAAATCCAACCCGCTGGATCGGGCCATGACTTCCCCGTTCTTCGAATTTATTAATAAAGTGGGACTGGATGCCCTCACGCAAGATAAGCCCCTGTTTGTCCCCATCACCGAAATCCTGCTCATGACCGATATGGAAAAGGAAATCAAAGAACAACCCAGCAAAATCGTTTTCATCATGGACAAGCGAACCAAGCCCGAACCGGCTGTGCTTGAACGCATGAAGCGATTTAACAAGCTGGGTTATCGTTTTGCCGTCATCTATCAAAACAACTTGGAGGAAAACAGGCCCTACGTACCCTATACGGATTACCTGTTCCTGCGTTTACCTGTCAGTCACCTCGTCAGTCACGCACGCATCGTCCAAAAGGAATTCCCCCGCGCCACGGTCGTAGCGACCGACATCGAGGAGCAACCTATCTTCGACATGATCAAGCATTCAAGCATTGACCTGTTCGACGGGCCGTTCTACAAGGTGCATATCCCGTCCTCGGCTAAGCAAAATGCGCTCACGCCGCTAAAAGTAAACTACATCCAATTACTTAATATCGTAAATCAGGAAGACTTCGACTTCCAAACCTTTACCCGCACGGTGCGGCAGGACATGGCTTTGGCCGTGCAGTTCATGAAGCTGGTGAACACCGCCTCCGCTTCACGTACTGAAATTAAGAACCTAAACCAAGCCGCCGCCATGCTGGGCCAGCGCGAAATACGCAAATGGGTCGCCGCCGCGGTGACGAACGCCCTCTGCGCCGACAATCCGTCCGAAATCACACGTATATCCCTGTTGCGCGCCAAATTCTGCGAAAATATGGGCAAGCACTTCGAAATGGCGATAGCCAACGAAAACTTATTCCTGATGGGTTTATTCTCCGTGCTGGACGTGGTACTCTCCGTACCGATCAAGGATGCGTTGGGTATGGTATTCGTACCCTCCGCTATATTTGAAGCGCTGGTTGATAAACGCGGCTCGCACTACGAGGTGTTGCACTTCATCCTTACCTACGAGCAAGGCGCGTGGGCGGAAATCTCACGTATCGCGTTGATGCGCCACATTACGGTGGACGATATCCATATCGCCTATCGCGACGCGCTTTTGTGGTACAGCAATATGATTAATTTGGTTGTGGATACGGACAATATCTAGCGCAGTTTAACCGCGTTGGCCGCCCGTCGGCGGTATTGCTCGTCCATCTTGGCGTAGTGCTTGCGGGTGGTGTTGACGTCTGCGTGGCCAAGGACGTTGGCCACGAGGTAAATATCCCCCGTTTCCGCATAAAGCTGCGTACCAAAGGTCGAACGTAATTTATGAGGCGAAATATTCTTAAGCCGCGTGACCAGCGCGGCATATTTTTTTACCAAATTTTGTACGGCGCGGTCGGTGATGCGGCGGTTTTGCAAGGATAAAAACAAGGCCTGTTCATGCCCGGCCAGCGGAGTGGTTTTATCCCGTTCCGCCATATAGGCTTCGAGCGCGGCGGCGACTTCTTCTCCGAAGTAGAGGACCATTTCGTCACCGCCTTTGCGGGTGACTTTAATGCCGCCAACCTCGAAGTCGATGTGGTTAAGATCGATGCCCACACATTCCGATACACGCATCCCCGTGCCGAGTAAAAGCGTGATAATCGCGGCGTCGCGTAATTTTGTCCGTTCATGAAATTCCTTCTGTTTGGGTGACAGTTTTTCGCCGCTGTCCACTTCGTCGAGTAATTTGGCGATTTCGTCTACCTCAAGTGTGGTGATCGTTTTATTGGTGATTTTGGGGAAACCCACCAGCTCCGCCGGATTGGCGGGGATGTGTTTCTTCATATATAAATACTTAAATAAACCGCGTACGGCGGCGAGCTTGCGGGATTTGCCCAGGGCGGCGTTTTGCAACGCTTCCTCCGTTTCGCCTTGGGGTATGTAGTAGGTAAGGTATTCCATAAACATCTGTACGTGGTCGGAATCGATTTTAATTAAATCATCGACCGTGATTTCGCGGATGGGTTTGCCGTCAAGGATTTCTTCCGATAGGTAATTAAAAAATATACGCAAATCATACGCGTACCCCACCCGCGTAAGCGAAGACGTTTGGTCACCCAAACTCATAAAATAAGGCCCGAGAAACAACGGTAACTGCCGGAGCATTTCACGCAGGCGTTGGGTTTCTTGGGCTTTTTTTTGGTCGTGGTAGTTGGCGGGCATGGGGAACACGTCCCTTATCATTAAATATAAAGCAATGATATCATATAACGTATAGCGGAATAAACGACGAATGAAAGTTCTTGCAAATACGTGTTGACACAATGTTCGATTTATGTATAATCATATTAAATCAAGGTCATCGTCTTTGCCGAGGTTTGCAAGCGACCCATACAGGCTGCGCAGCCGGGTCACGGGTAATGCATATAATGGGTGCCCTCCCGAGTTATTTACATTTTATCGACACCGCAAAGAAGTAAAATTCAATAAAACAACCCCCAACCGCTTCCACCCGGACTTGGAAGCGAGTGACAACCCCGTGCGGGCGCATCTTTTGATGCTTGAGCTTCCCGCATGGGTTTTTTGTATTGCGTTTATTATAATTATGACAAACTGTTGTCATGTTAGAGGTTTTATTATTTACATAATATGCTCGGCCGGGCAACGCGACGAATATCTCAATGAGTTTGCAAACAGCGAAAATCTGAAAAAAATCGTTTCCGCAAGTATACACCCATGTACAAAATGCGTTCATATGTGTAATAACGGCGAAGGAAAAAGTATAACGATATGCGGAAAAAAACGCGGCAATGTGTGCGGGCATTTTCCAATTTGGTTACGTGACCACAATGCGATGACCTTGGAAAATATAAAAGAATTGATACGGATAAAAAATGCTTTTTAAAAAATTAGGAGCGTGGAAAAAATGTTAAAACATCACGAGGATTCAATTAAAAACATGGTTGAGTATTTCAAAACCGATGCGAGGATTTCGGCATTATTCCTAATCGGTTCGGTGGCAACGGGGACGGCGCGTCCCGATTCCGATCTGGACGGGGTTGCGGTTATATCCCAGGAATACTTTGACCGCAGAAAAGCATCACACACCACAATGGAGTGCCATTGGGGAAAATGCACGTATGAAAACGGCTACTTTGACATTCATTACAAAACCCGCGAGCATATTGAGTCCATTTTGAAAAATGGAAGCGAACCGATGCGTAATATGTTTTCTTGTGCGCGGCCTCTCTATTGCGACGACGCGGAGCTTGCGGAAATGGTTTCGCGTATTCCCGTGTTCCCCGAAGCCGAGTTAGCCGCAAAGAAACAGCGTTACTACTGCACAATGAAGCAATATCACAACTATTTTTGGAAAATCTGTAAACCGCAGGGCTTCCACAGAAACCACGTAGCCAACGGGATGGTTTTTTGCGCCTACAGATTGGTTTTACTCGAAAATAAAATCCTGTTCCCGTCACTACGCAAAATGGAGGAATGTGTAATAAACGCCCCGAACAAGCCCGAGGCGTTTATAGAAAAATGCCACAGCTTCCTGCACCATTTAACCGATGAAGAAGCCGCCGCATTGGTAAACGACTACGAATCATGGACGGCATACGATTATCCGAAGGATTTTTCATTTATATCGAATCATTTTGCCGACCCATACGAGTGGCAGTAATTAATACCAATCCCTAAACAAAACCATTGATTATCCAAGCGCGACCGGTAATGCTTTTTATCACAACCGTGGACAATGAATTAATGACTTCGCAAAGTCTGTCCATGACATGATTAAGCGTGGGGAAGATTTCGTTTTTGAATCCCAATTTTCGAATCTCCTTCCAAATTTGCTCTATCGGATTCATTTCCGGCGTAGCCGGTGGCAAAAAAATAAATCGTATGTTTGACGGTATATCAAGTAATTTTGACCGATGCCAGGTTGCACCGTCACATACCAATAAAATACGGTCATCAAGGTATTCGTCAGATAAATGCTGTAAAAATATATTCATGCAATGCGTGTTGGCGTAGGGGAGTATTAGGAAAAACGATTCACCCGTCAGGGGTTCAACTGCACCGTACGCGTAGCGGTATTCACGGATATGATGGCAAGGCACGGTAGGGCGATACCCCGGAAAACACCAACAATATTTAGGCTTGTTGATACGGCCAAAACCCGCTTCATCTTGGAACATCAAGCGCACTCGGCCACTTGTAAAATTTACCAGTTCTTCCTTCAAGATTGTGTTAATTTTTTTGAGGCGGTTATCTCCTCATCGCTTGCCTTGTTCGGATGCTTGCTCCGTGGCATGACCATTCGCCAGCCGTGGCGTTTCAAAACCGTGTATATCTGGCCATTGCTTTTGCCCATCGGACGCCCCATCGCTTCTTCGTATGCTTTGATGATGGCCGAGGTTTCCACAATTTGACCTTGTTCCGCTTGCTTTCGAAATTTATCGAGCAATGCCTTTTCTTCGTCGAAGTTCAGGTTTCTTGGTTTTGTGTGATAGTTGTTATCAGCGACAGCACCAAGCCCCTTTGTCAGGTAGCGCGTTACCAACTCCCCAATGTATGTGGGTGCAAACTCTGTCTGTATAGCGATTTGTTTGTGCTTTTCGCCCTGCGCGTATAGCAATAATGCTTTAAGCCGCCGATATGTGTTTTTAGTTTTGGTTTTTCCCCAGGCTTCTGTTATCTCCTTGATTTGTTCCTCGCTTATTTTCTTACGTTTTGGCATCCTTATCACCCATTGCCAGTATACCATTCTTATTAGCTTCACTCAATGATTATGGTTAGGGATTGGTATAAAGGGGCATTTAAGCGAAAAAATTCATTATACACCCTGCTTTGTGGTTGAAACTATAATATAAAATATTTCAAAGGAGTGTTTTACATGAGTAGAAAATTAGAGCTTGAATGTGGAAACGAACATAAAATCATTGACATGCCTAACGAGAACCGCAGCGGTGTAATGGAAATTGTTAACCCGAATACGAACGATTAATTAAGTACGGAGCAAAGCATGTACATGGGCCTGTATCGCAGCCATACGGACTGCATGAAGCCGTTGTCGCAGACCCCGAAGGAAATTTTATTGAACTTGTGTGCGGGGTTTTAAAATGAAAAATAATTTGACGTATGTCAGCGAATATATGAAAGCCCTTGTCATTACAAATATGCCCGGGGACTTTACCGTGGCGGAACTTATTCGCCACGGTTTAACCGATGATGAATTACGAAGGGGCATGATGACTTTCCGTGATTTTCATTATGCAATGTTCGATAAAATTACCGCCAACCAAGACACGATTGACGTGGAAGGAAAACGCAAATTCGATATTTACGGTACACAGGGCGATAGGACATGGGAATCGCGCGGTTTTCATTTATGCATAACAGCATCGAATATAAGGGATGTCGTCATGCCGGACTTCGGTGCCAATTTTCCGGCGGCAACGGTTATCAAAAAGCAAAGCAAAGTGCCGCTTTTCCGGATACAGATTTGATTTATCTGACCCCGTTGTCCGTGATTTGATGGAAAAGTGGATTATATTGGAACTCGAATCGGCATAAATTAAAATGAAACCCTCAACTCATTCACAGGCTTGTTCTATGGGGTCGGTATCGCTTTGGATGCAATCCGTTGTTGTTTAAATAATATTTTTTATTTTTTATTTTTTATTTGCAAATGATTTACCCCAAACTTTTGACGTTTCCTATTTTCCTTGATATAGTAATCGAAAGAAAAAAGATGGGTGGCAATTTTATGGTTGCATCAAAAAATTTAATAATTGATAAGAAGATAATTAATGTAACGGCTAAGCGCCAGGTTACAATACCGCTTAAATTTTACGAGCAATTACAATTCGGTAAAGAAATCGAATGTTTCCTCACACACGATGCAGTCGTTATTCGCCCGCTTTCAACAAATGATGACAGCTTTACTATGGAAATATTAAAAGACTTGGTTGCGCAGGGTTATAACGGCGACGAGTTAATTAACGAGTTTGCCAACCAACGAAAAAACATAAAAAAAGCTATTGGCATCATGATTGACGAAGCAGATAATATCGCTGCAGGTAAACAGCTTTCGGCTACCACGAAGGATATTTTTGGGGAGAAATAGCACATGTATAACATCAGCTATTCCAAAGCCGCCGAACGATACTTCAAAAAACTAAGGGACAAGAAGTTACCGCATCTACGAAGAAGATGAAGGGCTTGTCGTTGTTATATTAGCCGGAACGCGAGAAAATTTTTACGAGGAAATAAAGAGGCTTGTAAAAATAAAAACATGAGCAAATATATTTTATTTATAATCAAACCACCCCAGCCATTCCTTAACCTCGCTGCCGTCCATTTTATCAACGACATAACCCTTTCTGATTAATTCCTGCGGGACGTACACGTCGTAGCGTTCGTAGACGGGGTTTTCCTTTTCGCCCACAAGAGAATTTAAGTCGGAATTATGATTAAAAAATGATTTAATATCATTTATTAATTCATTTCCGTCGCCTTTATTTATATTTAGCCGGATGTAATACCAATCGCCGTATTCGATGTCGGTCAAGCCGAATTTCTTTACGCAATTTCTTTTAACAAAACGACGCAACGCCCAATTTGATTTGGAACCCAACCACGGGAACAACGCCCATTGCTTACCGCCCAAGTGGACGATGGGTTGCGCCAATATCCCCGATGATCGGGCGATTGCGCGCGCTTGGTTTAAACGTTCCGCCGCGCGGGGCTTTAGGTACGGGTAGGGCGTGTCCTCCATTAGGATTTTACGTATTTGGCGGATGATTTTCGTATGGATGTCGCGGTACGTGCCGGGCCACGGGAACGCGCCGTAGCCTTCGGCTTTTTTTACGAGGATGACCTTTTGCGCGGGCACGACTTCGGCGACCTCCCACGTAATGCCCGCGAGGGTGAATATATCGCCGATGGGCATTTCGCCGGTGAGCGTGCCGATATGCGACGTGCCGTGCATCACCTTATATTCCTCGTACGCTTTAAAGGTGGCCAGGAATTTATAGGAATTGATTAATTTTTCACCCTCCAAGCCGACGATGACCGTGCGCTCGTCGGTGAGTTGGAGCATTTTTGTTTTCAGCATATGGCGCAATAGGATGCGGTAATCCTCTTCCTCCACATGCCTAAAGGGCGACAGCGTGAGGATGCGTTCGAAGAAATCGTCGGGCTTTAATTCGTAAGCAGCGGCGAGGACGGTCAGCGTTTGGTGGAAGAGGAGCGAAAACGGCATTTTTTTAAGCACGGGGGGTTCGATCCAGCGTTCCTCGATGTAGAGCTGCGCGACGGCGATGGATTTGAGTAGTTCCCACGGGAGGGAGTGGGGGAGGAGCGCGTCGGGTTTAACGATGTCCTCATTGATGATGATCATCATTTCCGGCGGGATGTCGCGCCTGCCCGAGCGCCCCATGCGTTGTAAAAATGATGAAACCGAGTTGGGCGCGCCCAAATGCACGATGCGTTCCAAGTAACCGATGTCGATGCCCAACTCCATCGAAACCGTGGCGCAGGTTACCGTTTGCTTGTGTTCGTCCTTCATGTCGGCTTCGGTTTCTTCGCGTAATTGCTTGGAAATGCTTCCGTGGTGGATGTAGAAGATATCTTTTTCGCGTTTGATTTCGGCGATGCCACGCAGGGTTGCGGTCATGTATTCCGTTTCCTCGCGGGTATTTAAAAATATTAATGATTTTAATTTATTTTTAACGTGTTTATAAATATATTTATTCGCTTCGTCGGAGAAAAGGAAATACGAATATTTGTCCCCGTAGTTCTCATACATTTGGTTTTCTTCAACGGTGTGGGACTTTGTATCCGCCGTGAAAAAATGCTCGCACGCCAATTTGAATTTATATTTTTCGTCCTTGATAAAGACGATATCCGTACCGCGTTCGTTTTTTTCGCCCAGCCATTCGGCGGAGGCCAACGGGTCGCCGATGGTCGCCGAAAGGCCGATACGCCGCGGGTGGCGTTTGATTATCCGCGCCAGTCTTTCGAGGATGCATTTGATTTGATTACCCCGGTCCGTACCCGCCATAAAGTGGATTTCGTCAATAATAATAAATTTTAAATCATTAAATAAATGATAAATATTATTTGTGCGGTTTACCATCATCCCCTCGAGGGACTCGGGCGTGATTTGCAATATCCCCCGCGGGTTCTTAATCGCCGCTTTTTTATGCGAATAGGAAACGTCCCCGTGCCAATGGAAAACCGGGGTATTCGATTCCCTCAACAATAAATCGATGCGCTTGAATTGGTCGTTAATCAACGTTTTTAACGGAGCTAAATAGATTGCGCCGAAGCTCATCGGCGCTTCCTTTTCCAGCTCCGACAAAACCGGGAAAAAAGCCGCCTCGGTTTTACCCGACGCGGTCTTGGCGCAAATCAGCACGTTATTATCCGAAAGGAAAATCGACTTCGCCGCTTCGGTTTGCACGGCGCGGATTTCCTTCCAGTTATTTTGGTAAATAAATTCTTGTATGAAGGGTGCGTAGTGGCTGAAGATATCCATTAATCCGCTAATTCCCCCTTCTCCCGCAAATCGCTTAAAATCTGCGCGTGGAATTCCTCGGTTATTTTAAACTTCACGCGCCATAAAATATAACTGACGGCGATGCAAACCATGGGGAAGAGGAGCATTGCGGTACGCATCACCAGTAAGCCCTCGCGGGTAACGTCGGCGGCGGATTGTGCGTCCTGGATGCCGGAAAAAATCAACACATTGATCACGACGCCGCTGCCGATCGCCGCACCCATTTTGTTAATTAAAGGCTGGAGGGAAAAGCATATGCTTTCGTTGCGCTTCCCCAGCTTCCAATGGCCGTAATCTACGCTGTCCGCCAAAAACATGAGCATGAGGATTTGGATAAAACCCTGCCCTACAAAAAGCAAAACCCCCGAAATACCGATGAAAACCATCGTCGTTACGGGAGCGAAGAAGAAGATCACGTATCCGGCGCTCATCATGGTAAACGCGGCGGTAAATAAATCCCTGCGTTTAAAGCGTTTTGCCAAGAGCGGGAATATCACCAGCGCCGTAATTTGGCTCACGCCCAATATCCCGGCGAAGGCCGCGTACATATCCACGTTGCCGTAGTCGTATTCGAAAAAATAAATACCGAAGGTCGTCGTCGTTATGTATCCGACCATAAACAGCGTCATGGCGATGGCGGTATAAAAGAGTTGGTCGTTTTTACCGATGATTTTAAATATTTCCCGTAGGGGTGTGTGTTGGGGCTTGGCGGTGATGATCTTCGGTTCCTTCACACCGAACAAGGTAACGCACATACCCGCCGCCATGATGACGGACACGATTACAGCGAACACCGTATACCCCCGCGCAAGGGAGCCGAATCGCTCCCCCAGCATACCCGTAACGGGTACGATACCCACCACCACGATAAACATACCCACGCTTGCGCAAATGCGGGCGATGGAGCCGATCTTCTCCCGTTCCTTTTGGTTTACGCTGATGGCGGGCAACATCGACCAGTAGGAAATGTCGTGCGTGGTAAACGCAAGCCCCCACAATACATAGATAACCGCAAAGCGGATGATATACCCCGGTCCGTCGAAGCCGCCGAAATCCGTAAACAAAAGTACCGTAAAAATAGGCGAAGCCAGCGTACCCACCGTTATCCACGGCTTGAATTTACCCCACCGCGTACGGGTATTGTCCACGATTAAGCCCATCACCGGGTCGTTAAGGGCGTCGAAGATACGCGCCCCCACGATAATCCACCCGACCCACATCATGGTGGAAGCGGGCAGCGCTAACGCGTCCGTCATATAAAATATCAAGTACATGCTGAAAAGCGCGTAAACCATATCCCGCCCGACCGTACCCAATCCGAAGGTGAAGCGGTTGCGTTTACAGGTTTCGCCGTGCCCCGACGATGGCTTCATAAATATAGCCCTCCCGAATTAATAGAATAACGCGAGCAAAAATATCCCCGTATAATATAAGCCCAAATTGGCGCGGTTCACCCATTCCCGTTCCTTAACGAACCGGCAATAAATTAAAATCAAATCCGAAGTCATAAACGCAAGCGCACCCAAGAAAAGCCAGCCGCCGCGGCCGACCGATAACCCAATCATAACCGCCAGTAATAGTAGATAAACAAAATACACGGGATTTTCGCGTTTAAGCAGCTTCCATTGTGCGATTAATAATCCCATGGACGACAACGCCACCAAAAAGGATATAGTAAAAGAAAGCAAATCTATTTCATTAAAAGCAAGCGCCGCGATAAAAAATATGTGCGCCAACCCGAATAAAGCCACCCCGGCATTAAAACGGAAGCAAAGGGTGATATCGGCGGCCACGCACAACGCTATAGCCGTAGCAAAAATAATCGCGTGCAACTCGAAGCCGTTTTCAAGGTTCCCCGGTAATACACGGTAAATAAAAACCGCAAGGCACAGCGCCGTAGCAGCTCCCTTAAATAACGCGGCCCACGTATTTTCGCCGTGTCTGATTTTTATGTAGTCGTGGATAGCGTAGGAGGTTAAAAGGGTTAAAAACGCAAGAACATAAAAAAGCGAATGTAAGGCAAGCATAATGTCCCCCCGCTTATGGGTTTATGTGTGTGCGATCGATTATACATGTTATAATGAAAAAAATCCCTTCGGGAGGAAATATAATGGCACAGGAAAAAGTCACTTTCGAGCAATTTATGTCAGCCGTAACCGACGCAAACAAACCCTTCATCCAATCGATCCATGATTTGATTACCGAAAAAAACGGCAAATCCGCTTACGAGGAAAAGAAAAACGGCTACCTCGCTTCATACAAAGTCGGTAAACCGCCCAGGGCGTTGATCAATATGGGTTTCCGTAAAAACGGCATGTTCGTACGCGTCTACGGTGAAAATATATCCGCTTACCCCGACTTCATGCACGCCCTGCCCGCTAAAATGATGGATTCCATCAAAGGTTCCGGCGAATGTAAACGGCTCACACAAAACGGATGCAACCCCAAATGCGCGGGATATGATTTTATAATCGCAAGCGAACGCTTCCAAAAGTGCAGGTACAACTGCTTCGAATTCTTCGTGGGGGAAGGAGACGATGAATACATTAAGGCGTTTGTTGAAAATGAAATGAAGGAACGGGGTTTAATGTAAGCAATCCATAATCAATACCTCTTCGCCGTCGGTAAATTCACCGTTCGGTACGAAGCCCAACCCGATATATAATCGCCTCGCCGCGTCATTTCCCGGGACGACGGACGTACGGAATATTTTGGGATTAAGCACATCCTTTACATATGAAAGGACCTCCAACATCGCGGCCTTGCCGTACCCCTTGCCTTGATATTTTTTATCAATCAGAGAGCCACGCTTCTGCAAGGGATTTAACATTTGACGCGACAAAACTTTGTTGACTTTCGTGGACGGTTAGGGCTAAACATGCGTAAAAATTATCAGCAGTGATTGGTTTAAGGGTTAACATGGGTTAGCTATCCCCCATTTTATCAATTTATCATTATCGGGTTCCTTAGCAAAAGCGGGATCATTCCATAATTTATTAAAATATTCATTATAATATTTGTAACCTTCGGAATTATTCGTGTACCCCATCGTTATCGTATTTACGCTGGGTAAATCATACCTGTGAGGTCCGACAAAGATGTAATCATCCGTTTTCATATACCATTCCAACAGCATATAATCATAAGTCTTTATTTTTATATTTTCGGGATTTGGGGCTACTTTCTTTAAACTGAGAATCCACTCATGCAGGCTTATGTGGTCATCCCTGCTGCTGCCCTCCGTCAGTTTTTTCGTTTTGTGCCGCAACTCCAAGAATATTGAATCCGGATCGACAGCCAATATATTAATTTTTAATCCTTTTTTAATCTTTTCTTTTATGATTTTATCATTTTCCGAATCACGAAGCATTTTAAGGCTTGCGAATAATATAAAATCCAAGGTTTTTTTGGTATTCTTTATGTATTCGTCGTTTTGGATTAACATTTCGCTCCTTGTCTTGAATATCTTTACCAACCCCCATTTATCGATATCGCTGCTTTTGTGTTGGTCTATGTAATGGGAATAAAGACGCGCAATATAAGCACTCGCAATCAACGACGATCCGATACTGATCGCAATGATGGAAATGGCGGAAACTATATCATTACTTGAAAAAATTAGGGCTACGCCCGTAATGACGAAAACGATACCGGTCAATAAGACATTGGAATTTGTTAATTTTTCAATGGTTTTTTTATTTGTTTGTTGGTGGGTGTTGGGATTATCGTTCATATATGTTCCCTCCGGTTGATGTGATTTGTATTGTAACTATAGCCCGAAACCATAATAAAAAACGCATAAAATCAATATTTGTACATAGTTTTCATTATACCGCTTGTTACATATAATACAATATCCTTATTTTTCCGGCATGATAAGACAAAAACAAAATAAAAATAATATAATAATATTTATATTACATAATAAATAATTAATATTCCATTTTCACCCCGTACCCCCCATTTTTTTATCAATCCCTTCCATGTCTTAAAACCCATTCGCTCCCGTTGATATCTGCGAGCCGTCGCTCGTAAACCTTACCCCTTCGCTCATGGTGAAGAAGATTTTTGAACCTATATATTCGAGCGCGTATATTATGCGTTCGTCGGCGGGGCGTTCGGGGCGGTATTTTCTGATGTCCGAGGGGTGGAAGCCCGTGATTACGGCATAACGCGGGCGCGTCGTATGGATAAGCTCCAAACCGCGTTCGGTAAAGCGGCCGTGGCGCGGCAATTTGACAAACGTATAATCCGGCGCCATCAAAGCATCGTTCGCCAATACTTCCTCCAAGCGGATTTCCATCGCGTCACCCATGAACAGGAAATGGTTGTCCCCGTGGGAAACGGAGGTGATGATGGAAAAATTGTCGCCGACAGGCACGAGGTCAGGCGTGTATTCGAGGGAAAAACGATCGTCGTCGTGTTCATAATCGGAGATATCCTCGTAACGGGGGAAATGGACATATCCCAACCTCGAAGGGTCAAGGATAAAAGCCGCGCCATCCAATTTAAAAAGCCGAGGTTCCTTTAATATATGGGGTGTCAATCCCGCGTTTGCCAAGGAGGCGTCAAAGCGTTCCATATGCCGTGATTCGCGGCTGTAGTTGGGTACGATCACCTCACCGATTTCCACATTGTCGATGATCATATGCGCGCCGCCTACATGGTCCGAGTCGAAATGGGTAATAATAAGGTAATCAAGCCGTTTTACGCCCAATTCGGCCAAGCGCGCAACCAAATATTCGCCGTGGCGGTTTTCGCCGGCGTCGATCATCACGGCGTGGTTTTCGGTGGTGATCAAGATGGCGTCCGCACGTCCGATGCCGAAGACGGTGACTTCCATCGTGCCGATGTTATGGTCGCGGGAACGGACAAAAAATAACGCGATCAACGTAAACATCGCGATCAATGCGAATATCGCCGGGGCTTTTTTCGCGAACACAACCGAACCCCCTTTCGTTACGTCCCATTATATACATGCCTCTATTGAAAAAATAGTATAAGCGTGTCAAAATAAAGCGATTATTACAAATAAAAAAGGCGGCAGGCATGTTAAAAAGCGGTCGGCTTCGCAAAAGGTTCTATCAATCGTTTTTGCTCACTTTATTCGGCGGGTTGGCGATCGTCGCCTGCACGGTATTTTTATTACGCATGGTTATTTCCCCGCCCGCCATCCCCGCCCATGCGATAATGCCTTTTTTCCCCGAAATAGTCATTAACCCGGAACGCAACTACCCGGCCTTTGATATCGTGGACGCCCACCCGGACGATGAGCGGGTCAATACGGAGCTCCCGATACAGGACGAATGGGTGCGCAGGAAGGATTTTTTCACTTTACTCCTCTTCGGCTACGATTCGGGGCTCAACACGGACACGATCATGGTGGCTTCCTTCGACGCGGTAAGAAGGGAAGCTCATATCGTCAGCATCCCGCGTGATACGCGGATAAACGTGCAGCGTAATATTGCCCGCATAAATTCCGCTTACCCCGTAGGGCGTCAAGGCGGGCGCGGGCACGACGGCGGCGTGGCACAGCTCCAGCGGGAATTGCAAACGGTCATCGGTTTTATCCCCGACTTCTATGTAAGCGTGGAAGAACGCGCTTTTATCCGCATCGTGGATGCGGTCGGAGGCGTGAATATCAACGTCCCCTTCCATATGTATTATACCGACCCCTGCGACGACCTGCATATCAACATCCCCGCGGGGCAGCAGCGTTTGGGCGGGCAGCAGGCCCTGCACTTCGTACGGTACCGTTTGGGCAACAACCCCGGCCGCAATATATCCGATTACCAACGTATGAGAAACCAACAGCACTTCATCCGCGCGATGATGGACGAACTCCTTTCGCCCCGCACGGTCCTGCGTATCCCCGAATTTATCTCCACCTACCGCGACCATGTCCGTACCGATTTATCCCTCACCGAATTGCTTTGGTTCGCCGAGCAATTCGTCCTTGGCGACGTTACGCTTCACACCCACAATTATCCCACCGAAAGCGTCCGCCTCACCCATTGGTACGAAATCCCCAAGGCGGAGGAAGCCCTCGAGTTGATCAACCGCACGATCAACCCCTTTACGAAGGCGCTTACGCTTGATAATTTGCAATTGGCGGGATTGGAGTGAAAAAGGGGCTGTCTTACTTGTTTTAATTCCGTGGGGCGGGGGCGAGCGGCTGTTCCAACGCCGCGCTGAACGCAATCGGGCGATGAACGGCTCCGTGCGCGAAGTGGTTGCATCGGTTGCAAGCACCCGATGCCAACCACATAACGCGCCCGTTCACCGTTCATCACCCGATTGCGTAGGCGCGGCTTATGGAACGTCCGCCCGCCCCCGCCCCACTGGTGTCCGGTGTGTTGGCATCCCGTTTTTTCTTTTGGAATATCCAACCCAACTTGTGCTCTAGTAGGGCCGAAGTCAAAGTAATTGTCTTTTCTGCTGTTGCTTGCCTTCGGTAGCTTTCTTGTTAAATCAACCCCTATTTGACGTTGATTTTGATACAACGAAATGTTAGAACGTGTGCTGTGGAGGGTGGAAATAACGCTTTATGGATAATTCATCAGGGCATTGGGTGGCGTAATGATTGTGACGGTGTTATATCCATTATGCTATAATCGAAAGCAACCAAACGAACATAATTTATATTGACAGGGAGGAATTGCTATGTTGGAAAAAATCGAAGTAAACGAAATTATGACCACGCAGGATGCGGTGAAAAAATACCCAACGAAATATTTTATGATGGTCATAACTGAAATTGTTGACCGATGTGACAATGACCTTGGGTATGTGATTTATATTGCGGATGACCAAAGGGACTTGATGAAAGTATCTATGGATGAATATAAAGGTCAAAGAGTAGCTTCCATGTATGGTACATTAACAGAACCTTATCCGTCCATAGGAAACGTGGTGTACTATGAATAAGATTGGATTTTCGGAATTTGGCAGGGTCTATGTTCCGATAGACATAAAACCGATAAACGCCGTAACCATGTTGCCTGTGCGATTTAAAGTAGATACCGGTGCTGATACGTCAACAATTTCAAAGCCGGAGTTGTGGCGTTTGGGATATGATATAGATTGGATTCAAAAAAATGCTATCGTGTTCGAGGACAAAGATAAACCAACAACTGCCTCCGGAGATAAAATAGATGCAGGATATGTTCAGTTGCCTTTAATTAATATATTTGAGTACGAAGGTAAATATTGGCCATTTCAAATTATAATGGATGAAAAGCAAGATTTCAGGAATTTATTGGGACGTGACTTGCTGGCGGGATTTAATTATCAGTTCAGTAACGATGATGATATATTTTCAATCGACAGAACCCAAATTTTCAAGCCACGGTACAGATTTTTACCGAATCAAGAAATTCATGAGGTAATATTATAATGAACAACGCACTTATGTGCAACCAACGTGGTACGTGCGTAAAAATTTATATCGGGCGATGTAATTATGTATTTTTCGATGGACGAAATAGGCTTTGAAAATACCGAAAAGATAAAAAACATAACATCAGAAGCCGACAGGTGGCAATTTATTTATGATGTTGCCAAATCATATGGCTTTGGGGGTATTCATATCACCCCCTCGCTTTATAAAAATAAGTTTAGGTTAGATATAAACAACATACCCGATTATTTTCAAGATTTTAAACTGACTCTGCATTTTGGTGGTTTACATAATTCTACAACTGACCGTGATACTTTTGATGTTGCTTTGGCACAGTGCTTTGAAATTGCAACAAAAAATAATATGCACGATATATCACTCCATCCATGCAAAAGTGTTTATGGATTATCGGAAGATGATAAAAAATCAATTTATGAACTTATTCACAAGACGATAGATAAATGGTTGAGCATTGCCTTGAAAAGTACTTTCTCATTATCATTGGAAACTCATGTATCAGGCAAGTATTTCTTGTTTGATGGGTTAAGTGATTTTGTAAAATTTATCGACCACCATCCCGACTTGGGCGTGCTTATTGATGTCTCACACAATTATTATGACGGATATTCGGAAGATGAAATTATTAAATTCTTAGCGAATAAAAATGTAAAAGGACTGCACATCAGCGATGCGTTACAAAAATCAAAAGGCGCAAGTTTTGAAACGGGTACGCACGTGGCTGTTGGTGATGGCTCGGTTGACTTTGACAAAGTATTGAAAGGCTTTGCGCATATTCCAAATTTATATTCAGCTTTGGAAATCAAAGCAAGTAATAATAGCGTAGCAAGAAGTTTGCAATTATTGCATGAGGTACATCAACGAATAGTATAGGCATGGGTTCTTGCGTTATTTTCATCCTTCACGGCACACACCATATGATTGGGGTTTCTTGCATTTGTATCAACCTCAACGTACAAACGCCCGTATCAACGATAATTTTAATACAAATGAATTTTTTTCAATCCTTCGCTTTACAATTTTCAATGCCAAACAATGCCCAATTTTCACATGGTCGCCGAAAATTATAGTAAATTTTATGCCATTTATTTGTCCATTCCAATAAACTTTCATCTTGTGGCGCTTTCCGCAACCGGGTCAGTAGTTGTTTTGATTCGCGCATTATATATCTTTCCCATGACGCATCTGAACCACTTGCCATTGATGTAATTAAGTACCCCAGTTGCCTTATTTCATCATATATCTCGCCTAACGTAGGAAGCGAACCGTCAAAATCAATAAGTTCTTGCGGTGGGTTTTCTACTTCGGAAAACAGCTTGCCAAACACAATCATACCGTTAGGTTTTAGAAACCGTTTAAGAAAAATAATTCCTTCACTAAAATTGTTAAACAAGCCGGTCGAAAGTTCTGTGCAAACGACAACATCGTACTTTTCGCAATCTTCGTATTTCAAAACATCGCCGCATATTAAATTAATCCGGCTACTGGTTAAGCGTGATAATCCATTTTCGATGAATGACGAATTTATGTCTACACCTTTCCCACCAATATTAAAGACTTCATTCCATACCTTCAACATAGTGCCGTACCCGCAACATAGGTCAAGCACACGGCTGCTTCCATTTAATCCGATTGAACATCCAAAACGTATAATATCATCTATTAACACCATGTTTACAAGATACTGTTCATCTCCATATTTTTTATATGTTTCGTGATATTGCATTACGAATTTCCTCCTTATACGAACAAGAACCGTGTTATTGTATCGACCTTAACGTCATTACCCCCCGTTTGACGTAAATTGTGTTTCCCGTCAAGCAGGGCGGCAGGGTGGGGGGATGTTCCATAAGCCGCGCCTACGCAATCGGGTGATGAACGGCGAACGGGCGCGTTACGTGGTTGGCATCGGGTGCTTGTCAACCGATGCAACCACTTCGCGGACGGAGCCGTTCATCACCCGATTGCGTTCAGCGCGGCGTTGGAACTTCCGCCCGCCCTCCCGCCCGGAGCTATACAGGAAAAACAACCCTTTTCCGGATAATCATATGTTCTACGCGAAATCCCCGGTATATTCCACCAGCACTACGTTTTCCACGCCTTCGATTTCCCGCAGAGGTTCAAGGAACGCGGATTCGTTTTCCTTGATTTTAACCTCGGCGGTAAGTTCGGTATAATCGGTGCCGTGGGTTTTGTTCTTTAATTTGTACTTGATTTTGGTCAGATTCGAATTTACGTCGGCTTCCGCCGCGGTGCCGTAGCGGATTATCAATAAAAACGACCGCTTATCCAAACGTATATAGAAGAACGTGATATATATAAAAGCCACGAACGCCGTACCCAAGAGCGCGACGGTATGCATCCCCGCGCCCGCCGTCAAACCCGCGGCTACACCCCAAAAGAGGAAACCCACATCCAGCGGATCCTTCACCGCCGCGCGGAAGCGTACGATAGACAGCGCGCCCACCATACCCAGCGACAACACGAGGTTGGTCCCGATGGTGATGATAATAAAAGCGGTCACCACGCTTACCATGATGATGAGCAGGTTAAAACTTTCATTATAAAGCACGTTTCGGTTAAAATAGCGGTATACGAGGTAGACGATCAATCCGCAAAAAGCGGCCACCCCCAACGTTAGTATGATATAAGCGGGTGGTACGTCTTCCAGTAGGCTTAATTGCGGGTTGCCGAGCATTTCGCGAAGCGTTTCGAATCTTCCCATTGCTTGTGCAGCTCCTTCTGTGTGTTTTGGGGGAAAGATGAAAAAATATTTTGTTTTGGCTTTTGTCGTTGCGGTTTTGGTTGCGGCGTGGGTGCTGCATCGGGCAAGCCGCGATGATTATACACCGTATATCCAAGTACCTACAAGCCCGATGGGTTTGGGTTTTCCCTTCCCCGCTTTACATATCGATACCGACCAACGGCCGATCGCCAACCGCATCGATTGGGTGGATGCGGCCGTTTCCATGGATAACACCATCGAAGCCTACTCGTTTGAAAATATAGCCGCACAAATCAGGGGGCGGGGCAATTCCTCGTGGGGTTTACCCAAGCGGCCCTACCGTCTCCGCTTCGAAGAAGCGCGGACGATGCTGTGCAGCGACCATGCCGCCCGCAACTGGACGCTGATCGCCAACCATTCGGATAAGACCCTCATGCGTAATTACGCCGCGTATTATTTGGCGGGGATGCTCGACGGTATGGACTTTGCCCCGTATGCCCGTTTCGTGGATTTGTATATCAACGGGTTGTATCAGGGGGTATACATGCTTTGCATCCAACCGGAGGTCGGCCCGGGGCGTGTTCGGGCGCAAGGCCACGCCGACCCGTATATCAGCGAATACTTCATCCAATTTGACCATCGGCAAGTGGAGGGGGATGCCGTGCGCGGGTTGGACTTCGTCACCGTCAATTCAAGGCATTATCAAATACGGTACCCGCGCTCAAGCGTGCGTACCGAAAGCCACGCGGAATACGTGCGGCGGTTTATCGCCAATGCGGAGGCGCACATGTTCCGGCAGGACGAAGCAGTATTCGATTTGATATGTAAGGATAGTTTCGTGGATTTTTATTTGGTGCAGGAATTGTTTAAGAATCAAGACGTGGGATTTTCCAGCGTATTTATGACGATAACGGGTCAGGGAAACGAACGGCGTTTGGTTATGGGCCCCGTGTGGGATTTCGACATTTCCGCGGGCAACGCGTATTACCAAGGGCAGCACGCATACCAAGGCGGCTACAGTCCGCAGGGTATATGGGCGGCATCGGTTAACATATGGTTCCGCGCGTTGATGCAAATACCCGCTTTCCGTGAAGCGGTCGCTGAACGCTGGCAAAGGATACGTGATACGTACGTAAGGCAAACGATCGAACGCGTGGATTTCCTCGCGGAAGTGTATGCGGACAATTTCGAACGCAACTTTGAGCGTTGGCCTATAATGGGTCGCTATATTTGGCCCAACCCGCGTAATATCGTGGCGATCGATACCTTCCGCGGGCAAGTGGATTTTCTGATTCACTTCTTGGAAGAGCGAATCCTTTGGATGGACGGGTTCCTGATAAACCCCTAATCGAAGGGTGAGTATATTTCGATAACCTCTTCCTTCTTACGGGTGTACAGCACCGCGCACACGAATGCCGTCAGCGGCATCGTCAGGAAAATGCCGAAGCTGCCGACGATGGCCTTTAATAATTCCACGATAACCAGCTCGCGGTTCATCAAACGGAAAATCGAAACGTCGAAGCCGAGGAAGATCAGGATAATCGTCAACGAGCTCCCGATATAAGCGAGTATCAGCGTATTGATGTTCGAGCCCAAAATATCCTTGCCGATTTGTAAACCCGATGTAAAGATTTCGCCGAAGTCCGTGTCGGGCTTTTTTATTTTGATTTCCCACAGCGAAGACGAAACCGAAACGGCCATATCCATGATCGCGCCCACCGCACCGATGATGATCCCCGCGAAGATGATCGCGTTCAGGTTAATCGGCGTCGCCGTTAAGTGTAACAAGTGTATGGATTCACTTTGCGTAATACCCGTCAGCATCATAGAGGTGTTCATGATAAACGTAATCAACCCCGCGGCCACCACACCCCCCAAGCATCCGGCAATCGCGGCGGCCGTTTTCTTCGAAACGCCGTTGATGATGAATAACGTAACCAGAACCGTATAGACACACACGATAATCGATGACAAGTAAATATTACGCCCTTCGAAAATCGACGGGATAAACACCAAAAATACCGCTCCTGCGGTTAACCCCAACGCAAGCAACGCGTTAAAGCCCTTGATCCGCCCGAAAATGAGGATCAGCGCGACGAATATCCCGCCCAAGATAATGATTTGATGGACGCGTACGTAATCGATAAAATTCCATGTGCCTTGCGGGGATACGCCCAGCATAACGCGGTCACCCGCTTGCGCCGCCCGCGGGAACCGCTCTAAAAAGTGCCCCCGCACGTTTTGGGTGAATTGCACCCTGTCACCGCGGCGTTCCCCTTTTTCGGTTATCTCCGCTTCAAGGACGATCGACCGCCATATTTCATCGCCGCTCACATGCTCCTGCTCGCTGACGACCGATGTCACCCGTGCGCGGTAGACATTCGCGTTGCTGTCACGCTCCTCAGGCGTGTAACCCACCACGCGGTTACCCACAACCAAGAAGGCCAACGCCAAAGAGACGATGATCAGGTAGTGGGTAAGCGCGCGTTTATTATCCTTGTCCATCCGTTACACCTTAAGGATTTCGCCTGCGGTAACGCCGTTTTCGTTAAAGCCGTCCACGGCGATATAATATTCCGTGCCTTTACTCAGGAACGAGAGGTTCAATTCATTTTTGCCGAACAGCTGCCAACTGTTGTACAGCTTATCCGCCGCGATGCCGTAGCGTACGTTGTAACCGTCGGCGCCATCGATCGGCGGCCATGACAGGGATACGTCCATCCCTTCGTCGGAACGTTTTGCCTCCACGGCCTTGACCTTGGCGGGCGGCATACCGTTACCCGCGCCGAATACGCGGAGCCCGCTGATCGCCACCGCACCGTCCACCGCGTGGGAAATATGGGAAATACGGATATAACGAAAATCCGCCGCTTCACGTTGTACGATCAAATCATGGGGATTATCCTGCGCCGCGTGCCGCGTATCCTTCAGCGTAATCCATTCGTCTCCGTTCGCCGAACCCTCCAGTAAAAATGAAAGCTCGCCCGAATCGTTGTAAATCCTTCGCCCGTACACCACGCTTTGCGGGTTTGCGTCCCAATCCGACGGGGGGGTCAAAACATGGTCGGCGAAGTTCACCTGTACCGCGTGTACCTTATATACGCGGCCCAAATCCAATTGGTACCACGGGGATAAATCACCCCTGTCCGCGGCCCACCACGTGCAAATATCCTCGTTTGTACCCTTGTCCAGTTCATATCCCGCTTGGTATGACGATGCCGTGGCCTTTTTACCGTAGGAAAGCAGATTCCATTCGGGCGCGGTGCGGCCCATGTCCCCGCGTTTCCCCTTCGGCAACGCGTACGGGTAATCCGCGAAGTGCTGGTTGCAATGCTTAACCCCGTCCGCGTCGAAGTCACACGGGAACAACCCCAACCGCCGTTCGAATATCTCATTGACGCTGATACGCATGGAGGCGATATGCCACCAATTGCCGTCAAAATCCTGTACCGTGCTGCCGTGCCCCGCGGCGGTTATGAACCCGCCCGGCCGCGACGAGAACGGGTTGTGCTTTTGGTATTCGAACGGCCCGAGCGGCGTGTCGGCCACGTACACGCCGTTTGCGTATACGTTAAACTCCGTACCCGGTGCGGAATATTGCAGGTAATATTTACCGTTCACCTTATTAACGAACGCGCCCTCGATATAGGGATGGTCGTGGGGATTTTGGTTATTTTCGCCGATACGTTCCCAGCCGTGGATATCGTGTTGTGCTTTCATGACGGCAACCTTTTCGCCCAACGGCCCAAACGTATCCGCGTTCATCTCTACGCCCCAAAGGGGGTGCTCATTCCCGCAGCCCCAATAAAAATACACGCGCCCGTCGTCGTCTTGGAACAACGCCGGGTCCCAAAAGACAAACGGCGAAGCGACTTCCGCGAACGGTTCGATTAAAGGGTCGCCGCTTGCGTAGAACGTACACGGTTTGTCCCCCCGCGACGCGCTGAAGATAACGCGCCCGTTTACTTCATGCACATCGGGGGCGTAGTCGTAATTGGGCAGCTCGGGTGTTTCCTTAAACGTCCATTCATACAAATCCTTCGAATACCAAAACCCGCCGCTCATCGACACGAACATATAGAACATGTCCTTAAACCGTATCAATGTGGGGTCGGCGGCCTCGCGGAACATTCTGACGTCATTTTCGCCGCAATGCTTCACTTGGTAACGGTACGGTAAGGGCAGGGGATTGCAAATATACCGCGTCATTTCGCCGCACCCACGGAAACGGCGTATACGGTATATTCGTTGATACCGTCCACGCCCAACGTTTTATCGCACAGCGCTTGGTCGTACGCCGCCATGCAGCAGCTACCCAAACCCAAACCCGCCGCGCTGAACATCACGTTCTGCCCGAGGTGCCCCAAGTCGATGAGCATGACGCGGTGCGCCATATCCACGTAACGCCATTCCGCGCGGTACGGCACACAGGTGTAGAACAGTACGGCAGGGGCTTTCACCGCCCAGGTTTGCCCCATGAGCATCGGCCCGATTTCGTTTTCGTAATCGAGGTCGCCGATCCGTCCGATCGTGGCCTTTTTTTCGCCGATATCGGATTGCGGCACGTAGCGGTATAAACCGGGTTGGATGCCGCTGACGAATCGGACGGCGATATACGTCTCAAAAGGATGGCGCGCGCCGCCGGACGGCGTGGGCCGAAAGCTGGAATGACCCCGCGTAAACTGTATCCCTTGTGCGCTCCATAATAAAAAGGACAATTGCTCCTGCGTCAACGGTTTATCCGTGTCGTACGTACGCAGGGAACGTCGTTTGTCCAATAAATCCTCGTATGCGGGGCAGTGGAGCGGGCCCTTGAAGGGGGTAAGCGTGATGGGGTCAACGGTAAGCTCGTTGTGGAACGGCGGCGCGGCGACTTCCTTGGATTGGTCGCTCTCGGCCATCTTCTCCTTAAAAGACGGGCAATGCATAAAACGGCGGTTCGATTCGATCGCGGACATGGTATAAGCCTCCTTATATATGGCGAAAATTCCCATGGAATGAAACGATTATAAACGGGAGGGTATACAATGACAACAGCCGAGCGGGTCATCCTCATCCAAGGCGACGCGAACAAATGGTACGATCAGGCTATCTTTATCGTAAAACCCCACGCGCCGAGGCATGAAGTCCCCGTGGACATGGTAGCCGAAGCGGAAAAAATCATCCATAATTATATGATAAAAAACAAGAAACCCTTGCCTGCGGGCTTTCCCCCGACACAAGTGACGGGTTATGCACCCGAAGCCCCGCCGCTCCCCGCGAAGCGTTTACCCGGGCGCCGGGATTTTTTTATCAACATAGCCATGATATTGGCGTGCTTGGTTATCGCGGGTTTGTTGGCTTACGGGATGTTCAATTGACCCCCGTCGCGGTATAATCACCGCAAGGGGGAATCGATATGAACCGCGAAAACAAACGCAAGCAATTCACGAAGGGGTACTACAAGACAAACCCTTGCAACGAAGGTTTTAAATGCAAGACCTGCGGATATGACGTATATCCCGCGGGTGCGGGTTCGGAACACCGCAACCATTGCCCCGTATGCCTCTCCAGCCAACATTTGGACATCGAACCCGGCGACCGCGAGGCCGATTGCGGCGGCTCCATGGAAGCCATCGGCGTATGGGTACGAAAAAACGGTGAATGGGCGCTCCTCCACCGTTGCAAGGTTTGCGGGTACATATCATCCAACCGCATCGCCGCCGACGACAGTCCCCTAAAATTAATGTCCATTGCCCTAAGGCCCCTCAGCAATCCGCCGTTTCCGTTGGAACGTATGCAGGAGTTGACCGAGGTCATGGGCGGGGAATCATTCGGTTAAATCATATAAAACGATTATAATAAAACACGGTGGACGGGGTGATTTTATGTATCGTACCGCAATGGAGCAATTATACCGGTGGAAAGCGAAGGCCAATAAAAAACCTTTGATTATCCGCGGTGCAAGGCAGGTCGGTAAAACATGGCTGATGAAAGAATTCGGGCGTGAAGCATTCACCGAAACCGTTTATATTTCATTCGATAATAACCGGCGTATGCAGGGATTGTTCGACACGGACTTGGACGCGGAACGTATAATCACCGGTTTGGAATTATTTTCGGGTAAAAAAATCAATCCCGCCGATACGCTTATTATTTTTGACGAAATACAAGAAGTCCCGAAAGCGTTGACATCACTTAAATATTTTTACGAAAACGCGCCGCAGTATCAAATTATATGCGCGGGATCAATGCTCGGTGTTGCTTTACATCAAGGCACATCATTCCCGGTCGGCAAAATTGAATTTATGGATTTATTCCCTTTGTCCTTTTCGGAATTTATGAGGGCAATGGGTAAAGAACGGTTCGTGGAGCTACTGGAAAAAAACGATTATGCGATGGTTTCGACGTTTAAACAGGAATACATTGACCTGTTAAAATATTATTATTATGTCGGCGGTATGCCGGAAGCCGTACTGTATTTTTTGGAAAACAAGGACTTTATTGAAGTGCGGGAAATCCAACAACGGATATTAAACGCTTATGAACAGGATTTTTCAAAACATGCCCCAAACGAAATCGTCCCGCGAATACGTATGCTATGGAACAGTGTACCCGCGCAGCTTGCCAAAGAAAATAAGAAGTTTATCTATGGGCTAATCAAAGAGGGTGCGCGGGCGAAGGAATATGAACTTGCCATGTTGTGGCTTTCCGATTGCGGATTAATCCATCATGTATATAAAGCGATGACACCGAACCTACCGTTAAAATTTTATGAAGATTTAAAAACGTTTAAATTATTCTTATTGGATGTGGGTTTGCTTTCGTGTATGACAGGGCTGCGGCAAAATGTTTTGCTCGACGGTAATGATTTGTTTAAGGAGTTTAAAGGAGCCTTAACGGAGCAATATGTCCTTCAACAATTAAAAACGCTGAGGAACATAAGACCGTATTACTGGACGAACGACAAGGGAAGTGCGGAAGTGGACTTTATCCTTGATAACGGGAACGAAGTAATCCCCCTTGAAGTAAAGGCCGAAATTAATTTGCAGGCAAAGAGCCTTAAATTATATAGGGAAAAGTTTAACCCAAAAACCTCCGTAAGGAGTTCCATGGCTGATTATAAAGAACAGGACGGATTAATAAACCTGCCGCTTTATGCCGTTGAATATATAAACAACGTAATATAAAAAGAGGTTGGCTCGCCATGGTATATCCACGGTAAGCTAACCTTTTTGCGTTAAATCGCTTGTTTTTACTTTATGTGCCCGGGTACCCGATTGCGTTACATTGCCTCATGAGGGCTTGGTTGCCGTGCCTTCTGGAAGGTGACGTCGTGGGTGATACATTCGACTGAGCTCTTGGTCGGATGCACTACCCCCTTCCGCGGGGCATGGCGGTGTTACGGAGCGGTATAATTTACAGCAGGTGTTGAGGAAAAACCGGCACGGTGCGGTGCGCCCCGTTTCAGGGTCCGAAGGCCCCTTCTCGGGGAAGGCAAAACCCGCCCTTGGCTATCGGTTGCCTCGGTCGTTGCTGCTGCGTTAGTCTACCACGGATGTTATGTACATATATGCGGCCAATGTCTGAGAAGCCGTCGGGAAAGGGGAAATTGGGCAGTAGTGGGAAGGGAGTAAATCAATGGATTAAACAACAGTGAAAACAAAAAATCAAAAGATAGGGTCATAAAGCGCAAACGTTCGTCCAGCCTT
>Ga0123353_10000566_pt1 | contig 45539 bp, 30 predicted proteins | sample TergutLab28metaG_3_FD_92763 | JGI IMG/M metagenome (GOLD analysis project Ga0123353, IMG submission 92763) | Labiotermes labralis P3 segment gut microbial communities from Petit-Saut dam, French Guiana - Lab288 P3 | ecosystem: Host-associated > Arthropoda: Insects > Digestive system > Gut ... | reverse complement strand
TGTACAGAAAGCCAACTCTCAATATGGAGGTTTTGACGTTAAACAATTTGCCCAAAGCCATGACCGTTTTTTGATTATTGATAACGGAAAAGCTGTATATCACCTGGGAGCATCGTTGAAAGACTTGGGAAGAAAGTGGTTTGCGTTCTCAAAAATGAGCAAAGAATTGGTATCGAATATTGTAACCGCTTTATCGGAATTGATATAAGGTATTGGGACAGGTTCATTGTCTTGCATCCCCCCTGGTGAATCGAGAAACAAATAAGTCCCAAATATAGTTGACACCGCATATGATGCCACTTAAAATAGCATATGTAGAACTTGTACGCGATGCAGTTGCCATGTATTTAGCCAGAGGTGATCAAAAGTGAAACAAAAAAATAAATCAATAGATTACTACTTAGGTTTAGCCTACAAAATTGAAATCATTAAAGACAAGCATGAGGGAGGATATACTATTCATTGTCCGGAACTTCCCGGTTGCATTACTTGTGCTGAAACAATTGAAGAAGGTGTAAAAATGATAGAGGACGCAAAAATTGCTTGGCTTGAAGCTTGTATTACGGATAACTTTCCTATTCCTGAACCAAGCAATCTTGAGGACTATAGTGGGCAATTTAAGTTGCGCATGCCTAAATCATTGCACAGAACACTTGCAGAAAAATCGCGAGAAGAGGGTATTTCGATGAATCAGTATTGTCTGTACTTGTTAAGTAGCACTACTAAAGTTCATTCTTGAAAACATGACTCTCATGTAAATATAGCAATTTATTTTATGCAAAAGAGCCTATTCCTGAACCAGCCCTATGGAGCATAATAAATAATAAATATATTTAATTTTAGGCTTGCTAGATGAGTTATTTATGCGGTATACTGATACCCGATAAAATTCTTTTGGGGTGGTGTATTTGGCTCGTATTCTTATAATTGGCGCGGGGATATCAGGTTGCAGTGCGGCAAATGCACTTGCCGGGCGTGGTTTTGACGTTGTGTTGGTTGAGAAGTCGTCCCAAATTGGCGGTAAGGCTCGCTCCTATGGTTGCAAGGCTGTGGACAAGTGCCAAAACTGCGGTGTTTGCCTGACAACGGGTTTATGGGACAAGGTTTTGAAGCATGAGAATGTGGAAGTCTTGACCGATTCCGTTGTTTCTGATATTCGAGGTATGATAGGTTCATATGCTGCGAATATTGTAACGCAATGTAAATCCGGAGAACCGGTAGAAAGACTTGTTGAGAGTATCGATTCAATTATTGTCAGCACCGGTTTTGAAAATCAATCAAACTTATTTTCAGCACATTTGCATATTGACGGGATTGACGAGCTCGCATCCCCGAATATTATCACCGGAACGCAATTGGAACAGCTCATGCAAAATCGCACACGTACAGATCTGTTTGCAGGAATGCAACATTTGGTGCAAGAACCTCGCAGTGTTGCTTTTATACAATGCTTGGGTTCACGCGATAAAAACGAAGGCGGGTTGTATTGTTCAAAGGTCTGCTGTTCTTACGCCACCCGTGCTGCAAAGCTTATTCGCAGCTACTATCCTGAATGCGAAATAACATTTTTCTACATGGAATTGCAAAATGTCGAGTCCGGCGATTTCTACGCGAGCCTTAAAGAGCTTGGTATACAGTTTGTCAAATACAGACCTTTGGTTGTTTGTCAGGGGGACGGTTCTCCTGACAACATTTGTAGAAAAATCACCATAGGTTGTCAAGAGAACCGTCCCTCTGACAACGGGTTCGACCTTGTTGTGCTCTCCGATGGTATTCACGCAGAAGACGAAAACAGCCGGATAGCAGAAGTTTACAGGCTAAGTCAGGATAAGGACGGCTTTTTGAAGAGTGCTGACAAGGATTCCGGCATATTCGTTTGCGGAACGGCAAGAGCTCCAATGAAGATTGATGAATCCTATGCCGATGCAATAGCGGCAGCAGGGAGAATAATGCAAAAATCACAAATGATAAATGACAAATGAAAAATAATTGGTGACTAATGAAAAAACGGCTAATATTTTGTTTTGGTTAAAAGGTATGAGGTAACTGAGTAGTGAAATTGCTGATAATCGGAGATAACAAAATAAACGACCATGTCTGTGAGTATTTCACTCACAGGGGTATGGATGTTGCTGTTTTGTCCGATGTGTACAGTTTGCGTTCGTTGGTCGGAGAGATTGGGCGTTTTTTTGTTAAGGAAAGTTGTCAAAGTGTAGATTTTGTTATCCTCACCGAGCAGCCAACCGCAAAACCTGCTGCTATTGCAGGTTTGCCGACATTTTCGCTTTATGACAACAAAGAGTTTTCTATCTCTGCGAAATCTGCAGTTCTGGAGCCCGTCGTCTTCTTACTCGACTATTGTAGCGAATCGCCTATGTCGGCAACAATTTCCGCACTAGGCGATGCCTTAAAGTTTGCCCAAAACAAGCGTAAAGTGTTTTATCTTTCCAAGTTTGTAAGGACGGCGGGACGTGGTGTTGAGGCACTTTACAAAGAAGCGCGTGAGGCGGGAGTTACGTTTGTAAAGTACGAAGAGCTGCAAGTTTCAGCCGATTTAGAAGATGAAGTTTTTTCATTCGCTGTTTCTGATGGTGAGCTTGACCTTGATATCAAAACAAAAACAGTTTACACCGAGGGCGGGCTTGATGTTGGTGAGCGTTTTTCATATATTGTGAAAAAACTTAATTTGACCCCGAATATTCATGGTCACTTAACCGAAGACACTTTCCACCTAACTCCTGCTCTGACAAGCCGCCGTGGTGTTTATCACCTCACACGCGACCTTGTCGCAGAGCGTTTGGGCGAAGGACTTGACTATATTTACACACTTGCTGTCAGCGGCATATGGGATACTCCCTCTCACGGCACTGCAGTGATTGACGGTAAGAAATGTGTGCTTTGCTATAACTGTTATCGTGCTTGCCCACACGCAGCATTGAGTCCTAATGCACTGAGCAGACATTCCTCAGAACTAACAGGGGATTGCGGGGATTTTTGGGCACTTACGGAACCCAAAGGCTCGGAGACCGCAATGACGGAAAATTGTATGCCCGGCTACAATCCCAACATCACAAGCAACCAAATGCATTGTTTATCTGCAGCTTGTTATGGCTGTGGTATATGTGTAGGCATTTGCCCTGCCGGTGCTACTTCTTTGGAGTATGATGTGGCTCTACAGGCAGAAGAAACACTCGGAAAAACTCTTGTGCTTTCCTGCGAAAACTCAGGCGGTGCTTCTGTTGCAAGTTTGGATAATATAAAGGGTTTAGAAGTTCTCACCGTACCTTGCGGTGGTTTGATAGAAACCGGGCAGCTCACAGATTATTTGTCCACTTATGATAAGATTATGGTTGTGGTTTGCCCTGACGATGCTTGCCGACACTTTGACGGCAACAAAAGGGCTTGCGCTCAAGTGGAACGTTTGACTAAGAGGATGGAAACAATAGGGCTGTCTGCAGATAGGCTACGGATTGTGCAGGTATCACAGGCAATGCCAAAAATTTTGGAAGAAGAAATTACGAAACTCTAAACAGTGTGGCTTGGGGGCTATGTTTTATAGTTTCGTCAAGCGTAACCATGGACGGTGAAGCGCCGACAGTGTGTACATGGACGTACACTCTGGCGGTAGGAACTATAAAATATAGTCCTCAAGGTACACTGTCCAAATATATACCGGGAGAAAGACATGATTGTTGCAGAGCAAAAAGATTTTAATGATATCCTGCGTTCCGTTGAGGCCTTTCAGCGGGTGGCTGTTGCGGGGTGTGGGGTTTGTGTTACTGTTTGTATGTCGGGTGGTGAGAAGGAAGCTGTCGGCATTGCCAATCTTCTTCGTCTTGCCGCTAAAGAGTCCGGGCGTGATGCGGTTTATTCCGTGGCGACTCCCTTTAGGCAATGTGATATGGAATTTCTTGATGAGCATGAGGCTGAACTTGAGGATGCCGATTGTATTCTTTCGATGGCTTGCGGAGCAGGTGTTCAGTTTATGACCGAGAAGTTTCCCGATAAGGTTGTTGTGCCGGGGCTTAACACAATGTTTATCGGAGTCAACCGTGAGCTTGGTTATTGGACGGAAATGTGTCAAGGCTGCGGTAACTGTGTTTTAGAAAAAACCGGAGGCATTTGCCCTGTTGCCCGTTGTTCAAAAAGCCATTTCAACGGTCCGTGCGGCGGTTCAGGTGATGGCAAGTGTGAAATTGATAAGGAAATTGAGTGTGGTTGGCAGTTGATTTATGAGCGTATGAAGCGCATTAATCAATTGGATAAGCTGACAGAGCTTGAGGATGTCAGGGATTGGTCAACAAGCAGAGACGGCGGCCCGCGTACTTTGCGTAGAGAGGATGTGCAGTTATGACAGATATTAAGTCAAACTTGCAAAAAATCCTTGATGCGGGGCATTTTTCCGTAACAAGTGAGATTGGACCTCCAATGAGTGCAAACGCTGACTTTGTACGCCATCTTGCAAAGGATATCGTCGTCATGGTGGATGCGGCAAATGTTACTGATTGTCAGGCGGCTGTTGTTCGTATGTCAAGTGTTGCGGCATCTCTATTAGCTTTGCAAGAGGGTGTTGAGCCGATTTTGCAGATGACTTGCAGGGACAGAAACCGCATAGCAATTCAAAGCGATTTGCTTGGTGCTTCCGCTTTAGGTATCAAAAATCTGCTTATTCTTTCGGGAGACCACCAAAGCGTCGGCAATCATCCGCAGTCGAAAAATGTCTTTGATGTTGATTCAATACAGCTTCTCAAAGCTATGAACGACCACATGGAACACGGCGTTTTTATCAGCGGTTCAAAGAGCAAGATGCCTGCACAGTTTTTCCTCGGTGCGACTACTAACCCTTTTGCAGATCCGGAAGAAATTCAGCTTATCCGTTTGGAAAAGAAAATAAATGCAGGAGCAAAATTCGTACAGACTCAAGCAATATATAATATTGACAGATTCAATGAATGGATGGAAAAGGTAAGAAAGCGCGGTTTACATGAGAGAGCATATATGCTGGCAGGAATTGTGGTCAATAAAAGCCAAAAATCTATTGAAATCACCGCGACAGTTCCTGGTATGGATATCCCTGATATCCTTATTGAACGTATGAGGAATGCGGAGGATAAACAGGCTGAGGGGTTGGCTATTGCACTTGAGTTAATAAGTGAAATTCGCAAGGTTGAGGGCATTAGCGGTCTGCACATAATGGCAATAGGATGGGACGAAATTGTGCCCGTTATTTTAGACAAGGCAGGATTTTTACCGCGCCCGGTGATTTAAGGAGGCAATCATAATGACTGATAATAACTTTAAAAATAGAGTTGCAACTCATCCGGGTGGTGAGCATGTGCTTGATTGTTTTTTGTGCGGGACTTGTACAGCCGGGTGTCCTGTAAGTGAGCTTGATGAAAGATTCAATCCACGGTTGATTATGAGGCAGATTCTTTATGGTATGAAAGACAAAACCCTGTCGGATGGAGAGATTTGGAAATGCTATCAATGCCATGTTTGTGTTGCGCATTGCCCGCAAGACGTTCGGTTTGCTGATATTGTGAGAGCACTTCGTGAGATAGCTGTTTCTGAGGGTGTTTATGATAGTGAGTTTACGGACAAGGTCAAGGAGATAGATGCACAAACGAAAAAACAGAGGTTGGAGCAAATAGGTGGTTTGCTCGGTGATATTGTTGGCAATGTTTAATGTAAAGCAATTTAATGATTTTGAAATAAACATAAGAACAATTTTAATGCTAAAAGACTTATAAAATTACAATAGTATGGTAACAAGGAGTTTTCAATGAAAAAACCTGTAATGGTTGTTGGTGGTGGTATAGCCGGGATTCAAGCGTCTACGGATTTAGCGGAGATGGGTATTCCTGTGTTTCTTGTCGAGAGTTCCCCCAGTATCGGCGGGCGTATGGGGCAGCTTGATAAGACTTTTCCGACCAATGATTGTTCGGCGTGTATTCTTGCACCCAAGGTTACCGACTGTTTTAATCATCCTCTTGTTAAAACCCTCACATTGAGTGATGTGCTTGAGGTCAGAGGTGATGCACCGAACTTCACAGCAGTGGTAAAAAAGCGTGCCCGCTACGTGGACGAAGATGTCTGCAAGGGGTGCGGTGATTGTGAAGAGGTTTGTCCTATTCTTGTAAAAAGCGAATATGACATGGGAATTGGCACTCGTCATGCAATATATAAACCTTTTGCGCAGGCGGTGCCGAATAAAACTGTTATCGACAAAAAAGGCACTTCGCCGTGTAAATTTAACTGCCCTGCAAAGCTTGACGCACACGGATATATAGCATTGACCGGTGAGGGACGTTATGAGGAAGCACTCAAAGTCGTGAGACGCACTACGCCTTTTGCGGGAGTATTGGGCAGAGTCTGTTTGCATCCGTGTGAAGAGAACTGCACGCGTCAGTATGTTGAAGAGCCTGTGTCTATAGCTTCGATTAAACGCTTTATTGCCGACTATGAGTTGAGTAACTTGCAAAGCAGAACACAGAGGGACAAGACAGATGAACCGTCCCCCCGTCTTGTAGAACCCAAAGACGATAAAATAGCTATAATCGGAGCAGGTCCTGCGGGCATCAATTGCGCTTACCAACTGGCACTTAAAGGATACAAGCCCACTGTTTTTGAGGTTTTACCTGTGGCGGGCGGTATGCTTAAGGTTGGTATTCCCGATTATCGTTTGGATAAAAGCATCCTTCAAGGCGAGATTGATATCGTAACCGGTTTAGGTGTTGAAATTCGTCTAAACTCTAAGCTTGGTCGGGATTTTACTCTCACTTCTCTAAAAGAAGATGGATACAAAGCGATATTTCTTGCCGTAGGCGCACATAAAGATATGAAGCTCGGCGTTCCCGGCGAAGAGCATAAAAGTGTAATTTCAAGCGTGGATTTTTTACGTGAGCTTAACCTTGGAAACAGCCCTGATATCGGTAAAAACGTCATCGTAATCGGCGGTGGTAACGTGGCTATGGATGCCGCTCGTTCAGCCCGGCGACTGGGCTGTGATGTCACTGTTGTCTATAGACGCACTCGTGCCGAAATGCCTGCGAATGAATGGGAAATTCATCATGCACTTGAAGAGGGCGTTGTTATCCGGGAGCTTACCACCCAGGTTGAGGCTGTTATTGAAAATGATAAACTAACCGGTCTTAAATGCTTACAAAATGAGTTGGGTATAAAAGATTCAAGCGGACGCCGCAAACCGGTTGCGATTGAAAACTCGGAATTTTTTATACCCGTCGATACGATAATTGCTGCTATCGGGCAGAAAGTTGATGACAGTTCTGTCATTGCCGGCGGTGTCGATAAACTTAATCGATGGGGTACTTTGGATATCGACGAAATCACAATGCAGGTAGTTGGTCTTGATGGTGTTTTTGCAGGCGGTGACGCTACAAGAGGCCCGGCGACTATGGTCGAGGCTGTGGCTGACGGAAATATGGTCGCAGTAGCTATACAAAATTATCTTGAGGGTACAAATCTGCCGATAGAGCCGGTCGTTCTTCCTCAAACTCCGCTTGATCAAGTTGAAACAAATGGTTTGCAAACAAAATCAAGAGCCAAAATGCCTATGATTTCTTTGGAGAAGCGTCTTAACTCATTTGCTGAAGTCGAACTCGGATATACGGAAGAAATTGCAAAAGCCGAAGCACTACGTTGTGTTGACTGCTCCATCTGTTGCGAGTGTAAGCTTTGCGAAGAGGCTTGTACAGCAGAAGCAATTGCTCATAATCAATGCTCCGAAACTTATGAGATCCCCATCAGTGCTGTTGTTCTTGCTCCCGGATTTGATGTTTCTGATAATATACCGCCCGAGCTCGGTTACAATCGTTATGCAGACGTGGTGACAAGCTTGGAATATGAGCGCATCTTGTCCGCTTCAGGACCTTTTGGAGGTCATGTCCAACGCCCTTCTGACGGAAGAGCACCTAAACGTATCGCATTCATACAATGCATTGGCTCCCGTGACCATCAATGCGGCAATGAGTATTGTTCATCGGTTTGTTGTATGTATGCCGTAAAAGAAGCACAAATCACAAAAGAGCACTTACCTTCTGTCGAGGACATTCATATTTACTATATGGACATGCGTGCATACGGAAAAGATTTTGATAAATACGTTGATTCAGCGAAATCAAAATACGGTATTGACTTCATTCGCAGCCGTGTCGGTGGTGTGGACAAAAACGAAACAACTGGTGAGTTGGCAGTTTGTTCTTGTAATGATGATGGTGCGTTTGCTGTACAGAACTATGATATTGTAGTGCTTTCAGTGGGCATGCAGCCAAACGACCATGTCAGGCGGTTTTTTGAACGCATTAATGTCAGAACTGACAAATTCGGCTTTGCATCATCAAATATGCTCTGTGCACCCGAAACTTCACGAAACGGTATACTGGCATGCGGTGTTGCCGCAGGACCTAAAGATATTCCTGAAACGGTTGTTGAAGCAAGTGCAGCAGCAGCCGGAGCGGCAAAGCTTGCAAATCTGAATGATGTAGATCTATATACCGAATATAACCGCTTCTTTATTGAAGAACCGGAAGTACCCGAAAGAGATGTATCAAAAGAACCTTTGCGTATCGGTGTTTTTGTCTGTCATTGCGGAGTTAATATAGGCGGGTATTTAACAATAAAAGAAGTTGTGCAGTATGCTAAAGAGTTGCCGTTTGTTGTTTATTCGGACGAATCGCTCTACACATGTTCCGTTGATGCGCAGAAAAACATCAGCGAAATGATAAAAGAACACAGGCTTAATCGAGTAGTAGTTGCTTCGTGTACCCCTAGAACTCACGAGCCGTTGTTTCAAAAAGTTTTACAAAAATCAGGGCTTAATCCGTATCTGTTTACAATGGCTAATATCCGCGATCAATGCTCCTGGGTTCATATGGATGATATGCTTGCCGCGACTGAGAAGGCGAAGGAGCTTGTCTCAATGGCTGTTGCAAAGGTAACTCTTGCTAAGCAACTCAAGCGCAAGAAAATAAGTGTTGACAAAGCCGCTCTTGTTATCGGAGGCGGGATGTCAGGTCTTTCCGCGGCAATGGAAATGGCTGACATGGGTTATAACGTGTACTTGGTTGAGCAAAGCGGCGAGTTGGGCGGTAATGCGCTTGGGCTTTCGCACGATGTATATGGCAGAAGTATCGCTGCGTATCTTGATAGTGTTATTGATAATGTACGTAATGATGATAGGATTACGTTGTTTACAAGTTCCAAAATCAAAGAAATTGACGGCTATGTCGGCAATTTTAAGACCACGGTCAATACACAAAGCGGAGATGTGGAGATAACCCACGGCGTGGTTATTGTTGCAGTAGGCGCGAACGCTCATAAACCTGACGGTTTCCGGAGCGGTAGTGACAAAAGGGTTATGACTCATAGTGAGTTGGAGGCAAGACATGGGGACGGTCCTTCTGTCAAAGCCTCGCCGACGAGGCTTTGTGGAGATGAACCGTCCCCTTGTCTTGCTAATATCGTGATGATTCAATGTGTTGATTCTCGGGACAGTTCGCATCCATATTGCTCAAGGGTTTGCTGCAATCAAGCGATTCGTATTGCGTTATCTTTGAAAAAATCCAATCCTGCTTGTAATGTTACGATCCTCTATCGTGAGATTCGCAGCTACGGTACATACGAGACGTTCTATACAGAAGCGCGAAAGCTCGGTGTGCAGTTTGTGAGATTTAACGACGATGATTATCCATCAGTAAGTGAAAAAGATGGACGATTATTTGTTAGCGTATATGACCCTCTGCTTGGGAAAACTGTTGAATATCCGGCAGATATTGTTTCGCTCTCTGGTACAATAGCCGCTGATGCTGATGAAAACATGCGTATTGCGCAAATGCTTAAAGTTCCGCTCAATCAAGACGGCTTTTTCCTGGAAGCTCATGTAAAGCTCCGCCCGGTGGACTTCGCAACCGAAGGCGTATATCTTGCAGGGCTCGCCCATTCACCGAAAAACTTACAGGAATGTATCATCTCGGGTAAAGCAGCCGCAGGAAGAGCGGCAACAGTTGTGGCAAAAGATATGCTGGAAACCGAAGGAACGGTTGCATGTGTTGACCCTGAACTTTGCGTTGCTTGCGGTGCTTGTGAAAAAGTTTGTGCGTACAAGGCAATAGAAGTTCAAAGCATCACGTGGCGCAGACAGACAGTTGATAAAGCAGTTGTAAATGATGTTCTCTGTAAGGGATGCGGCACATGCTCGGCGGTATGCCGATGCGGAGCTGTAGATGTTGGCGGCTTCGCGGACGAGCAGATTATCAATGAGATTGGATATTTGCTGCGTTAAATACCACCCTAATTTTCCATTATTAATTATCAATTTACCATTGTCGTGAATTTCGTAATTGTCTTAAGTTGGCAATATTAATGAGGAGTGCAGATATATATGGATAATTCGAGTCCCAAAATTGTTGCTTTTCTTTGCACATGGTGCAGTTATGCAGGAGCTGATCTCGCCGGAACGGGCAGAAATCAATATCCTCCTAATATCCGTGTTATTCGTGTCCCCTGTTCCGGGCGGATAAATCCTATGTATATCATTAAGGCTTTGCTCGAGGGTGCCGATGGCGTTATGGTTTCCGGGTGTCATCCGGGGGATTGTCATTATCTTGTCGGCAACTATTTTGCACGCCGCCGTTTTGTTGTTTTAAAAAGGTTACTGACCGCTGCCGGTTTTGATGCCGACCGTGTTAACTTCACATGGGTTTCCGCTTCCGAAGGAGCACGCTTTGCCGATGTCGTAAAAGAGGTTACGGAGAAGGTGCTGGGATGTCAAACCGGGAATGTAAGACAGGGGACGGTTCTCTGTCCTGCTTCTCCCGTTGGAAGTACAACAGAGAACCGCCCCCTGTCTTACACAAGCGGCAAAAGAGATGAATTGTATGAACAGTACCTTGAAGTAGAGGATCATCTCATCTCCATATGCCGTAAGCTACTGGAGGATGGTACTGTCAATTCCGTGATTGGATATCAACAGGAAGGCGGAGATATGAGCCTTTGTGTTCCATGTATTATAGACTCGCCGGAAGATGTTGAAAAGCTGGTATGGTATAACCGATGTGTACCGAATTTAAGCAGCTACCTTTTGCAAAGGCAAGGCAAAACAGCGATAGTTGCAAAGCCGTGTGATACCAGGGCGATTTTAAGCCTCATAAAAGAAAATCAACTAAAGCGTGAGGATGTATACATCATCGGTCATACTTGCTACGGTATGGTGGGCAACGATGGCAACATGCTTCAAGCATGCTCAGATTGCACCGTTCGTGTTCCGCCGATATATGACACTTTTGATGGTATTGGCAGAAAGACAGATGCAATACAGGGTGACCGTCCCCTTGACAACCCCGACAACCTTCTCAACGAAACCTTTGAGCGGTTTGTCAACGAAATGAATAAATGCATCCTTTGTTACAGTTGCCGCCAGTCTTGTTATGGCTGTTACTGCAAAACATGCTTTATGGATCGCGGAGAACCTGACTGGCAAACTGCCTCTCCTGATATTGGAGCAAAAATGCTCTATCATCTTGGACGCACAACACACTTGTCAGGGCGTTGCGTCGAATGTGGGGCTTGTGAAAATGCGTGTGCTTCAGGGGTTAACATCCGTTATTTAATTCAGGCAGTTACAAAGTTTATTAAAGATACATATGATTATGAAGCAGGCATGGATTTAGAAAAAGAACCTGCTATGCTTACTTATAAAGTTGATGATGAAGAGATAGGGTTTTTGTAAAAAATGAGAAATAATTAATGATAAATGACAAGTAGAGATAAAGAAACTTGAAAACAAAAGGTACATATCAGGAGAAACACAAATGGTAGATAAAAAACAAAACGTTGAGGTCAGGGATCAGAAATCAATAAGCAAAAATGAGATGCAGGGATTTCTTCGTCATCTTAGCACAAAGCGTGCGTTGGTTTGCCCTGTTGATACCGGTAAGGTTATTGAGTTTCGCGAGGTTGATATCGCTCTGCTTGACATGAATCAGGGTAGCATCCTGGATGCCACCCGTATTTTAGATGACCATGTTTCATATAAGTCGATTAAAGAATACTATTTCCCGCAAACAGAATTGATGTTCACTTTTGAAAATGATGATATTGTTGATAACAAAGATATCCCCGGATATGCAATTTTCGGCGCAAGACCGTGTGATTTGGAAGCACTGCGGGTGATGACCGCAGTTTATTCAACCGGAAAGTATGCCGACCCGTTTTTCCACAGAAGATTTGAAGCAAACTTCCTTATTGGCATAGGATGTAAGAATCTTAAGCCGGAGTGTTTCTGTCAGGAAATGGGAGTGGATAAGGAGTTTTCCGATTTTTGCGATGTAATGCTGACGGATAATGGTGATTGTTATATTGTGGAGTACTTGTCGGAAAAGGGTAGGTCGGAGTTGGATGGATATTTAAGAGATGAAAATCACCCTTTGGGTTTCGTAAGTGCCCAAAATCACCCGCCCGCCGTGGCGGGCACCCTCTTTTCAAAGAGGGCTAACAAGATAGATGAGCCGTCCCCCGGTCTTCGAGACGCTGAGAATGCAGAATGCAGAATGCAGAATGCAGAAATAAGGGGCGGTGTAACCGGAGAGTTAGAGAAAAGTTTCGCACTTGATGTCGAGAAAGACGATACCGAATACTTTGATATCATCGACTGGGCGAAGGTTACAGAGATGTGTAAGGGGTGCGGGATATGCACATATATTTGCCCCACTTGCTATTGTTTTGATTTTAAGGATGTTTCAAAAAAAGGCACTGCAGAGCGGTATAAGTGTTGGGATAGTTGTATGTATCCGAAGTTTACACTTCACGCATCAGGTCATAATCCCCGTGAACACAGGCATGAGAGATATCGTCAGCGAGTATTGCACAAATACAAGTATGTACCAAACAATTTTGACGGTGTCATTGCCTGCACAGGCTGCGGAAGATGCGTTCGGAGTTGTCCTGTCGGGGTTAATATAAAGGATATTCTCAAGCAAATAATAGAAAAAAATGATGATTAATGTGTATTTTATACTATTCCCGATTTGTTGGAGAGGATGAATTATTGCCATGTACCATGATAACAACCCTTATTTGCCTATGAAGGCGAAGATTGAAAGGATTATTCAAGAGACTTCTTCTCCCGATTTAGATGTTAAGACATTTAAAATGAAGTTACTTGGTGATGAGAGCCTCAGTTTTTTACCGGGACAGTTCATTGAGTTTTCTATTCCAGGATTTGGAGAGTGCCCTTTCGGGTTTGCTTCAATGCTCCAGGATGACGGGTGTTTTGATATTACTATCAAGCGTACCGGGAAAGTAACGAACAGAATCCATGCTCTTGATGAGGGTGCGAATGTTTGGATTCGCGGTCCGTTCGGAAACACCTTCCCTCTTGAAAAGATGGAAGGCAGTGATTTATTTTATGTTGCCGGAGGTATTGGACTGGCCCCGCTTCGTCCATTTATCCAATATGTTCTCAGTCCGGAGAATCGCAAAAAGTACGGAAAAGTCAATATGTTACTGGCAGCCCGCAGTTCAACAGATCATTGTTTTACGTACGACTACGATACGTGGCGTACAATCGGGGATACGACGATTCAACAAACAATTGACAGAGATGAGCCGGATTGGACGGGTTTAGTGGGCTTTCCTCATAATCTGATAAAAGATATGGCGATTGATTTGAGTAACTGTTATGCAGTGCTTTGCGGTCCTCCCATAATGATAAAAGCCGTGCAGGAAACATTGACAGATATGGGTATGCCGCTTGACAGACTTTATACAACACTGGAAATGCGCATGACCTGCGGTGTTGGCAAATGCGCAAAATGCAACATCGGCCATCAATATATCTGCGTGGACGGCCCTGTGTTCAGCATGGCGGAGCTATCCGCAATGCCGAATGAATATTAACAACACGGCAGAACCGTCAGGCTGTGTTAATATAATATTACCGCAACCAACCGGAACACGGTCTTTGCCAAAGTGTGAAAATGATGAAGTGAATGTGGAAATATCCCTGTATTTGCAGTGGTTTTCTACATTATTTGTGTATTGATTTTTTGGTGGTTTTCGTGATAGAATTTTTGTTGTAAACGATTTCAAAAATATGTATAATGAAGGGGTGCACAATCATGGCAAAATTGAAGAACACGTTTAAGACAGATATTCTATTTAAGATGCTTTTCCGTAAGCATCAAAATCTACTAAAGCAGTTGGTTGCGCATCTATTGAGTATACCGCTCAAAAGCATTTCTAACTTTATACTGGAAAACCCTGAAATGCCTCCCGAAAGTATAGGAAAGAAGTTCTGTCGTTTGGACATACACATGACAGTGAATGATCAGAAAGTAAATCTGGAAGTACAGGTAGAAAATGAAGGTAACTTCCCGGAACGTGCACTTTTTTATTGGGCGAGAATTTACTCAAGCACACTGCCTGAAGGCAATAATTATATCAAACTACCTCGTACAATAGTAATAAGTATAATTAACTTTCCGTTATTTCCACAATACCCGGAGTTTCATTCAGAGTTTCAAGCACTGGAAGTAACAAGACACAATCCTTTGACCGACAAAATGGTTCTGCATTTCTTTGAACTGCTAAAACTCCCCAAGGATATAGGCAGTAATGACATGCTGTTACTATGGCTGGCACTGTTCAAAGCAGACACAGAAGAAGAGTTGAAGCGATTAAGTGAACTGGGGGTGACAGAGTTGAGTGAAGCAGTAAACGCATATCACAGTGTAACAGCATCAGCAGAATTCAAAGAAATGGAACGCCTGCGCATTAAAGCAAGCCACGATGAAGCGCAAGCTGTGGGTAATGCAGAGCGACGCGGTGAGAAGCGTGGTGTGAAGCGAGCGAACGCCAAATGGAAAGGAATTGTATCAAAAAAGGATGCAGCGCTGTCCGAGAAGGATGCAGCGCTGTCCGAGAGGGATGCAATCATTGCTGAGTTGCGTAAGCAGATGGATAGCCGTCAATGAACAGCACTTCAAGACAAATGATTATGTTATGAAATAACACAGGAGAACCGTCCCCCTGTGTTTATTACGCTGTCTTACACGTCGCATGCGGAAAGGGCAAGGTATCTTTTGATGCCTTGCCCTTTGGGGTAGTTTTAGTTGGGTTTGGGTCTATTCCGGTGCTTCTACGCCGAAGGCTATTACTGCGCGGTAGATCATTGTGATGGCTTCGGCGCGGGTGGCGCTGTCGCCCGGATTTAGTCTGTTGCCTGTGCCTACACCCATTATTCCGTTGGCTACTGCCCAGTTCACTGCATCCGTTGCCCATGGTGAGACTGCGTTACGGTCAGTATAGCTAGTCAGTGCATTTGGCGTAACAGGTACTTCGCCGCCTATTTGTCTATATAACATTACCGCTACTTGTTCTCTTGTTATATTGTCATTAGGTGCGAACATGTTATTGCCTACGCCGGTTGTTACGCCCTCTGCACGTGCCCATAGTATCGCGTTACGGAAGTCTGTGTTAAAGGGCATGTCACCAAACGCGGGTGCTGTTCCGGTTGGTGTGCCGTATACACGGTGGAGGAATGTTACGAACTCAGCGCGTGTTGTATAATCATTCGGTTTGAATGTACCAACGCCTGAACCTTTGGTTATGCCGTTCAGTTCCGCCCATGATACAGCCGGATTCATCCAACTTCCGTTCGGCACGTCTCTAAAGCCGTTTTCTGCTTTTGCCGGTTTCCATGATGGCGGGAGAATGGCTGCATTGGTGTTGCCTTCGATGTCTATTTCATATATTACCGTTACCGTTATTATGTTTCCTTCGCCATCATCGAAGTCCATATCGAATACGTATATGCCGTTCGGAAGCGTTTCAAGGAACTCTTTGTAGATTGTAATAATTGTGCTTCCGCTGTCAATATGACCTATAGGACCGTCAAAGCCTACCCATCCTATGATTAACAACCTTCCATCTACTTCATCGCACGGTACAAGGGTCAGCACTGCATTGTTTTTGCGTACCTCTTGAAGATCCTCTAGTTCTAAATCAACATGTATAATCGCATCATCATCGGTATTCTCTATCGTACCGGGCTCATCAATAATATAATCATCGGGATCATCGGGATCATCAGGATCGGGGGCCGGTGCCCTTGTAATGGTCACTATGTAAATCCGGGTATCACCGTTATCTGCGGTTACTCTGAGATAGACGGTGTTCGGTCCTACGTTGAGTGGTATGGTATTGCCACTGATTAAGTTTGTACACGCGAAGTCGCTAAACAGCGCCCAACCCTGCGCGTAGGGGCTTACTGTGACTGCAATAACCTGACTCGTTGTACTGTTGCTCACGGTTGCTGTGATTGTTCCGGTTGAATGATTGAGATCCGCACCTGCCGGAGTTGTCACGGTTGCTACATTTACATCATACGAAGTGACAGTAAGTGTAAACGACTGAGTATCCGAGCCTGCACTGTTGGTTGCGACTACATTGAATGTGTGAGTACCTCTCGGCGTTGTTGCCAATATGGTAATCAATCCGCTTGCAGGGTCTATATCCACGCCCACCGACGGAACACCACCGGTTAATGAATAGGTGATGGGCGATGTGCCTGTGTCTGGCGTAATCGTCACCTGGAATGCACGTTGTACACCTATTGTTGCGATTGCGCTGCTTGCGCTATTAATGAGGGGAGCGATAGCCGGAATGCTTAAGGGTGGTGTGCTGGACATTGAACCTGTATAATCACCTGTTGCTGTAATAGATACATTTATATCCTTGCCCGTGTCAGCCAATGTGATTACATAGGTATCGCTTGTTGCACCGGGGATTATTTGGCCATCACGCCGCCATACAATCTCGAACTCCGCAGTGTCGGGAAGCAACGCGCTCGTGTCAAGTTCCAGAGTATGACCTACACCTGTACCGTCTGTGGAATCAATAGAAATACTGCCGGTAAGTGGTTTTTTGCCAACTGCTACGGGGGTGCTCGCAATAGTTCCGATATAGTTATCTATGCCGGTCACTTCCACGGATATTTCTGTGCCGGCAGGGAAATCGGTTGTATCGCCTACGGTTAATGTATTAGAAGTTTGTCCTGATATTTCATTACCGTCTTTGTACCATTGAAATTCAAGATGATTTTGCGCATCTGCCGGATATATTCCGGTGACAACAGCGGTCAATTCATCTCCTTCATCTATATTATCCGGATCGCTACCAGCATGACTTACGGAGATTGTTACATCGCCTGTGATTACTCTTTCAGTAACCGTTATTATATGATTTGCGGAAGTTACTTCTTCAAAGTTCGTACCGCCATCTCTTTTGGCTATTACCGTAATAGTGCCTAAGTCGGTCGTTGATACTTCACCTCCGGTAGTTACAGAACCCGCATCTGTTGTAGGAACTGTCTCGAAGGTAACAGTGCCGTAGCTGCCGCCGGTATAACCGAGTTGAAGTGTAGTGCCGTATTGCATCGTGTTAGCACCGGTTATGGTCAGTGGGGCTTGTTCTCCGGGTTCTATCGTAATGGTAATTGCGGCGGAGGTTACCGGAAGATAATTGGTATTTCCAGCCATGGTAGCTGTTACATTTATGCTTCCTGCGCCGTTAATAGTAACTAACCCTGTGTTTACATCTACATCTGCTACTGTTCCGCTTGTGCGTGCAAATGTAACGGCACCGGCATTCGAGCCGCCTGTCACGTGAAGCTGGTACTCCGTGTCTTCGCCGAACTTCAAAGTCTTGCCGATAGCAGTTATGGCGAGCGTCTCTTGGGCTTTCTGGGCTACTATTAACGTTCCGACGTCTGATACAACCCCGTCAATGGTGACTTTGAAATAAAATGTTCCTGCCGCAGCTGTATTTTGCGCTTCCATTGTAACGATTACGGAGTTAGAGGATACATTGGTTGCGGATGGGATTATACCTATTGGTGCGGTTGTTAGAGTTGTGCCTGCCACCTCTTCGTACCATGAATAACTAGCGACGGACTGACCGTCGCCGATATTCGCCGTTGTGACCGTAAATGTGGCATGGGGAGTCGAAGATGCTGTGAGTGCCGTGAGTGTGCCGGTTTGTGAACCTATACTCACGGTTTTAGCATCCCACTGTGCGTAGAGCGTGATGTCTGCCGTGACAGCACTGGTTGTTGCTTCGTCCGCATATACCACAGTCTGTGGACCGCTTGTCGTACTCCATCCTATGAAAGTGTGGTTTTCACGAGTAAACGTGTTAGCCTTAATATTATAGGTTAATCCAGACCCTATGGACACGGCATCCATATTGCCTGTGCCGCCGTTTGCGTTAAAGGAGATTGTGCGGGGTATGCGTTCAAACTCCACCGTGACTGCTCTTGGCGCTGTGATGTTGTTGAGTGCCAAAGTGGTCGCTGTGGTTCCGTCTACCGATGCAGCGTTAACCGTCCACGCCTTCACACGCCAATTAGCGTCTGTTGGGGTAGCAGTAAGTGTTACGTTCGTACCATCCGCAGCAAGGGCTACTCCGGGGGAGACTGCTGTCCCGCCGACTGTGATTGCCACTGAGCCGCCTGAGGTGGTGGGGACTAAGCCGTACGTTACGGCGTGGTTTAGTGTGCCACCTGTAACCGTGCCTGTGATAGTACCGTAGTTGTCAACTCTACCGGCGTCATTAGTAAACGTAGCACTGGTGCTGTTAATCGTGCCATTGTTGACTATTGTACCTGCGTTGGTAATTATGCCATGGTTATGGATTTCACCTTCGTTGGTGAACTTTATGCCAGTATCAACGGTTAACTCCGAACTGACCCCAACAGTCAGATAAACGCTATTTTCAAAATCCTCGTTAATGGTCATAGTATTAGCACCTTCGAGGCTTATAGCACCATCAATGACTACATCAGCATTGATGTTTATATCTACCTGTGACGTGATTGCTCCGCCGTTACCTTCATTTTCGATTGAGGCGTTTGCTATATTAACAGTGCCAGTTGTCCCTTTGAAAGTTACAAGTGGTTCATCATCAATATCACCATCAATATCAGCGTCCCAGTTAATTATTGCGTCTTCGTCAAAAATAAACGTTAATTCCTGGGTGATCGTCACTGTGTCAGTGCTTGTGATCACGAACGGTTCATCATCGGTAAGTAATGTGAAAATACCTGTTGCGTTAACGTATGTATAATCGGCATTAGTTACATCACTCCCAGCATCGATAATGTCGGTGAGGTCGATATCAATGGGTGCTCTCGCCTGTGCTACAATTCCAAACGGCAGAACCGACGTCAGCAGTAACACCGCCAGAGTCAACGCCAGTATCCTCTTCAATGTCTTCTTTGGTCTTTCCTTGAGATAGTGTGTTTGCATCGTTGTTGTCCTCCTAAAAATTAAAATAAATTTCCCGCAAGTCTCCCTGTCGGAGTTCTGTACAAAAACCCCGACAGGATATCTCTCGAGAAACGAAAAATGCCGTGTACGCTCAGAGTGTTCTACAGAACACTTTACATACACAGCACATTATGTGCAACACAACTGGTAAAATATTAGGTTTTTCTTGCACCAATGTGCAAACCATCATATAATGACCGCAGGTGTAGCTATTCAGCTATTGTGTATGTGAGACATGTTCACATATACAAGGCGGGGAGGGGGGCAACCCTTCTCGCCTGCCGCCACAAACCTTTTGACCCTGAAGGGTTCAAATGACAGTGGCGAGGCACTTTCGTTCCTGAACGAGAGTATATATTATATAAATGCATAATGCAAGTGTTTTTTTCGCAATATTTACCCCATTTGAGGAACTATAATGATGAATTATATGATGAACTTTTTCTTTTTTATTTTTTCACGATTTGTAACTCAATTGTGACATTTTTCTGATATTTTGTCATTGTTAAACGGTTCTGTGACATTTTAGTACATCAGTACACGCACAAGCAAATGTTCATCCCGAGTTATTTACCGCACAGTATTAAGAGAATGTAAACATTGTGGTGCTTGCCTTGACACTAAATCTCGTCAGAACGTATAATTTCAGAAGATTAGAGGACGCATGTATTGTACACAGTGACAGAAAGGTCGTGTTTATCATGAGCACCAGAAGAGTAATTTTAAGTTTAGTAGTAGTAACAATGATTTTTGCGTTAGCAGCCTGCACAGTATCATCTGCCGCAGACCCCGCTACCCCGGACAACCCCTCTGCACCAAGCAACCCTGCTACCCCGGACAATCCCGGAACAGGTACAGGCACAGGAACAGGAAGCAACAGTAACTTATCGGGTTCTGCAATCGATGTTCTTGCCAATCTCGATGCAGCCCTTAAAGACGCAGGTATTGAAATGCCGATGACACTCCCCCCGACACCGGTCAGCTCAGAAATGTCGCAAAATGATGTCGGCTTATCCACAGCAGATTTTGACAGACTCGTTAATTATGCAGCTTCCAGCCTCGCCGCAATCGGTACCTTCGCACATCAAATCGTAGTCATTCAAGCTAATAACGCAAGTGCAGCAACCGAAATAAAAGGCTTAGTTTCAGGATCAAACGGTTATGACGCGCAAAAATGGATATGCGTATGGCCTGAAAAAGTCATTGTCGTTGAATCAGGCGAATATGTATTAATCGCAGCAGCCAAAGCTGATGTTGTTGACGCAGCGGTCGCCGAATTCAGAGCAGAAGCAGGTACAATCGGAACAGTCGTGACAATCTTTGAACACGACGGTGGTATTGAAGCTCCTGCGGGCGGTGGTGCTATCGCTCTTGGTTAAGTAAGTACATCGAAAGGAATAGACTAACATGGTTTTTTCCAGTCCGTCATTTCTCTACTATTTCCTTCCCATCACATTGATCCTATACTTCATAACCCCAATGCCGAAAGGCTCGCCGCGACTGCGCAATATAACGCTTCTGACGGCGAGTCTTGTTTTTTATGCCTGGGGTGAGCCGAGATATGTTTTTCTTATGATTGCGCAATGCATTTTCGCATGGGGATTCAGTTTACTGATCGAGAAGTACCGAGGGCAGCGGGCGTCCATGGTATATATGCTTATTTCCTCGGCTGTAAGTGTGTCCGGTTTGATTTACTTTAAGTACGCAAACTTCTTTTTATCAAATGTCAACAATATAGCAAACACGAATATTCCGCTGATAAACATGCTAATGCCGATTGGCATCAGTTTTTATACATTCCAACTGCTCAGCTATACAATTGACCTGTACAAAGGACAGATTGAGATTCAACGTAATGTATTGGACTTTTCCACCTATGTCGCGTCTTTTCCGCAGCTTATTGCAGGTCCGATTGTCAGATATGCCGATGTGGCAAAAGCTTTTGCAAAACGTGAGCATAGCTGGTCTGGATTTGCTATGGGTATGCGCCGTTTCATCTTCGGACTCGGTAAAAAAATGCTGATAGCGAACTTGTTTGGTGAACTGGTTGAGATATATAAAATCAGCGGCGATCAAAGTGTTTTGTTTGTATGGTTGTATTTAATTGCTTATACAATGCAGATATATTTTGACTTCTCAGGTTACAGTGATATGGCAATCGGTCTCGGTCATGTTTTTGGTTTTAAGTTTCCCGAAAACTTCAACTACCCTTATATTGCTGACAGCATAACGAATTTCTGGCGACGTTGGCATATGACCTTGTCAGGCTGGTTCAGAGACTATGTGTATATACCTCTTGGTGGAAATCGCGTCAAGCTGCTCAGGCATGTTTTTAATATAATGATAGTATGGATGCTGACAGGTTTTTGGCATGGGGCTGATTGGAATTTCATTCTTTGGGGCGGATACTTCGGGGTTGTGCTGTTGATTGAAAAGTTCTTTATCGGCAAGGCTCTGGAAAAAATACCAAAGGTATTACGACACATTTATGTTATGCTGATTGTCTTTATCAGTTGGGCATTCTTTGATGCCGTCGGCGGCTTTAGTGTCGCATTTAATACCATCGGACGCATGTTTGGTGCAGGTGGTTTACTCGCATCTACTGAAGCGTTGTACTATCTGCGAAGTTATGCATTACCGATTATTATTGCGGTCATTGGCGTAACGCCGCTTTGTAAAAGGCTTGCGGAAAAAGTTGATACTAAGAAAAAACTTGTAATGGTTCTTGAGCCCGTGATTTTGTTCTTAATCCTTGCGGCTTCAACAGCAGCAATGGTAGACGGCTCGTTTAATCCGTTTATATACTTTAGGTTTTAGGTGGTGTTAACAATGGAAAAGAAAAAACCAACTTTCAGAGATATTGTAATTTGTATTATTTTTATTGGTTTTACCGGTACATTTTTCCTGTTGAATTTTATTATTCCCGAGCCTGCCGTGCTTGTCAGTGAGCGCAGGATTCCGGCGAAGTTTCCGGAGATCAGTGCAAATGCGATCATGAGTGGTGAGTTTATGAGCGGATTTGATGATTATGCTGCTGACAGGTTTGTTTTCCGTGATACTTTCAGGATGATTCATGCTTTTCAGATTCTCGATGTTTATCAGCAGACGGATAAGTCCGGATTATACAGGTGTAATGCTGTCGGCATAGGTGAGTTCAGGCGTGTCGATACTGTTTCGTTCAGACAAACTTCGGAAAGAATACAAAGAGCTGCCGCGTTTGTCGCTGCTTCGAATGTGAATGTTTACTATTCTATCGTTCCGGATAAAAGTGTTTTTGCCGAGCGTTATTACCCCGGTTTTGATTTATCTGTGGCAGAGCCTATTCTCTTTGACGTATTAGGTGATTATCAGTACATCAGAGTAATGGAATCGCTGACTGCAGACATGTTCTATAAGACTGATTTGCATTGGGATCAGTCGAGGATTTCCGGTGTTGCAAGCCATTTACTATCTTCAATGAATGCAAATCCTGTTCTCAGTGATTTCCCGATTGTTACTGTCGGAGAATGGAACGGGGTTTATACCGGTCAACTGGCTCTGCCGGTTACGCCGGATATAATGACTTATGTCGATGTACCGGGTTTGAGTGTCAAGTATCTCAATGACAGGACACTTGAGTTCGAAGAAGGTCCTGTATATGATATTTCCCGCTTTAGAGGCGTAGATCCGTATGATTTTTTCCTTCGAGGCCCTCAGCCGCTGATAATAGTAGAAAACCCGTCAGCACCGGAACGTGAGCTTTATCTGTTCCGCGATTCTTTCGGCAGCAGCCTTGCTCCGCTGATGATGGAAGCATATTCAAAAATAACGATAATTGATCTGCGCTATATTAATTTGCAAGTCCTGGATCAATTTGTCGAGTTCACATCAGGGGCAGATGCATTGTTCATTTTTAGCTCGCAGATATTTAATAATCCGAGCATAGTGCAGGCGTAAAAGACAGATGAACCGTCCCCCTGTCTGCGGGCGGCATTGACTTGAGTATATACTTTGTGGTAGTATTAGCATCGTAGGAAGAAGTGTAGTTATTATTCTTAATATCTCCGGGGGGATGAAGCCGGTAATGTCATCTTTACGAAAGTTAAATAAGAAACTCAATAATACTTTTAACGGTCAGGTGGTTGCCCGGAATATGGGTGGCTGCCTTGTTCTTTCAGGTGAATTAGGTACGTGGAATGATGTCGTACAAGCGGGAATGATAGCCGTAGAAGATAATCCTTTTTTTGGATTTGTAAATGACATAGAATGTACCGGTGAAAAACCAATGCCGGTAAGAACACCAAAAATCGAAGATAGTATTCTTGAATGGGAAGAGCCCGATGTTCTTATAATCGGCGGCGGTGTAACAGGGTGTGCAATCGCCCGTGAACTTTCCAGGTATGACCTTGGTATAATTCTTGTTGAAAAAGAACATGATGTTGCTATGCAAATGTCCGGACGAAATCTCGGTGTAGTCCAATCGGGAGTCGGACTAAAGAAAACCTCACAAAGATTCAAGTTCTCCAGACTCGGCAATGCGATGTTTGAGAACCTATGCGAGGAGCTTGAGGTCAACTTCACGCGAACGGGTCAATTTGTTTATCAAAAAAACCGTCTGTGGGATTCGTTTTTGTCATTGACACTTTTGTACTGGAAGTGGATGGGTTTTAAAGATGTCAGAGTTGTGGGGAGAGATGAACTACGTAAATATGAGCCTACAGTCAGCAACGATATAAGAGCAGCACTGTTTTTTCCTTCTACCGGTGTCGTTAATCCGTTTGACTTAACAATTGCTTATGCAGAAAACGCTGTTCAAAACGGTGTCAGTTTATTTTTGGACACAATCGTCCAATCAATGACCACGGAAGACGGTATCATCAAATCTGTAGTAACAAATCGCGGAACAATCAAACCAAAAGTAGTGATAAATGCCGCAGGTGTTTTTAGTGACTATATAGCTTCAATGGCAGGTGACCGTTTTTATTCTATCCATCCTCAAAAAGGCACAACAGCAGTAATTAATAAGAAAGCCTCCGCTAATCTTATTCAAACTGTCCTGACTTCTATAGGAAAAACACCTGCTAAGAGAAGACACACAAAGGATTGCTGCGTTGTGCGTTCAATTGACGGACCGGCTCTGGTAGGACCGGATAATTTTGAGACTATTCACAGAGAGGATTTTTCTACTTCATTGCTTAGCATTAAAGAAATATTTTCTTCATTATCCAAGATAATTCCTTCGCTGGACGAGCAAGATATTCTTGCATACTATTCAGGAATCAATGCGGCAACATATGAGGATGATTTTATTATCAGAAAAGGTGTGTATACCTCTAATATCATTCACGCTGCCGGATTGCAATCACCCGGACTTACCTCTGCTCCTGCCGTAAGTGCTGAGGTATGCCGCATTGTAGTCGAAATGTTTGGCGGTGAGGACAGTGTAAGCAAAAATCCTGAGTTTGACCCAAAACGAATTGCTTTGCCCCGTCCTTCGGAAATGGATGATGCGGCACGCGCGGGTTTAATTGAAGCCGACCCTGATTACGGTGTTATTATTTGCAGATGTGAGGGTATTAGCAAGGGTGAAATAAAAAACTCCCTGCGGCGAAATGTCCGGTGCTTTACCTATGATGGTGTGAAGCGACGTGTTCGGGCAACCATGGGACGCTGCCACGGCAGTTGCTGCGGTCCCCGGGTAATTGAGATCATCTCCAAAGAAACAGGGCTATTACCGCATAATGTCAGAAAAAGCAGTAGCGGCAGTGAAAAGCTTTTTGGAAATCCAAAAACCCTGCTGCAGAAAAAGATATCCTCCTCTTCAAGGGTTTCAAATCGCGACCGCACTGATCCGGAGATAATTGCAGGATTGCATAAGAGGGCAGAGCTCCTTCAGGCAACAAAGGAAAATGAATCTGATAATTTCTCAGGCAGTTAGATATCTGTCTTGTGGGATTTAACTAAGAAGGGATATATAATCTGTAATGTTGATGAGTAGAGTTGGAGTAGTGGTCATTGGCGGCGGTCCTGCCGGGCTGGCTGCAGCTATAGCTGCATCTGTTGATGGAGCTTCGGTTTTACTCGTCGACAGGGATACAAGCCTTGGAGGAACACTAAAACAAGCTATCCACAACGGCTTTGGAGCATTAAGACACGGTGATAGGCTCACCGGACCCGAATATGCGTTCGCTGATATTTCCAATCTTGAGCAAACAAATACTTTTGTTATGCTCCAGACTTCCGTAACAAAAGTTGTTAATACCGGTAATTCCTTTCAACTGACCCTTTGTAACAGGCACGGGATTGTTTTTGTCGAAGCCAAATGTGTTGTTTTAGCTACCGGCTGCATTGAGCGTTCAGCCAACCACCTTTCAATCCACGGTTCTCGTCCTGCAGGGGTATTTACAGCAGGAAGTGCTCAGTATTATCTGAATATTTTGGGACAATTGCCCGGAAAAAACTGTATCATCCTCGGAAGCAGTGACCCCGGTTTAATTATAGCGAGAAGATTAACTCTCGAAGGAGCAAGAGTTCTGGGCGTATATGAGCCGTCACAATCCCCTGCCGGATTATTGCAAAATGTGTCGGAATGTCTTAATGATTACTTTATTCCGCTTCATTGCGGGCATACGGTAACGCATGTTACAGGATCAGGCCGGCTAAAGTCGGTAATAGTCCAGCGTGTTGATAAGAATCTAAATGTGATAAGAGGCTCGGAGAATAGAATAAAATGTGATTCTCTTATCCTGGCAGGAGGCTTGATCCCGGATACAGAGCTCGCTGACTCTCTTGGCATTCCCATTTCCGATGTCACTGACGGACCGATATGTGACCAGAATTTTATGACGATGACCGAAGGGGTTTTCTGCTGCGGAAACGCATTATTTATTAATAGTATGGTTGATTATATTTCCGAGTGCGGTAAAATCGCCGGACAAAATGCTGCTCGTTTTATGTATGGAGAAAGACAACTAATTAGTGTCAGCATAAACAAGGATTTCCTTACCGTCACCCCTCAGTACTTGGATTTAGGCATGTTGCGAGGAGAAGCATTACTGTTTTTCAGACCTCGTGAGAGACGTGAGAATGTTATTGTAAAAGTTCTGGTAAATGGTCAAGTTGAATATAGTCAGGAATTCCTTACTTTAGTGCCGTCAGAAGTTGAACGTCTTGCGGTAAACTTTAATACAGCTCTAACTCCTGAGAGCAGAGTCGAATTGAGAATGGAGAACAATATATGAAAAAGCTGTATTGCATAACTTGCCCTGCCGGCTGTCTGCTCACAGTAATAGGCAGTGGTTTCGATATGGTGATTGAGGGTAATAAATGTGATAAAGGAAGAGAGTTTGCAAAACACGAGATGTCCAACCCGAGCAGAACTCTGACAACTACTGTACGGACTAAATTTCCGGGTGTTCCGGTAATTTCTGTAAGAACCGACGGGGAAATACCCCGTGACAAGCTTATGGACGCAATGAAGGAACTCAGCGACATAGTTGTTGAAACTGAGCTGGGCTGCGGGGATACAGTCGTAGAGGATATCGCAAATACAGGAGTAAAGGTTATCGTTACAAGCTTTGCGCTTATGAAGATAGGTGCTGAACTGGAAAATAAAAACGTCGAACTCAGCAAACGAGGCGTTTCAGGAGAATCCGGGAGCAATACATCCTCCGGCATGACCATGGGTTTGAGGTCTGCAACAGGAAACGCGGGAAGCGCGGGGGTTCTGGATGATCTGGGACCTGAAGCGGCAGGAGGTTTTGTTGGAGCTGCCGGAGAAGCCGTGGGTGTAGAGGATACATACGTTGAGGAAGAGACGGATGAAGCCGGTGACCAGAAAGAAGATGGGGGAATGAGAATAAAAAGCCGCCCTCATATAAAAAGAAGATAGACAGCAACTATCAGCCTGCCAGTGCCTCAGCCCATTTGCTATACTTGCTTATTTTGTCATCACATTCTGCTCGTGTTTCTCCGCTTGCCAGAATATACACTTTTACCTTTGGTTCTGTTCCGGAGGGGCGTACTATAACCGCAGTTTTGTCTGCCAGGTCATATCTCAGCACATTTGAGCCTGAGAGTTCCATTTCTGTTGTTGTTCCTGTTTTAACGTCCAGTATTGTGCCGGGTTGATAGTCTCTTCGGGCAATGACTTCCACACCTGCAAGCTCCGTTGGCGGGTTTTCACGCAGACCTGCCATCAAGTTTCGCATCTTTACTATTCCATCGAGTCCGGGCATGACCAGATTCAACGTTTTCTCGCCGTATTGCCCGTATTTTTCGTACAGTTTTTGCATTGCATCATACAAGGTCATGCCCTGTCCTGCGTACCATGCAGCCATTTCCGCGAGTAGCATTGATGCTGTTACTGCGTCCTTATCTCTTACGAAATCGCCTATCATATAGCCGTAGGATTCTTCATATGAGAATATAACATTGCCCTGCCCTTCTGCTTCGAGGGCGTTTTTCTTTTCCGCCATGAACTTAAAGCCCGTGAATGTGTCAAAACAAGCAACATCATTTTTTTCCGCAATCAATCTTGCCATCTCTGTTGTTACCAGCGACTTGAGTATCACCGGCATTGAAGGCATTGTGCCTGCGCGGCGTTTTGCTCCAATAATGTACTCAATCAGAAGAACTCCTGTTTGGTTTCCCGACAGCGTTACGTAGTCTCCTGAACCTGAGTGTACCATAATCCCCACACGGTCTGCGTCCGGGTCGGTTCCTATTATAAGATCGGCTCCGTTTTCTTTTGCCAGTGCTATCGCCAATGCAAATCCTTCGGGGTTTTCAGGATTTGGGGATACGACAGTTGGGAATGTGCCATCGATTATCATTTGCCCGGGCTCACATATTATGTGCTTTAATCCCAATCTGCGCAAGGCTTCCGGAACAAGCTTATATCCTGTGCCGTGAAAGGGTGTGTATACCAGTTTGAAGGTATCCGCGACCTTTTTTACCGCTTCAAAATCATTTGCTTGTGCCATGACATTCTTAAGAAACAGTTCGTCTGTTTCCGTACCCATAATAGTAATAAGACCTTGATTTACGGCATCAGAATAATCCATGCGGAGAATGGAGTTAAACATATCGAGTTTCTCCATTTTGTTCGCTATCTCTTCTGCGTGGTGTGGCGGCAGTTGAGCTCCGTCCGACCAGTATACTTTGTAACCGTTGTATTCCTTCGGGTTATGGCTTGCGGTTATATTAATCCCTGCTATGCAGCCGTAATGACGTATCGCAAATGACAGCTCGGGTGTCGGGCGTAAAGATTCGAAGATTCGCACCTTTATTCCATTTCCTGCGATTATGCTTGCCGCTTCACGTGCAAATTCATCACTCTTTAAGCGGCAGTCAAAGCAGATTGCGACACACTTGTCTTTGCTGTCACCCGGTTCATCCAGTATAAGCTCTGCAAATGCTTGCGTTGTGTGGCGTATGACATGAATGTTCATTCTAAACAGTCCTGTTGCCATTATTCCACGCAACCCTGCAGTGCCGAACTCTAAACGGCTGAAAAAGCGACTTTCCAATTCTTTAGCATCATTTGCTATATTACGAAGCTCCTCTTTTTCACACTCCGACAACGCAGAGCTTGAAAGCCAGGCGTTATATTGTTCTTTATAGTTCATTTATTTATTCAAGCTCCTCGTCTTCTTCGACAACGTCTGCGCTTAGGACGTTTTGGGCGTCTTCCAGCATTGTTTCCGGTACAAAGATTTCCATTCCGCTTGGGGGGTGGCCGAATATGAGCTTGCCGAACGCGCCGTTGTTCGGATATTCGCTTACATGCGGGATCCCGTAAGCTTCAAGGAGATTTATTGCCAATTCCAAGTCCAACGGTCCTCCGGAAATATGCTTAAGATATGCCGGTGCTACAGGCTCACCGTTTTCGTCCTTAGGCCAGTTCGGGCTATCGGGTTTTTTAAACTTCCATTCCATACTTTTCATCCCCACTTTCGTTTTTGCGAGGTCGCTTCTCTTGACAAGAAATGTAGATTTTTCCACATAAGTTGTCAGGAGAACCGTCCCTCTGACAATTCGTCTATTTGCAATACTGCTTTATCGTATTCTCCGTTTAGCTTGTAGAGCATAAGCCGGTTTATTTCTTCTTCCAAGGATGTGTTCAGGCTGATGATTTCCAACTCGTTTGAGAGCTTGTTTATTGAGTCGATATCGAAATCTTCAAATGCTGTTTTGAGTTTATGCAGGGTTTTATTTAGCGCATCTTTATCTATGGGTGTTTTATTATGCTTGTCACGTATAACGTGTACGGATTCACTTATATTTTTTAGCAGAGCCTCAAAATCTTTAAGAAATTTCTCAATATTCGTATAGATATATTCTTCGTTTTTCTCTAACCCTGCTTGCTCAAGGGTATCTGCCGCTGCAGATATTTTTTCTGCTCCAACACCTGCCGAAGCACTTCGAAGTGCGTGTATATAAGTTATAAACAGGCTAATATCATTTGATTCCAGGGCAGATCTGATTTCTTCGATTTTTTTATATCCGTCGTCAAGATATATTAAAAGTGTTTTGTTATAATGCTCAACTATTCCTCCCGTTAACGACAACCCTCTTTTCGTGTTAATGCCGGTTATTTGCAATACTTCTTCGGTTTTATTGTTTGTGCTAAGCTGCCTGTTATTTACCGGTTCTTCCTGCAGCTCCTCCGGTATCCATTTTTTCAAAACCTCGTTCAGTAATCCGATATCAATCGGCTTCGGTAAAAAGTCGTCGAATCCGCTCTCAATAAAATATTCTCTTACACCGTAAAGTGTGTTTGCCGTAAGCGCGATAATAGGTACTTTTGCATAATACGGATCCGTTTTTCCCATTTCTCTAATTATTGCGGTTGCTTCAATACCGTCCATTTTCGGCATCATATGATCCATAAATATAAGGTCGTACCTGTTTGATGAGATTGCTTCTATTGCCTCGGCACCTCCCGATTTCAAGTCAATCTCCATTTCATAAGGCTGCATGAGCCCCTTTGCAACAAACAAGTTTGTGTTAATATCATCTACAACCAAAAGCTTTGCACCGGGTGCTTTGAAGCTGATTTTTGTTTTAGCGGATGATTTTGAAGTGTTTTCGGAATAACCATTGAGAACATTCGCCGTCGGAATTGAATAGATAGGCGTTGTAAGAACCCTTGTGCTCCTTAAAGGTAACAAATCTCCAAACTCTGCGACTAAAACAACAGTGGTATTTGTTTCAATAAACCCATATGCGGATTTTATAGTATAGAATAGACTTGATTCTAAAAATGCATATGAATACTTATTGCTTGTAAGTCCTTCATGGAACCCCTCAACAGATGAAACAGAATTGTATCTTACACCTAATTTATTAAGAGTCTGCTCTATTGAACTTATGCAGATTTCGCGGCGTTCATATATAAGTACATTGTGGCTGTCACGGTTATTAACTTGAGCAATATTCTCGCTGTTGATGATTTCCTGCGGCAGGACAACGGTAAATATTGAGCCTTTGCCTACCTCTGATTGTGCATATATTTCTCCATTCATAGCGTTTACGAGGTTTTTCGTAATTGCCAGCCCCAATCCGGAGCCTTCAATACCTTTATTTTTAATCATATCAAATCTGGTGTATTCTTCAAAGATTAGCTCAAGGTCATCCTTTTTTATACCCTTCCCGCTGTCTTCGATTTTTATTACCAGATTACCGGAATTTTCACTTGACTCATCCATGTATGTTAAAAGCGAAACGTATCCTTTATCTGTATACTTCACGGCATTACTTAAAACATTGAGAATAATCTGACGGATTCTTTTTACGTCGCCTTTTAAAACACTTGGTATATCACAATTTATATCTACTGTGAAGCACAACTGCGAATCCAAAACCCTTGGCTTAATAATATTAATTACATCATTAATCAGAGATGATACGGTGTACTCTTCAGGAATAATTTCCAGCTGACCTGTTTCGATTTTTGAAATGTCAAGAATATCGTTTAAAATGTCAAGGAGATTTTCTCCGGCTTGTGTGATAGCCGAAACGTATTCCGCTGCTACCTTGGGCAGATTTTCACGTATTGACAACTCTGCCATGCCTAAAATTGCATTTAGCGGCGTGCGCAGCTCGTGGCTCATTCTTGCTAAAAAGTTGCTCTTTGACCGGCTTTCCTGCTCTGCTATCTCTTTGCGTACAACACTTGTGATATCACTCATAATCAAAAAGACACCGGCGAACTCGTCGTTTTTGCGGATAATCGGCACTATGTCGCATTTAAACTTATGATTATCATTATCAATCTCTACAAACTCATAGATATTATCATTATTACCACTATCACCATTTTCAATGAATATACGCTCAACTTGTTCTACGAGCTCTTTTGTGAAAACCGAGGAACTGAATTTTTCAACAATGTGGTTAAAGGTGCATCCTATCAGCATATTGACATCGTCTATATCCAAATGTTTTTCAATAGATTTGCTGCCTACCAGGAAAACGGTTTCTTTATTAAAAATAAAAATTAAGTCCGGGCATGAAACAAGAAGCATACGCAGATATGTTTCCTGCGTTTGCTTCTCATTGAGAATGGTTCTGTTTAAGCCCATTTGCGTATCATTATTGAGTTTGTTGATATCCTGACGCTTTAAGATTGTTCTCAATTCCCGCTTGAGCTTTTTATTTTCTATTTCGAGAGAACTGTATAAATGTAATAATTCCTCATAACTGATGTTAGAATGATCATGAATGTCCAATGTGCCACCTCTGTTACCCGGTCTTTGTTATAACACTAAACTACTAGAATCACCATTGAATACTCGTGATTACGGTTAAACGCAACGCCGTCTCTAACTGATGTGGGACATATTTCGCCGCCTGACCCGCCCATCATAAAAGGTATATCAGGCTTTACGGTATCCTTCACCAGTTGCAGCTCCGCCATAGATTTATTGACACCCATCAGCATAATCCGCCTTGATACGCAAGAGAATATAAGTGCTCCGTTTACGTCTTCCATGTTGTTAAGCTTCATTAAGCCCTGCAAGGACGTTGAAAGGATTGATTCATCGTCGGCTTTTAGCAATAACAGCTTCGAACCGACTTCAATATTGCCTCCGAATACGCCCGCGCCTTCCGCAGTGACACTTGATTGCTCACGTATAACAGGTATACCGTCATAATTATTGGCTGAAGGTGAATCAATCAAAAGCGGAATACTGATCATACTTTCGGGAATCCCCAAAGATTCCATGAAAAAGTCTCTCGTTACGATATTGTTTATTTCATAAACGATATTATCTTTTGCTTTTGTTACTTCTGCTCTTAAAGATATACCGCTGACTTCATCCAAAGTAGCAATGATAAAGCGGGGTTTTATATTACCGTAGCATAGTATAAACGGCATGGTATCCCTGGAATCTTTACCATTGTAGATAGTACTGCATTCACTAAATGTAGCCGTATCGTCAATTGCCAGAGAGCCAAATTGCGGAACTCCCGGCAAAATCCTATCCCATGCTTCTACAAGTAAATCACCGGAAAATTGCTCAAGCAAAAACGGCGGAAAGACCAGCAAAAGCTGTGGTAAGCCTGAATGTCCCGCCGAAGCGGTTTCATATGCTTTTTTTGCAGACTCGTAAATATCTGTTATCAGGCTCTCGGTTACTCCTGTTACAAATTGTATATCATCCGATGTCATAACAAATAATGTTAAGGTAAGCTCCCCGATTTCGTCATTTGTCGATTGTGATGATGTAGTTATACCGATGACATCAAACGGTAAGCCGGCACATATATATTCGACTGTCTCGCCGTAAATAAACTCGGGGTTGCACATTATAACCCCCACCGTGTTTTTCAAAAGCTTGATTTTGTCGTCCAGTTGAGATTTTATTTCATCCAGCGCAATAACGTGGTCATCAATTTCGCAGGTGTATACACTTGCACATTTTAGCATGTTATTCTCCTTTTTTGCTGTATTGAGTTCTAAACTGTGTTGATAACTTCTCAAATTCCGCGGATACGCTTAAAAATATTTCAATAAGAACCGGATCAAAATGGATTCCTTTGTCTTTGACTAAAATATCGACCGCTTTTTCATGTGTCATTGCGGCTCTGTACGGTCTGTCGGAGACAAGCGCATCATATACATCTGCTATTGCCATAAGCCGCCCCTGAAGCGGGATTTCATTTCCGGACAAACCTTCGTGATAACCGCTGCCGTCCCATTTTTCGTGGTGTGTCGCCGCCAGAATCTTTGCCTGTACGAGAAAATCCTGATGCGATGATTTTTTTTCAATGCCTTCAACAATTGTGACACCTATTTTCGTGTGCTGCTTTATTATATCATACTCTTCAGGAGTCAGCTTTCCCGGCTTTCGTAGAATCTTGTCGTCAATTGATATTTTACCTATATCATGCAGTTGAGCTGACTGCAGAAGCAGGTCTTTGTCCCAGCCGGACGCTTCTTTTGCATACTCCGGATTTTTCCAAAGCGCATCGAGAAGTATGCTTAAGTATCTTTGAGTTCTTTCAATGTGTCCACCCGTATTGCTGTCTCTGCGGTCAACAAGCTCCGACATTGTGCTCAGTATCGCATTTTTCAACTCAACAACTGTTTCTGTCTTTTCATCAACCATTTGACGGAGATTTTCATTAAACGCTATAAGTTCCTCTTGTTGCCTGCCTAATTCTTTCTTTTGTGAAATTAACAGCAGGTGAAGCTCAAGACGCTTTAGTAAAAGCGGAGGTGAAAACGGTTTCCCTATATAGTCTATTGCACCCAGCGTAAGACCTTCCAACTCACTGTCGGCATCGATTTTTGCTGTCAGGAAAATGACCGGTATATCTTTGAGTGCATCTCTTTCTTTCAGTATTTTTATCGCTTCAAAGCCGTTCATTTCCGGCATTTCAATATCCAATAGAATCAAGTCGGGAATAATTTTATCAAGTACTTGAAAGAGCCTTTCCGCGGAGTTTAGTGTCATTATGTTATAGTCTTGTTTTAATATGTTATTTCCAACGGTTAAATTTGTTATATTGTCGTCGACAAGCATTATCGTTTGTCTTTTGGTGCTCATTTTTCTCCTCGTCAGTACGATTTATTTCACATTACACATACAAAATTTATGTGCTATCACTAAAAATCGTATATTTCGTTTGTTAATGTTCAGAATACCACTAGCCATTGCAAATTTCAATACTCTTTTCTTTTTTTTGTTAAAATTTTATTAATTAATTACAATTTATTACAGTTTATTACTTTTGACTCCGATGATATTGTTTTTGACTGTTCACAAAATTAATATGTCACAAAATTAATATTGCAAAATTTAGACAAAATACGATATACTCTTTACGGGGGGTAAGTTATGAAAAGAGTACCGGTATTAATAATTTCTGCGATAGTATTTCTTCTTGTCCTTGCCGCGTGTGATACTGATGAAGGCAGGACTGAGGATTTAAGTCTTGAAAATATAAAAATAGCGTTTATCCATGTAGGTGATACGGCTGATATAGGCTACACATACAGGCAACACCGCGGTACGCTTGATATGATGGAATATCTGGGTATTTCAAATGATCAGATTATGAGTTTCTTGAACATTACTCCGGGTGATGATGTTGACACCTCAATTTCAGAGGCAATTGAATGGGGTTCTGATATGATTTTCGGCACAAGCCATGCTTTTGGTCCGTACTTATTAGAGGCTGCAAGGAATCATCCTAACGTGCAATTCTTCCACGCCACCGGGGATTTGGCTGTTGATGCGAACTTACCGAACTTCCATAATTATTTCGCAAATATCTCACAAGCGCGTTATCTTTCCGGTATTGCGGCAGGGCTTCGTACGGAAACAAATATAATCGGGTTTGTAGCTGCTCACCCGTATGCAGAGGTTATCACCGGTTACACGGCATTCTATCTTGGCGCATTATCTGTAAATCCGAATGTTACAATGTATGTCATGTACACAAACGAATGGAATGATCCCAGAAGAGAACGTCAGGCTGCATTGGCTTTAATTGAACGCGGTGCGGATGTTCTGGGGCAGCATGTCGACAGTACCGCAACTCAGGTAGCCGCCGAAGAAAACGGCATCTGGAGTGTCGGTTATAATAGTGACATGCGTACGGTAGCTCCTAATGCTTTTCTGGTTTCTCCTATGTTTGACTGGAGTGTTTACCTTACATTTGCAGTCAGGACTTTTGTAGACGGTGGCATCGTCCCCGTTGATTTCTCGGGCTGTCTCAAGGACGGCATGGTGTTGATTTCTGCAACAAATCCCACAACAATTGCTCCCGGAACTGACGAGGCGATTGCAGATGCCAAAGCAAAAATTGAAGATGGTTGGAATGTTTTCACAGGTCCGATATATGGAAATGACGGCTCCCGGATTTTAGCCGACGGCGAAATATGGAACGAGCCGCTCTCAGCTCCTTCCTGGAGTTTTATTATACAAGGTATTACTGTTATAGAGTAATTGACAGTGTTGCTTGGGGGTTATATTTTATAGTTCCTACCGCCAGAGAGTACGTCCTGTACTCTACTGTCGGACGCTCCACCGTCCATGGATTCGCTTGACGAAACTATAAAATATAACCCCCAAGCAACACTGTTTGTACGATTTACATTCCGGCAGCGGTTAAGCCGGCTTTTATTGCGGGCATTTCTATGTTTATGCCTGCTTTTTGTGCTGCCCATGCGACTGCGCCTGCTACGGGCGGGGCGTCAAGGCATGTGTATTCTACCGGTTGTCCGTTTAGTGCGTCGCTTACCCGCATGTCTATCAGTTCTTGCAGGATTTTTACTTTTTGTTTTACGAATACCGAGCCTGCAAGTGTTACGTATGTTGTTTTTTCTGCCGGGAAGTCCATATCAAGTATAAGGCGCGCTATTGCTCCGGCATATTGTTCTGCGGATTCTTCAAGTATCCCCATTGCCGCTGCGTCGCCTTTTGCTGCTGCGTTAAATGCTATGCTGTTTAATGCTATTTTATCCAGTTTATCGCAATAGTATTTTTCTGTGAGGACTTCAAGATAATCTTCTCTACGTGTTATTCCCAACAGATCATACAGCATTTCACGCATTATTGTAGGTCTGCCCATTTTATATATTTCATTATATACTGTGCCTATTGTTCTAACTCCGTACCAGTGTCCGCCGCCGTAGTCGTCGGTGAATGAGCCCAGTCCGCATGTCTGAACTGCGTTGCCGCTGTGGTCAATCGCTGCAAGTTTAAATCCTGTGCCGTTTATTGCGCATACTCCGACACATTCGGGACACCCTGCCGGTACTCCTAAGAATGCATCATTGCAGGTTATTTGGTTTTTGAATCCTATCTTGTTTATCATGCCGGATATCAGTTCCTGCTGTGCGTCTGTGTCAACTCCCGCAATTCCGAATACAGCAAATGCTATGTCGCATACTGTGGCTCCCGCGCTTTTTACAACAAGCGGAAGCAACTCACCGAGCCGTTCTTCCAGTTCTGTATACGAGCCTTGCATCACTTCGTGGTTAAGTGGTCCGTACGTGGTTGAGCCAACACAATTTCCACTTTCATCAAAAATTGCAATATGGCTCTTAGTCGCTCCGCCGTCAACTCCCATTATTAACTTGCTCACTAGTTTATCCTGCCTTTTTTTATTGTTTGAGTGCAGTGTTACTTGGGAGCTATATTTTTATAGTTCCTACCGCCAGAGTACACGTCCATGTGTACACTGTCGGCGCTACACCATCCGTGATTTCGCTTGACGCAACTATAAAAATATAGCTCCCAAGCAACACTGTTGTAGTTTGTACTAGTTGAAAAACCTCGGCAAATACTCTTTATTTGCCTCCAGCATTTCTTCCAGCATTGGTACTGCTTTTGCTACATCGCCTACCAGCGGGTGTGCCATTAGTGCTTCTAAAGCTGTGTCTCTGTTGCCTTCCAGTGCTGCTTTTACTGCCAGTTTTTCATATGATTTTACTGCTTGCATAAGTCCTTTTATATATTCATTGTACACGCTTACTTTTTGTGGTTCAATACCTGTGCTGCCGAGGCGGCATAGGACTTCGACTACGTCGTTGTCGTCCATAAACGGGATTGCTCCGTTGTTTTTCGATGCTACTACGTGCAGGTCTTGTATGTCACATGCTATTGATTCTGCTGCGGATACTGCTGCTGTTGCGTAGAGTGCGCCGCCTCTTTGTGCGAGTTCAGCCGGTTTTTCTTTGAGGTTGGGGTTTGAATATTGTTCGCGGAGTTTACTTTCTATTTCTTGGCATATTTCTCCACGTGTTTTTTCGGCATCGAGGCATTTTTGTATTTGCTCGCTTCTTGCGTAGTAGTAGTTGAGATATGATGATGGTACGTATGGTATTGCTTTCATCAGCGTGGGGTCAATATCTGCGACAGGGTTGTTTTTCATTGCTGTGTCGGCTATGCCTGCGAGTTTTGATACCAGATTTTCTTTATCTCCATGTTTTACTACGCTTGTTATCCAGCTAAGGTGGTTGAGTCCTATGTATTCGTAGTCGAAACCGGTTGTTTCCAGTACGTCGGCAATTCCTTTTACCATGTTTATTGCGCAGTTGCACAGTCCTATCATATTGGCGTCCGTGAGGTTTAATACTGCTTCGGCTATTATGCCCGACGGGTTTGAGAAGTTGATGAGCCAGGCGTTGTCTGCCGACAGGCGTTTCATGTCTGCTACAAGGTCCATGATGACGGGGACTGTTCGCATGGCTTGCATAAAGCCGCCTGCTCCTGTTGTTTCCTGGCCGAGCAGTCCGTATTTGAGAGGTATTTTTTCGTCGCGGATTCTTCCTTCCATGCCGCCGGGGCGTACTTGCGCAAATACGAATGATGTACCGTCTAGCGCAAGATTTCTGTCGGTGGTCAGGGTTATTTCACCTTTATATCCGCTTTTTTCCATTTGGCGTTTTGCGAGTCCTCCGACTAACTCGAGGCTTTCCGCATTTATGTCCATAAGGACTATGTTATTAAACTTTAAGTTGTCGTTACGCTCAATAAAGCCTTCGATCAGCTCCGGCGTATATGTACTTCCTGCTCCGATAATAGCTGCTTTTCTCATTTTTTTCTTACCTCCTGTTGGTCATACATGGTGATTATACTACAGGCATCTTTGAAATACAATTATCATGTGATTACGTTTTCTGTTTATCTACACTTCTGTTTAGCAGTTCTGTCATCAGGAGCAGCAATAATGCAAATCCCAGAATGAAAAACGGGTAGAAGCCTATTCCTGTGACACGATTGGCTATCAAGCCAAAAAGCGGCGGTATAAATGTTGAGCCTGTGTAGGCTCCTGCCATTTGCACGCCGATTATCGCTCTTGAGTTTTCTTCGCCGAAGTTCGCCGGTGTTGAGTGTATTATAGATGGATAGACCGTTGCGCATCCCAAGCCCAGTATTACTAGACCTGTCAGGCTTATCATATCGATATTTACCGGCAACATTATCATGATTATCCCTGTAATCATAATGGTAACACTGCCTCGTATCATATTCCGGTCTCCTGCTTTGTCGGCGATAAATCCTCCGAGAAATCTTCCCACCATTATTCCCCAAAAGAATAACGCTCCGTAACTCGCTGCTGTTTCTGCTTCTATTCCTCTTTGATATACAAGGTAACTGACCGCCCACAGCATTGTTGTCGCTTCTGCGGCACAATATGCGAAAAATGCGGGCAGTACCAGCTTTACTCCTTTGATTTTCAATACTTGCGGCAGTGAAAGTGCTTTTCCGCGTTCTTCCGGCGGCGGTGCTCCGCCTTTGTTCTTTTTCCATAACGGCAGGCTTGCAAACATCACTATTGCCATACCGACTTGTATCATGGATACTGAGAAGTAGCCCGTTTCCCATCCCAGTCCGCGGGTAAGGCTGAATCCCATTATATACGGGCTGATTACTGCGCCGACGCCCCAAAATGAATGAAGCCAGCTCATGTAACGCGAGCTGAAGTGTAGTGCTACATAATTATTAAGCGCGGCGTCAATTGTCCCTGCCGCAAGTCCATAAGGTATTGCCCACAGGCAAAGCATCCAAAATGCACTTGAGTTTGAGAAGCCAAACATCGCTATTGCTGCTGTAAGCAGACCGATTGCTGTTGTAAGCCCTGCACCAAGTCTGCGGGTAATCCTGTCAGACATCAGGCTCGATACAATAGTGCCTCCGGCTACAATCATTGTTACAAGCCCGGCGTATGATAGTTGTGCGCCCAGTTGGATGTGCATAATAGGCCAGGCTGAGCCCAGGAGTGAGTCGGGTAGTCCGAGTCCGATGAAGGCAAGGTATATAAGTGCTAATAGTAATGCTATCATATGTTTCCTCTTATTGTTGGTTATTTATTTTGTCGTGCAGCGCGACTTGGGGGCTATATTTTCTAGTTCCTACCGCCAGAGTAAACATCGTGTTTACACTGACGGAGCTTCGCCGTCCATGGCTCCGCTTGAAGAAACTATAAAATATAGCCCCCAAGCCGCGCTGTTGTAAGTGTGTGCAATTTTACTCCTGTCCGTCATTGCAAGTGTCTATCGCCCTATGTCATATACAGAACGAACTTTCAGATTCTTGGGGTCGCCTCTTACTATGTCCACTGTTACGCTGTCTGCGTTTATGTCGAAGTAGTTGTCGCTTAGGACGAAGTCTTCGTTGTCGGAGTAGATTTCTACGCTTTTTGCGTAGGCTTTTGCTGTTACTGTTATTTTGTTTTTGTCTCTTTTTACGGTTAGCTTCGGGTCGAGGAAGTTGTAGTGCTTCGGCATGCAGAAGAGGACTGTTCCCGATGATACAATTTTGCCGTCTACTTCCAGTTCGTAGCTGAAGTAGTCGGAGAGTTCGTCGCATTTTGAGAAGTTAAACTTCGGGAGCCATATGGATGAGAGGGGTTCTACTATTACTTCTTCTTCTCCGCGTTTTAGTATTTTTGATGACGGGTCGCGCAGTGCGCATCTTACTATCCCTTTTACCTCTTGCATTGTTTCGTTGGCTACCGATAGTTGGGCGGTTTTTTTTATCGGCTCGGGTTGTGCTACGCAGAACGGGCGTTCAGTCATTTCGCCTTTTTCGTTGCAGGATATCATTACCGGGGCGAAGAAGCGTTTTGCGTAGTAATGCAGTGCTTTCCAACGTCCGAAGTAGTCCAGGGATGCCCATGATGCAACCGGCCAGATGTCGTTTAGCTGCCAGTATATTGCTCCCATGCAGCGTCCTCTGTTGCGGCGCCAGTGTTCCACGCCGTAACGGATTGCGTCTGCCTGGAGTAGTTGCGAGGCGTACAGCAGGTGGTCAAATTCTGTCGGATAGCGGTACATGCTTGCGAGGTAGCCGAGTATTTTACCGTTTGCACCTGTGTTGCGCTGATGCATTTCCATTATCCGTGAGAAGATGTTTCTGTCTTCCGGCAGAGTGAATGATTCAACCGTTTTCAAACACGGGAAGCTTTGGAAGCCGAACTCCGAGACATAGCGGAAATGGAATTTCCTGTATTCGCTGAACGGTTTGAAGCCGTGCCAGACATCCCAATAGTGTACGTCTCCCCTGTCGGGGTCGTTCGGGTTGTCGAAGCTGCCGCCGCTTGATGCGGATGCGGGCCAGTAGAATGTTTGCGGGTCATGTTCTTCGAGGATTTGCGGAATTATATACTCAAACATTTTTATATAGTCCGCTCTTTGTTTCGGTGTTGCTTCGTACCATCCGTCGAAGTGTGCTTGTTCAAGTTCGTTGTTGCCGCACCATAGCCCGAGCGAGGCATGGTGGCGCAGGCGTTTTACGTTGTCTATCATTTCTGCCCGTATGTTTTCTTCAAACTCGGGTGTCAGTTCATAGATTGCACAGCAGAACATAAAGTCTTGCCATACTATCAGTCCGAGTTCGTCGCAAATGTCAAAGAAATCATTACCCGGATAGTAGCCGCCGCCCCATATTCTTATAGCGTTGAAGTTTGCTGCCACGCAGTCTTCGAGCAGACTGCGTTTTTGAGCTGTTGTTATGCGTGAGAAGATATTGTCTTCGGGTATGTAGTCTGCACCCATTGCAAAGATGTTTACGCCATTTATGCAGTGTGAGAAAGACTGTCCCCATTTGTCTTTTTCTTGTGTTACCGTCATCGTCCGCAGTCCTATGCGGCGTTCCCATGTGTCGAGTTTTTGTCCTTCTTCGTTTTTCAGCACTACACGGACTGTGTATAAGGGCTGCTTGCCGTAACCGTTTGGCCACCAAAGCTTGGGTTTGTCTATAGTTATCGGCAATCCGATACAGCAGCATGTTTTTGCACCGTCAAATGTAGCTTTGCAACAAGACGTTGTCCCGCTTGTGTATTCTTTCCCGTCCGGTGCTGTTACGGTTATTTCCGCTGTGCCGCACTCTCCCGAACACTCTATTTCAAACCCAAGTTCAACTGAACCGTCTATGTGTTCCTGTGTTACGTATACGCTTTCGAGCCTGCCTTCGCCTACGTAACCTATTGATATATCACGCCAAATGCCTGCATCCGGCAATCTCGGTCCCCAGTCCCAGCCGAACATGCAATGGGTTTTGCGAATCTGCGAGAAGCCGCGCATTGCATCGCCTGTTCCGTCTGTAAATGTTTCCTTATACCGCTCCGCGATGTACTTTGTCGGTGAATAGAATGTCAGTTTAAGCTCATTGCCGGCTTTTTGTACATCGTCCGTGATGTCAAACTCCCAATGACGGTGCATATTGTCAGCATATCCGACTTTTTTGCCGTTAAGCTCAAGGTCACAAAGGGTATCCAACCCTTCGCATACGAGCAGGATGGCATTTGCGTCGTTGTCTTCAATGTCGAAGGTTCTTGTAAATACGAAGTCATAGTCCATAAGCTTGAGTGCTTCAAGCTCATTGTCACGCCAATAAGGGTCAGGCATTTTTTCGTTGTTTAAGAGAGTGGAATAGACAGACCCGGGTATGGCTGCCGGTAATTGTTCTCCTTTAAATGGTGAGTCTCCAAGAATTTCAAGTGTCCAATTTCCGGACAATGATTGTGTTTTCATACCTGTTCCTCCGATATTTATATGTTTGTATTCTTTGTAAGTTCATGTGCAGCACGACTTGGGGGCTATATTTTATAGTTCCTACCGCCAGAGAGTACATCGTGTACTCTACTGACGGACGCTCCACCGTCCATGGCTACGCTTGACGAAACTATAAAATATAGCCCCCAAGCCGCGCTGTTGTAGTTTAACGTAGTTCTGCATTACTATCACTAACTCCGACGTTTCTAATTCTACTACACATCGATTATATTATCCAACTGTTTTTAATGTATCAGCAATAATAATAGATAATATCGTTGCTGTGAATAAATACGGTGTCATTTAGTGTTATTTATTTAATTCAGTATTCTTTCTCTTAACTCGTCTGAATACTATAAAATACGATATCATCAGTAATGTCATAGCAAAGGGCCATGCTAACGGGTCTGATAACAGGACACCCCAATCGCCTATTAAACGGGTTAATACTACTACCGAGACTATTCGCAGGGCTAGTTCTATGAAGCCTGACATCATTGGGATGAATGTGTTTCCTAATCCTTGCAGGGCTGCTCTGTATAGGAATAGCAGGTAGAGGAAGGGTAGTCCCAGTGTCATTAGTCTTAGTTGTCTTACGCCGACGTCTAGTACGGCACTTACTTGCTCGGGGTCTCCGTCTATCAGCAGTCCAAGGATTTGGCGTCCGAGCGGGAGAGTGAATGCCATGATTACGGCTACTGAGCCAATGGCTAGCTTTAGTCCTTCTTTTAATCCTTGTTTTACGCGGTCGAAGTTTTTTGCTCCGAAGTTTTGTGCTACGAAGGTTGAGATTGAGGCTTCTATTGCGCCTCCCGCAATCATCAGTAAGCTGTACATTCTTTTTGCCGCTGCAACTCCCGCGACAAATTCTGTTCCGTATTCGTTGACGTATCTTTGTACAATAAGTCCGCCTACTTCGATTACCGAGTTTCTAAATCCGAGCGGGAGCGCCAGCCGCAGGAGCGGCCATGCGGAGTTTTTGTCGAATTTGGTGCCGCAACCTTGAAATACTCCTGTTTTTTTCAGGGCGCGGATGCAAAATGCCATGGCTGTGGCTTGAGCTATTAGTGTTGCTAAAGCTACACCTGCGATGCCGAGCGGAATTATAAGTATAAGGTCGAATGCAATATTTACGACTGTCGCAACTATCATTGCTCTGAGCGGGGTTTTGCTGTCGCCGAGCGCGAAGAGTGTCATTGCCAGCAGGTTGTAGCCGAATAATAACGGCATGCCCGACCATACCCATGTCAGGTATGTTACCGATCCGTCTATCAGCGTGGTTGGTGTACGGAGAAGCTCCATTAGCGGGCGGCAGACTGTTACACCGATTACAGCAATTGTAACAGAAAATACTGCTGCTAAGTATATTGCTGTTATGAATGCTTTTTTTAAGCCGTCCGGATCCTTTGCGCCGAACCGCTGGGCAAGCAGTGTGCTGAAGCCGTGGTTTAACCCGATTACAGCACTGAATACCAGCCAGTGCGGGCTGACCGTTGCTCCTATCGAAGCAAAGGCATTGACCCCCAACATGCGTCCGATAATCGCACTGTCCGCAACAACAAACAGCATTTGTAATACATTGGAAATAAGCAGGGGTATCGAGAATTTTATCATTAACTGAAGGGGTTTTCCCTCCGTCATATCTTTAACGTTTGACATAAGTCACTCCATATCTAATCTATATTTGCATCAACTCCTTTCATAAAAAATGCGCCGGCAAATAATTTCCTTTTCATAGTAATAAATCCATTTCTTTTAATATTGCGGTTATTCTATCATATCTTCATATGAAATCAAGAGTATTTTTTGTTAAGCGATAAACACATTTCATGGTGTAATAGTCAGGGGTTTCAGGGTTTATTTACTGCCATTTATGCGTAGTATTATTCAATATGGTTGTTTTGCATAAATGTTACACACATTTTTTGTGCATTTCATAGAATCTTAATATTTAAGAGGAATATGCGGCTCTTTATATTGTAAATCGATTTACATTATGTTAGGATTTGAGAACCAGGATAAAGAGGTGATACATTATAGCTACTATTTCACAAATTGCATCAGAGGCTAATGTGTCAAGCACTCTTGTATCACGGGTTTTGAACAATAAGCCAGGTGTCAGCCCCGGAAACAGAGCCAGAATACTATCTATAATTGAAAAACATAACTATGTCCCCAACGCAATCGCCCGTTCGTTGGTCACACAAAAAACCGGAGCGATAGGCGTAGTGCTGGAAACCTTAACAAACGCTTTTTTCTTCGATTTCATCAAAGGCATACAAGATATGGCAGAGGAGTTGGAGTACAGCGTTGTTTTTGGTGGAGGAGATAACGAGCTTGGTCTTGTAATGAATTATGTCGATTACTTTTCACAAGGCAGGGTTGACGGGGTAATCGCACATTACACCCGGACCACAGAACTCAGCGAATTTTACGAGATACTCCGCAGGGCTTCGAATTTTGTACTTGTTGAGGGTGACGTACCCGGCAAGGTTTTTAACAAGGTACATATAAACAACTTTGAAGGCGCTTATCGTGCCACCGAACATTTAATTAAGCGCGGTTGCAAAAAAATAGTGCATTTTGCGGGAGAACCTGTTTGGAGTTGTGCCAATGACCGTGCTGCCGGGTTCATAAAAGCTCTTGAAGATTATTCACTACCTACCGAAAATGCGGTCATATCTGCCAATTTTCTTGAGGATTTATCCTACGATATAATGAAGAAAATGATTTCCGGAAATAATATCCCCGATGGTTGTTTCGCTGCTGCTGATAAGGCTGCATTCGGTATTTTGCGCGCAATGCATGAAAATGGACTTTCCGCTCCTGATGATATTGCAGTTATTGGATTTGACGGCGATATACCCGACACACGCAGTATTGTTTTTCCAAAGTTAACAACAATGCGCCAGCCTTTTTATGATGTAGGCAGAGAGTCCGTCCGGATGCTGGTCAGTTCCATAGAAAACCCGGGTGCATTGCCCGTCACAACGGTTTTTAACGCCGAGTTCGTTCAAGGAGAAACTGCGTAACACCCACAACGCGTCAACCGACATTTATGTGTCGTGACGATAATCAACAAAATCAATATTTTGAATGGAGGAAAACAAATGAAAAAACGCGTACTACCCCTATTGCTGGCAATGGTAATGCTCTTTACCGTACTTGCCGCATGCGGACCCACGGACGACACCCCC